>Ga0207649_10000256_pt1 | contig 42414 bp, 42 predicted proteins | sample KBSC43metaG_FD_184317 | JGI IMG/M metagenome (GOLD analysis project Ga0207649, IMG submission 184317) | Corn rhizosphere microbial communities from Kellogg Biological Station, Michigan, USA - KBS C4-3 metaG (SPAdes) (version 2) | ecosystem: Host-associated > Plants > Roots > Rhizosphere > Soil ... | reverse complement strand
TTTCTCGCGGCACTTCTCTCCGGCCGGCCCGAAGACCCGCTGGGAGGAGGCGAAGGGCTTCTTCTGCTTCGTCGGCGCCGAAACGGAAGGGCCGAGCCTGACCGTCGACGGCGGCCCCCGGCGCCTCGGCGGCTATCTGGCGGAGGAGAAAGGGGGAAGGCGGCTGATCCTCCTCGGCGCCGGGCGCGGCAAGGGAGGCCCGCTTCGTGCCTATGGCGAGGATCCGGCGGGCGACCTGGTCGGCAGCCTCGAACGCGTCGGCGATTTCCGCTACCGTCTCGCCGTTCCGGGCCGGAACGGCGACCTGACGGTTTACGAGATGGTCGCGGCGCCCCGCTGAGCCTAGGGAACGGCCGGAAGCGCCGGGATGGGCCGGCGTTCCTCGCGGAGGTTCAAAGGGACGTGCCGAACGCACCGCGCCGCGAGCGCTTCGACGCGATCGTGCTCGGCGCCGGCGGCGCGGGGCTGATGTGCGCCGCGGTCGCGGGGCAGCGCGGACGCTCCGTCCTGCTCGTCGACCATGCCGACGAACCGGGGAAGAAGATCCTCATCTCGGGCGGCGGGCGGTGCAATTTCACCAACCTCGGCGCCGGCCCGGACAATTACCTGTCCGCCAATATGCGTTTCGCCACTTCGGCGCTGAAGCGATACGGGTCCGCGGACTTCCTCGCCCTGGTCGAGCGGCACGGTATCGCCTGGCACGAGAAGAAGCTCGGACAGCTGTTCTGCGACGGCTCCGCCCGCCAGATCGTCGCGATGCTGCTCGACGAATGTGCTCGGGGCGGCGTGGCCCTCCGGCTCGGAGCGCCGGTCCGCTCGGTCGAGCATGGCGACGGCCGGTTCCGCATCGCGCTCGGCGACCGCGAGGCGGAAGCGCCGGCGCTGGTCGTCGCCACCGGCGGCCCGTCCATTCCCAAGCTGGGGGCGACCGGCTTCGCCTACGATCTGGCGCGGCGCTTCGGCTTGAAGGTGGTCGAGCCGCGCCCGGCGCTCGTCCCGCTCACCCTGGGCGGCGAGGAGACCTTGTTCCGCACGCTCTCCGGGGTCGCCGCCGAAGTCGTCGCGCGCTGCGGCCCCGCCGCCTTCCGCGAGGCGGCCCTGTTCACCCACCGCGGCCTCTCGGGCCCCGCCATCCTTCAAGTCTCCTCCTATTGGCGGCGCGGAGAGACGGTGGGGATCGACTTCGTGCCTTCGGCGGAGGCCGGCTGGATCGCCGCCGCCAAGAGGTCGCGGCCCAGGGCGAGGTTCGCCGCCCTGCTCGCGAGCCTTCTGCCGGCGCGGCTCGCCGACACCCTCGCCGAGCGGCTCGCGCTCGCCGGCGATCTCGGCAACATCCCCGATCGCCGCCTCGCCGAAGCGGAGCGGAGCCTGCGCGACTGGCGCTTCACCCCCAACGGCACGGAAGGCTTCGCCAAGGCCGAGGTCACCGCCGGCGGAATCGCCACCGCCGGCCTTTCGTCGCGGACGATGGAATCGTCCGCCGTCCCGGGCCTCTACGCGATCGGCGAAGCGGTCGACGTCACCGGCTGGCTCGGGGGCTACAATTTCCAATGGGCCTGGGCGAGCGGCTGGGCGGCGGGGCAGGCGCTGTAGGGGTCGGACTTCCTCGCCGTCGAGGTGCCGGTCGACGCGGACGGTCGCTCACATGCTCGAAAGGCGCGTCGAGGCGCCCCGCCCCGGGCCGCGGCGAATCAGGCTTGACGCTCCGGCGCGTCCGGCTTGCGCGCGCTGGCGATGACGTAGTGGGCAAGCGAACGCTCCAGCCGCGGGACGACGGCCGGCGAGTCGCGAAAGGCCTCGCTCAGGAGCGCGCAATAAGGGCGCCAGGTGACCGGCTTCACGTCCTTCACCGCCACCCTTTCGAACCCGCATCGCTCGAGCGCCTCCGCATAGGCGGGGAGGGTGACGACGTCGTTGCGCGGCGGCAGAAGTCCCGCCCCGGTCGGCCCCGGATCCGTGAAGAGCATGTCCGCGACGACCAGGGCGCCGCCGGGGCGGAGGACTCGCAGCGCCTCCGAAAAGAAGTCGACGCGGGTGTCGAAATGCTGCGCCGCCTCGATCGACACGACCGCGTCGACGCTTTCCGGCAGAAGGGCGAGGCGGGTCGCGTCCATCGCCGCGCAGGCCTCGACTCCGCGCCGCCTGGCTTCGGCGAGCTGCCTGGCCGAAACGTTGGCGCCGATGACGAGCGCGTCCGGGAACAGGCGCTGGAGGCGCACCGTCCCGGCCCCGATCCCGCAGCCGACGTCGAGGATCGAGCGGGCGCCGGCCGGCACCGCCGAGGCGATCCGGTCGACCAGGGCCTCGCACGCCGTCGCGAGGTCCGAGACCCCCGCCTCCCAATAGCCGACGTTGAAATAGCCGCTGTCGTCGTAGAGCGCGCGCATCCGGGGAGACGCGATCATCGCATCGTAGCGCGCGGCAAAGGCCGCCCGGTCCTCGCCGCCGTTCCCGGCAGCGGCCGGCGGCTCGAAACGGCCGTCCTTCCGGCGCGCGTGGTGGGCCAGAAGCAGGGGAATTTCGCCGGCGACGGGGTAGCTCAACGCCGAACCCGCCCCGCACAGGCTTCGCTCCGCGGGAAGATGGACGAGCGGGTCGCCGGTGATCGGGCAGGCCAGCCGGGCGACCAGGTCCGGGCGAAGCTCCCCGGCCGCTCCGCCCCCGCCGCGCGCCCGTCGCAAAAAGCCGCGAACGGCCCGCAATACCCTGGTCATCGCCCCGCGTCCCCGCACCCGCGCCTCCCCGGCAAGCGACCACGAAGCGACCAAATGGCGGAGACGGAGGGATTCGAACCCTCGGTAGGAGTAATCCCCCTACGGCGGTTTAGCAAACCGCTGGTTTCAGCCACTCACCCACGTCTCCGGCTGCGGCGAAGGGCGGCTATAGCGGCGCCCTCGCGCCGGTTCAACCGCCGGAAAGGGGCCGTTCCGGCGCAAGAACGACTCGCCTCGTCGCCCGTTCATTGCCCAGAAAGCCTCGGGGGGATTAGCTTCGCGCCCGAGCGTTCTGGGGGAGTGAAGCCATGCGTATCCGTTTTCTCGTCGAGCTCGCCTGCGCGGGCGCCCTCGCCACGTCGGGCGCGGCCGGAGCGCAGGTCGGAACGGTCGATCCCAACCTCCCGCCGCCCGCCGCCGCCGCTCCGCCGGCCGCGGCGCAGAAGCCGGCCGGCACCTGGGAGCAGGACGATTATCAGCCGGTCGACCAGGGCCCGCAGGACCCCGGCCCCGACGCGCCCGCGGCGCCCCAGCCGGGCTTCACCCCCGGCGCCGGCCCGTCGGCCTCGGAGCGGGCGAGCGCTTCGATCCGCGGCGACACGGTTCCGCGCAAGGACGTGTTCAGCGCCGCCGAGGGCGTGTTCGGCAAGGGAGCGGAAGGCCTTGGCGACGTGATCGAGAAGCTTCTTCGCGACCAGGGAGAGCCCACCGCCTATATCAGCGGCCGCGAGGCGGGCGGGGCGTTCGTCGTCGGGGTTCGCTACGGATCGGGCACCCTCCACCACCAGGTCGAGGGCGATCGTCCGGTCTTCTGGACCGGGCCTTCCGTCGGGTTCGACGCCGGCGCCGACGCCAGCAAGGTCTTCGTCCTGGTCTACAACCTCCACGACAGCCAGCGGCTCTACCGCCGCTATCCGGCCGCCGAGGGCAATGCCTATGTGGTCGGCGGGTTCACCGCCAGCTACCTGCGCCGCGGCGACATCGTGCTCATCCCGGTCCGGCTCGGAGTCGGCGCCCGGCTCGGGGTCAATGCCGGCTACATGCGCTTCTCCGAAAAGAATCGCTGGCTTCCGTTCTGACGTCGGAGCGCGCTCCAACGTCGCCCCGGCGAAGGCCGGGGTCTCGTTGAGACTCGCCGTGGCGCGGCTTCTTCACCCTGAGATCCCGGCCTTCGCCGGGATGACGGTCCGGGGGATTTCTACCCCCGGATGAAGGCCTCGAGCTGCTCATGGGCTTCGTCGTCGGTGATCTGCCGGGGCGGGTGCTTGCAGAAATAGGCGGCGGCCGGATAGATCGGCCCCGACATTCCCCGCTCCTTGGCGACCTTGGCGCAGCGGATCATGTCGATCGCGACTCCCGCCGAATTGGGGCTGTCCTCGACCGACAGGCGAAGCTCGATGTTCATCGGGACTCCGCCGAACATCGATCCTTCCATGCGCAGGAAGCACACCTTGTTGTCGTTCTGCCACGCCACATAGTCGCTCGGCCCGACATGGATGTTCTCGTCCTCGAGCCGGTGCTCGGCGACCGACTGGACGGCCTCGGTCTTCGACACCTTCTTCGACGCGAGGCGCGACTTGTTCGACATGTTGAGGAAGTCGGTATTGCCGCCGGTGTTGAGCTGGTAGGTGCGCTCCAGCTTCACGCCGCGCTTGTGGAACAGGTCGGTCAGCACGCGGTGGACGATGGTCGCTCCGAGCTGCGCCTTGATGTCGTCGCCGATGATCGGCACGCCCGCATCCTCGAAGCGTTTCGCCCAGGCCGCGTTGGAGGCGATGAACACCGGGATGTTGTTGACGAAGGCCACGCCCGCCTCGAGCGCGCATTCGGCGTAGAATTCGGTCGCCTCCTGGCTTCCCACCGGAAGGTAGTTGAGCAGCACGTCGGTCTGCGTCTCCCTCAGGCGCCGGACCACGTCGTCCTTGGTCGGCTCGGGCGAGTCGGAGAGGAGGAAGGTGCGGTCGTCCGGATAGGAGCCCATATGGTCGGCATAGCCGTCGAGGATCCGGCCCATCTCGACGATCGTGCCGCTGTCCGGCACATGGTCGCAGAAGATCGCGGTGCAATTGGGCTTCTCGAAGATCGCCGCTCCGACGTCCTTGCCGACCTTCCTGCGGTCGACGTCCCAGGCCGCGACGACCTTGATGTCGTGCGGGCGGTAGCCGCCCAGGTCCCAGTGCATGAGGCCGATCTGTTCGTTCGCCCCCCCGTTCTGGTAGTGGGCGAGCCCCTGGACGAGGCTCGAGGCGCAGTTGCCCACGCCGATGATGGCAATGTTGATGCCCTTGGGATCGTGCAGGCTCATCAGGCGACGGCCTTCTGCTGCTGGCCAAGAGCTTGGTGCATGGCCTGGTGCGGGGCGTAGCGCTCGATCATGCGGGCGCAGAAATCGGCAAAGTACATCGGATCCTTCGGTGGGCTCGTGTGGTGGGGCGCGACCCCCTCATGTTCGGGCGTGAAGCAGAAAGTCACGGTCGTTTCAAACTCTTCCAGCGCCGCCATCTGGCGGTCGAACCAGGCTTCCCAGCCCGGGCGGTAGCTGTCCGCCCAGCTAAGGCCGGTACGCAGATGGGTCACGCCGAGGCGCCGCATCCACTCGACCGCCTCGTCCAGCCGCGGATCCTCGAAGTGGAACCACTGCATGATTCCCATCGCGGGGGTGTGCGCCCGAAAGTGATCCAAGGCAAGCTTGGGCGTTCCGTCCTCCCGGATCAAACCCATGTAAAAGTGGCGATAATAGCTGGAGCCCTCGGCTTCCTTGTGGCGCGTCGTCGCGCCCCAATGCTGGGGAAGGTCGAACAGCGAGTACCAGAAGAGCCGCCCGACCCGGCCGAGCAGAAGCTCGGCGGTGCGGTCGACCCCGAACACCTGGACCTCCTCGGCGCCGAAGCTGCCGACCCCGACCTCGGTCGCCCAGATCTCGTGGTCGGGCGCGACCGCCTCGATCTCGGCGATCTTCTTGGGCCATTCGTCGATCGGCCAGAGGTTCCAGTCGAGCGGAAAGCCGTGGACGGCGATCACGTCGAGATGGTCGAGCACTCCGTAGCCCTTGAGGCGCTCGACGAAGAAGGGATCGATCGGCGAGATTCCGCCGAGCACCCTCTTCACCGCCGGATTGACCGAGCGGATCGCCTTGGCGGCCTCGATCACGGTGGTCCCGAACGTCGTCCATTCGGGGTCGATGTCCGGGTCCCAATGCGATTTGTTGTTGGGCTCGTTCCAGATCATCGCCGCTTCGATGGACAATTCTCACCCCTTCCGGGATAGACCGCGCCCGTGCCCCACGCCCCATAAGGCATTTCCGCGCGGCGGCAAATGTACACCTCGTCCTCGGCGCGGGTCTCGATCCGGAAGCCGGAAGAGCGCAGCATCGCCTCGGCGCAGGCGCGGTTGGGCACCCACCAATTGGTCCAGTCATGGGCATATTCGCGCTCGATGAAATGGAGCTTGGGATAGCCCGAATCCCAGAACATCTCCGTCTCCTCGAACGGATAATCCTCCTCGAGGGGGAGCACCTGCATCGACCCGCGCTGCATCGACTGGAAGAGCAGCATGTCGCCGGCGACATGCTCGTGGATGAGGTCGAGCGCGAGCAGCGGGTGACGCAGATGGTAGAGCACGCCCATGAAGATGACGAGGTCGAACCGCTCGCCGAGCGCGGCGACGTCGTAGACCGAGAGGTCGCGGAATTCGATCCCGTCATAGCCCAGGGTGTCGGCGGCGAAGCGGGCCTGAGCGAGGTAGCGCTCGTCGCTGTCGATTCCGACGACCCGCTCCGCGCCCCGCCGCTTCATCTCCATCGAATAGAAGCCGGCGTTGCAGCCGATGTCGAGGACGCTCCTGCCGGTGAGGTCCGCCGGAAGGTGCGCCTCGAAGCGGCGGAACTTCATGCTCGGATAGTCGCCGAGGAAATGGTCGGGCGCGGTCCACGCCCCGCCCAGGTCGATATTGTGGAACCAGGGTCCCAGCGCCTCGATCTTCTCGCGAAGGGCGCGATCCTCGCGGGGGGCGCTTCGGGCGGCGGCGACGGTCATTGGTAGAGCCTCTCGTTGACGGTCATGATTCGGGCGCCCCAATTGCCCAGCGCCAGCCGGGAAACGGACGCCGGGTCGATATCGAAGCGAAGCAGGTTGTCCAGCGGCAGGCCGAGATAATGCGCGAGCACTCCGCGGATGACGTCGCAATGGCTGACGCAGGCGACGGCGGCCCCGGGATGGGCGGAGGCGATCGCCTCGAGCGCGGCGGCGGCTCTCGCCACGGCCTCGGCCATGCTCTCCCCGTTCGGCGGCCGGGCGGCGCCGCGCGCTTCGTTCCACGCGTTCCACGCCGGATCGCCCTCAAGGTCGTTGAAGGCCATTCCGGTCCAGTCGCCGAAGTCGACCTCGTCGAGATCGTCGGAGACGGCGACGTCGAGCTCGTGCGGCTCGGCGATCGTCCGGGCGGTATACCAGGCGCGCTCGCGCGGGCTCGAATAGACGGCGGAGAGCGGCTCCACGGCAAGAAGGTCGGCGACGATCTCGGCCTGCTCCAGCCCTTCGCCGCTAAGCGCCACGTCGCGCCGCCGGCCGGACAGGGTCCGGCCCAGCTCGACATGGGCGGCGTGGCGGATGAGGAGGATGGTTGCCGTCACGGCCGTTCGATACCCTCCTGAAACGATCCAGTGTACCGCCGCCCAACCGCCCTCGCCCCCGCCGGTTCCCTTCCGCCGCTCTTTGCGGGCGTGGAACAAACTCGCGGAAGTCCCGTTGGGCGGCGGTAGAAGAAGAAGCACGTAAGTGCCGGAAAAACATAGGTTTTTAACATAGATTATAAATGGGGGTTAAGTTGCCGGAGAGTATTCTCATCACCGGCGGCGCCGGATTCATCGGACGTGCCGTCACCCGCGAGCTCCAGCGCCGGGGCCATGAGGTGCGAATCCTCGATTCGATGATCGAGCAGGTCCACGGCGACCGCGAGCGGCCCGAGGATCTCGACCCGGACGTCGAGCTGATCCGCGCCGACGTGCGCAACGGCGATGCCGTCGCCAAGGCGCTGAAGGGCGTGGACAGCGTGATCCATCTCGCCGCCGAGGTGGGCGTCGGCCAGTCCATGTACGCGGTCGAGCGCTACACCTCGGTCAACGACGTCGGAACCGCCGTCCTGTTCGAGAAGCTGATCGACAATCCTGTCCGCCGCGTCGTCACCGCCTCGTCGATGAGCATCTACGGCGAGGGCCTCTACAAGGATGCCGAGGGCAATTTCGTCGAGGAGGCGAAGCGCGAGCCGCGCACCAGCGAGACCCAGGGCTGGGATCCGGTCGACGGCCGGGGCCGTCCCCTGATCCCGGTCGCCACCCCGGAATGGAAGCGCCCCGACCTCGCCTCGATCTACGCGCTCGGCAAGTACGTCCAGGAACGCACCACCTTCATCATGACCGAGGCTTACGGGATGGAGGGCGTGTGCCTTCGCCTGTTCAACGTCTACGGTCCCGGCCAGGCCCTCTCCAACCCCTATACCGGGGTCCTCGCCATCTTCGCCTCGCGGCTCCTGAACGGCCAGCAGCCGATGATCTTCGAGGACGGCGGGCAGCGCCGCGACTTCGTCCATGTCGACGACGTCGCCCGGGCCTTCGCCGAGGCCCTCGAGCTTCCGCGGGCGGTGGGCGGGGTGTTCAACGTCGGCTCGGGCGCCGACCGCTCGGTCACCGAGGTGGCTCAGGAGCTCGCCCGGGCGATGGGCAAGAACGACATCGCTCCGCGGATCGTCGGCAAGAGCCGGGTCGGCGACATCCGCCATTGCTTCTGCGACACGTCCAAGACGGCGGAGAGGCTCGGCTTCCGCGCCGAAAAGGACTTCCGGGAGGGCCTCGCCGAGCTCGCCGAATGGGTCGCGGTCCAGACCGCCGACGACCGGGTCGAGCAGGCCCGGGCCGAGCTCGAGGCGCGGGGGCTGGTGGCATGAGGGGGCTCGGCTATCCCGTCGCCGGCCGCGGCCCGGGAGGAACGCTATGACCCCCGATTCCCGTCCTGTCCTCGTCACCGGAGGCGCCGGATTCATCGGTTGCAACATAGCCGACGCGCTCGCCGGGCGGGGCCACGAGGTGCTCGTCTACGACGCCCTCTCGCGTCCCGGGGTCGAGCGCAACCTCGCCTGGCTGAAGGAGCGGCACGGCGCGCGGATCGAGTCCGTCGTCGCCGACATTCGCGACGAGGACATGCTCGCCCGCGCCGCCCGCGAGGCCAAGGCGGTCTTCCACATGGCCGCCCAGGTGGCGGTGACGACCAGCCTCATCGATCCGCGCGAGGATTTCGACATCAACGTGCGCGGGACCCTCCATCTGCTCGACGCGCTCCGCCTCAAGGGCGACGGGACGCCCCTCGTCTTCGCCTCGACCAACAAGGTCTATGGCGACCTCGCCGACCTCGAATTCCGCCTGGACGGAGACAAATATGTCGCGGCCGACCCGGCCGTGGCCGCCTTCGGCATCGGCGAATCGCGCCCGCTCGATTTCCATACCCCCTATGGCTGCTCCAAGGGCGCGGCCGATCAATATGTCCTCGACTACGCGCGCAGCTTCGGCCTTCGCGCCGCGGTCGTCAGGATGAGCTGCATCTACGGCCTTCGCCAGATGGGGACGGAGGACCAGGGCTGGGTCGCCCACTTCCTCATCCGCGCCCTCGAAGGCCAGCCCATCACCCTTTATGGCGACGGCTACCAGGTCCGCGACATCCTCGACGTGTCGAACGCCGTCGAGGCCTATCTCAAGGCGTGGGAGCGGATCGATTCGGTGAAGGGCCGCGCCTTCAACCTGGGCGGGGGCCCCGCCAACGCGGTGTCCCTTCGCGAGCTGCTCGCCCACATCGCCGGCCTCCTCGGGCGCGAGCTCGACGTCCGCTTCGCCGACTGGCGCGCCGGCGACCAGCGCTTTTTCGTCGCCGACACCCGCGCGATCGGCCAGGCGCTCGGCCTCTCGCCGGCCGTGCCGTGGAAAGAAGGCGTCGCCCGCCTCGCCGCCTGGCTCCGCGAAAGCCGCGACTTGAACCCCCCTCCCTGCCCGCAGGGAGGGGCCGGGGGTGGGTGCGTTCCCGAAAGAGTCGCTGCCGGTGGAGACGAACCCACCCCCAGCCCCTCCCTGCGTGCAGGGACGAGGGCATAAGAATGCGCGTCCTGATCACCGCGGACGCCGTCGGCGGAGTCTGGCAGTACAGCCTCGACCTGGCCCGCGGCCTGTCGCGCCTCGGCGTCTCGACGGTCCTCGCGATCCTCGGCCCGTCGCCTTCGGCCGAGCAGCGCGACTCCGCCGCGACCGTGCCCGGGCTCCTCCTCGTCGACACCGGCCTGGCGCTCGACTGGCTCGCCGAGGACGGCGGCGCCCTTCGCCATGCCGGGGAGGCGATCGCCGCTCTCGCCCGCGAAAGCGGGGTCGACCTCGTCCAGCTCAACACGCCCGCGCTCGCGGCCGAGGCCGAGTTTCCCGTTCCCGTCGTCGCGGTCCATCACAGCTGCGTCGCGACTTGGTGGGAGGCGGTTCACGGCACCGATCTCCCCGCCGATTTCGCCTGGCGAACCGCCCTCGTCCGGGCCGGGCTCCACAAGGCGGACGCGGTGGTCGCTCCGACCGGCGCCTTCGGCGAAGCGGTCAGGCGTCGTTATGACCTCCCCCAGGCGCCCCGGACGGTCCATAACGGCCGGACCCCGCTCGCCGTCCGAAGCGGCGCCCCGCACGATTTCGTCTTCACCGCCGGCCGCCTCTGGGACGAGGGCAAGAACCTCGCCACCGTCGACGCCGCCGCTTCGGGCATCGCGGTTCCGGTCCGCGCCGCCGGGCCCCTCAAGGGACCCAATGGAGCGGAGGTCATTTTCGACAATCTCCACTGCCTCGGCCAGATCGGCGAGGAGGAGCTTGCCCGCTGGCTCTCCGCCCGGCCGGTCTTCGTCTCGGCGGCGCTCTACGAGCCGTTCGGCCTCGCCGTCCTCGAAGCGGCGGCGGCCGGCTGCCCGCTGATCCTCGCCGACATCCCGACCTTCCGCGAGCTTTGGGACGGAGTCGCCGTCTTCGTTCCGCCGCGCGACGAGCAGGGTTTCACGCGCTCCATCTCCGCTCTGGTCGGCGACGATTTCGAACGCGCCGTGCTCGGCAAGGCCGCCGCCGACCGCGCCGCCCGATTCACCCCCGACGCCATGGCCGCGCAGATGGCCTCGCTTTATCGCGGCCTTCTTCCCGCCGTGCGCGGGCCGGTGCTCGCGGCGAGGGCGGCGGCGTGAGGATCGTCTATTTCACCCACAGCCTGGCAAGCTGCTGGAACCACGGCAACGCCCACTTCCTGCGCGGCGTGCTCCGCGAGCTGATCGCCATCGGCCACGAGGTCGAGGCGTGGGAGCCGGAAGGGGCGTGGAGCCTGGAGAACCTGCTCAAGGATCATGGCGAGGAGGGGCTCGATCCCTATCGCTCGGCTTATCCCGAGCTCGCCTCGCGCACCTTCGGAAGGAAGCCGGACCTGGAGGCGATGGTCGGCGATGCCGACCTCGTCATCGTCCACGAGTGGAACGAGCACGATCTCGTCGCGAAGCTCGGCCGGCTTCGAGCGCGGGGCGGCAAGTTCACCCTGCTGTTCCACGACACCCATCACCGCGCGGTCAGCGAGCCCAAGGCGATGAAAGCCTACGACCTCTCCGCCTATGACGGGGTCCTGGCGTTCGGAGAGACGCTGGCCGAGGTCTACCGCCGCTGGGGCTGGGGGGACCGGGTCTTCGTCTGGCACGAGGCCGCCGACATCCGCCACTTCCACCCGCCCGCGGTGGAGGGCGAGCGCTCGGGCCTGGTCTGGATCGGAAATTGGGGGGAGGGCGAGCGCACCAAGGAGCTCAAGGAGTTCCTCTTCCGCCCCGCCCGAGCCGCCGGCCTCGGCCTCGACGTCTACGGAGTCCGCTACCACGAGACCGCCAAGGCGACCGTTCGCCGCTACGGCGGCCGCTATCACGGCTGGCTCGCCAACGCCCGGGCTCCGGAAGTCTTCGCGCGGCACCTCGCCACGGTCCACGTGCCGAGACGTTATTATACGAAGCTCCTCCCCGGAATCCCGACGATCCGCGTGTTCGAGGCGCTGGCCTGCGGAATCCCGCTCGTCTGCGCGCCCTGGGAGGATAGCGAGCACCTGTTCCGCCCCGGCTCCGACTATCTGATCGCCCCCGACGGCGACTCGATGACCGCGATCCTGCGTGATCTGCGCGAGGAGCCGGCTCTCCGATCCGCCCTCGTCGCGTCCGGCCTCGAGACGATCCGCGCCCGCCACACCTGCGCCCACCGCGCCGAGGAGCTTCTGGCCATCGTCGAGCGGATAAAGCCCCTCCCCTTCAGCGGAGGGGTTGGGGCGGGGCTTGTCGCTCACCGGCCGGCCGCCGTGCCCAATGACAACCCCCACCCCTCGATCCCCTCCCCTGAAGGGTCCCATCAAATTACTACTTTGATGGGGTCCCAAGGGGAGGGGGGGAGATACGCATGAAGATCGCCTTTTACGGCTCCAGCCTCCTCTCCTCCTACTGGAACGGCGCCGCGACCTACTATCGGGGCCTGCTTCGCGACCTCGCCTCGCGCGGCTACGAGATCACCTTCTACGAGCCCGATGCCTTCGAGCGGCAGAGCCACAAGGACATGGAGGCGCCGGACTGGGCGCGCTCCGTGGTCTACGACGCCACCCCCGAAGCGCTTCGCCGGGTCCTGGAAGAAGCCCGCTCGGCCGACATCGTCGTCAAGGCGAGCGGGGTCGGCGTGTTCGATACCGAGCTTCTCGAGGGCATAGTCGAGCACAGCCGCGACGACGCCCTTCGGATCTTTTGGGACGTCGATGCCGCCGCCACGCTCGACGAGATGCGCGGCGAGGAGAGCCACGTCGTGCGCCGGATGCTTCCGAGGCTCGACATGGTCCTCACCTACGGCGGCGGCCCGCCGGTGATCGAGGCTTATGAGGGTTTCGGCGCGCGCCGCTGCGTCCCCGTCTACAACGCGCTCGATCCGACGACCCACCATCCGGTCGCGCCCGACCCCGCCTTCGCCGCCGACCTCGCCTTCCTCGGCAACCGGCTTCCCGACCGCGAGACGCGGGTCGAGGAATTCTTCCTTCGGGCCGCCGCCCTCCAGCCGGAGCGCGGCTTCCTGATCGGCGGCAACGGCTGGGAAACCAAGGCGATGCCGGCCAACGTCCGCCATCTCGGCCACGTCTACACCCACCAGCACAACGCCTTCAATTGCACCCCGCTCGCGGTGCTCAACGTCGCGCGCGATTCGATGGCGAATATCGGCTTCTCGCCCGCCACCCGGGTGTTCGAGGCGGCTGGGGCCGCCGCCTGCCTGATCACCGACGCCTGGGAAGGAATCGAGCAGTTCCTCGAGCCCGAAGCGGAGGTGCTCGTCGCCCGAGACGGGCAGGATGTCGCCGATCATGTCGCCGCCCTCACGCCCGAGCGTGCCCGGGCGATCGGCGCCGCCGCCCTGAAGCGGATCCTCGCCGAGCACAGCTACGCCCATCGCGGAGCGCAGGTCGACGCTCTGTGGCGCTCGGTCCGCCAGCCGGAGCGGAGCGCGGCATGAGGCTCGTCGTCCTCGGCCTTTCCCTGTCGTCGAGCTGGGGCAACGGCCACGCCACGACCTTCCGGGCGCTGCTCAAGGCCTTCGCCGGGCGCGGCCACGACATCCTCTTCCTCGAACGGGACGTGTCCTGGTATCGCGACAACCGGGACGAGACCGATCCGGCTTATTGCCGGCTCGCTTATTATCCGGATCTCGCCGGCCTGGAGGCGTGGACGGACGAGATCGCGGCCGCCGACGCCGTCATGGTCGGCTCCTACGTTCCCGAGGGCGTCGCGGTCGGCCGCCTCGTCCAGGAGCGGGCCCGCGGGGTCACCGCCTTCTACGACATCGACACGCCGGTGACCCTCGCCAAGCTGGAGCGCGGCGACTTCGAATATGTCTCGCCCGAGGTCATTCCCGGCTTCGACCTCTATCTTTCCTTCACCGGCGGGCCGACGCTTCGCCGGATCGAGCGGGTGTGGGGATCGCCCGCCGCCCGCGCGCTTTATTGCTCGGTCGATCCCGATTCCTATCCGCCGCTCGACCTTCCGAGGAAATGGGACCTCTCCTACCTCGGCACCTACAGCCCGGACCGGCAGCCGACCCTGGAGCGGCTTCTGATCGAGCCGGCGCGGCGGCTGCCCGGCCGCCGCTTCGTCGTCGCGGGTCCGCAATATCCCGGCGACATCGACTGGCCGGAAAATGTCGAGCGTATCGAGCACCTTCCGCCGAGCGGCCATCCGGCCTTCTATTCCCAGTCGCGATTCACCCTCAACGTCACCCGCGCCGACATGATCTCCGCCGGCTGGTCGCCTTCGGTCCGTCTCTTCGAAGCCGGGGCTTGCGCGGTCCCGATCGTCTCCGACCGGTGGGACGGCCTGGGCGAATTCTTCGCCCCCGGCCGTGAAATCCTTCTTCCGGAGGGGAGCGGAGCGGTGGTCGAGCTGCTGGAGGGCGCCGACGACGATTTCGCCCGCTCGGTCGGCCTCGCCGCCCGGGCGCGGGTGCTCGCCGGCCACACCGCCGACCACCGCGCCGCCGAGCTTGAGGCTTATCTCCTCGGCGGCGGCCGTCCCGGAACGCGAGCGATCGGTGTCGAAAGGCCGGTGTCTCAACTGTCGCTGATGAGCTAAGGAGCTGCCTGTGAAGAATGTTGATGCCAAGATCGCGCTGGTCGCAGGCGGCGCCGGTTTCATCGGGTCGCACCTGATCGACGCGCTCCTGGCCGAGGGGGCGAGTGTCGTCTGCCTCGATTCGCTCCTTACCGGCCGCTCCGAGAATCTCCGCCACCTGGCCCGCGACAGCCGGTTTGAGTTCGTCGAGGCGGACGTCGTCGACGCGCTCCCCGCCGCCGTGGCGCGGACCCGCTTCACCCACGTCTACAATCTCGCCTGCGCCGCCTCGCCGCCGCACTACCAGGCCGATCCCGAGCACACGATGCTGACCAACGTGCTCGGCACCCGCAACCTGCTTCGCCTCTGCGAGGAGCAGGGCGCCCGCTTCCTCTTGAGCTCGACGAGCGAGGTCTACGGCGATCCGGAACAGCACCCGCAGACTGAGGCCTATCGCGGCTGGGTAAGCTGCACCGGGCCTCGCGCCTGCTACGACGAGGGCAAGCGCGCCGCCGAGACCCTGACCTTCGATTTCCAGCGCGCCGGCCGAGCCGATGTTCGCGTGGCGCGGATCTTCAACACCTATGGCCCGCGCATGCGCGCGGACGACGGGCGTGTCGTGTCGAACGTCGTCTGCCAGGCGCTCGCCGGAGAGGACGTCACCCTCTACGGCGACGGCAGCCAGACCCGCAGCTTCTGCTACGCCTCCGACCTGGTCGACGGATTGATGCGGCTGATGGACAGCGACGTGACCGACGGACCGGTCAATCTCGGCAATCCGGTCGAGCTCACCGTCGTCGACCTGGCGGAGCGGGTCCTGCGGATGACCGGCTCCAAGTCGCGGCTCGTCCACCGTCCGCTTCCCATCGACGATCCGCGCCGCCGGCGCCCGGACATCAGCCGCGCCAAGACCCTGCTCGATTGGCAGCCGAGGGTCTCGCTTCAGCAGGGTCTCGAGGCGACGGTGGAATGGTTCGCCGCCGAGGGCGGATGGACGGCGCCCGCGAAAGCGGCGGAAAACCGGCTCGTGGGAGTCGCGGCCGAATAGGCCGAGGCGCTATTGGGCGAACAGGTTGGCCGGGTCGGCCATCGCCTTGATCTCGATCGCGTTCCCCGAGGGGTCGAGGAAGAACATCGTCGCCTGCTCGCCCGGCTCGCCCCGGAAGCGGATTGTCGGCTCGATGACGAAGGCCGTTCCCGCCGCTTGCAGCCGCCGGGCCATTGCCTCCCAGGAAGCCATGTCGAGCACCGCGCCGAAGTGCGGCACCGGAACGTCGTGTCCGTCGACCGGATTATGGTGGGGCCGGGCTTTCATGTCCGGATCGAGGTGGGCGACGATCTGGTGGCCGTGAAAGTCGAAATCGATCCACTCGGCGGCGCTTCGCCCCTCCGGGCAGCCGAGCAGCCCGCCGTAGAAAGCGCGGGCCGCTTCGAGATCGTGGACCGGGAAGGCGAGGTGGAACGGAGGGAGCTGGCTCATCGCCTATTTGTAGACGTCTCGCCCCAGCTCCGAAACCTTGCATCTTGAGGCGCCGTTTGACTCATTCTCGAAGCAGCGATTGAACATCCTGCCCGACCGCCGGTAAGCGGATCCCGATGAAGTCCCTCCTCTTCGCCTTCCTTGCCGGCGCCGCGGCCGCCACCGGCTTCCAGCCGCTCGGCCTGTGGCCGCTGACGCTCGCCGCCTTCGCCGTCCTTCTGTGGCTGATCGCCGACGCCCACCGACTGCGCTCGGCGCTTGCGCTCGGCTGGTGGTTCGCGCTCGGCTATTTCATCCTCGGCCTCAACTGGATCGCCACCGCCTTCACCTATCAGGCGGCGATGCCGGCCTGGCTGGGCTGGGTGGCGGTCGTCCTCCTCTCCCTCTACCTCGCCGTCTATCCGGCGATCGCGGCCGGGATCGCCTGGCGATACGGGCGCCGCCACGAGCTTTCCCTGGTGCTTTGGCTCGCCGCCGCCTGGATCGCGACCGAATGGCTTCGGGCGACGATGTTCACCGGCTTCGCCTGGAACCCCGCCGGAGTCGCCCTGCTCGACGCCGGCGGCCTCGCCGAGGTCGCCAAGGCGGTCGGCACCTACGGCCTGTCCGGAGTGACGGTGATCGCGGCGGGAGCGATTTTCCTCCTCGCCCGCAAGCGCTTCGGGAGCGCTTCTGCGACCGCGCTGCCGGTGCTCGCCGCCGCACTCCTCCTCTGGCCGGCGAAGGCGACGGATCCGGCGGGCATCCGCACCGCCATCCGGCTCGTCCAGCCCAACATCAGCCAGACCGACAAGTGGCGGCCGGGATTCGACGAGGAGGTCCTTCGCCGTCTCGGGCGGCTCTCCAACGCCGGAGCGAACGAGCCGAGGCTCGTTCTCTGGCCCGAAGTCGCGGTGACCGAGCCGCTGCAGGACGAAAGGCGCGACCCGGCCTATCGGGCGCAAGCCGATTCAAGGCTCGAGCGGGTTCAGGCCATGCTGGGGCCGCGCGACCTGCTCCTGACCGGCGGCCTGTCCGTCGACACGCGCGACGGCGTTCGCGCTTCGGGCGCCACCAACAGCGTCTTCGCCATTCCCGGCGCGGCCGGACCGATCCTCGCGCGCTACGACAAGGCGCATCTCGTCCCCTATGGCGAATATCTGCCGATGCGGCCTTTGCTTTCGGCGATCGGCCTGTCGCGGCTCGCCCCCGGAGATCTCGACACCGATGCCGGGCCGGGGCCGCGCACCTTCGACCTCCCGATCGTCGGGAAGGTCGGCTTCCAGCTCTGCTACGAGATCATCTTCTCCGGCGAGGTGGTCGACCGCTCGAACCGCCCCAATTTCCTGTTCAATCCCTCCAACGATGCGTGGTTCGGCGCATGGGGTCCGCCGCAGCACCTCGCCCAGGCGCGGCTTCGCGCCCTTGAGGAGGGCCTTCCCGTGCTTCGCGCCACTCCGACCGGGATCACCGCCGTCGTCGACGCGGACGGCCGGCTCGTCGCCAGGATCCCGGCCCATCGCGAAGGCGTGCTCGACGCCCGCCTGCCGTGGCCGCACCCTCCGACCTTATTCGCCCGCTTCGGCAATGTGTTGCCGCTTATTTTCGCGCTTCTGCTTGGAGCCGCGGCGATTGCAGTGGGACGAAAGAGGCGCTAGGAGCGCGCGCATATAAGGATATCTTTATATCCGCATTTCCTCCCGTCGCTCTTCAGGAAGGCCCTGTTCCCAGATGCGCAACAATTACCTCTTCACGTCCGAATCCGTGTCCGAAGGCCATCCGGACAAGGTCGCCGACCAGATTTCCGACGCCGTCGTCGACCTGTTCCTGTCCAAGGACCCGGAGGCGCGGGTCGCCTGCGAGACGCTCACCACGACCCAGAAGGTCGTCCTCGCCGGAGAGATTCGCGGCAAGGGCATCATGGACGAGGACGGCCAGTGGGCGCCGGGCGTCCGCGAGGAGATCGAGCAGGTCGTCCGCTCCACCGTCCGCGAGATCGGCTACGAGCAGGAGGGCTTCCACTGGGAGACCCTCGATTTCTCGAACAACCTGCACCCGCAGTCGGCGCACATCGCCCAGGGCGTGGACGCCAGCGGCAACAAGGACGAAGGCGCCGGCGACCAGGGCATCATGTTCGGATTCGCGGTCGACGAGACCCCGGATCTCATGCCCGCGACGCTCTACTACAGCCACAAGATCCTAGAGCGGATGGCGCGGGACCGCCATTCCGGCGCCGCCCCCTTCCTGGAGCCGGACGCCAAGAGCCAGGTGACCCTTCGCTTCCAGGACGGAGTGCCCGCCGCGGCGACGGCGATCGTCGTCTCCACCCAGCACGGCAAGGGCTATGACGAGGGGGAGAAGGAGGCCGAGCTCAAGGCCTATGTCCGCCGGGTCGTCGCCGACGTGCTTCCGGCCGGCCTGCTCTCCGACGAGACCGTCTACCACATCAACCCGACCGGCAGCTTCGAGATCGGCGGACCGGACGGCGACGCCGGCCTCACCGGCCGAAAGATCATCGTCGACACCTATGGCGGCGCCGCGCCGCACGGCGGCGGCGCCTTCTCCGGCAAGGACCCGACCAAGGTCGACCGCTCGGCGGCCTATATCAGCCGCTACCTCGCCAAGAACATCGTCGCTGCCGGCCTGGCGAAGCGCTGCACGATCCAGCTCGCCTACGCGATCGGCGTTCCCGAGCCGCTGTCGCTCTACGTCGACACCCACGGCACGGGCTCGGTCGGCGACGCGGCGATCGAAGAGGCGATCATGGGCATGCAGGAGCTGGGCGGACTCACCCCCCGCGCGATCCGCACCCATCTCGGCCTCAACAAGCCGATCTATCAGCGCACCGCCGCCTACGGCCATTTCGGCCGAACAGCGGACGGCGACTTCTTCCCCTGGGAGAAGACCGACCTGGCCGAGAAGCTCAAGGCGGCTCTCGCCGGCTGACGCACGCCGCTGTTGCCTGTCGGCAACAGCGGTGCAGCCACCTCGCCTCGCGCCGGAACCGCCGGTATCCGCCAACCGTTCAGGCGGTCTGGAGGGTCGTTCCATGGCGCAAGGCGGGTTCGCTTTCTTCTTCCTGCTGGTCCTCGCGGCCGGCGCCGTCACCTTGGTGGCGACCCTTCGCGAAAGCTGGGGCCGGGTCTTGGGCGCACTGTCCGCGCAGCCGGCCTGCGAGGACCCGCCGCGGGTCTACACCACCACCTGGCTGCCCGCCGCGGAGGTTCCGACCGTCGCCAGCCGCCTTCTGCTCCACGAGCTCGACGAGCCGCTTCCGCCGGCGAAGCTGTTCGCCGCCTGGACGGTCGATCCGCTCCCCGAGCGGACGGGGCCGCAGCTCGGCTTCGCCTTCCTTCGTCAGGCGGCCTGAGCCACTCCGTCGTCCCAGCGAAGGCTGGGACCCCAGGGGGTGAAAAGCGCCGCGATCTTCACCCGCTGGGGCCCCAGCCTTTGCTGGTGCGACGGTTAAGCCCTTGGCGCCGAAGGTCACCGCCGGTACGCGCACGCCATGAACGATCCGACCACCCTCCGCCGACTCTATGGCCGCCGTTCGGGCCACAAGCTTCGCCAGGGCCAGGAGGCGTTGCTCGAGCGGCTGCTCCCGGCGATCGAGGTGCCCGCCGACGGGCCGGTCACCTCGGAGCGCCTGTTCGGGCACGACCTTCCGCTTCACTTCGAGATCGGCTTCGGTTCGGGCGAGCATCTCGCCTACCGCGCCGACCTTCTTCCGGATCACGGCTTCGTCGGCGCCGAGCCGTTCCTCAACGGCGTCGTCGGGGCTCTGGCGCATGTCCGCGACGGCCGGCTCGCCAACGTGCGCCTCCACATGGGCGACGCGCTCGACGTGCTGGAGCGGGTGCCCGACGGGGCGCTGACCATGGTCTACCTGCTCCACCCCGATCCGTGGCCCAAGGCTCGGCACGCCAAAAGGCGGATGGTCAATGACGGGCCGCTCGACCTCATCGCCGCCAAGCTGAAGCCGGGCGGCGAGTTCCGGCTCGGGACCGACGACCCGACCTATTGCCGCTGGTCGATGATGGTGATGAACCGCCGGAGCGACTTCGAGTGGCTGGCGGAGAACGCGAAGGACTTCCTCACCCGCCCCGGCGGCTGGCCCGAGACCCGCTACGAGGCCAAGGCGCGGCGCAAGGGCCACGAAGTTTGGTACTTCCGCTACCGGCGCAGGTAGGGCGACCCAAGGTCGTCATGCCGGACCTGATCCGGCATCCACCTTCTTCCTGACAGCCTCGGGTGACAAAGAGGGTAGACCCCGGATCAAGTCCGGGATGACGGAATGCGCCGGGTTCGGACGCCCTCGTCAGCTAAGCAGTTTCTGCCGCGCCTCGAGGATGGCCAGCTCGCGGGTGAGGGTGGTCATCGTCGCCGATTGCGCGCGCATCCGGAAATGGAGGTTGGCGAGCAGGAGCAGGCTGACCACCGTCCACAGATAGAGGACCAGGTCGGCGCCGCGCCCGATTCCGAGCAGGTGGGCGGCGAGCTGCGCCCATTGCGGGCGAAGCACCAGCGCTATTCCGAGCAGGCTGACCAGCGGCATGGCGAAGCCGATCGCCGGCGACACCCGGCGCTGCCGCCAGCCGTAAAAGGCGAAGAAGGCGAGGGCGAGGATCAGCGGTATCTTGATCATCGGTGAAGCCTGCTCGACCAGAGGTCCCAAAGGATGCTCACCGAGGAAAGGGCGTTCTGCCCCTTGGCGAGCGTGTAGTCGGTATAGACGATCTTCACCGGCGCCTCGGCGACCTTGAGGCCGGATTCGGCGAGCCAGCCGAGCAGCTCGGAGGCGTGCGCCATCCGGTTCTGGCGGATCCGAAGCCGCTCGGCGGCCCGGCGGGTCAGGAGCCGGAGGCCGTTATGGGCGTCGGTGAGGTCAAGTCCCGTCGTCATTCGCGTGTAGAAGGTCGCCGCGCGGAGCAGCCAGCGGCGGCTCGCCGGCATGTTCTCGGTCGTTCCGAGGAACCGGCTTCCGAGCACCACGTCGGCGTCCGTCTCCTCGCGCCGGCGGAGCATCACGCCGATATCCTCCGGCCGGTGCTGCCCGTCCGCGTCGAAGGTGACGATCATCCCGGCGCCGTTCAGGAGCGCGTAGCGGATCCCGGTCGCGAGGGCGGCGCCTTGGCCGAGATTGACGCAGTGGCGGACGACATGGGCTCCGGCGCGCTCGGCCTCCCGGCCGGTATCGTCGCTCGATCCGTCGTCGACCACGACCACGTTGGGGAGCCAATGCGCCACGCTTCGGACGGTGCGCGCGATCATCCCCCGCTCGTTATAGCCGGGGATGACGATCCACACCGGCTCGAGGCCGATCTCGCGTGCAGGCACTTCTATCCGTTCGTGCCGCATGAGGCTCCCTTTCGAGGGGCAATTGGCACTGGAATGGTTAAGATGTTTTTAACGGGTGCCGCCTAGACCCGGCTCGCAAGCGAAGAGAAGGCGAGCAGAAACGTGACCCAGACCCTGGCAAGTGCATCGACTCTCGAGCGGTTGGTCCCGGCGGCGCTCGACCCCAACGACGTGACCGGCCACGAGACCTATCGGCTGCACATCGAGCGCTACGATTTCGCAAGCCGGTTCATCGGCGGCGGGCGGGTGCTCGATTGCGCCTGCGGGGTCGGCTACGGAAGCCACCGCCTGCTTGCCGGCGGCGACGGAACCCAGCGGGTGACCGGGGTCGACATCGACGAATCCGCCGTCGCCTATGCGCGCGAAAGCTTCGTCGACCCCCGCCTCGACTATGTCTGCGCGGACGGGACGGCTTTCGATGCCGAGCCGTTCGACGCGATCGTCTCGTTCGAGACGATCGAGCACGTTCCCGATCCCGAGCGGCTGGTGGACAATTTCGTCCGGCTTCTGAAGCCGGGTGGGCTTCTCATCGCCTCCGTTCCGGTGACCCCCTCGGTCGACGTGAACCCGTTCCACCTGCACGACTTCACGCCCGCCTCGTTCCGGCGGATGTTCGCCCGCCGCGGCCTCGCCGAGATCGACTCGCTCCTCCAGCGCCAGCCCTACCAGCCGCTGAAGATGCTCGCGGGCAAGGAGACTCGGCTTAGCGACATGCGCCAGAACCTGGTCGGCTATTATGCCCGCCACCCCAAGGCGGCGCTGACCCGCGCTTATTCGACGGTGGTCGACGGCTTCTGCAACAAGTACCTCACCTGCGTCTGGCGGCGATAGGGTTGGTCCTTCCTGCTCCCCGGCGAAAGCCGGGGTCCAGCCGCGCGTGCTGAACGACTGGATCCCGGCTTTCGCCGGGAAACGATCCTTTCGTCGAGCCCGGACTCCGTCTCACCGCTTCGGCGTGAGCCGGAGGAGCCGGCCGCCGGGCTTGTCCTGAAGCAGGTAGATCGCTCCTTCGGGGCCCTGCTCGACCTCGCGAATCCGTTCGCCCATGTCCCACTGGTCCGCCTTGCGCGCCTCGGCGCCGTTCAGCGCCACCCGGATCAGCGCCTGTCCGGACAGAGCGCCGATGAAGGCGCTTCCGCGCCATTGCGGGAACAGCCGGCCTGAATAGACGATCATGCTCGAGGGGGAGATGGAGGGATTCCACCACACCTTGGGCGCCTCGAACTCCGGACGGGTGGGGTGGTCGGGGATCGGGCTTCCGTCGTAATTGTCGCCGTTGGAGACGACCGGCCAGCCGTAATTGCGGCCGCGCTGGATCAAGTTGACCTCGTCGCCCCCCTTCGGCCCCATCTCGTTCTCCCAGAGGCGGCCCTGAGCGTCGAAGGCCAGGCCGAGGAGGTTCCTGTGGCCGTAGGACCAGATCGTCCCCGCGACTCCGCCGCGCGAGGCGAACGGATTGTCGTTCGGCACCGAGCCGTCGTCGTTGAGGCGGATGACCTTGCCGAGGCTGGAAGTGAGGTCCTGGGCGGGCGTGAACTTCATACGCTCACCGCTGGTGATGAAGAGCTTGCCGTCGGGGCCGAAGGCGATCCGGTGGCTGTGGTGGAAGCGGCCGTCCACCTTCTCCGCCCGCCAGATCACCTGAAGCCCCTCCAGCCGCGGAGCACCGTCCTCGACCAGCCGGGCGCGGCCGACCACCGGCCCGCGCGTATCGCCTGGGCCCGGCTCGGACCAGCTTAGGTAGACCAGTCGGTTGCGGGCGAAGCCGGGATGGAGGACGATATCGCCGAGGCCGAGCTGGCCGCCATAATCGACCTTTGGCACCCCCGCGACCGGGACCGCCGCGGCGCCCGCCTTCCAGAGCAGGAGCCGGCCCTTCTTCTCGGTGATCAGGGCCCGCCCATCGGGCAGGAAGGCCATCGCCCAGGGCTCCTCGAAGCGGGCGAGCTCCTGAACCTGGAAGGGGAGCGCGGCGGAGTCGTTGCGCGCGTCGGCGGGTCCGGAGGCGCTGCAGGCAAGGAGCAGGAGGGCAGGAACGGCGGCGGCAAGTCGATAGGGCATGAGCAGGTTCCTCTACGGGTCTCGGATAGAACCTTTCCAGTGCGGCTCGGTTGCTTCCTTCCCCTCTCCCGCGAGCGGAGAAGAAAAAGGGAGAGGGGGAGGGCTTAGCGAAGCGCGTAGACGTCGTAGCGCTCGTCGGTGATCGCCGGGCCGAACGAGGCGAGCTTGCGCGTTCCGGCGAGGAAGCGCCGGACCTGCTCCGGATCGGCGGTGAACCGCCAGACGTGGACGTTGGTCTTGCGGTAGAAGCGCTTGTTCGGATCGAGGCGGTGCTCGAACACGATCACCACCGGACGGCCGGTCCGAGCCCGAAGAATAAGAGCGTCGCGCAGGTAATCGTCGGGGGTCAGGTCCTGGCGCACCTTCCTGGTGAAGCGCACCCAATCCCCCCAGCGCTGCTCGCGCATGAGGTAGATCGGGTTCTGCGTGTAATAAGGCATCGGCTCGAGCATCATGTCCGGATCGGCGATCAGGACCGCGTTTTGGAGCCCCTCGCGCTTCAGCACGTCGGCCAGGTCGCGCGAGTGGCTGTAGGGAGAGCGGAGGAGCGAGCCGATCGTCCCGGCGCTGTTCAGCACCTGGAGCGCGAGCATGATGAGGAAGACGGAGCGGCCCGCCGCCTCGAGCTGCGGGAGCCGGGCGGCGAGCCGTCCGCGTCCTTCCCAGCGGCCGCCGCGGCCCCGCTCGACCAGCCAGTACATGGCGACGAGGTAGACGAGGAACAGCGCCTGGTGCCGGTAGAAGCCGGGGTAGACGAGCTGGAAGAGCAGCTGGAAGCCGATCACGACCGCGAGCGACGACAGAAAGGCGCCCGGCGCCCGGACGAGCCCGAACAATCCGCCGAAGACGATCGCGGCGAACAGGCAGCCGGTCAGCGTGTTGGAGGGAAGGGCGGGCGGCGTAAGCCCCCACCAGGAATAAGCCGGGACGAACAGCGTCGCGGCGATCGCCTTCCACGGTATGCCGCCGCCGTGGAACGCGACCGGGGCGGCGTCGTGCATCGTCGGGTAGACGGTCACGAAGCAGATCGCGGCGCCCGCCGCGGCAAGCGCCGCGTTCAGGACGAAGATCGCATATTTGCGGTGCCAGCGTATCCCTTCCTCGCCGACCAGCTCGACCAGCCAGAAGAGGAGGAAGGCGGCGGCGAGAAGGCAGGAGGGGACGTTGGTGTTGCACAGGAGCAGGAGCAGGAGGCCGATGGCCGGGCCGCGATCGCGCCAGCGCGGATAGAGGTGCGCGAGGACGAAGAGCAGAAGCATGCTGATCCCGTAATTGCGCGCGACGATCGGATATTCGGTGAGCGCGAAGCTCGAGAACAGCACCAGCGCGATCGTCCGCGGGCCGAACGGCGCCTTGAAGGCGAACAGCGCCGCCGCCGCCAGGCCGATCAGATAGCCGACCGCCGGAAGCACCTCGCGCACCGGAACCATCGCATGGGCGCCGCGAAGCAGCAGGTACCAGAGCGCCGGGTGCCCCTCGCCGTGGAGCATTCGGAGCATGTCGACGACATTGTCGCCCTGGAGCGCGAAGGAGAAGGCGCGGACCTCGTCCCGCCAGAAGACGTGCTGGGTCAGCAGCAGCAGGCTGACCGCCAGCCAGGCGGCGAACAACAGCGCCCGCACGCGCAGATCGCGCGGATTTGCTTCCCCGGCCATGGCGTCCAACGCTTCCCCCTCAACTCCCTGACGCTTTTCCTAGCGCGGACATGGTTGCCGTGTCGTTAGGAATTTGTCGGCGCTTTAGGAGGTTATTAACCACCGCTGGGTACCCCTTGGCTTCCGGCGCCGCCGCGAGGGCGGGCCGAGGCGGGAGGATGAAGGATGATCGAGGGGCGCAAAGTCGCGGTGGTTCTGCCGGCCTACAACGCGGCGAGGACGCTTAGGCAGACCTGCGCGGAAATCCCGATGGACGTGGTGGACGACATCATCCTGACGGACGATTGCAGCGTCGACGACACGATCGGGGTTGCCCGCGAGCTTGGGCTCCACACCATCGTCCACGACAAGAATCGCGGCTACGGCGGCAACCAGAAGTCCTGCTATTCGGCCGCCCTCGCGCGGGGCGCCGACATCGTCGTCATGCTCCACCCGGATTATCAATATTCGCCCAAGCTGGTGACGGCGATGGCGGGGATGATCGCGTCGGGCCATTACGACGCGGTGTTCGCCTCGCGGATCCTCGGCAAGGGCGCGCTCGACGGCGGAATGCCGCGCTACAAATATGTCGCCAACCGGCTTCTCACCGCCGTCCAGAACCTGGTAATGGGGCAAAAACTGTCCGAATATCACACCGGCTACCGCGCCTGGGACCGCAAGGTGCTGGAAAAGCTGCCTCTTCTGGCCTGCAGTGACGACTTCGTGTTCGACAACCAGATGATCGCCCAAGCCGCCTGGCACGGCTTCCGAATGGGCGAGATCTCCTGCCCGACGAAATATTTCGCCGAGGCCTCGAGCATCAACTTCCGCCGCTCCTGCGTCTACGGACTGGGAGTCCTCAAGACCTCGCTCGAATACCGGCTCTGCCGCTGGGGGCTGAAGGGCAAGGCGCTGTTCGAGCCGGCGAGCGACTCCCGGCTGGCTCCCGCCATCCCGATCAGCCAGGCCGCCGGAGCGATTCAGTCGCGGCTCGACCGCGCCGCGGCGTAAGCCATGGAAGCGATACGCCGCGCCCGCTCAACGGTGGAGGCGATTCACCCCGTCTTCGCCCGCGAAGCCTTCTGGCAGCTCGTCCGGTTCGCGGTGGCGGGGCTCTGCCTCACCGCTTTCTCGGTGACGATCTATTCGACCGCCGTCACCCTGTTCCACGTTCCGCCGCTGATCGCCAACGGCCTTAGCTGGGTGTGCGGCGTGACCATCGGCTACGCCATCCACAGCCGCTGGAGCTTCGCCGGCCAGAAGGACGCGGAAGCCTCCACGGCCGTTCGGTTCCTGCTGGTCTACGTCTTCGCCCTAGGCCTCAACAGCTTCTGGGTGTGGCTCGCGACCCACTATTTCCAGCTCCCGCCGCTCGCGCCCGTGCCGGCGATGGTGTTCCTGACCCCGCTGGCGAGCTTCATGCTCAACCGCTACTGGGTTTTCGAGGCCGCTTAGGCTTTCGTTAACCTTGTTCCGGCAGCTTCTCCTTCAAGGGAGACAAGCGATGTTCCACCACAAGATCGACACCCGTTCCGCCCGCCCGCTCGGCCGCGAGGCGGTGCCCGTCAAGAAGCCGATGGCGCTCAAGCTCGCAATCGGCCTGGCGGTCACCTTGCTCTGCGTCCTGGCGATGGTGCCGTGGACGCTCTTCGTCGCGCTGTGGGGGGCGGTGGCGCTCGTCGCCGTGACGCTTCGCCGCACCGGCGCCGCGACCCGGGACGCGCTCGTCTATGCCGGCGAGGCCGTCGTCGGCCGCTAAGGGTCACGGATCAGGCTAAGGTGACACCAACAAGCGGGCCGGGACGCCCGTGTCCCGACGCCGCAGGTGTATTGCTATTATAATACACGCCCGCTAGCTTCCCCGTCCGACGGGGAGGCAAAGGATCATGGCGGGACGAAAACGGCGAATCGGGCTGGTCTTCGGTCTGCTCGCCCTCGCCGTGCTGGCATGGGCGGCATGGCCTTCCTCCGCCCCCGCGCCCGTCCGCGACGGGCCTCGGCTCGCCGCCACCCGAACCGCCGCTTTTCGCGATTCGCGGGCTCCGGCGCGACAGGTGGCGTTCAGCCCCGACGGCCGATGGCTCGCCACGTCGAGCGCCGCCGGCCCGGTCGTCCTTCGCCGGTTGCCGGACCTGGCGGTGGTCCGGCGGCTCGCCTATCCGGGAGGCGCGACCAGCGTCGCCTTCGATCCGGGCGGGAAATGGCTCGCGACGGCGGGCTATGACGGCGGAGTGGCCCTCTGGGATCTCGCCGGCGGGCGCCTGATCCGCCGGCTGGCCGGAGCGAAGGGAACGGTCTGGACGATCGACGTGAGCCCCGACGGACGGCGGATCGCGGCGGCGGGCGAGGACGGGATCATCCGAGTCTGGGACGTCGCCGACGGGCGGCTCGCGCTTTCCCTTGCCGGGCATGACAAGAACGTCTGGGAGGTCCGCTTCAGTCCGGAGGGGCGGCGCCTCGCCAGCGGCAGCTTCGACCGGACGGCGAGGCTGTGGAACGCGCTCACCGGAGCGCCGCTCCAGGTCCTCCGCGAGCATGGCCAGGCGGTCGTCGGCCTCGCCTGGAGCCGGGACGGCCGGTGGCTTGCCACCAGCGGCGACGATTCGACCATCCTCATCCGCCACGGCTCGGACGGCGCGCCCGTCCGGCGGATTGCGGTCGGCAACCATGCCTACAAGCTCGCCTTCACCCCCGACGGCCGGTTCATCGTCGATTCCGGACGCGCCCGAAGCGGAGCGGGAACGTTCCTCCACGGCCTCACCGGCTTGGGCTCCGCGGCGGACGCGGTGCGTCTGTGGCGAGTGTCGGACGGCGCCCCGATCGGCGCGCTGAAGCTGGCCGACGATTCGTCGTCGGTGGCGGTCTCCCCCGACGGCCGCCTGTTGGCGGCCGCGGGCGACGACGGAGACGTGGTGCTGTGGGCGCTCAGGCCGCTTTAGGCCCCGCGCCTCAGGCGAATTGAAGGGCGCCGGGATCCGCCACGGGGTCGGGATGGATGAAATAGATCGGCCCGACCCCGGGATCGGTGAACCAGTTGGGCTTCTCGGCCACCCCGTCGGTGTCGGCGATGTCGAACACCGTCACCGCCAGCGCCTGGGTGTCGGTGAAGGTGCCGTTGCCGGCGGAGACGATCACGTCGTAGACATTGTCCAGGCCGGCGTCGGCGGGCGCCTCGGAGTCCGGAGCGGCGAGGAAGCTTAGCACGCCGCTGGCGGGATCGATCGCGAACAGCGCCGCGTCGGCGCCGCCGGCGATGGCGAAGGTCGCCGGCCCATTCTCGCCGTTCACCGCCGTCACGGTCGTCACATACGTCTGGTTCTCGTCGATCCCGGCGATCGCCGTGTCGCCCCCGCCGTCGGAGGTGATCGCGATCCCCTCGACGACGTTGGAGATGGTGACCGACAGCGCCTGGGTGTCGGCGAACGTGCCGTCGCTCGCCTGGACGGTGACCTGGTAGACGTTGTCGGCGTTGGAGTCCGCCGGCGACTCGTAATTCGGTGCTGCCAAGAAGGTGAGGGCGCCCGTCGAGCCGTCTATCCCGAACAGCGCGGCATCGGCGCCGCCGGAGATCGAATAGGCGATCGCCCCATGCTCCGGATCGATGGCGCCCACCGTCGTCACCGCCGTGCCGTTTTCGGCTACCGTCAGGGCGGCGGTGTCGCCGCCGCCGTTGGTGCCGATCACCAGGGCTTCGTTGACATTGGCGACGGCGACGCTGAGCGCCTGGATGTCGACCAGAGTGCCGTCGCTGGCCGCGACCGTGACGAAGTAGACGTTGTTGGCGTCGGAATCGGCGGGCGCTTCGAAATCGGGCGCGGCGACGAAGGCGAGGACGCCCGTCGCGGAATTGATCGCGAAGCGGGCGGAATCCGCGCCACCCGAGATCGAATAGACGATCGCGCCGTTCTCCGGGTCCGTCGCCCGCACCGTCGTCACGGCGGTGCCGTTCTCAAGGAGCGAGATCGCCGCCGTCGCGCCCGCGCCGTTCGAGGAGATCACCGGTGCCTCGTTGAGGTTCGTCACCGTCACCGACAGCGCCTGGGTGTCCACGAACGTGCCGTCGCCCGCCTGCACGGTGACCTGGTAGACGTTGTCGCCGTTCGAATCGGCGGGCGCCTCGTAATCGGGCGCGGCGGCGAAGCTTAGCGCGCCGGTCGAGCCGTTGATCGTGAAACGGGCGGCATCGGCGCCCCCGACGATGGCATAGGCGATCGGGCCGTTGTCCGGATCGAGGGCGGCGATGGTCGCGACCGCGGCTCCGTTCTCCGCGACCGAGAGGGACGCGGTGTCGCCGCCGCCGTTCGAGGTGATGGCGAGGGGCTCGTTGACGTTGGTGATGGTGACGGTGATCCCCTGGGCGTCGGCGAGGGTGCCGTCGCTGGCCCGGACCGTCACCTGGTAGGTGTTGTTGTGGTCCGAATCCGAAGGCGCCTCGAAGTCGGGCGGAGCGACGAAGCTGAGCACTCCGGTGGTCGGATTGATCGTGAAGCGCCCGGTGTCGGTGCCGCTCTGGATCGAATAGGTGATGGCGCCATTCTCGGGGTCGGCGGCGCGGACCGTCGTCACGAAGGTGGAGTTCTCGCCCATCGAGATGGCGGCGTTGATTCCGGCGCCGTTGGTGGTGATCACCGGCGCCTCGTTGACGTTGGTGATGGTGACGGAGACCGCCTGGGTATCGGAGAGGAGGCCGTCGCTGGCGCGCACGATCACTTCGTAGACATTGTTGCGGTCGGCATCGGTCCGAGTCTCGTAGTCGCGGGCGACGAGGAAGCTTAGCTGGCCGGTGGCCGCGTTGATCGCGAACAAGGCGGCATCGGCGCCGCCGGAGATCGCGTAGGAGACGGGCTGCGGCGCATTGTCGTCGACCGCGGTCAGGGTGGTCACGACCGTGCCGTTCTCCGCGACCGAGACGGCCAGGGTGGGCGCGCCGAGCTCCGGCGCCGCGTTGGGCGTGGTGTCGGAGAGGAAGCGCTGGGCGACGATGTCGAAGCCGTTGCTGCCGGTAAGCAGCAATTGGTTCCAGGAGACGACGAAGCCGCCGCCGGCGAGAGCGGTGATGGAGCCGTCGCTCAAGACCGCGTTCGAGGCGGATTCCTGGGCGACGATCGCCTCCGTGCCGACGGGCTGGCCGGCCGAGTCGAAGCGTTGGACCCGCATTCCGGTCGACGTGCCGGTGGTGTCCCAGTCGACGACGAAGCCGCCGTCGCCGAGCGCGACGATGTCGGGCCGCCCTCCGCCCGGAGTGGTGTTGGCGGCGAATTCGGAGCCGATCTTGGCGCCGCTCGAGTCATAGAGGGCGGCGCGGACGCCGTAGGTCGTCCCGCCGGAGGTCGACCAGGCGATGGCGAACCCGCCGCCGGTCAAAGCGGCGACGCGGCCGCCGGTCTGCGAACCGAAGTCGGTGCTCACCTGCCATTGCGCGCCGAACGGGGTTCCGTCGGCATGGTAGGCGCGGGCGTAGACCTCGGCGTTGACGTCGTTGCCGGTCTGCCAGGTGAGGACGAAGCCGCCGCCGGAAAGGCCCGCGACATCTATATTGTACTGGCCGCCGAACGCGACGGTGTTGACGAGGAACTCGCCGCCGACCTTGACGCCCGAGGAGTCGAAGCGCTGGGCCTTGACCGCCCAGCCGGCCCCGTCCTGGGTGGTGTCGGTGGTGTGCCAGGCGACCACGAAGCCGCCGTCGGCGAGGCTCGCGACGGTGGGCTGCTGCTGGTCGAGCGTGGCGAGGGTGTTGACCCGGAACTCGGCGCCGACCTTGACCCCCGCGGAGTCGTAGAGCTGGGCCTTCACCGCGGTCCCACTTCCGTCCTGGAACGTATCGGAGGTTTCCCAGGTCAGCACGAAGCCTCCCGAAGGAAGGCTTGCGCCGCGAACGTAGAGCTGGTTGCCCGTCGCGGCGCTGTTGACCAGGAACTCGCTTCCTATCGCCGCCCCCGAGGCGCTGAAGCGCTGGCCCTTGACGGCGCCGAGGCTTCCGTCGGCGGTCGTGCTGCCGGTCTGCCAGACGACCAGGAAGCTGCCGTCGGCGAGGCCGATGGAGCTTGGCTTCAGCTGGTCGCCCGCGGTCTGCGTGTTCACCGCGATCGGCGCGCCCCAACGGATGTAATTCGGCATCTCGAAATCTTCCCCCCGAATGATCGAGGGAGGCGTAACCCGTCATGCATTGAAGGTTTCTAAAGACCCGCGGCGGGTGGATTCGATACTTGCCCCTCGGCTCGGCCACGCCTATATGCGCCCTACCTCCTCGACATCGTTAGACGTTGAGGCTGGTCCCGGGGACGGGGCCGGCGCCGGAGGGTCTTGCTTTCGAAAGGGCGTAAGTGGCGGACCTCGCCTCCTTGGCGGAATTGATCGAGCCGGCGGCGAAGGCCGAGGGGCTTGAGCTGGTGCGGGTCAAGATGATCGGCGGCACTTCCGATCCCACGCTTCAGGTGATGGCCGAGGATCCGGCGACCCGGCAGCTGACGCTCGAGGATTGCGCGCGGCTGTCGCGGCGGCTCTCCGACCTGCTCGACGAGGCGGACCCGATCGAGCACGCCTACCGGCTCGAGGTCAGCTCGCCCGGAATCGACCGGCCGCTGACCCGGCTCAAGGATTTCGACGACTGGAAGGGGCACGAGGCGCGGATCGCGCTCGCCGACAAGCGCGACGGACGCAAGGTTTTCACCGGGCCGCTGCTCGGCACCGAAGGCGAGACGGTGCGGATCGAGGTGCCCGTGCAGGGCGCCGTCGCTCTGCCCTTCGCCGCCATCCAATCCGCCAAGCTCGTCATGACCGACGCGCTGATCGCGGCGACCGCTCCGCTAAGCGCCGAAGGCGCGGATGAAATCGAACCGATAGAAGACACAGAGGAAGACTGACCATGGCCAGCACCGCAACCACCGGCGCTCCCGTCGCCTCCGCGAACAAGGCGGAGCTCATCGCCATCGCCGACGCGGTCGCGCGCGAGAAGCTGATCGACCGCGGAATCGTCATCGAGGCGATGGAGGATGCGATCCAGCGCGCCGCCCGCGCCCGCTACGGCGCCGAGAACGATATCCGCGCCAAGCTCGACCCGACCAGCGGCGACCTTCGGCTGTGGCGGGTCGTCGAGGTGGTCGAGGAAGTCGACGACTATTTCAAGCAGGTCAGCCTGGACGACGCCCAGAAGCTTCAGAAGGGCGCGGTGGTCGGCGACTATATCGTCGACCCGCTGCCGCCGATCGAATTCGGCCGGATCGCCGCCCAGGCGGCCAAGCAGGTGATCTTCCAGAAGGTCCGCGACGCCGAGCGCGAGCGCCAATATGAGGAGTTCAAGGACCGTACCGGCGAGATCATCACCGGAGTCGTCAAGCGCGTCGAGTTCGGCCACGTCGTCGTCGATCTCGGCCGCGCCGAGGGAGTCGTCCGCCGCGACCAGCAGATCCCGCGCGAGGTCGTCCGCGTCGGCGACCGGGTCCGCTCGCTGATCCTTCGGGTCGCCCGCGAGAACAGGGGCCCGCAGATCTTCCTGTCGCGCGCCCATCCCGACTTCATGAAGAAGCTGTTCGCCCAGGAAGTGCCGGAGATTTACGACGGGATCATCGAGATCAAGGCGGCGGCGCGCGATCCGGGCAGCCGCGCCAAGATCGGCGTTATCAGCTACGACAGCTCGATCGACCCGGTCGGCGCCTGCGTCGGAATGAAGGGCTCGCGGGTCCAGGCCGTCGTCCAGGAACTTCAGGGCGAGAAGATCGACATCATCCCCTGGTCCGAGGATCTCGCCACCTTCGTCGTCAACGCGCTTCAGCCGGCGACGGTGAGCCGCGTGGTGATCGACGAGGAGGAGAGCCGGATCGAGGTCGTCGTTCCCGACGACCAGCTCTCGCTCGCCATCGGCCGCCGAGGCCAGAACGTCCGGCTCGCGAGCCAGCTGACCGGCTCGGCGATCGACATCATGACCGAGGCGGATGCGAGCGAGAAGCGCCAGCGCGAGTTCGTCGAGCGATCCGAGCTGTTCCAGAAGGAGCTCGACGTCGACGAGACGCTCGCCCAGCTGCTCGTCGCCGAAGGCTTCGGAGCTCTGGAAGAGGTCGCCTATGTCGAGCTTAGCGAGATCGCCGGGATCGAGGGCTTCGACGAGGAGCTCGGAACCGAGCTCCAGAACCGCGCCCAGGAAGCGCTCGAGCGGCGCGAGGAAGCGTCGCGCGAGGAGCGCCGGGCGCTCGGAGTCGAGGACGCCCTGGCCGAGATGCCCTACCTCACCGAAGCCATGCTGGTGACCCTCGGCAAGGCGAACATCAAGACCCTCGACGACCTCGCCGACCTCGCCACCGACGAGCTCGTCCAGAAGAAGCGGCCCGAGCAGCGCCGCCAGCGCGAGAGCAACCGGCCCGAGGACAAAGGCGGGATCCTCGCCGACTACGGCCTCTCCGACGACCAGGGCAACGAGATCATCATGGCGGCCCGCGCGCATTGGTTCGAAGACGAAGGGGAGGACGCGGTTGCGGAAACCTCCCAATGAGACCCTAGGGTTTAGCGACGGAAGCGCCGAACTCCCTCCTCGCTGCACGCAGGGAGGGGGGGCATGAGCGACCCCGAACGCACCTGCATCCTTTCGCGGGAGGCGGCGCCGCGCGAGGCGTTGATCCGTCTCGCCCTCTCTCCGGACGGCGAACTGCTCCCCGACGTTCGGGCCAAGGCGCCTGGCCGGGGCGCATGGATCGGAGTCGACCGGGCGACGCTCGAGGAAGCGCAGGCCAGGGGCCGGCTTCGCGGCGCCCTCACCCGCGCCTTCAAGGGCGCCGCGGTGCGCGTTCCGGACGATCTCGGCGCTCGGATCGAGACGGCGCTTCGCCAGGCCGCGCTCGACCGGCTCGGGCTCGAGGCGCGGTCGGGGACGCTCCTGACCGGCTCGGAAAAGATCGACGTGGCGTGCCGCAAGGGCGAGGTCCACCTCCTCCTCCACGCCGGCGACGCCAGCGACGACGGCAACCGCAAGCTCGACCAGGCCTGGCGGGTCGGCGGAGGCGACGCCCAAGGTCTGGTTATTCCAGCCGAAAGGGCCATATTGTCATTGGCGCTCGGACGGCAAAATGTGGTACATATCGCGCTGATCGATCGTGGGGCTGCCGCCCGCGTGCGCCAAGCGCTCGACCGGTGGCGCGCTTTTATCGGACCTGACTCTGGGCTAGGTGCCGCCTCGGCGGCCGTGGCCGACGCGTCGGCTGTGGATGGGAACGAAGGATAATAATGACCGATACGACTGACAAGCCGAAGCTTGGAGCGCGGGCGCCGCTCGGCCTCAAGCGCACCGTCGAGACGGGCAAGGTGAAGCAGAGCTTCAGCCACGGCCGGTCGAACACGGTCGTCGTCGAAGTGAAGAAGCGCCGGATCCTCGGCCCGGGCGCGGGCGGAGCCGCCGAAGCCGCGCCGGCGCCGGCCCCCGCGCCGGAAGCGCCCCAGCCCGCCGCGCCCGTAGCGCGCGCGCCGGAGCCGCAGCCGCGCCCCGCCGCCCCGGTCCAGCGGCCGGCCAGCGACCAGGCCTCGCGCCGCGAGCTTCAGGAGCGGCTGCTTCGCGAAGCGGACGAAGCGCGCCTCGCCCAGCTCGAGGAGGCCCGCCGCCGCGAGGACCGCCAGGCCCAGCAGGCGACCGAGGAGGAGCGCCGCCGCGCCGAGGACAATCGCCGCGCCGAGGAAGAGGCCAAGCGCCGCGCCGAGGAAGAGCAGGCGGAGGCCGCCCGCCGCGCCGAGGAACCCGCCGCTCCGGCCGCTCCCGCTCCCGCCGCCCCCGCGGCCGGCGAGGAAGAGGAGGAGCGCCGCCCCGGCCACGCCCGGCCGAAGCACGGCGCGCCCGTCGCCAAGCGCCCCGAGCCCGCTCGCCCGGTTCGCGGCCGCGACGATCGCCGCCACGCCGGCAAGCTCACCGTCACCCGCGCCCTTTCCGGCGACGACGACAACCGCGCCCGAAGCCTCGCCGCGCTGCGCCGCGCGCGCGAGAAGGAAAAGCGCCACCACCAGCAGTCCGGCCCCTCGGCCAAGCAGGTCCGCGACGTGATCGTGCCCGACGCGATCACCGTCCAGGAGCTCGCCAACCGGATGGCCGAGCGCGCCGCCGATCTCGTCAAGGCGCTCTTCAAGATGGGCATGGTCGTGACCGTCAACCAGACGATCGACCAGGACACGGCCGAGCTTCTCGTCACCGAGTTCGGCCACAACATCAAGCGGGTCAGCGAGAGCGACGCCGACATCCAGACCGAAGACGACGTCGACGCCGCGGAGACGCTTTTGCCGCGGCCTCCTGTCGTGACCATCATGGGCCATGTCGACCACGGCAAGACTTCGCTGCTCGACGCGATCCGGGGGGCCAACGTCGTCTCGGGCGAGGCCGGCGGGATCACCCAGCATATCGGCGCCTATCAGGTGAGCCTGCCCGACAAGTCGAAGATCACCTTCCTCGACACTCCGGGCCACGAGGCGTTCACCGAGATGCGCGCGCGCGGCGCCAACGTCACCGACATCGTCGTCCTTGTGGTGGCCGCCGACGACGGCCTGAAGCCGCAGACGGTGGAGGCGATCAACCACACCAAGGCGGCCGGAGTGCCGATGATCGTCGCGATCAACAAGATCGACAAGGACGGCGCGCGTCCGCAGCGGGTCCGCGAGGAGCTTCTGCAGCACGAGATCGTCGTCGAGGATCTGGGCGGCGACGTCCAGGACGTGGAGGTCTCGGCGCTGAAGAAGACCAACCTCGACGGACTGCTCGACGCGATCCACCTCCAGGCCGAGCTGCTCGAGCTGAAGGCCAATCCCGACCGTCCGGCCGAAGGCGCGGTGGTCGAGGCCAAGCTCGACAAGGGCCGGGGGCCGCTCGCCACCGTCCTGATCCAGCGCGGCACGCTCAAGGTGGGAGACGTGTTCGTCGTCGGCGCCGTTCCGGGCAAGGTCCGGGCGATGATCGACGACAAGGGCAAGCAGGTGAAGGAAGCCGGCCCGTCGGTCCCGGTCGAGGTGCTCGGACTGTCGGGAGTCCCCTCGGCGGGCGACACGCTGACGGTGGTGGAGAACGAGGCGCGCGCCCGCGAGGTCGCCGCCTACCGCCAGGGCCTGCTCGACCGCAAGCGGACGACCAGCGCTCCCGTCAATCTCGAGAACATGTTCGCGTCGAAGGCGAGCACCACGGTGGAATATCCGCTGGTGGTGAAGGCCGACGTCCAGGGCTCGGCGGAGGCGATCGTCACCGCCCTCAACCGGATCTCGAACGAGGACATCAAGGTCAGGATCCTCCATTCGGGGGTCGGCGCGATCACCGAGAGCGACGTGATCCTGGCTTCGGCCTCGGGCGCTCCGATCATCGGCTTCAACGTCCGTCCCAACGCCAAGGCGCGCGAAGTGGCGGCTCGGACCCGGGTCGAGTTCCAATATTACGACGTCATCTACCACCTCACCGACGCGGTGCGGTCGGCGATGGCGGGCGAGCTCGGGCCGCTGATGATCGAGAACGTGCTCGGCCGAGCCCGGGTGCAGGAGGTCTTCCCGGCCGGCAAGAAGGACAAGGCGGCCGGACTGCTCGTTCTCGAGGGCGTCATCCGCAAGGGGCTCCACGCGCGCCTCACCCGCGAGGACGTCATCGTTTCGAAGACGTCCATCTCCTCGCTGCGCCGGTTCAAGGACGACGTCGCCGAGGTCCGCGCGGGCCTGGAATGCGGCGTTCTTCTGGCCGACACCAACGACATCAAGGCGGGCGACCACCTCGAGGTCTTCGAAGTGGAGCAGCGCGAGCGGACGCTCTGATCGTCAAAAACGTGATGTGCTGATCGCATTCCATCGCTTACCATCCAACCGCCGCTGCAAAGCGGCGGAAAGGAGGTACAAGCATGAACACTGAAACTGTTGTGGTTCTGGTTGTCGGCATGGCGACGTTCGTCGTCGCTCTGCTGGGACTGACGGTGAAGCTCATCGAGCTGGGCCGGAAGTAAGCCGGAGGGGTCCGGCGCTGGAACGCCGGGCCCAAAAAATTCGAGCCCGGGTGCTGGAACACCCGGGCTCAGGAGGTGAAGCACGGAAGCTTCGACCGTTGTGGTGGTTCGTACATAGCAGGATCGGGTAGAAAATCAACATGCGCCCTGGTGACTCATCGGAAGCCCGTTCCGTCCGCCTGCTCCGGGTGGGCGAGCAGGTGCGCCATGCCTTGTCCGAAATCCTGATGCGCGGCGACGTCCATGACGAGGTGCTCGCCAGCCACCCGGTGTCCGTGACCGAGGTCCGCATGTCTCCCGACCTCCGCCACGCCACCGTCTTCGTGAAGCCGCTGCTCGGCCAGGACGAGGAGGTCGTGCTCAAGGCGCTTCGCACCAACACCGCCTACCTCCAGCGGTCGGTGGCGGGCCGGGTGAACACGAAATATGCCGCCAAGCTCAAGTTCCTGGCGGACGAGAGCTTCGACGAGGGCAGCCACATCGACGCCCTGCTTCGCGACCCGAAAGTGGCGCGGGACCTCGGCGGCGAGTGAAACTCCGGGACCCGATGATCGGGGGCGATGTCGCGCTCGAGCCGCTTGGGGAGGAGCATCGCCGGCCGCTGAAGCGCGCCTGCGCGGAGGACCTGGCGATCTGGGAGATCTACTCGATCTCCTACGGTCCGGAGCATTTCGACCAGAGCTTCGACAAGCTCGTCTCGCGGCCCGACGGGACTGCGTTCGCGATCCTGCTGGACGGCGTGCTCGTCGGCATGAGCGCCTATCTCGGCATCGACGTGGAGCGGGGGGTGCTGGAGATCGGCAATAGCTATTACGTGCCCCGGCTGCGCGGGACCGGCTTCAATCGGCGGGTCAAGGATCTGATGATCGGCCGAGCGATCGCCTGCGGCTTCCGGCGGATCGAATTCCGGGTCGATTCCCGCAACGCGCGCAGCCAGGCGGCGATGGCGAAGCTGGGAGCGGTTCGGGAAGGGTGCCTGCGCGCCGACCGGATCACCTGGACTGGGCACGTGCGCGACACCATCTTGTTCTCCATCCTCGCCCGGGAATGGAGCTCAAGTGGGTCCTGACAATATCGTCTTCCGGGCCACGACGTGGCTCATTCCGCTCGTCTTCGCGATCGTCTTCCACGAGATATCGCACGGCTGGGTGGCGAACGCCTTCGGCGATCCCACGGCGCGCGAGCGGGGGCGGCTCAGCCCCAACCCGCTCCGGCATGTCGATCCGATCGGCACGATAGCCCTGCCGCTCCTCCTCGCCGTGACGGGGGCGCCGGTGTTCGGCTGGGCGAAGCCGGTGCCGGTGGTGGCGAAGCGGCTGCGCAATCCGCGCTTTCACATGATCCTGGTCGCGCTCGCCGGCCCGGGCATGAACCTGTTGCTGGCGCTGATCGCCGCCGTCGCGCTCGCCCTCTTCGGCACCGGCGAGCCGACTTCGGTCGCGGGCGCGTTCGTTATGGCCAACCTGGTCAACTTCCTGATGATCAACGTCTTCCTGGCCGTCTTCAACCTGCTTCCGATCCCGCCCTTCGACGGGGGCCATGTCGTCGAGGGGCTGCTTCCCCGCGTCATGGCCGTGCGTTACGCGAAGCTCCGCCGGTTCGGCTTCCCGCTCCTCGTCTTCCTTCTGCTGGTCGTCCCGACCGTCTTCCCCGACGCCCGAATCGTCGAGCGCCTGGTGCTTCCGCCGGTCCGGCTGATCCTCAGCGCGCTTGCCGGTCTCGCCGGCTTGGCTTGATCGCGGCGTCGGTAAGACGTATCTTACCTTCATGTCCGCAACCACTCGTCTTTCGGCCAAAGGCCAGGTCGTCATACCCGCCGACGTGAGACGCGAGCTAGGGCTGAAGCCCGGCCAGACCTTGCAGGTCCGAAAGGCGGGCGGCGGCGTGATGCTCACCCCCGTCCTTGAGAAGAGCGGCCGGTCGACCGAAGAGATTATCGCGGAGATCCGTAAGATCTACACGCATAAAGGCCCGCCCGCGTCGTTGGAAGATATGGACGAAGCGGTCAGCCAGATGTTGGCGAGACGGGGGAAGCGGGTCTGACTCGCGCTCTCGACACGAACGTCGTCGTTCGGCTTCTCGTCCGCGACGATCCTGTTCAGACCCCGCTGGCCGACGAGGCGGTCGATCAGGATTTCCTGCTGACCGCGACGGCGCTGCTGGAAGTGGAATGGGTGCTTCGCTCCTATTATGGCTGGTCGCGCGAGCAGCGGGTTCGGGGGCTGAGGTCCCTGCTCGACCTGCCGCATGCGATCGCCTTTCCCGCTTCGGCGCAATGGGCGCTGGATCGGACCGCAAAAGGAGCGGACTTCGCCGACATGATGCATATCGCGGCCGCTGAAGGCGCTTCCTCCTTCGTTTCCTTCGAGAAGAAGCTGAAGCGCCTAGCCGGGCCCGCTTCCCCCGTACCTGTCGAAACCCTCGGCTGATGGCCAAGCTCTATTTCTACTATGCCTCGATGAACGCGGGCAAATCGACGGTGCTCCTGCAGACCGACTTCAACTATCGCGAGCGCGGCATGGGGACGATGCTCTACACGGCGGGCATTCACGACCGGTCCGGGTTCGGGATCATCGACAGCCGGATCGGAATTACCGCCGAGGCCAACACCTTCGATCCCCGAACCGACCTGCGCGGCGAGATCGAGGCGGAGATCAAGGAGCGGCCGCTCCACTGCGTCTTCGTCGACGAATCCCAGTTCCTTAGCCGCCCGCAGGTGCTCGAGCTCGCCTCCGTCTGCGATGAGCTCAACGTTCCGGTGCTCTGCTACGGCCTCCGGACCGATTTCCAGGGCAATCTGTTCGAGGGCAGCGCGACCCTGCTCGCGCTGGCCGACAAGCTCGTCGAGCTGAAGGCGATCTGCGAGTGCGGGCGAAAGGCGACGATGAACCTGCGCGTGGATGCCGAGGGCCATGCGGTGCGCGCCGGGGAGCAGACCGAGATCGGCGGCAACGACCGCTACATCGCGCTTTGCCGGCGCCATTTCATGCAGCGGCTGAAGGAAGCCGAGGCGCGCCAGCTCTCGCTCGGTCTCCAGGACTGCGTCTCGGCGAAGCGCTGATGCACGGCTGGCTGGTCATCGACAAGCCGGTCGGGCCGGGATCGACGCAGATCGTGTCGGCGGTGAAGCGGGCGCTTCGCGAAGGCGGGCATGCAAAGGCGAAGGTGGGCCACGGGGGAACGCTCGATCCGCTGGCCAGCGGGGTCCTTCCGGTCGCGCTCGGCGAGGCGACCAAGCTCGCCGGGCGGATGCTGGATTCCGACAAGGTGTATGAGTTCACCATCGCCTTCGGGGAGGAGACGGACACGCTCGACGCGGAAGGAGCGGTGGCGGCGACGTCGGAGGTGCGGCCGGCGCGGGAAGCGGTGGAAGCCGTGCTGGGGCGCTTCACCGGCGCGATCGAGCAGGTCCCTCCGGCTTATTCGGCGCTGAAGGTGGACGGGAAGCGGGCTTATGATCTCGCTCGGGCCGGGGAAGCGCTGGAGATGAAGAGCCGGCGGGTGACCGTGTCCAGCCTTACGATCCTCCCCGGGACGGGGAGGGGGACCGCGCGAAGTGCGGTGGAGGGGCCGGCACCGGCTCTGGAGCAGCCCCTCCACCATGCTCCGCATGATCCCCGTCCCCATGCCGGGGAGGATTTGGAGCAAGCGACCCTGCGCGCCCATGTCTCCAAGGGCACGTACATACGCTCACTCGCCCGCGACATCGCGCGGGCGCTGGGCACGGTCGGCCACGTCACCATGCTGCGGCGCGTGAAGGCCGGTCCGTTCACCCTCGACCAGGCGATTTCGCTGGACAAATTGGGCGAACTCGCTAAGGCGCGGCAGCTTGAACAGGCACTCTTGCCGCTGACGGCGGGGCTGGACGACATCCCGGCTCTTCCCGTCACCCCCGACCAGGCAAGGGCGCTCCGCCAGGGGCGCCGATTGGCCGGGATCGCCGCAAAGCCAGGGCTCCATCTTGCAACCGAAAGGTCTGTTCCGGTTGCGCTCGTGGAGCTTTTCGAAGGTGAGCTTCGGCCGGAGATCCGGGTGGTGCGCGGCTTCAACCTGAACGAAGAAGGAGTTTGACGATGTCGGTTACCGCCGAGCGCAAGCAGGAAATCATCGAGGACAATGCCCGCACGAAGGGCGACACCGGATCCCCCGAGGTCCAGGTCGCGATCCTCACCGAGCGAATCCAGAACCTCACCGAGCATTTCAAGACCCACGCCAAGGACAACCATTCCCGCCGCGGGCTCTTGATGATGGTCAACAAGCGCCGCTCCCTTCTGGATTATATCCGCAAGGAAGACGCCGAGCGCTACACCGCCCTCATCGCGAAGCTCGGTCTTCGCAAGTGACGCAATCGTTCGGCCCGCTTCGGCGGGCCGTTTACGTATTGCGTCATCCCGGCGAAGGCCGGGATCCATCTGACCTTCTCGCCGCTCGCTGATCGAGCAGAAGAAGGTGGACCCCGGCCTTCGCCGGGGTGACGAAGGAGGGGCAATCCGGCCGCTCTTTCCTGGGCCATCACCGGTCCAAACTGGGGGCACGTCCCCCGACCAAGCAGGCCCCCGCGGCATATGGCCGCGGGCGTTGAAGGAAACCCAATGTTCGACATGAAGAAAGTGGAAATCGAGTGGGGCGGAAAGACCCTCACTCTCGAGACGGGCCGAGTCGCCCGCCAAGCCGACGGCGCGGTTCTCGCGACCCTCGGCGAGACCGTCGTCCTTTGCGCCGTCACGGCGGCGAAGAACGTCAAGCCGGGGCAGGATTTCTTCCCGCTGACGGTTCACTACCAGGAGAAATTCTCGGCCGCCGGACGCATTCCGGGCGGCTTCTTCAAGCGCGAGCGCGGCGCCACCGAGAAGGAGACTCTCACCAGCCGCCTGATCGACCGGCCGATCCGGCCGTTGTTTCCCGAGGGCTTCTACAACGAGGTCCTCGTGATCGCCCACGTCATGTCCTATGACGGCGAGAACGAGCCGGACGTGGTGGCGATGGTCGCCGCTTCCGCCGCCCTCACCCTCTCCGGAATCCCGTTCATGGGCCCGATCGCCGCCGCCCGGGTCGGCTACCAGGGGGGCGAGTATATCCTCAACCCGACCCAGGACCAGGTGAAGGAAGGCGAGCTCGACCTCGTCGTCGCCGGCACCCACAATGCCGTGATGATGGTCGAATCGGAGGCCAAGGAGCTGTCCGAGGACGTCATGCTCGGCGCCGTCATGTTCGCCCACCGCTCGATCCAGCCGGTCATCGACGGGATCATCAGCCTCGCCGAGAAGGCCGCCAAGGATCCTTGGGAGCTGTCCGAGGCCGCCGACACGTCGGCGACCAAGCAGCGCCTTCGCGACCTGATCGGAGCGGACATCGCCGCCGCCTACAAGCTGACCGACAAGCAGCAGCGCCAGACGGCCCTCAACGACGCCCGCGCCAAGGCCCGCGAAGGCCTTGCCGACCTCGAGGCGAGCGATCCCGCCGGCTATCTCGGCGCCCTCAAGCTGGTCAAGAAGCTCGAGGCGGAGATCGTCCGAGGCGCCATCCTGAAGGAAGGCCGCCGAATCGACGGCCGCGACACCCGCACCGTCCGCCCGATCGAGGCGATGGTC
>Ga0207649_10000249_pt1 | contig 43564 bp, 45 predicted proteins | sample KBSC43metaG_FD_184317 | JGI IMG/M metagenome (GOLD analysis project Ga0207649, IMG submission 184317) | Corn rhizosphere microbial communities from Kellogg Biological Station, Michigan, USA - KBS C4-3 metaG (SPAdes) (version 2) | ecosystem: Host-associated > Plants > Roots > Rhizosphere > Soil ... | reverse complement strand
CAGCGACATGCTGGCGGTGATACCGCTCGCCGTTCTCGGCGTGATCGTGATCCGCGCGGTGACGACCTTCATCCAGCAGGCATTGGTGGACACGGTGGGCGAACGCGCGGTCGCCGCCGTGCAGCGCGACCTGTTCGACAGCCTGGTGCATGGCGATCTTGCGGCGCTGAACGCGGTGCATTCGGGGCAGTTCGTTTCCAACTTCCTGTATGACGCGACCTTGATGCGCGATGCCATTGTGCGCGGCATTGCCGGATTGAGCCTTGAATTCCTTTCGCTGATCGCGCTGGCGGGCGTGATGGTCTATCAGGACTGGCGACTGGCGCTGATTTCGATTTTCGTTCTGCCCGGTGTCGCGTGGGTGACGCAAAAGATCGGTTCGTCACTGCGGCGGTCGGCCTCGCGCGGGATGGCGGAGACGGCGGAGCTTTCGACGGCGCTTTCGGAAGCGCTGGACGGCAAGCGCATCGTCAAGGCGTATGGACTGGAAGATCATGTCGCTGCGCGCGCCAATGCACGGATCGACGGACGGCTGAAATATCTGGTGCGCGTGGCGCGCACACGGGCGGGCGCGGTGCCGGCGAGCGACCTGTTCGCGGGCGTGGTGATCGCAGGCACGATCTTCTATGCCGGTTATCAGGCGATGCATGGCGAGATCGGGATCAACCATTTCGCATCATTCCTGGCAGCGATGCTGCTGGCGCTTCAGCCGGTGCGCAACCTGACCCAGCTTTGGGCGACGGCCTCTTCCGGGCTTTCGGCGGCAGACCGGATTTTTGCCATCATCGACCAGAAGCCGCGTATCGTGGACCCGCCGGGGGCGCGCGCGCTTTCGGCGAAAAGCGGCGCGGTGAGATTCCGCAATGTCGGATTTTCCTACCGTTCGGACGCGGGCGCCCCTGCCATCGAGAACGTGACGCTGGATGCCGAGGCCGGAAAGAAGATCGCGCTGGTGGGGCCGTCGGGCGCGGGCAAATCGACATTGTTCAATCTGCTGTTGCGTTTCTATGACGCCGATACGGGGGCCATCGAGATCGACGGACAGGACATCGGTCAGGTCACGTTGAAATCGCTGCGGGAAACCATTGCACTCGTGACGCAGGAACCGATCCTGTTCGACGAGACTGTCGCGGAGAATATTTTGCTGGGACGGCGCGGGGCCTCGCAAAGCGAAATCGAGGATGCGGCGAAGGCGGCGGCGGCTCACGAATTCATCACGCAACTGCCCGAGGGTTATGCGACGCGCGTGGGCGAAGGCGGATTGCGGCTTTCCGGCGGACAACGGCAGCGCATCGCGATTGCGCGCGCCATGCTGCGCAACGCCCCGATCCTTTTGCTGGACGAGGCCACTTCGTCGCTCGATTCGGAAAGCGAGCGACAGGTGCAGGAGGCGCTGGCGCATCTGATGGCGGGACGCACGACCATCGTCATCGCACATCGCCTTTCCACCGTTCTTGACGCGGACCGCATTTATGTTCTGGATCGCGGGCGAGTGGTCGAATCCGGCACGCATTCCGAACTGATGGCGCATGGCGGTCTTTATGCGCGGCTCTACCAGCACAACCTCGACGACGAAACGACATCCGTGAATTGAATGGACCGTATGACGCTTGGTCTTCGCGCCTATCGTTCCGCGACCGCCGTGCTCTCGCCGGCGGCGAAACTGCTGCTGCGCGAACGCGCGGCACGCGGCAAGGAAGATCTGGAACGGCTGCACGAGCGGCTGGGCGAGTCGCGCCTCCGGCGGCCCGAAGGGACCCTGATCTGGATACACGGCGCGAGCGTGGGCGAGACGCTGGCGGCGCTGCCCTTGCTGGCCGTGCTGTTGACGCCGGGACGGCATGCGCTGGTGACGAGCGGAACGGTGACGTCGGCCAAGCTGATGGCGGAGCGCCTGCCGCCGGGCGCGATCCATCAGTTCGTGCCCATTGACACACCCGCCGCAGGCCGGAATTTTCTGGATCACTGGCGACCGGACGTTGGGTTGTTCGTGGATTCGGATTTGTGGCCCAACCTTCTGATGAGTGCGGTGGAGCGGAAGATTCCGCTGGCGCTGGTAAATGCGCGCATCTCGGCGAGATCGGCGGAGGGATGGAAGCGCGCGCCGCAGACGGCGCAGGCATTGCTATCCGCGTTCGACGGCATCCTTGCCATCGACCCGGAAGTGGCGGCGCGGTTTTCTTCCCTCGGCGCACGAGACGTGCGGGTGACCGGAAGCCTGAAAGCCGATGCGCCACCCCTGCCCGCCGATGCGAAAAAGCTGGAAGCGCTGCAAAGCGCGATTGGAAGCCGCCCCATCTTCCTCGCATCGAGCACGCATGCGGGCGAAGACGAAACACTGTTGCCGGCACAGGACGTGTTGCGGAAATCGCATCCCGATCTCCTGACCATTATCGTGCCGCGGCATCCGGATCGCGGCGAAGAAATCGCGATGCTTTGCGGTTCGCGGCCGGTGAAGCGGCGCGCGAAAGGCGAATTGCCGGATGACAGCACCGCTATTTACGTTGCCGATACGATGGGCGAACTGGGGTTGTTCTATCGCCTCGCGAAAATCGCTTTCATGGGCGGCAGCCTGATCGCGCATGGCGGGCAGAATCCGCTGGAGCCCGCGCGGCTCGATTGCGCGGTGATGGCGGGACCGCATACGGAGAATTTCACGGCGGCTTACGACGCGATCTTCGAAGCGCAAGGTTCGGGGCGCGTGGTGACGAGTGCGGATATTGCAGCACTCGCCCATCGCGTGCTTTCGGAACCCTCGACGGCGGCGGCGATGATCGAAGGGGCAGCAAGGGGGGCGGCGGCGCTCGGCGGTGCGGTGGGAAAGACACGCGCATTCGCCGAAGACCTGCTGGCACGGCATGCGCACGCCTAAATTCTGGACTCGCAAAGACGGTGTTTCGCGGGCGATCTCCGACGCGCTGCTGCCGGTGGGCTGGATTTACGGCAAGATAACCGTCTTGCGCGCGAAACAGCATTGGAAATACCGCGCACGTTCGCGCGTGATCTGCGTGGGCAATCTTACCGTGGGCGGGACAGGCAAGACGCCGGTCGCCATCGCGATTGCGGAGTTGCTGGCGCAACGCAACATCCAGCCGTTCTTCCTGTCGCGCGGCTATGGCGGAAAAGAGCGCGGTCCTTTGGTGGTCGACGTGAAGATGCATACGGCGAAGGATGTCGGCGACGAGCCGCTGCTGCTTGCCAATGCCGGTCCGACAATCATGTCGCGCGATCGCCCGGCGGGCGCGGAACTAGCGGATCGCAACGGCGCAGAAGTCATCGTGATGGATGACGGGCATCAGAACCCGACATTGCGAAAGCACATCTCGTTTGTCGTGGTGGACGCGCAGGCCGGGTTCGGCAACCGGCGTATCCTGCCGGCGGGGCCTTTGCGCGAACCGATCAAGGACGGATTGAAACGAGCCCATGCCGTCATCCTGGTGGGCGGCGACGAGAACGCCAAGATTACCGGCTTTCACGGCACGGTGTTCCGCGCCAAGCTTGTGCCGCAAGAGATTCCGCATCTGCGCGAGAAACCCGTCATCGCGTTCGCGGGCATCGGACAGCCGAGGAAGCTGCTTCAATCGCTGCGCGAACTCGGCGCGAATGTGAAATCGCTCAAGGGTTTTCCCGATCACCATGCCTACAAGCCGAAGGAGATTTCGGCCTTGCAGGTGAAAGCGGCCGAAGCAGGCGCGCTCCTGGTCACGACGGAGAAGGACTATGTGCGGCTTCCGCAGAGACGGCGGCGTGGAATTGTGGCTCTGCCGGTAAAGGCCGTGTTCGAGGACCCGGAAGCGCTGCAGGCCTATTTCGACCGTTTCTCCATCCCCTCTCGCGAGGTCGATGGCGCATGAGCGACGAAGGGGAAACCAGACTCACATTCGCCGAGCGATTGCGCTATGGGGCGGAAGCGGCAGGCTTCTTTTTCCTGATCGGCATCTTCAAGGTTCTGGGTCTCGATGCCGCGTCGGCGCTTGGTGGGTTCATCGGGCGGGAAATCCTTTATCGCACACCGATCAGCAACCGCGCGCGGGACAATCTGCGGGCGGCCTATCCCGAAAAGACTTCGGCGGAGACAGAGGCCATCCTGCGCGAGATGTGGGACAATCTGGGCCGCACCGTCGGGGAATATCCGCATCTCTACAAGATTTCGATGAACGGACCTGCTCCGCGTATCGAAGTGATGCACCTCGAACGCTCCGATGCGGCGATGGAAACGGGCAAAGGTGTGTTGTTCGTCTCAGGTCATTTCGCGAATTGGGAGGTGATGGCCGGGGCTGCCGCGCAACGCGGTTATGACGGCGGAGCGGTCTATCGGCCGGTGAACAATCCGTTCGTGGACCGCTGGATCGTCAGGCAGCGCATGAAGGCCGGAACGAAGGAGATGATCACCAAAGGTCCGCAAGGCACACGGCGTATCTTCACATTGCTCCGGCGCGGAAAGGCCATCTTCCTCCTGGTCGATCAGAAAACCAATGAAGGCGTGGCCGCACCGTTTTTCGGGCAGATGGCGATGACGACGCCTGCGCCGGCGGGTTTGGCGTTGCGGTTGGGCGCGGTGCTCGTGCCGGTGTCGAACGAACGTCTCAAGGGCGCCCACTTCCGTATGCATGTGCATTCACCGATCCGCTTCACGCCGACCGGCAACAGCGACGAAGATGTGGTCGCGCTCAGCGCGCGCATCAACGAAGCGATCGAGGAATGTGTGCGCGAACGGCCTTCCCAATGGCTGTGGATTCACCGGCGCTGGCCGCGCGAGAAAGACAAGCCAACGGGACGTCGCGCCGTCGCCTCTCAGGCAGCCTTGGACGGTGCGGCTTCGCGCGTGGACCGCGACGGATCGAGCTGGACCTGAAACCAGTTCAACCGCCAGCACAGATGGGGGCCGGTGGCGCGTCCGTTGTGTCCCACTTCGCCGATCTTCTGTCCGCGCGTGACATGCGCGCCCACGGCCACGTCGAGCTTACTCTGGTGCAGGTAGGTCGTGGTCACGCCATGACCGTGATCGAGGATGGTGATACCGCCATCGTAGAAGAAATCCGGTTCGGCGAGCAGCACATTGGCTTCGGCGGGCGCCAGGATCGGTGTGCCTTCCTTGGCCGCGATGTCGACGCCGAAATGCGGCTGTTTCGGCACGCCGTTCAGGATGCGCTGATTGCCGAACGTGCCGGAGATCGTGCCGGGGACCGGCCAGTCGAAACCGTCCGCATACCAGTCTTCGAGAACGAGGCTTTTGCGCGCTTCCTCGATCTTCGCTTTTTCGGCGGCGATACGGGCGAGCAGTTCGGGCGGCGGCGTCACTTCTTCCGGCGGCAATCCTGTGATGGCCTGCGTCTCGAATTTGCGCACGACCGGCACGACGTCCTGCATCAAAATCCCGCCATCGGGATAGGAGACATCGAGCTGCAACGGCTTTGTGCGGTCGTAAGCGATGCCGAACGCGAAATAACCGCGCTCGGAAAGCTGAAGCACCTGGGAGTCGATGGCGACGCGCGCCTCGGGATTGGTCTTGCCGATGACGAGACTGCCCTGCTCCAACCCTCCGCCGAGCGAGAGATGCTGTTCGTCGGCGCGCGCCTTCAACAGCGGAAGCGCGGCAAACGAAACGGCGGTGGCGAGAAATCCCCTGCGGGGAATCATCTGGGCGTATTCCCCGTTTCTTGAAGGCGTTTCAAAGCCACGCCGGGGGTCGCGTAGGCTTCCTGCAGATCGACGCTCCAATAGCGGAGCGCTTCGACGGGGATCGGTACGCCGGTCACGGCGCAAACCACATAGGCGCCGGGGCGCAGCACCCGGTATTCGCCGTCCAGATATTCGAGCTGGGCGAGTCCATCGGGGCGCAGGTCGCGGTCGAGCTTGTTCATAACTGCCTTTTACGTCATGCGGTTGGAGAGGCCAAGTTACATTGGTGTCTAGAGAAGCGAGCCCTGGCTGCCGCTCTGCGGAGTGGGCTTTCTGGCTGGTTTCGGGGCGGGTGTTCCGTCGGCGACCGCCGCACGTTGCCCGTCAGCGAAGGCCAATTCGAGGCGCTCGCCTGGCCGGATTGCGGCGGCGGCGCGCTTGAGTCCGCCGTCGTCGCCGCGCACCAGCGCGAAGCCGCGCGACAGGACGGCCCTGTAGCTGACGCTTTCGAGGATACGGCTCAGACTCTCGAACCGCTTCCTGGCGGCGGCCAGATGGCCGCGATGGGATTGCGTGAGGCGTCGGCCCAGCACATCCGTGCGTTGCAGGCAGACCTCGACATGCCTCGCGATGGGGCGCGGGCGGAGCAGCGCGGACGTTTTCAAAAAATGCGTGCGGTGGGCGTTGAGGTTCTGGCGCAGCGCGTTGCCGAGTTTCTCGCTCGCGATGTCGAAACGCTGGCGCGGTTGGGCGAACAATTGTTCGGCGCGCGGCAGCACGCGAACGAGACTCGAAAGCTTTTGGCGGCGGTCGGACATGGCGCGCGAAAAGGCCCGCAGATGGCGGCGCTCAAGCTCCATGGTTTGCGACAGCAATTCGGCGCGCACCGGCACGGCCATTTCGGCAGCCGCGGTCGGGGTCGGCGCGCGGCGGTCGGCGACGAGATCGATCAAGGTGGTATCGGTTTCGTGCCCCACCGCCGAGATCAGCGGGATGCGGCTTTCGGCGACGGCGCGCACGACGATTTCCTCGTTGAACGCCATGAGATCTTCGATGGAGCCGCCGCCGCGGGCGACGATCAGCACATCGGGAATGGGAAGCGGGCCATCGGCTTTCAGTGCGTTGAAGCCGCGTATCGCGGCGGCGACTTCGGCGGCGGCGCGCTCGCCCTGCACCGGCACGGCCCAAAGCAGCACGCGGCGCGGGAAGCGGTCGTTCAGGCGATGCATGATGTCGCGAATGACCGCGCCGGTTGGAGACGTGATGACGCCGACGACGCCGGGTAAATAGGGCAGCGGCTTCTTGCGCTCGGCGGCGAACAGGCCTTCGGAGGCGAGTTTCTTCTTGCGCTCCTCCAGCATCGCCATCAGCGCGCCGAGACCGGCAAGTTCCGCCTGCTCCACGATGAGCTGGTAGCGGGACGATCCGGCGTAGGTGGAGATGCGCCCGGTGCAGACGACTTCGAGGCCATGATCGGGACGGACCTTCAGCTTCTGGGCCGTGCCGCGCCAGATGACGGCGTTGAGGCAAGCCTTTTCGTCTTTCAGGTCGAAATAGACGTGGCCGGAGGAATGGAATTTGAGGTTGCTGATCTCTCCCCGGACGCGGACGAAGGGGAAGGTGTCCTCGACCACCCGTTTCAGGGCGCCAGCGATCTCGCTGACGCTGAATTCGGGCAGATTGGCGCGGAGGGGCGAAGCGGCTTCTGACATGATTCACAGATGATATAGGGTTTTCCGGCGCTTGCGTCTTGAATCTCACACGGCACTTGGGGAAGTTCGGACTATGAAATTCCTCCTTATCGGCTCCGGCGGCCGGGAGCACGCGCTGGCCTGGGCACTTTCGGCCAGCCCGATGGTCTCCAAACTCTACTGCGCGCCGGGGAATGCAGGGATCGCCGCAGTTGCCGAGTGCGTGCCCATCGCGGCCATGGATTTCGATGGGCTGATCGCCTTCGCCAGGGACCGTCAAATCGACTTCGTGGTGGTTGGGCCGGAGACGCCGCTGGTGGCCGGACTATGGGACCGGCTGGAAGCCGCAGGCGTCAAGGCATTGGGCCCCAGCATGGCGGGAGCCGTGCTCGAAGGCTCCAAGGGATTCGTCAAAGACCTGTGCGCCGAGAACGGTATTCCGACGGCGGCGTATCAACGGTTCACAGCGCCTGAGCCTGCCAAAGCGTTCTCGGCGACGTTGGGGTTGCCGGTCGTCATCAAGGCGGACGGGTTGGCTGCGGGGAAAGGCGTGATCATCCCCGAGACGCGCGACGAGACGGATCGCGCCATCGACTTCATGTTCGAAGGCGGATTTTCGGACGCTGGATCTTCGATCGTCGTCGAGGAATTCATGGAGGGTGAGGAAGCGAGCTTCTTTGCACTGACCGACGGCGAGCATGTTCTGCCTCTTGCCGGCGCGCAGGATCACAAACGCGTCTTCGACGGCGACAAAGGGCCGAATACGGGCGGGATGGGCGCTTACTCCCCTGCCCCGGTTCTGACGGATGCGATTGTCGAACAAACCATGTCGCGCATCATCAGGCCGACGGTCGCAGCAATGGCGGCGCGAGGCACGCCCTACATGGGGGTACTGTTCGCAGGGCTGATGATCACGAAGGGCGGGCCGAAGCTCATCGAATACAATTGCCGCTTCGGCGATCCCGAATGCCAGGTTTTGATGCTGCGGTTAAAATCCGATCTGGCGACGGCACTGATCGCGGCGCGCGACAAGCAGCTTCATCATCTCGATTTGCGCTGGCGCGACGAGGCGGCGCTGACAGTTGTGATGGCAGCGAAGGGCTATCCGGGCAATTACGACAAGGGCAGCGAGATACGCGGCCTCGAAGCCGCCGCGAATGTGGACGGCGTGCAAATATTTCACGCGGGCACCGAGCGACACGACGGCAAACTGATCGCGACCGGCGGACGGGTCCTGAATGTTTCCGCGGTCGGCAAAACCGTGGCCGAGGCGCAGGCGCGCGCCTATCAGGCGGTGGACCGCATAAACTGGCCGGGTGGTTTCTGCCGCCGCGACATCGGATGGCGGGCGGTGGCGCGGGAACGCGGCTAAAGCGCTTGCCCCGGCGGCAAAGGCCGTCTCAAATAGGCCATCGACATTTGAGGAAATGACCCATGGCTGAACCGGCTGTCCAAGACCGGCAAGAGATGTTTTCGGGCACTAAAGAGGTGGTCGAGCAGCACCGTTTCGATGTGAAACGGCTTGAGGATTATCTGGCGTCGAAGATCGCCGACTTTCAGCGACCGCTGGAAGTGCGCCAGTTCAAGGGCGGGCAATCCAATCCCACCTACCAACTCGTCACGCCGAACCGGAAATATGTGCTGCGCCGGAAGCCGCCGGGAAAGCTGTTGCCGTCGGCGCATGCCGTGGACCGCGAATTCAAGGTGATCTCGGCGCTTCATCCTACCGGCTTTCCGGTCGCGAAGCCTTATGTGCTGTGTGAGGACGACAGCATCATCGGCACGATGTTCTACGTGATGGATTGCGTCGAAGGGCGCATCCTATGGGACGGCTTGTTGCCGGGCTACGAGCCGAAACAGCGTTGGGCGATCTATGACGCGATGAATGAGACCCTCGCGCGGCTGCACTCTCTCGACTACACCAAGATCGGGCTGGAGGATTTCGGCAAGCCCGGCAACTATATCGGACGCCAGATCTCGCGCTGGACGAAGCAGTATCAACTCTCCGAAACCGAAAACATCGACGAGATGAACAGGCTCATCGACTGGCTGCCCGCGCATCTGCCGCCGGGAGAACGGTCTTGTGTGGTGCATGGCGACTATCGCCTCGACAACATGATCCTGCATCCGACGGAGCCGAAGGTGATCGCGGTGCTGGATTGGGAATTGTCAACCATCGGCGACCCGCTGGCCGATTTCACCTATCACCTGATGCAGTGGCAGATGCCAAGCGGCGGATCGAGCGCGGGTACGGCGACGCTCATGGGATCGGACTTGAAAGCGCTCGGCATTCCGACGATAGACGAATACGTCGCGATGTATTGCAAACGGACCGGCCGCGCAGAGACGCCGAACATGAACTATTATGCGGCGTACAATTTCTTCAAACTCGCGGGCATCCTGCAGGGCATCGTGGGACGCGTGCGCGACGGCACGGCGGCAAACGCCAATGCGACGGCACATGCTGCGGCCGTCCGGCCATTGGCCGAGCGGGCGTGGTACTTCGCCAAACAGGCAGGCGCAAAAGGCTGAGATTTTAAGCGCGCTTTAACCATACGCCATCGTCTGTCTGCGTTCCGCGCAAGCCTTGCTTAACGCGGGTGCACTACCGTTGCACCCACGGGCAAGTTGAAAAGCCGGGCGGATCGCACGATGTCTTCGAGAAAAGGGCCTCAGAACGAGCCCTTTCCAGAGAATATTACGGAAGCGGAATTGCTACGCCGAGAGCGCGCGCAATTTGCGTTGGCCGAGCGCGCCGCGAATTTCGGTTACTGGCGTTTCGATATTGCAACGCAACGTTCGGTATGGTCGCCGGGAATGTATCGGCTCCTGTGCGTGGACCCCGAGACGCAGACTCCCGATAGCGAATGGTTGCTCAACACCATGATCGACGAGGACCGCATCAAGGTCGAACGCTCGATCGAAGCCGCCATTCTCACAAAATCGCCGTTCTACTATCGCACCCATTCCAAGGACGCCAATGGTCCGACGGTAATCGTCGACACGCATGGCGAAGTCGAAGTCGACGACAAGGGCACGGTTATTGCGGTTCTCGGCGTATGCCACGACGTGACCAAGGAAGTCGTCGCCGAAGCAGCGCGTGCCCGTGCCGAACGGCGTTACCGGTTGATGGCAGAAGAAGCCTCCGACGCAATCCTGCTTTATGCACCAGGCGGCCGCATCGTGTTCACCTCGAGCGCGCTGGAACGCATTACCGGACGCGGAAGCCACGAGATCGAAGAGGGGAAATTCCTGCGTCTCGTCCATCCGGCCGATGTTGAGGAAGCGAACAAGCTCCGCTCCCGCCCAGCACCGAACCAGACGCTCACCGCCTGTTACCGCCTGTTGCATCGCGATGGGCGTTATGTCTGGCTGGAAGTCACCATTCGCGGCGTTTACGACGAAGTGACGGGCGAATATCTCAATACGATTGCCGTGCTGCGCGACATATCGGAACGCAAGGCGCAGGAATTGGAAATGAAGGCGGCGCGCGATAACGCCGAACAGGCCAATCGCGCGAAGTCCGTGTTCCTGGCGAATATGAGCCATGAACTGCGCACGCCGCTCAACGCCATCATCGGCTTCACCGACATTATGCAACACAAGATGTTCGGCGAATTGGGCCACCCACGCTATGACGAATATACGACTCTTATCCACGATTCCGGCCAACTCCTGCTCGATCTCATTTCCGACCTGCTCGACATGGCCAAGATCGAGGCAGGCAAGCTGAAACTGTTTTTCGAACAGGTCGACCTCGAAAGCTGCATTGCCGACTGTGTACGGCTGGTGCAGGGACGTGCGCTCGCCAACAATATCGACGTGAAAATGGTGATGGAATCGGTGGGCTTGAAGGTGGAAGCCGACCGCCGGGCACTGAAACAGGTTCTGCTCAACCTTCTATCCAATGCCGTGAAGTTCACGATGAACGGCGGGCATGTGACGGCGACGGCGAGTGTTGCAGGGGGGCAGGTCGTTATCCGCGTGCGCGACGATGGCATCGGCATTTCGAAGGAAGACTTGCCGCGCCTGGGTCGGGCATTCGAGCAGGTCGTGGCCGATCCGATGCTTGCCAAAGCGGGAACGGGCCTGGGGCTTGCACTGGTCAACGCGCTTATCGAGCAGCACAACGGCACCTTCCGTATCGAAAGCGAAGAAGGCATCGGTACGGAAGTGATGATCGAGCTTCCGCTGCGCCAACCCGCACGCGCGGCAGCGTGATCCGCAAATGAAAAGCGGCCGGTTGCCCGGCCGCTTTCCCGACTGATCGAGATTTATTCCGCCGCTGCGCGCTGCGGAGCTTCCATGTATTTGCCGTATTCCAGACGCGCGATGGTGCGGTTGTGCACTTCGTCCGGACCGTCGGCCAGACGCAGCGTGCGCTGACCGGCATAAGCGCGGGCAAGACCGGGATCGGTCGTCACGCCTGCACCGCCCCAAGCCTGGATCGCATCGTCGATGATCTTGAGCGCCATGCGAGGTGCGGCCACCTTGATCATAGCGATCTCGGCGCGGGCGACCTTGTTGCCCACCTTGTCCATCATATCGGCGGCCTTGAGCGTCAACAGGCGGCACATATCGATGTTGATACGCGCTTCGGCCACGCGCTGTTCCCAGACCGAATGCTGGGCGATGCGCTTGCCGAAGGCTTCGCGGGTGAGAAGGCGTTTGCACATCGACTCCAAGGCACGTTCGGCGGCGCCGATGGTGCGCATGCAGTGATGGATGCGGCCCGGTCCGAGGCGGCCCTGTGCGATTTCGAAGCCGCGGCCCTCTCCGAGAACCATGTTCTCGACTGGCACCGTGACGTTCTTCAGTTCGACTTCGGCATGGCCGTGCGGCGCGTCGTCATAGCCGAACACCGGCAGCATGCGCTTGACGGTGATGCCGGGGGCATCGAGCGGCACGAGCACTTGCGATTGCTGGCTGTGACGGTCGGTGTCCGGGTTGGTCTTGCCCATGACGATGGCGATCTTGCAGCGCGGATCGCCGACGCCCGACGACCACCATTTCGTGCCATTGATGACGTAGGTATCGCCCTTGCGTTCGATACGGGTGGCAATGTTTGTCGCGTCCGACGAGGCGACGGCCGGTTCGGTCATCAGGAAGGCCGAGCGGATTTCGCCCGCGAGCAGCGGCTTCAGCCATTTGTCCTGCTGGTAGGGGCTGCCATACCGCTCCAGCACTTCCATGTTGCCCGTGTCGGGGGCGGAACAGTTGAACACTTCGGAGGCAAAGCCCACCCGGCCCATCATTTCGGCCAAAGGGGCGTATTCCAGATTGGTCAGGCCGGCGCCGTGTTCGCTCTCATTCAGGAACAGGTTCCAATAGCCCTGTTTCTTGGCCTTGGCCTTCAGTTCTTCGACGACCGGCACCACGATCCAGGGGTTACCCTTCTTGCGGGCGTCGTCCATTTGCTGGGCGTAGGTCGCCTCGGCCGGGTAGATATGCTGCTGCATGAAGTCGCCGACGCGCTTCATCCATTCCCGCTGGCGCGGGGAATAATCGAAATCCATTTGTTCCTCCAAAGCTGATGATCGATAGCGATGGCGGAAGTGTAGCCTGCCTTCCCCGCCCCCCACTAGGACGAATTGACCGAGCGGGACCGGTTTGACAGCCCCCCGGCAACCACGGCAAGCACCGCGACCATGTTGCTCTGGGCTGGCGCGATTCTCATCTTTGGCGGTGTCCTGTGCCTGACGATCGACCGGCAGGCCGTCCACTTCATCTACGACGCCGTGAACGCCCCGTTTCACCGCTTCCTGGACGGCATCACCCATGCGGCCAAGGCCGCCCACTGGCTGGCCATCGCAGTGGTCATCTATCTGGGCTCACAGTTGGGCCGGACGCTCCACCCGGAGGTTACAGGGTTTGAGCTGGCCTCCCAGTTCGCCCTCGCCTTTCTGGCTGCGTTGGCGGGCGGCAGCATTGTCCTGCACTCCCTCAAATTCCTTTTGGGGCGAAGGCGTCCGCGGGACGAGATCGAGATGAACCTCTACGAGTTCATGCCGCTGTCCTTCGACCTGCAGCACAACTCCTTCCCTTCCGGCCATGCCCTCACCATTTTTTGCGTGGCGGTGATCGCGAGCGCGGCCATGCCTTCCTTCTGGCCGCTGTGGTTCCTGGTTGCCGCGGTGCTGGGGTTCACACGCGCGCTTTTAACCGCGCATTTCCTCAGCGATGTTTTCATAGGCGCGGGGATCGGCACGGTAGCGGGCCGCGAGGCCATCGTTTATCTGTTCCCGAAACTGGCACCAGTCTGGTTCTGACAGGGTTTGGAAATGTTCGAGCTGCTGACCGATTTCAATGTCTGGACAAGCCTTCTCACTCTTACCGTTCTCGAAATCGTCCTCGGCATCGACAACATCGTCTTCCTTTCCATTGCCTCCAGCAGGCTGCCCAAAAGCCGGCGGCCGGAAGCGCGGCGGATCGGGCTGGCGCTGGCGCTCATCATGCGGATCGCGCTGCTGTCGAGCATCGCTTTCATTATTCATCTGTCCGAACCCATCGTCACAATCTTCGGCCAGGCTTTCTCGTGGCGCGACCTGGTGTTCTTTGCCGGCGGCATCTTCCTTCTCACCAAGGGGACGCGCGAGATACATCACCTTGTCGACGGCGACGACGAGGAGATGCACGCGCGAGGCGCGACCTTCTTCAGCGTGATCGTGCAAATCGCGATCTTCGATCTCGTGTTCTCCATCGACTCCGTCATCACCGCCGTCGGCATGGCCGAACATCTGCCGGTGATGATTGCCGCCGTGGTGATCGCGATCATCATCATGCTTATAGCGTCGGGGCCTGTGTCGGAATTCGTGCACCGCTATCCGACCGTGAAGATGCTGGCGCTGAGCTTCCTGCTGCTGATCGGCATGACGCTGATCGCCGATGCCCTGCACTTCCATATCCCGCGGGGCTATCTCTACTTCGCGGTGGGCTTTTCGATCCTGGTGGAGTTTCTCAACCAGAGCGCCATGCGGCGAAGCACAGGGCGCTCTGGAAAGAAGCATTAGACGGCGTTACGCGGCCCTAAGCTGCGTGATGAACGGCATTTCTTCTTCGATGCGCGCCTTGAACGAGGGCCGCGCCTGGATGCGGTCGCTGAAGGCGGCGAGCTTCGGCCAGAGCTTGGAATCGACGCATTCGCCGGCGTGGCAGAAATTCACCAGCATGGAGCCGATGGTGATGTCCGCGATGGAGAAGGCGTTGCCGACGAAGAACTGGTTGTCGCCGATCTGTTTCTCCAGATAGTCGAACAGTGGCGGCAGTTTGGTTGCCAGGGTCGACTCCACGACCGCCTGGTCGGTTTTCTGGCCGAGCAGTTTCTTGACGATGCGCTCGAAGAAGACGCCGCCGCCGATGGTGGTTGCGACCACGGAGTCCGCATATTCCTCGAACCACAGGGCGCGGGCGCGCAGATAGTTGTCCTTCGGGTAGAGCGGCGGGTTGGGGAATTTGTGCTCCAGGTAATCGCAGATGATGGAGGAATCCGACAGCGTGTTCGGCTCGGGCAGATCGGTGTCGCGGAAGGCGGGGATGCGCTTTAGCGGGCTGATCTCGGCGAAGCTCGGCGGCGCGGAGAACGGATTGACCTGCTCGAGCTGATAATCGACGCCCTTCTCGGCGAGAAAGATGCGGACTTTGCGCACGAACGGCGAAAGCGATGCGCCATAGACGATGAGTGACATGGTTCTAGTCCCTTTGAGCGAAAGCTCCCCTTGCGGCATCTTGCGTCCGCTTTGTGACAGTCTGTCAGAACTACCGGTGACTGTCGATCAACGGCGGGCGCGGAAGAAGGATTTCAAAATTTCTCCGGCCTGGGTGGGGTCTCCGGCACGCGACACCTCAGGGCGGTGGTGGCAGGTGGGTTGGTCGAAGAAGCGCGGACCGTGCAACACCGCCCCGCCCTTGGGGTCTTCGGCGGCGAACACCACGCGGGCGATGCGCGCGAGGCTCATGGCGCCGGCGCACATGGCGCAGGGTTCCAGCGTGACGTAGAGCACCGCCCCCGTCAGCCGCTCGTTGCCGAGGGTGGCGGCGGCGGCGCGCATCGCCAGCATCTCGGCGTGGGCGGTGGGGTCGCGGCGTTCGAGGATGCGGTTGCCCTCGCGCGCCAATACCCTGCCCTCATGGACCACTACCGCGCCCACCGGCACCTCGCCGCGCGCGGCAGCGGCTTCGGCCTCCGCGAGCGCCAGCGCCATGAACTCGTCGTCGGTCATTGCATCGCACCCATCGCAAGGCTAGGCGATAGCCGAACCAGCACGAAAGGCCAATCGTGGCCGACACCCAGACATCCGACGGCAACCGCATCGCCAAGGTGATCGCGCGCGCAGGGATATGCTCGCGGCGGGATGCGGAGAAGCTGATCGCGGCGGGCCGCGTGAGCCTCGACGGCAAGACCGTGACCACGCCCGCGATCCGCGTGGGCGAACACCAGGTCGTGGCGATCGACGGCAAGCCGCTGGACGAGCCGGAGACGACGCGGCTGTGGCGCTATCACAAGCCTGCGGGCCTCGTGACGAGCCACCGCGATCCGCAAGGGCGCGCGACGGTGTTCGCGAACCTTCCCAAACATCTGCCGCGCGTGGTTTCCATCGGGCGGCTGGACATCAACTCCGAAGGGCTGCTGCTCCTCACCAATGACGGGGCGCTGGCGCGGCAACTGGAGCTGCCGGCGGCGGGCTGGACGCGCAAATACCGCGTGCGCCTGTTCGGCAAAGTCAGCCAAGCCGACCTCGACAAGCTGGCGCAGGGCACGACCATCGCGGGCGTGAAATACGGGCCGGTGATCGCGGACCTCGAACGCAGCAAGGGCATGTACGCCTGGGCGAGCGTGAGCCTCAAGGAAGGCAAGAACCGCGAAGTGAAGCGGCTGATGGAATCCCTCGGCCTGAAAGTGGCGCGCCTGATCCGGGTGCAATACGGGCCGTTCCATCTGGGGCAGTTGCCGGAAGGTGCGGCGGACGAGATCTCCGCCAAGCTGTGGCGGGACCAGTTGGGGATGAAGCGGAAGTAGCGCGCCGCCCTCGTTTCAGGGGCTGGTTGCGAGGGGGCGCGGCGGCGGCCGGACTAGTGGCCGCCAGAACCCATAGTGTCGGACTTCATGCTGTCGCCAGACATCGCATCGTCCTTCATCGCGTCGCCCTTCATGGAGTCGCCCATCGCGTCGTGGTGCATCTTCTTGTCGTGCTTCTTGTGCATGTCACCCTTCATGTGATCGCTCGACATGCTGTCGGACTTCATGCTGTCGCTGGACATGTGGTCGTCGGCGGCGAAGGCGGTGCCGGACAGGGCGAGGAAGGCGGCGGTGGCGGCAATGGCTAGGGTCTTCATGGGAGTCTCCGGTTTGGTTGACGGGCCGATCCGACCCTTGCCGAATAGTTCGGTTCGCCGGAGGATCGGTTACACTCGGGGGTGCGCCGTAACCGGATCACATCTTCGTGCGTAATAGAGGACACCAGACGCTTTGATCGCCGCGGAGATGCATCTGAAAGTGCTGATGCTGGCCGCGCTCGACGGCGACGCGCGCGCATATCGCACGCTGCTCACCGAACTGAGCGGACATTTGCGCGCGTATTTCGCGCGCAAGGTGAAGACGGCCGCGGATGCGGAAGACCTGGTGCAGGAAACGCTGACCGCCATGCACAGACGCTTGCACACCTACGACGTCAACCAGCCCTTCACCGCGTGGGTTTACGCCATCGCGCGCTACAAGCTGATCGACAATTTCCGCCGCAACCGCTTGCGCCAGACCATTCCACTCGAAGATGCGGGCGCATTGTTCGCGGACGAAACGGAAGATTCCGCCAATGCCAAACGCGACGTCGAACAGCTTCTGAACACCTTGCCGCAGAACAAGCGAGAGCTTGTGCGGCTGACAAAGATCGAAGGGCTTTCGACGGCGGAAACGGCGGCGAAACTTGGGCTTTCGGAATCGGCGGTGAAAGTGGGCGTGCATCGCGCGTTGAAAACGCTGGCGCAACAGTTTTCGGAGAAGACGTGAAGACCGACGATCTCATTGCCGAACTTTCCGGGACCTTGCGCCCCACCCCGCCTGGCGCGGGCGTGATGCCGCTTGTGCTGGGCATCGGCATCGGGGCTGCCGTTTCGGCGGTGCTGATGTTCTTCTGGCTGGGCTTGCGGCCCGACCTGATGCCCGCGATGCACTCTTCGCCGTTCTGGATGAAGTTCGGCTACACGCTGGTCTTCGCCGCACTCGCCTTCTGGGCGGCGCTGCGGCTTGCCCATCCCGGCACCGATGCGAAAACGGCGACGCGTTCCATCGCGCTGCCGGTCGCGGCGATGCTGGCGCTCGGCGTTTTCGAATTGATGCGCTCGCCCGCCCCTCCCGCCCAACTGTTCTACGGCACGTCGCACGACGTGTGCCCGGAGCGAATCTTCGTGGTGTCGCTGCCGATCTTCCTGGGCGCGCTGTGGGGCCTGCGCCGTATGGCCCCCACCCGGCTGGCGCTGACCGGGGCCATCGCCGGACTGTTCGCGGGCGCTGCGGGAGCGTGGGTCTATGCCTTCCACTGCGGCGAGAGCGGGGCTCTGTTCGTGAGCGTCTGGTACACGCTGGGCATCGTGAGCGTGGGCGTTCTGGGCGCGCTTCTGGGACGGTTTGTGCTGCGCTGGTGATTTCTCTCCTACAATTCGGCCTGACGGCAAAGTTCCTTTGAACCTCACTTTTCGGGAGGGGGTGGGGGCGCTCCCCTGCTCTGCTCCGTAAATCTCATTTATTCAATTGGTTAGTCGTTTTTCGGTTTTGGCGTACCCCCTCCCCCTGGTTGTTGCGGGAAGGGACCGCGATATCCGAAGAGTATAGGTATAAAGTCTGAAATATGCAAGCCCTCTCCCCCTCGGGGGAGAGGGTTGGGTGAGGGGGCGGTCGTGCAGAGGCACGGTGTTGGAGGTGGGAGCGTGCTGCTGCTGCACCCCCTCACCCCGACCCTCTCCCCCAAGGGGGAGAGGGGGATTCTCTCGTGACCTATTTCGCCGCCTTCTCCGCATTCGCCTTGCGCCGGGCCAGGCTCTCGGCGGGCCATTCGGCTTTGGTGTCGTAATAGGCCTCGAATACGCGCGCGGGTTTGCCGGTGGTCGTGCCGTTGTCGAGCGGTGCGCCCGGCTCGCCGGGCAGATGCACCCAGGGCAGTTTGGAGCGCGTGAAGATGTGCACATCCGGGGCGAAGTGCTGCGCATCGTCGAGCGTGGAGACGCGCACGAATCGCGTTTCGTTGCGCCCGCCATAATTGCTCCAGAGGGCTGTGTGGCATTTGGGGCAGCGATGGATGATGTGCGGACGCCCGCTGTCGGTGTGCATCGAGACGGGCACCGTATCGCCCCGAAGCACCTCCATCCGGTCGGCCTCGATCAACGCGTTGATCGCGAACGCCCCGCCCGACTGCTTCTGGCAATCGCGGCAATGACAGCAATGGACGAACATCGGCGCGGAAGCGAGCCGGTAACGGACGAAGCCGCAGAAGCAGGAGCCGGAATGAAATGTGCTCAAAATCGCCCTCCAATCTTGCCAAGGCACATGATAGAACATACCAAGAACAAAATCAAGCTGGCGAGGAAGAAGGAAGACGTTTATCTTCCTTCCACCAAGGAGGCCCCGATGGGTGCGCTGAACATCAAGGACAAGGCGGTGGCCGAAAAGGCCCGCAGGCTCGCCAAGCTGAAAGGCACCACCATCACCGAGGCGGTGGCCGAAGCATTGGAAGCCAGCCTGCGCACGGCCGAACACCGCAGCAAGCTCGACCGCGACAGACGCGAGCGCGAGGTGGACGAAATCCTCAAGCGCATCCGGGCCGTCATGCCGCCGGACGATCCCGATTGGAAGATGGTCGACGACATGTACGACGAATACGGTCTTCCCAAGTGATCGCTGTAGATACGTCGGTCATTGTCGCCATTATCCGGGCAGAACCGCACGAGCAGCGGCTGCGCAACAGATTGGAGCGCGCCGCTGGCGGACTGATCTCAACCGGCAATCTGCTGGAATTGCAGCTTGTGATGGCGGGAAAGGGGCAGGCTCTCTGGCAGCAAGCCGAAGCGCTGTTCGACAAATACAGCATCGTCCCGCGACCCTTCGACGAACAGCAGCTTCGGATCGCGCAGGATGCAGCTCTGCGTTTCGGCAAGGGCCGCCACAAGGCGGGACTGAATTTCGGCGATTGCTTCGCCTATGCGCTGGCCATCAGCGAGGACATCCCCCTGCTCTTCGCCGGCAAGGACTTCGCCCATACCGACGTGACGGCAGCCTGAGGCAGCGGACGCAAGCTGTCGGTCTTCATGGAGACGGGCACCGTATCGCCCTGCGATACCTCCCGCCCCCGCCCAACGCATTGATCGCAAACGCCCTGCCGCCGTCCGCTCGCTGGCGCTCACGAACTCTGGCAATCGCGGCAGTGACAGCAATGGACGAACATCGGCGCGGAAGTGAGCCGGTAACGTACGAAGCCGCAGAAGCAGGAGCCAGACTCAACCACGATCACTCCCTGCGAAAAACGACATTATAGCCTGATAGCCTGAGCTATCCTAAACTGCGCGCCATACAACTTTTCAACTCAATATAAGCTGAAGTATTAGTAGATAATATGCACTGCTAGATAGGAAAAGGACATGCTTGCCACAATCGATAAGCCGATAACATCTTTTAACCAGGACCTTTTAAACCGGCAACATTTTATAAAAACACTCGCCAGCTCTTTGGTAGAAACCAAGAGCACCGACGATGGGGTTCAACGGTGTTCGACAGGATATGTTGTGGGCTTAACGGGAGAATGGGGCGCTGGCAAATCGAGTGTCTTAAATTTGCTTGCAGAATATTTAGGGACGCTGAAGGGCGTCATAGTCGTCAATTTCAACCCATGGATATTTAAAGGGCATGAAGATCTTATTGAGGGCTTTTTCAACGAGCTGACATCAGCGTTGGGAAAAAGCGCGAAAGAGAAAGTGCATGACCTTCTCGGCGTAGTCGACAGATATCGTGACGCGATTAGTGCAGGAGCATCTGCCGCATTTAATTCCGTCGCACCAGGTAGCGGCCTTGTCTCAACAGCAGCGATTGCGAGTATACCTAAATATCGCCGCATATCCATTGCTGACGCGAAGCGTGCCCTCGAGGAACGATTGGCAGCCCTGAACCTAGCCGTCGTTGTATTAATCGACGAACTTGACCGTGTTGAGGACGATGAAGTTCGATCAGTAGCAAGATTGATCAAGGCTGCTGGTCAGATCAAAGGATTATCTTATTTGGTGGCTTATGACCCACTGCGAGTTGCAGAGGCACTCGGACGTGGCACAACTGAAGAGGCAAAAACTAAGAACGGGGAGGCATACCTCGAAAAGATAATTCAACTAGCGGTTCCGCTGCGCCCGCTCATGGACTATGAAGTCAACGATATGCTTGCCAAAGCCCTTGTTGCAAAAGGCTATTCGACCTTTGGCGAAGGTTATGAAGCCAAAGGGCTGTTTCCGATCTTAACTAAAACACTCTCCACGCCGCGAGATATTAAACGAGTTGTCGGAAACTTTGCAGCAATCGAGCCAATGGTCAGAGGAGAGGTCAACGCATTCGATGTTCTTGGTTACACTTGCTTGTTAGCGAAGGCGCCCAGCATCCGCACAGCGATAGCGCGCAATTTGGATGCGGTGGTGGATGACCCTGCCGAAGAAGAACTGATAGCTAGAATTGGGGGAAAAAAGAAGCCGACGGTTGTCGGCGTGTTCGGAACCGCTGGAGAAGATTATGCGCCGTTGCTGCAATGGATGTTCCCCGTTTTAGGGGAAGCAAAAGGCGACGAGTCGGATGAGAACACCTTTAATCGGGACAGAATTAGAAAACGCCGAAACTTGCTCCGGCTTTTATATCTGGGAAATCCTCCACACGATATTCCCAGATCCGAGATAATTGAATTTTGGCATAGCGATACAGCCGGAGCCGAGACGAAGCTGCATCAAATGATGTCGGCGCTTCGTTTTCGATCGTTTGTCGATAGATTTCGAGACTTATTTCCGTCACTTGACCCTCGGCATGATGATGTTATTTGGCCCACCATATCTCGTTGCCTTATCAGAGACCATGATTGGATTTCTGGGATTGAATCTCAACGGCTCGTCGTCGACGATTTGGAACAGCTTTTGCGTGTATCGGGTGCCAGCAGCGATCAAGGACGAGAACGTTCAAGAGCGATTGTCCGAACGCTAACAAATAGTGATGATCTTCAAATCGTCCCTGCGTTGCTCAGAGCTCATATATTTAAGTATGGGCTAGGGGTTCACGGACTTCATGGAGGCTATAGCAAATCTCCGGTCATCTACGATTCTGACGAAAGCCTTGCGCTATTAAATAGCGAAGCATCGAAATATCGAGAGGCTATCTTATCGGGTTACGCGATTCGACGCCTTGTCGATGGAGATGCAATATTTTTGCTTCTAAATATGAATTTGTTCGATGAGAGTCTACGTGCCTCGCTCACTGAGCAACTAATGAACTTCAACGCGCTCATTACATTTGCCTGCTTAGTCGTTCCCGCAGGCTACGGTATGGAATACAAAACTCTTGCGACGCTCACTGATGTCGATAGAGTTAATGAAGCGCTGGAGCACCTAATCCAAAGTGACGAGTTCGCTAGATCTAGCGATACGGTGCAAACCGCTGTGCGGAATTTGCGATTGACGGCTAGTAAAGAACGATATTGATCAAGTGCTATTTACTCCTTTTAGTGACGGGTACTGAATGTGCAGATAGAGTCCTACCTCGCCCGCATCAATCTCCCCTCGCCGCCGGAGCCGACTCTTGAGGGGTTGAAGGCGTTGCATCGCGCGCATCTGCTGGCTGTGCCGTTTGAGAATCTTGAAGTGCAGCTTGGGCGGCGCGTGGGGACGGCTATTCCTCCGATCTTCGAGAAGATCGTGGGGCGGCGTCGCGGCGGGTGGTGTTATGAGATGAATGGGGTGTTCGGCTGGGCGCTTTCCGAGCTTGGCTTTCGCGTCACGCGGCTGGCGGGCGGAGTGATGCGCGCGGCGGCGGGCGATGTGCAGGTGGGCAATCATCTGGTGCTGCGCGTCGATCTCGACGAGGGGCCGGTGTTTGCGGATGTGGGGTTTGGGTCGGGGCCGCTCGAGCCGTTTGCCATCGCCGAGGGCGCGTTCGAAAGCCATGGCTTTCCCTATTCGCTGTCGCGCGCCGATGGCGATTGGTGGCGGCTGACGGAGCATCGCGGCGCCGCGCCCTTTTCCTATGACGTGCGGCTGGAACAGGCCGACGAAAACCTGCTCGCGGAGAAATGCGCGTGGCTGCAGGAGGCGGAGGAGTCGCCGTTCGTGCAGAACCTGATCGTGATGCGGCACACGCAAAAGGGACATTCCACCTTGCGCGGGCGCGTGCTCAAGCGCGTGCTGCCGGATGCGCAGACCGAGCGCGTGCTGGAAAGCGCGGACGAGCTTGTGGCGGTGCTGAAGGACGAGTTCGGGCTGGACGTGCCGGAAGCGGCGGGGTTGTGGCCGAGGATTTTGGCGCGGCATGAGGCGGTGGTGGGGGGTGCGGGGTAGCTAGCGCCTCACCCTCCCCTTGAGGGAGGGTCGACAAATTCGTAGCGCAGCGGAGAATTTTTCGGGGAGGGGTCCGCGCTGCTGCACCGTTGACCCCTCCCCGAAATTCGCTTCGCAAATTTCGACCCTCCCTCAAGGGGAGGGTTTGAGATCTGTGCTTGGTGCTAACACCGTCCCCCACCCGAAATTTGCCGATGCAAATTTCGACCTCCCCGCGTAGGGGGAGGTAAGAAGAATTACTGCATCTTTGCGGCGGGGCTTACTCGGCTGTCGTCGTTGATGGTGACGATGCGGAAGTCGTCGCCGGTTTTGCGGATCCAGATGTTGCGGCCGCTATTGCCGACCATCGTGCCTTGCCAGTTGCGGAATTCCTCGTTCGGCTTTTGCGCCGCAATCGCTGCTTGCAGTTCCGGCGTCATCAGCTTTTCGAAGCGGTCGGCGAACTGGCCGCGCGTTTTGATGCGCACGGCTTTCGCATCCTTGTTCCAGTACATCGGAAAGGTTGCGTGTTCGGCGAGCCAGGCTTCGTCTTTTTTGGCGATGGCCGTTTGCATTTCCGTGACGAACGCTGCTTCGCCGGCGTCGGCGGGCATCGTGGGCGCGGGATCGGCGGCGAGTGCGGCTGTTGCGCAGAACGCGAGTGCGAAGATACTCGGGAACACATGCTTGAACATGACAACCCCCGGATCGGATAGGCACGCAGTCTGGCACAGATTTGCGCCGTCTACACGCCCTCCACGATCAGCGCGCGGTAATCCGCCCCCAGGAAACGGTGTTTGCGGGCGGCTTTGTAGGCGTCGCTGTCGTACCAGGCCCTGGCTTCGGCGAAGGTGGGGAATTCGAGGATCACCACGCCTTCCACCGGCGCGCCTTCCAGCGACTCCACCTTGCTGTAGCGGGCGAGCGCTTTCAGGTTGTGCCCCTCGCGCGCGGCCACGACCTTTTCGCGGTAGATGTCGAGTTCGGCGGGGTCTTTGGTCTTCTCGCGCATGAAGATGACATAGGCGGACATCGGGCTTCTCCTGATTGGCGGGAGGCGCGATTGTGCATTGCGTAGAGGGCTAAGCAAAGAAAAAGGCGGCGGAAAATTTCCGCCGCCTTTTCGCGTTTTGGATGGCTTTGCTTAGGCCGCCTTGCGCTTCCTGCGCGAGGCCGCGAAACCGGCAAGACCTGCGCCGAGAAGCGCAAGCGTGGCGGGTTCGGGGGCGGCGGTCGAAGAGACGCTGGCGTTCTCGACGATGTAGCCGGTCTGATCCGTGGCGTAGTTCGACAGCGTGTCGCCGAAGATCCAGTTCACGCCATAGGCGTTGTTCGCGCCGTCACGCGGAGCGCCGGTGCCGAGGCCGGCCCAGCCGGTGGTCAGATCGGCGACGCTGGGATTGAGAATCTCATAGCCCGCGAGATCGGCGAAGGTGTATGCGCCCAATGGGCCGCTATGCGTTGTCGGGAGCCATGACGTGTCGGCGTTCTCGTAGATCTTCGCAACTTTGTCGGAGAGATCGGCGAAGCTGAGATCGTAGCCGTTGTTGTAGAGCAGCTGGAAATCCGGATTGGACGGCTCGTTGGCGACGACCGCAAAATGCGTGTGCGTGGAATCCGTGATCCAGATGTTGATGTAAGGCGCCACTGCCGGGCCCGATCCGGCCGCATAGCGCGAAGCGTCGTCCAGGCGGTCGATGTGCAGGTTGCTGATCTGGCCGAGTGTGGTGCCGTTGATGTCGTTGGAGCCGAGACCGCCCTTGTCGCCGCCGTTCAGCAGCACGAAGGTCGTCTGGCCGGCGTTATCGGTGATCGTGGGCGTGCCGCGAATGGAATAATCGACAAAGCCCGCATTGGCAGGTGCGGCGGCAAGCAACAGCGCGCCCAAGGCGGCGGCGCCCAGGCCGGTTTTGAAAAGAGTCATTTTGAGAAATCCCCCTGTGTCGTTGTCAGGTCGCGGAAATGCGATTCCTTACGTTAAGCAAGCCGCGGGCCAAGGCTTGATTTCCGGGGAATTGGTCGTTGTGCGATATGACTTTGTATTGAGTCTTTACAATATCGCAGCGCATTTGGGTATTGGCGCTGCACACATCTGTAGATACATGAGCGATTCGCAAATTTTATTTCGCGGGGAAATGGAAAAGACGAAGCGCGCCGTCAGACGTGCTGGCCGCCATTGATGTGCAGTTCGGCGCCGGTGACGTAGCTCGATTGCTCCGTACACAAATAATAGATCGCCTTGGCGACCTCTTCCGGCTGGCCGAGACGGCGCAGGGGGATGGTTTCGACGATCTTGTCGGTGCCGGGAGAGAGGATCGCGGTGTCGATCTCGCCCGGCGCGATGGCGTTGACGCGCACGCCGAGCGGGCCGAAATCCGACGCCATCTCGCGCGTCAGCGCCGCGAGCGCTGCTTTCGACGTTGAGTAGGCCGAGCCCGCGAAGGGATGCACACGGCCGCCCGCGATGGAGGTGACGTTGACGATGGCGCCGTGGGCCGCGGCGAGTTCATTGAGCAGGCCGCGTCCGAGCCAGATGGTGGAGAACAGGTTCACCTCGAACACCTGACGCCAGATCGCCTTGCTGGTGTGCAGGGTGTCGAGGCGTTGGCCGCCCTCGCCTTTCGGCGAGATGCCCGCATTATTGACCAGCGCGTGCAACTTTCCTTCCGGCAGCCGCTCGCGCATTTCGCGCACGGCGCGTTCGGTGTCGTCGGGGTCGGCGAGATCGACCTGGATGTGGTCCTCGGGACCGGCCGCCCAGGGACAGTTTTCCGGGAAGGCGTGGCGCGAACAGGTGATCACACGCCAGCCCGCGCTGGAGAAGCGTTTCACCGTCGCGTGCCCGATGCCGCGGCTCGCGCCCGTCAGGATGAGGGTGCGGCGTTCCTCGTTGGGTGTCTGCTTGGTTTCGGTCATGTAACCAGTGTAGCCGGGCGGTCACACCTTCGCCAGCGGTGCGGGCATTTCGATGCCTGCGGGGTCCTGGTGGATCAGGATTTCGGCTTTGGGGAAGGCTTCCATCACGTCGGCTTCCACGGCGTCGCTGATTTCGTGGGCGCGGGTCAGGCTGATGTCGGCGTCGAGTTCGATGTGGAACTGGATGAAGGTGTTCAGGCCCGAGGCCCGCGTGCGCAGGTCGTGCAGGTTGCGCACGTCGGCGTGGCGCATGACGAGCGATTTGATTTTCGCGCGGTCTTCGTCGGGCAGTTCGTGGTCCATCAGCTGATCGGAGCTTGCGCGAAAAACGCCCCACGATGTCCAGGCAAGGAACAGCGCGATTGCGATGGCGATGAGGGGATCGGCGTATTTCCATCCGAATTGCGCCGAGAGAACAAGGCTGACGACCACGCCGACATTGGTGATGAGATCGCTCGTGTAATGCGATTGGTCGGAACTGATGGCGAGCGAAGCCGTCTTCGCCACGACCATGCGCTGATAGCCGACAAGCCCGATGGTCGCCGCGATGGCAATGCCCATCACGATAAAGCCGACGGTTTCGCGTTCGATCACATGGGGCTGGGTGAGACGGCTCACCGCTTCGATGATGAGGAACGTGGCCGAACCCGCGATGAACGCGCCTTGCGCCAGCCCTGCGAGCGGCTCCGCCTTGCCGTGACCGAAGCGGTGTTCGCGATCCGGCGGCGTGAGCGAAGACCGCACGGCGACGAGATTGATCATCGAGGCAAAGAAATCGAGGCCGGAATCGGCGAGCGAGGCCAGCATCGAAACGGAATCTGTCGCGATGTACGCCACGAATTTGAGCGCGATGAGAAAGACGGTCACCGACAGCGACGCAAGCGCCGCACGGTGCATCAGCGTGCCGTGATCGCTCATGGGAATAAGCGTTCGGTCGTCCAGGGCGTGTTGGCGTCGGCGCGGGTGTAGACGAGCCGGTCGTGCAGGCGGAAAGGACGGTCGCGCCAGAACTCGATCTGAAGCGGCGTCACGCGATAGCCGCCCCAGTGCGGCGGGCGCGGGACTTTGGCGAGCGCGTATTTCGCGGCGTATTTCGCGATCTCGCGTTCGAAGGCAAAACGGCCTTCCATCGGGCGCGATTGCGCGCTGGCCCAGGCGCCGATCTGGCTGTCCTTCGGGCGCGTGGCGAAATAGGCGTCGGCTTCGGCATCGCTGACGCGCTCCACGGGGCCGCGCACGCGGATTTGTTTTCGCTGCGTCTTCCAGTGAAAGCAGAGCGCGATGTGCGGATTGGCGGAAAGCTCCCTGCCTTTGGCGCTTTCGGTGTTGGTGTAGAAGACAAAGCCGCGATGGGTGGCTTCCTTCAGCAGCACCATGCGGATGTTGGGGTGGCCTTCAGCGTCCGCCGTGGCAATGGCCATGGCGTTGGCTTCGTTGGGTTCGGTCTTTTTGGCCTCTTCCATCCAGGCGTCGAACAGCGCCAGGGGATCGTCTTTCTCGGTGATGCCGCCATCGTCCACGGGGCCGCCAATATCGCTCATGGTGCTAGTTTCGCATCTCTGTTTTGCGTGAGGAAGGCTGTCTGGTAGTTTTGGGGTTCGTTCGGACTCGCTGCACCTTCATCGCCTTCCATGAAAACACCGCGCTCGTGGCGATGCCCCCTCACCCCGGCCCTCTCCCCCGAAAGGGGCGAGGGAGAAGATCGAGTACAGGATTCCCAATGCGTTTAGCGTATTCGCGTTTCATCGTCTGTATCTGCGTCTTGCTCGCAGCCGGCTGCAGCACCATTTCCCCGGAGGAACGGGTGGCCAGCTTCGACGAGGGCGTCCGCCTTTACGATGCGGGTCAATACGAAGACGCCTACAAGATATTCGACGGCCTTTCCTATGTGGACGCGGCCGCCGCGCGCAACGCGGCGCTGATGCTGCGCAAGGGACAGGGTGTCGAGAAGGACCCTGCGGAAGCCAAACGGCTGTTCCAGTTCGCGGCACAGGCCGGGCTGGCCACGGCGGCGGCCGATCTGGGCGAGATGCTGCTGCTGGGCGAAGGCGGGCCGCCCGATCCGGGGCAGGCGCTTCCCTGGTTGCAGATGGCCGCGACGGCCCATCACGCCATCGCCGAATATCACCTCGGCATGATGTACGAAACCGGCAACGGTGTGGACAAAGACATCGGCATGGCGAAGAAGCTTTATGCCGACTCCGCCGCCTCTGGGATGGAAGAGTCCGCCGCGCGATTGAAGGCGCTGGGCGGCGAGCCGCCGCCCTTGCGCTCCACCACCGAAGACACAGCAGGGCCATCGCGCGAGAGCCAGCCGCCGAGTGCCCAGCCGGACGAGCCAGCGGAAACATCGCCCGCGCCGGAAGCCGCGCCCGAGCCAGCGCCACCGGCAGACGACAAACCGAAATCGGCAGACGATTATCAGGACATTTCCACGCCGGATTTCAACGCGCCGGACGAATCGCCCGATGCGCGGGAAGCGCCGGATATGGAACCGCCTGCCGATGACGCTCCGCCGCCGGGTGCGGACACGCCGGACACCTCGCCACCCTCCCCTTAGCGCGGGAAGGATGGGCTCCCTATATTGGGGCTGGCTGCGATTCCGGCGGGTCGCGGCAGGAGAGAACATGGCAGATCCCTACAGCGTATTGGGCGTTTCGAAAAAAGCGAGCGAGGCCGAAATCAAGAAGGCCTTCCGTTCGCTCGCCAAGAAATACCATCCCGACAAGCATGGCGGCGACGAAGCGGCCGTGAAGAAGTTCAAGGAGATCAGCGGCGCCTACGACATCCTTGGCGACAAGGACAAGCGCGGGAAATTCGATCGCGGCGAGATCGACGAACAGGGAAATCCGCGCGGCTTCGATCCGCGCCAAGGTGGTGGCGGTTTCGAGGGCAATCCGTTCGGCTTCGGTGGCGGTAGCGGGCGGCAGGGCCCGGGCGGGTTCGAATACACGTACACCAGCGGCGGACCGGGCGGCGCGGAAGGATTTCGTGCCGAGGATATTTTCGCCGATCTGTTCGGCGGGCGCGGGCGTCGCGCGCAACCGCGGCGCGGCGAAGACTATGCGCTGAACGTGACGGTGAGTTTCGAGGAGGCCGCGCGCGGCGGCACGCGGCGCGTGACGTTGCCCGATGGGCGAAATGTCGATGTGCGCATTCCTGTCGGCATTCGCGACGGCCAGCAGGTGCGATTGAAGGGCCAAGGCGCGCCGGGCGCCAATGGCGGACCTGCGGGCGATATCCTGATTCAGGTCGCGGTGGCACCGCATCCATATCTGACGCGCGACGGGCGCGATCTGAAACTGGATTTGCCGGTGACGCTGAAGGAAGCGGTGCTGGGCGGGAAAGTTCAGGTGCCGACATTGACGGGGCCGGTGGCGCTGACGGTGCCGCCGGGATCGAACACTGGAAGCGTTCTGCGTTTGCGCGGCAAAGGCATTCCGGCGCATGGCTCATCGAGCGGAGGCGAACCGGCGGGCGATATGTATGTGAAGCTGGTGGTGACGTTGCCGGAGAAACCGGATGCGGAGTTGAAGACGTTCGCGGAAGGTTGGGATGTTGATTACGATCCGCGGGCGAAGGTGAAATAGTCCGCTTACCTCCCCTATGGGAGATCGGCGTCGTGCATCGGCACGACGACGGGTGGGGTTTCACGCACCGAGTTTGTTGCACGTCCCCACCCGCCATCGCGTTCCGCGATGTCGACCTCCCCGCGTAGGGGGAGGTAAGTGGACTTACGAATTCGATAACACCGCTAGCGGCGCACCGGGGCTGCCCTCTTCCATCGAGTCTTCGGTGACGATCATGTTCGCGCCCGGCTTCAGAACGGCGTGCACGTCATCGTAGAATTTCTGTGAGGGGCAGCGCATGCGCGGATACCGTTGCGATACACATACAAAAGCTGTTGGGGCAGACTGATGACGATCGTCATGGGACCGGCGGGCGCAAGTTGGGGCGCCCAGATGAACTGTCCCGGCCGCAACTTGCTGACATCGATTTCAGTAACGGCGGTTTCGGGCACGCTCTTGTCGAGCGCGAGCGCTGGCAGCGCCGCCAAAACCAATAAAACCGCTCCCCATTTACGCATTACACATGTCGCCAATGCGCGGCTCGCCCGAAAGGATTGCGTAGCATATTTGAAATAATCTTCCTCTGTGAACCAAGGTCAATTCACCATGCTCTTGCCAGAGCCTCGGGACATTGTTATGGCGCATTCTCCTCACCAATTCCGCGCCTTGTAATTGCAGGAGTTCGTTGGTTGGCGTTGTCGCGGCGTTTTTTGCTGGCATCGGGTGCGGCGGGACTGGCGGTCTCGGCTGCGCGACCGGCACTTGCGATGGCAGATACGAATGCGGGCGTTTCGCCTGCCCTGCTCCGCCGCGCATTGGGCGCGCTGCAAAAACATCAGGACAGCATCACGCATCGCGACGTGATCGCGATTGCGGATTTCTCGCAACCCTCTCGCGCGCGGCGGTTTCATTTGCTGGATGTGGCAAGTGGAGCGGTCGCTTCGCATCTGGTTGCGCACGGGCGCGGCTCCGATCCGGCGCATACGGGATGGCTGGAACGGTTCTCCAACGTGCCAAGCTCCAACGCGACGTCGGCGGGGGCTTACCGCACCGAAGGGTTTTATGTCGGCGGGCATGGGCGTTCGATCCGGCTTTCGGGACTCGATGCGAGCAACTGCAACGCGGAATCGCGCGCGATTGTCGTGCATGGCGCGTGGTATGTGAGCAATGAGATGGCGCGCGAAAGCGGCGTGTTGGGCCGCAGCCAGGGTTGCTTTGCCTTGGCGAATACGAGCCTCGATGAGATATTCGCAAAGCTTGGGCCGGGGCGGATGATCTACGCCGACAAGGTTTAGGCGGCCTTATCGCGTTCCTGTTCTTCGGGGCGCAGCGACGACAATACGTCCAGGACACTTGATGACAGCGACAATGGCAGGCGCGGCAGGCTGTCGAACGAACCGAGCGTGGTCATGTCGCCGGTGTTCTTCAGCAACATCATCGGCAATGCGTCGGACGGCAGCGTGTCGTTTTCCGCAATCGAACGGCGCAAGTTGAGGCGCGCTGCGGTGCGCAGTTCGGGAACGGACGACGCGCCGCCGGATGTTTGCTTCGTCGCCCACGCATAGACTTCGCGCACGGATTTGGGCGTGCCGTCCGTGTGATAGAAGACGCTGCGGTTGGCGTTGGCCGCTTGCGGGAAGTTGTTCGCGGCGCAGGCGTTGGGGTTGCTCGCGTTCAGCTTGATGAGGCGGCAGGCGGAATCGGCGCCGAGGAAATGGGCGGCATAGAGTTCGCCGTTGCCGACATCGCGACCAAGCGAGCCTTCTAGGGCGTCTTTGGTGTCGCTGGCATAGTGGCCGGCCATCAGGGCGGCGGTCTTGGGATCGTTCTTCAGGGCAATAATTGCCTGGCGGTCGGTATTGCTGTCCGCCCGGTAGCGGCCGTCCGGGCCCTGGCTGATGGCGTTGGCATAGGCGCCCAGACCGTCTTGGGCGCCGTATTTCTTGATCAGGCCCATCCAGGTCTGGTCGACGAACTGGAACAGGCCGGAGGCGCTGGAAGTGGCGGATTTTGCGTGGCTTTTCAGGCCGGACTCGCGGGTCGCGGTGTCCAGCAGATACTGAAAATCGGTGCCCGTGGCGCTGGCCGCCTGGTGAAGGGCGGCGACGATCTGGGACTTGGTGCCCGTGAGGGCGGATGCGGCTTCTGCCTGCATGGCGGTTCTCCTGACCGCTTACGGAGCAATGGCCGTGCCAAGCCTCTTAACGAAATCTTTCAGCGCGTCGGGCGCGTAAGGAATTGGCGTGCCGTGGCCCCAGACCGGGCCGGGCCATGCCGCGTCGCTCGCGTTGCGCGCGATGACGTGGATATGAAGCTGCGGCACGAGATTGCCGAGCGCGCCAACGTTGATCTTTGCAGCACCCGTGAGCGCTTTCAGTTTCTCGCTCGCCAGTGCGATCTGCTCGATGAGGAGCGCACGATCCCTTGCATTGAGATCGTGCAGTTCCGTCGCCTCGCGGCGCGGGACGAGGAGGAGCCAGGGATAGCGTGCGTCGTTCATCGCCAGCACGCGGCAGAGCGGAAGATCCGTGACGAATGCGGTGTCGGCTTCGAGGCGCGGGTGGAGCTTGAAATCGCTCATGCGAAACGGCGCGCGTCGAAGGCGGCGCAATCGGCGGGAAGTTTTCCATCAAGGATGGTTTGCGCCATCACGTCGGCGATGGCGGGCGTGAACAGGATGCCGTTGCGATATTGGCCGGTGGCGGCGAACAGGTTTGGGATGTGTGTGGGGCCGAGGATCGGCAGGTTGTCGGGCGAGCCCGGACGTAAGCCCGCCCAATGTTCGCCGATCTCCCAGCTTTCGAGCGGCGGCATCAGCGCGATGGCATGGCTGCGCAGCCATTCGCCGGCGTTGTCTGTGACCGAAGTGTCGAAGCCTGCTTGCGCGACCGTTGCGCCGACGAACAGGCGGCGGCGGCGCGGCACGAGATAGACTTCGTTGCCCCAGATGACGTGTTCGGGCATGCGCGCGTTTTCCGGCGCGTTGAGGGCGAGCATTTCGCCCTTTACCGGGGTGACGGGCGGAAGTGCGTTTGACGGCAAGCCTTCGAACTGGCCCGACCATGCGCCTGCCGCGATCACATATGCGTCGGCTTGATAGAATGTGAAGGGGCTGCGGACGCCGTAGACCTTTTCTTCGTCGGCTTCGATGCGCACGGCGGCTTCGTTGCGCTGGAGCTTGCCGCCCGCGCGCAGGAACGCGCGGGTCAGCGCTTCCCCCAGCACGCGGTTGTCGACCTGTGCTTCGTCGGCCGCCCAGGCGGCGCCGCAGATCAGCGGCGTCAGCATCGGCTCCTTCTCAAGCGCCTGCGGCGCGTTGAGGAGTTCCAGACTTTCTTCTTCGATGGAGCGTTCGCCCAGCGTGTGGGCAGCGGTCTCATCGGCGGCGACAAGCAGCGCACCGGTTTTGCGATAGCCGATATCGAGGCCCGACAGCGTTTGAAGTTCTGCCGCAAAAGCGGGCCACAACGCGCTGGATTTGCGCCCGAATTCGGCTTCTGCGCCATGCACGCCCTCGCCCACCGGCGCGATCATTCCGGCGGCGGCCCATGTCGCGCCGTGGCCCGGCTGCGCGCGCTCCAGCACCGTGACCGCGGCCCCGCGCTGCGCCAGTCGCCAGCCGATGCCCAGCCCTGCCGCGCCCGCGCCGATGATGAGGACTTTCATGGACGCGGGCTTAGGCGAAGCGTCGGGGTGCGTCAAACGCCTTCCCTTCCTATAGTGGCGGGCGGCAATTTTTTGATGCACCAACATGAAAACTCTTTTCCGGGGAGCGGCGATCGTCATGGCAATGGGAGTGGTCGCGAATGCGGCGTATGGACAGGTTTCGCGGGGCGACCGCTATTCCGGCGCACCGTGGGCGACGCGCTCGCCCGTGGTGGCGCAACACGGCATGGCGGCAACGGCGGTGCCGCTGGCCACGCAGGCGGCTATCGAGATTCTGAGGAACGGCGGCAGTGCGGTGGACGCAGCTATCGCCGCGAACGCAACGCTGGGATTGATGGAGCCGGTGTCGAACGGCATCGGCGGCGATCTGTTCGCCATCGTGTGGGATCCGAAGACCAAGAAACTTTACGGCTACAACGGCTCGGGCCGCGCCGCGATGGGGCGCGATCTCGCACAGATGATCGAGAAGGTGAAGGCGGTCGATGCGAAAACCGGGCATCCCTATACGCCGCATATTCCGCCGCTGGGTTCGCTGCCGGTGACCGTGCCCGGCACAGTGGACGCGTGGTTCGCGCTGCACGAGAAATTCGGCAAGCTGCCGATTGGCGACGACCTTGAGCCTGCCATCGGTTATGCGAAGAACGGCTTTCCGGTTTCGCAGCTGGTGGCGCTCTACTGGAAGCACAATCTCGCGGCGTTCGAGAAGAACGCGGCGATGATCGAAGAACTTGACAACGCCAAGGCGACCTATCTGATCGACGGGCATACGCCTGCCGAGGGCGAAGTGTTCCGCAATCCCGATCTGGGGGAGACGCTTTCGCGGATCGCCAAGGGTGGACGCGACGAGTTTTACAAGGGCGATATTGCCAAGACCATCGACGCTTACTTCAAGCGGATCGGCGGCGATCTTCGGTATGAGGATTTCGCGAAGCATCATGGCGAATGGGTAGAGCCGCTGTCGGTGAATTATCGCGGCTATGACGTTTATGAGTTGCCGCCCAACGGTCAGGGCGCGGCGGTGTTGCAGATGCTGCAGATCCTCAAAGGGTTCGACCTGAAGAAGATGGGTGCGGGTTCGGCGGATGCGATCACCGCCATGCTGGAGGCCAAGCGGCTGACCTATGAAGATCTCGCGAAATGGTATGCCGATCCGGCGTTCTACAATGTGCCGATGAAGGGGCTGCTGTCGGATGAATATGCGGACAAGCGGCGCAAGCTGATCGACCTTTCACACGCCAACCCGAATATCGGGCCGGGCGACCCGCGGCTGGGGCAAGGCGATACCACCTATTTCTGCACAGCCGACAAGGACGGGATGATGGTTTCGATCATCCAGTCCAATTATCGCGGCATGGGATCGGGGCTTGTCGCGGATCATCTGGGATTCATGTTCCAGGATCGCGGGGAGCTATTCTCGCTCGATCCGAACGCGGCGAACGTCTATGCGCCGGGCAAGCGGCCGTTCCAAACGATCATTCCAGGCTTCGTGATGAAGGACGGCCAACCGTTCATGGCGTTCGGGCTGATGGGCGGAGACATGCAGCCGCAAGGCCATGTGCAGGTGCTGACCGACATCATCGATTTCGGCATGAACGTGCAGGAAGCCGATGACGCCGCGCGCTGGTATCACACGGGCAGTTCCGAAGTGACGGGCGAACCGTCGAAGGGCATCGGCAATGTCGAGATGGAAACAGGCTTCGATCCGGCGGTGAAAGAAGAGCTTGCGAAACGCGGTTACACGATCAAGCCGGGTACCGGCGGGTTCGGCGGGTATCAGGCGATCATGTGGGACGCGAAGAACAAGGTTTATTGGGGCGCGTCGGAGATGCGCAAGGATGGGATGGCGGTGGGATATTGAGACTTCTCCCTCTCCCCCAGCGGGGGAGAGGGTTGGGGTGAGGGGGCGAATGTTGCCGCGAACTCCGTACTTGCGTTTGTGATTAGCGTTTGAGCCAGCGATTTGACTGCAGAGCGTTTGAGGCATTACCCCCTCACCCTGGCCCTCTCCCCCAAGGGGGAGAGGGAGAAGTTTAGAAATTATTCTGCAGCCTGCGCTCTGCGTTCTTCCGCTTCCTCGTTCAGCCGCATGTTCACCAGCACGATGATGAACGCGGCGAAGCTTTGGAACGTGCCGGGTAGCCAGATGATCAGGCCGCCATAATGCTGGTCGCTGATGGCCGGGATGTCGATGACGCGGCCGCAGATTTCGTAGACGGGGTAGAAGTCGGTCATCGAGAGCGACAGCACCGCGCCGAGCACCATCTGCAACGGCTCGACCAGGATGATCAGCAACATGCGCAGCAGGCTGGAAATGCGCGCGGGCGGGCTGGGGCGTGGGTCCAAAATCAACGCCCAGAAGAAGATGCCGTCCACGCCCATCGTCCAGTTCATGATGTCGTAGAGCGTCTTGTCGAGCATGACGCGGGTGTGGAGCGACGGCAGCAGCCAGAAATAGATCATGGCCACGAACAGCGTGGGCGCGATAACTGGGTGCTGGAGGAAATCGACCGTGCGCTGGAGCGGTTTCCACATCACCACGGGTTTGAGGAAATCGGGCATTCCCTTCAACAGCACGGGCCCTGCGAAGCCTAACGCGATGAAGAACGCGCCCAGATGATGCAGCACGAAATGCTGCGCGCGGTGGATGAAGAACATGTGCTGCGCGTAATAATCCCCGCGCGACTGCAGCGAGAACCAGAACGACAAGACGCCAAACACGAAACAGAAGGTGCGCCATGCAGGCGGGCGTTCGGACGGCGAGAGCGCAAGCCAGCCTTTGGCATACCAGGCGAGCGAAAGAACCGTGGCCAGATAGATCGGCCAGGAAAATTCCCACGGCATCCAGAACGGCAGATCGGCGGGGAAGAAGCGGCAGACGACATCGAGCGCCGCGCCCAGAAGAAGCAACGCGCCGTAAAGGCTCCAATCCCGCATCGAACCGCTCATGGCCGCAATATAAAGGCGCAAAGCGCGGGCGCGCGGGAGGCGATTGGTCACAGGATCGCGAATGTAATACGTCGCCGCCAACATTATATTGTCGCGCATGACGAAACATGTCGTTGGAAATGAGAGAGATGGAAACCCTCCCCTTGAGGGAGGGTCGATAAAATTTCGTAGCGCAGCGAAGAAATTTTTCGGGGAGGGGTCCAAATTCCACGAACGTAGACCCCTCCCCGAAAAATGCTTCGCATTTTGTCGACCCTCCCTCAAGGGGAGGGTATTTGTTTTTTTCCTCACGCTGACGCTTTTTGCCTGCGGGCAAAGCGCGCCGCCGCCCGAGATGACGGACATCAAGGGCATCATGCCCGGCCTTTCCATTTCAATGACGCGCGCGAATGACGGCAAGGCCGTCACCGCGAAAGACTATCGCGGAAAGATCGCCGTACTCTATTTCGGATACACGCATTGCCCCGATGTGTGCCCGACGACTCTCTCCAATCTTTCGCTTGCGCTGAATGCCTTGGGTGACGATGCCAAACACGTGCGCGTGCTGTTCGTGAGCGTCGATCCGGATCGCGATACGTTGCCGGTGCTGAAGTCCTATGCCGAGGCGTTTGCGCCGGAAGTCGATGGGTTGCGCGGAACGGCGAACCAGATCGCGGATCTCGCGCGGCGCTATCGCATTGCCTACAGCGTGACGCCCGCGTCAGCGACTCACGCCTATGAAGTCACCCATTCCAATTCGATCTTCTTCTTCGATGGCGAAGGCCGCGCGCGGTTCGTCACCATGCACAGCGACGATCAAGCTGCGCTGTTGAAGGCTTTTCGTTATCTCCTGAACTAACGCGCGCAACGAAGTTGCTGCAATCCTGCGTGTGCGACTCATCTCACACTGATAGGATGCGCGCGTGGCGGCACGCCGTCAGGCAACACAACGGAGCGTCGAGACCACGGATATTGGGAGGAATTGGCATGTCAGGCATGGTCATGAATCTGATTATCCAGTTGATCACAGGCGCCATTGGCGGCAACGCAGTAGGAACCGCCGTAAAATCCATGAGTCTCGGACCGATCGGAAACACCATTGCGGGCGCCATCGGAGGCGTTGGCGGGGGGCAGCTTCTGGGCGTGCTGATGCCCGCAATGGCATCGGCGATGGGTGGCCAGGACATGAGTTCGGTCCTTGGTCAGGTTGTGGCCGGCGGCGCGGGCGGCGCCGTGCTCACCGGTATCGCCGGATTCATCAAGAATTCGATGGGCGGGCCGGCCCCATCGTGAAACGTTTTGATTTCTAACGGTTCTCTTGGCGCGGCGGATTCCGCTCGGGTCCGCCGCGCCGCGATATTGACGGCAATGTAAAAAGCTTGATTTTGCACTGCAAAATCGAATTTCCTTTGCGTTTGTACGGAAATGCCTCACGCTTCTTTGTGACTGCTTCGCGACAGACGAAGCGGCACGGGAGAGCGCCAAGATGTTCACCAATCTCGTCATCCACTTCGTTGTGGGTCTGATCGGCGGAAATGCGACGTGCGAATCCGCGCCGCGTTTCAGCCTTGGGCCGTGGGGCAACACGATTGTCGGCGGATTGGGAGGCATAGGCGGCGCGCAGCTTTTCGCGATGCTCGTTCCCATCGACATGACGCTGGCAAGCGCCGACATCCAGTTGATGGTCGGGCAACTTGCGGCCGCCGGGCTTTGCGGAACCGCGTTGACCTGCATGCTCGGCTACATCCGCAACACGGTGTGGAAACACCGGCAGGGGCCGAACCACCTGCATCAAATATGAAGCGCGCGGCCGTCTGCCGCCAGCACCGCTTCGTGCAGCATTTCTGATAGGGTTGGATGCGGGAAGATGGTCGCCGCGAGTTCGGCTTCCGTCGATTCAAGCGTGCGCGCGACCGTGTAACCGTGAATGAGTTCTGTGACTTCGGCGCCGATCATATGGGCGCCCAATAGCTCGCCGGTTTCGGCATCGAACACCGTTTTGACGAGACCTTCCGGTTCGCCCAGCGCGATGGCCTTGCCGTTGCCGATGAAGGGGAAGCGCCCGACCTTGATCCTGCGGCCGGTGGCTTTGGCCTTCGCTTCGGTGAGGCCGACGCTTGCCACTTGCGGATAACAATAGGTGCAGCCGGGCACTTTCGAGATGTCGAGCGGGTGTGTGCCCTTCACGCCCGCGATGCGTTCGGCGACGATGACGCCTTCATGCATGCCCTTGTGCGCGAGCCATGGCGCGCCGACGAGATCGCCGATGGCCCAGATGCCCGGCACGCCGGTGGCGCCCCATTCGTCGATGACGACGTGGTTTTTTTCGACCTTCACGCCGGCTTGTTCGAGACCGATGTTTTCCACATTGCCGACGATGCCGACGGCAAGGATCGCGCGGTCCACGGTGAGCGTTTCGGTTTTGCCGTCTTTGGCTTTAAGCGTGGCGGTGACGTTGTTCGCGCCCTTCTCCAGCTTTTCGACCGTGGTGGCGGTTTTGATCTTCATGCCCTGCTTCAGGAACGCCTTGTTCGCGAGTTGGGAGATTTCTTCGTCTTCGACCGGCAGCACGCGGTCGAGAACTTCCACAACGGTCACGTCGCTACCGAGCGTGCGATAGAAACTGGCGAACTCGATGCCGATAGCGCCCGAACCGACCACCAGCAGCGATTTGGGAAACGCGTCGGGGACCATGGCTTCGCGATAGGTCCAGATCAGTTTGCCGTCGGGTTCGAGGCCCGGCAACGCGCGGGCACGCGCGCCGGTGGCGAGCACGATGTTCCTGGCGCTCACCTCCTGCGTATTGCCGTCCTTCGTGACGGCGATCTTGCCCTGCCCCGCCAGCTTCGCTTCGCCGTTGATGACCTGGATCTTGTGCTTCTTCATCAGGAAAGCGACGCCATTGGAAAGCTGGGCGGCGACCTTGCGCGAGCGGTCCACGATCTTGGGCAGATCGAATTTGAAATTGTCGGCACTGAAACCGAATTCGTTCAGGCGATGCATCAGGTGCCAGATCTCGGAGGAACGCAGCAACGCCTTTGTTGGGATGCAGCCCCAGTTGAGACAGATGCCGCCCAGCTTTTCGCGTTCGACGATCGCGGTCTTGAGGCCAAGCTGAGAGGCGCGGATGGCGCAGACATAACCCGCAGGTCCCGAACCGATCACCACCACATCGAAACTTTCCGTCACTTACGCCTCCGAAATACTCATGAGAACCACGATCACGATGGCCGGTCCCAGAATGAAGATCAGGTAGATCGCCATCGACGCGGCGAATTTGATGGTCGTGCGTAGCCAGCCCTGAGCGTAGAACCGCTTCATCGCGAGCAAGAGATACGCGCCGAGGCCGAACAGCGTCAGCAGCGCCACGAGCGGGCCGGGCAATATCTGAACAAGGCCCGCGGTAATGAGAAGGATCACGAAGGCGGCGCTGAAATAGTTCAACGCAAACACCAGATGATCGACATAGTAGTAGTGCTTGCGCGCCCGGAAATAGAACGCCATCAGCACGGCGGCGAACAACGGCACCAGCAGGAACAACATGCGCGGGACCCAGGTGGTGAGCGGCCCGTTGATCGCGGCGGGATCTTTGGCGATGTGTTCGACGCCTTGCAGCACGCGATCCGAACCCGCGAACGGCGTGTTGGTGAGTTTTTGGGCCACGCGCTGGCGAGCCTTCGAGATCAGTTTGAGGGTTTGCGGCGGCAATTGCGATTGCACCGAACCGATGGGCGCGAAGAAGCGCGCGTCGCCGGTGATGATCGGCGCAGCGCCCGGTTCGAGTTTGCCGGGCTCGAGATCGACGCCGAACTTGCGGGCTTCGGCAATGGTTTTGGCGTCGATCTTTGAATTGGAATTGATCTTCAAGACGTAGGGCGACTTGATGTAGCTGCTGAACTTCGCTTCGCCTTTGACCTGCACCGCCACCTGAAGAATGCCGATGTTGGCGAAGGCGAGGATCAAAAAGAAGATCAGCGAGACGAACAGATAGAGCCGGACCGGCGGAACGTAAGGCCGGGTGCGGCCCTCTCGATAGGCGCAGGCGAGTTCGCCGGGCTGGAACAGTAGCGCGCGGGCCGTGCGCAGGATGCGGCTGTCGAAATTGACGACATCTTTGACGAATTCGTTTGTTAGGCCTTTGAGCGTGCGGCGGTGCGTATCCTGTTCCTGGCCGCAGACGGCACAATAGGGGCCGACGAGCGGCGCGTGACAGTTCTTGCATTTGTCGAGAGGTTGGCCGCGATTGGCGAGCGTGGACGCGGCGACCTCCACGGCGGCTGCGCCGCCGAGTTCGATGATGCCTTCCAATTCGCCGGTCATGGAACCTTTATAGCAGCATCGCGGCTGGGTCTTCGACGAAGGTTTTGAACGCCTGCAGGAAACGCGCGCCGGTCGCCCCGTCGATCACGCGGTGGTCGCAGGACATGGTGACGGTCATAACCGTTGCGATCTCGACCTTGCCGTCGCGGACAATGGCGCGTTCCTCGCCCGCGCCGACGGCCAGGATAGCGGCATGGGGTGGGTTGATGACGGCGGTGAACTCGCGGATGCCAAACATGCCGAGGTTGGAAACGGCGAAGGTGCCGCCTTCGAATTCCTGCGGCCTCAGCTTCTTGGCGCGGGCGCGTTCGGCGAGCGATTTCACTTCGTTGGAAATGACCGCCAGGCCCTTTTCTTCCGCGCGGAAGACGATTGGCATAATGAGGCCGAAATCGAGTGCGACCGCCACGCCGATGTCGGCGTGTTTGTGGCGGAGGATGGCGCCGTCGGTCCAGCTGGCGTTCACTTCCGGCACACGCAGAAGCGCGAAGGCGGCGGCTTTCACGACGAAATCGTTGACGGAGAGTTTGTAGCCGCCCTCCTTCGGCGCGCTCGCATTGAGGCGCGCGCGCGTGCCCATCAGCTCGTCTATGCGGCAGTCGATGGTGAGATAGAAATGCGGGATCAGCGCCTTTGCCGAGGTGAGACGTTTGGCGATGGCTTTGCGCATGGAGTCGTGCGGGATTTCTTCGTAGTCGTCGGGCTTGAAGTAGAGCTTCGCGTCGGGCAGGGGCGCGATGCCGGAGATTGTTGCACCGGCAGCTGCGGTGGGTTGAGTTGCTGGCGTGGCTTTGGCTTGCGGTTTTCCTCCGGCTTTCGCGGCATCGACATCGGCCTTAACGATGCGTCCGCGCGGACCGGAGCCGTGGAGTGCTGTTAGGTCAACGCCCTTTTGTTCGGCGATTTTTCTTGCCAGCGGCGATGCGAAAATACGACCGACGGATTTGGTTGAGGCCGTGTCCCCCTCACCCTGGCCCTCTCCCCCTGAGGGGGAGAGGGAATCCTTCTTTTCTACTCCCTCGCCCCCCTTGGGGGAGAGGGTTGGGGTGAGGGGGGCAGCTTGCTCAGGTTTTGCAGGCTTGGACTCCGCATGCACAGCATCTTTGATCGAGGACATTGCGCTCTCGATGTCCTTGCCGCCATCGCTTTCGTCTTCACCAATCAACGTCGCAATCGGCTGGTTCACCTTCACGCCTTCCGTGCCTTCGGGCACGAGTATCTTTCCGATGCGGCCCTCGTCGACGGCTTCGAATTCCATCGTTGCCTTGTCGGTTTCGATCTCGGCGAGGATATCGCCGGACTTCACCTCATCGCCCTCGCTCACCAGCCACTTGGCGAGCTTGCCCTCCTCCATGGTGGGCGATAGCGCGGGCATGAGGATGTTCGTGGACATCAGGCGTCCTCAAGCGGCGCGAGCGCGTTCGCGTTGTTTTCCCACTCGCGGCCGTCGAATTCCGTGGTGCTGATCCAGCTGTAATCGGATTTGTCGAGGCAGCGGAAATTGATGCTGTAGCCATCCGGGTGCGAACGCGGGATGTAGAACGATTTGATGCCGCAGACCGAGCAGAACATGTGTTTGGCTGCGCCGGTGTTGAAAGTGTAAGTCGTGAGCTTGGTCTTGCCCTTTACCAGTTTGAACCGCGTCTTCGGCACGATCAGATGCAGATAGCCGGTCTTGGTGCAGATCGAGCAGTTGCAATCGACGAGTTCGATCTCATCCGGCGTCTGCACTTCGAAACGCACCGCGCCGCAATGGCAGCCGCCTGTCCGGGTCTTGAGTTTTTGCTTTGCCATGATCAAGTCCGATAGCAAACCGCCTTTGCCGCCGCGATGATGTCGTCGGTGTGCGGCAGGGCGAGTTTTTCCAGATTGGCGGCGTAGGGCATCGGCACGTCTTTGCCGGTGACCTTGGTGGGCGGTGCGTCGAGATAATCGAACGCTTCGCTTGCCACCACCGCGCAGATTTCCGAGCCGATGGAACAAACGGGCCAGCCCTGCTCCACCGTGACGATGCGGTTGGTCTTCATCACCGAATTCAGAACTGTGCGCGTGTCGAGCGGGCGCAGCGTGCGCAGGTCGATGATCTCGGCGTCGATGCCTTCCTTCGCCAGTGCTTCGGCGGCTTCGAGCGCCATGCCGACACAGATCGAATAGGTGACGATGGTGACGTCCTTGCCTTGCTTCACCACGCGCGCCTTGCCGATAGGCAGGACGAAATCGTCGAGCTTCGGCACCGGAAAAGACCGGCCATAGACGATTTCGTTTTCGAGGAAAATCACCGGATTGGGATCGCGGATCGCCGCTTTGAGAAGACCTTTCGCATCAGCGGCAAAATATGGCGCAATCACTTTCACGCCGGGAACGTGGGCGTACCACGAGGAATAATCCTGGCTGTGTTGCGCGCCGACGCGGGATGCGGGGCCATTGGGACCGCGGAACACGATGGAGCAGCCCATCTGTCCGCCGGACATATAGCGCGTCTTGCCGGCGGAATTGATGATCTGGTCGATGGCCTGCATTGCGAAATTCCAGGTCATGAATTCGACAACGGGCTTCAACCCCGCGAAACCCGCGCCGACACCGAGGCCTGTGAAGCCATGTTCGGTGATGGGTGTGTCGATGACACGGCGCTCGCCGAACTCTTCCAGCAATCCCTGACTGACTTTGTAGGCGCCCTGATATTGCGCGACTTCCTCGCCCATCAGGAACACGGTGTCGTCGCGGCGCATTTCTTCGGCCATCGCATCGCGCAACGCTTCGCGCACCGTCATGGTTACCATTTCGGTGCCTTGCGGGATTTCGGGATCGTTTAGGGCAGCTTCCGCTCGCATCGTAGCGTCGGCGGCGCGATCGGCGGGTTTGGCGTGCGCTTCTTCCTCGCGAACTTCGGCTCGCGCCTGGGTATTTGTTTCTTCGCGTGGGGGCCTGGCACGCGTGGCGGCCACGGGTTCTGCTTCGCCGTCGCCGTCCATCACCAAAGTCGCGATGGGCTGGTTGACCTTCACGCCTTCCGCGCCTTCGGCCACAAGTAGCTTGCCGATGCGGCCTTCATCGACGGCTTCGAATTCCATCGTGGCCTTGTCGGTTTCGATCTCGGCGAGGATGTCGCCGGATTTCACTTCGTCGCCTTCCTTGACCAGCCATTTGGCGAGTTTGCCCTCTTCCATCGTGGGCGAAAGCGCGGGCATGAGAATGTCGGTGGCCATTACGCGAGCACGTCCGTGTAGAGTTCTTCCGGCGCGGGCTCGGGAGATTCGGTTGCGAATTCCGACGCGGTGTTGACGACCTGACGCGTCTGCTTGTCCATCGCCTTCAGAT
>Ga0207649_10000245_pt1 | contig 44068 bp, 42 predicted proteins | sample KBSC43metaG_FD_184317 | JGI IMG/M metagenome (GOLD analysis project Ga0207649, IMG submission 184317) | Corn rhizosphere microbial communities from Kellogg Biological Station, Michigan, USA - KBS C4-3 metaG (SPAdes) (version 2) | ecosystem: Host-associated > Plants > Roots > Rhizosphere > Soil ... | reverse complement strand
GGATGGGGTGGCGTTCGTGGCGGTGAACTGGCTGCGCGAGGCGAAACGGGCGGAGGACCGGGCCGAGGGTAACGTGGTGGCGGGCCGGATGCGGCGGCTGTCGCGGATCTGGATGCGGTGAGACGCCGCGCTATTCGTGACGTGGAACGATTTGGATATCCTGGCGGAGCTTGGCGATGCTCTGGTCGGGCAGGATGCCGCGCCATTGGGTGCCGGGATAGACGATGCAGGCGCGGCCGATGAGGGAACCGGGGCTGAGCACGGCGTTGCAGCCGATTTCGCTGCGGTCGCCGACGACGGCGCCGAATTTGCGCAGGCCGGTGTCGAGCGGGCCTTCCGCGGTAGCGATGGTGACGGGGTGGCGGTCGAGGCGAACGTTCGAAAGGATGACGCCGGCGCCGAGGTGGGCCTTGTGGCCGAGGATGGAGTCGCCGACGTAGTTGTAATGCGGGACTTCGGCGTCGTTGAAGACGAGGCAATTCTTGAATTCGCTGGAATTGCCGGCGACGACGCCATCGCCGAGGATGACGTTTTCGCGGATGTAGGCGCCATTGCGAATCTCGCAATTTTCGCCGATCCAGGCGGGGCCCTTGATCATGGCGCCGTGCTCGATGACGGTGCCTTTGCCGATATAAACCTTGTCGCTGATGAAGGGCTTTCCGACGACCTTGCCGAGGATGGCGGGTTTCAAGCGGAACTTGAGGTAGGCGGCGATCTTCGGCAGGGCCTGCCAGACGTGCTCGACATCCTCGAAGAGGAGGCCGTGCTCGGTTTCCGAGAGGTCGAGGAATTTATCGGGCGCGAACATGGGTGCGAATTTAACCACCAAGGCACCAAGACACCAAGGGATGATGAGGCGGGAATGATTTTTGCATTCTTGGTGCCTCCGTGTCTTGGTGGTTCAGCCTTTTGAAACTTTCTGGCCTTCCTTCGTGTCTTTTACGGTCCAGCCGAGGGCGGCGATGGCGTCGCGGAGGCGGTCGCTTTCCGCGAAATTTTTGGCGTCGCGGGCGGCGGTTCGGGCGGTGAGGAGGGCCTCGACTTGGGGGGGGATCGGCGCGGCTTCGGGCTCGAAGGCGAGGACGGTGTTTATTTGGTCGCGCCAGTTCGCTAGCGTGCGGGCCTGGCCGGGGGTGAGGGTGCCGGCGTCGAGGCGACGGTTCGTTTCGCGGATGACTTCGAAGACCGCGCCGAGGGCCGCGGACATGTTCAGGTCTTCATCGAGGGCGGCTCCAAAGGCCTCGAGATCGATGTCGATGGGTTCGGCGGTGGGGCCGGCCTTTTCGTCGAGACGGCGGCTCCATTCGTCGAGGCGAGCGAGGGCGCTGCGGGCGGCGGCGAGGCCGTCGAAGGTGAAGTTCAGCGGCTCGCGGTATTTGACGGAGAGGAGGGCGTAACGGACTTCGCGGCCGGTGTAGCCTTTGTCGAGGAGGTCGCGGAGCGTGTAGAAATTTCCGGCGCTCTTGGACATCTTCTGGTTGTCCACGAGAAGGTGTTTGCAGTGCATCCAGAGGTGCACGAAGGGCTGGCCGGTGACGCATTCCGTCTGCGCGATTTCGGCCTCGTGGTGGGGGAAAATGTTGTCTTCGCCGCCGCAATGGATGTCGATCTGCGGCCCGAGGATGCCGGTGGCCATGGCGCTGCACTCGATGTGCCAGCCGGGGCGGCCGCGGCCCCAGGGGCTGTCCCACGCGACGTCGCCATCGGCTTCGTCCCAGGCTTTCCAGAGGGCAAAGTCGCCGATGTTTTCCTTTTCGTATTCGTCACTGGCGACGCGGGCGCCGGGGCGGAGTTCGTCGAGGTTGAGGTGGGCGAGGCGGCCGTAGGCGGGGAAGCTGGCGATGCGGAAATAGACGCTGCCGTCATCCGCGCGATAGGCGTGGCCGCGCTCGATGAGCGTGGCGATCATCGCGATCATGCGGGCGATGTGGTTCGCGGCGGTGGCCTCGGGGAAATGCTGGGCGGGCTTGATGCGCAGCGTCTCGAGGTCGGCGAAGAAGGCCGCTTTGAAGGGCTGCGTGAACTCGGCGAGCGGGACCCCGGCGGCGCGGCAGCCGCGGATCGTCTTGTCGTCCACGTCGGTGAGATTCATCACGCGATTGACGGTGTAGCCGCGGAACTCGAGGTGGCGCTGGAGGAGATCCTCGAAGACGTAGGCGCGAAAGTTGCCGATGTGGGCGTAGTTGTAAACCGTGGGGCCGCAGGTGTAGAGCGAGACGCGGCCATCCTCGCGCGGGGCGAAGGGCTCTACCTGGCGGGTGAGACTATTGAAATACTGGATCGGCATTTACGGTCGGTTCACGCTGGCCACGGCCATGGCGGCGATGCCTTCGCCGCGGCCGAGGAAGCCCATGCCTTCGTTCGTGGTCGCCTTGATGCCGATGCGCTCGGGCGCGAGGAGCAGGGCCGCGGAGAGGGCCGCCTTCATGGGGGCGAGATGCGGGGCGATCTTCGGCTCCTCGGCGATGAGGGTGGCGTCGATGTTGATGATCTCGATGTTTTTGACCGCGAGGGCCTCGCGCACGCGGCGGAGGATTTCCAGGCTGCTGATGCCGCGGATGGATTCGTCGGTATTCGGAAAAAAGTGGCCGATGTCCAGTTCGCCGGCGGCGCCGAGAATGGCATCGGCGATGGCGTGGCTGAGCACGTCGGCGTCGGAGTGGCCGTCGAGGCCGCGGTCGTGCGGGATTTCCACGCCGCCGAGGACGAGCGGGCGGTGGTCCGCGAAGCGGTGGACGTCGTAGCCGATGCCGGTGGTGTTCAAATTCAGTTGAGAGTTGAGGGTTGAGAGTTGAGAGGGGATTCCAGGCCGAAGTCGATGCGGCCGCTGGTGGCGGCGATGGAGAATTTGTCGGGCAGGGTGGCGTGGGAGCGGAGGTCGATCTGGCCGCCCGCCGTTTCGACGAGGAGGAGGCCGGCGGCGATGTCCCAGAGGCTGATCTGGCCCTCGATGTAGGCGTCGAGCCGGCCGCAGGCGACGTAGGCGATGTCGAGCGAGGCGGAGCCCATCATGCGGCATTTCTTGGCTTCGCGGACCATGCGGTGGAAGAGCGGGAGACTGGCCTCGACGGATTCCAGGGTCTTGGAGACGCCGATGGAGACGGTGGCTTCGCCGAGCGAGGTGCGGTCGCTCACGCGGATGGGGAGGCCATTGAGCGTGGCAGGCTGGCCGCGTTCGACGGCCCAGAGCTCGTCGCGCAGGGGATCGTAGATGACCCCGACGAGGATGGCTTTACCGCGGCGCAGAGCGATCGAGACGGCGAAGTGGGCGATGCCGTAGAAGAAGTTCACGGTGCCGTCGATGGGATCGATGATCCATTGGTATTCGCTGTCGGGATCGCCGCGCATGCCTTCCTCGCCGTAGATGGCGTGGTCGGGGTAGCGGGCGAGGAGGAGGGACTCGATGAGCGTCTGCGAGCGCTTGTCGAGCTCGAGCTTGATGTCGTGGGCGAGGTTTTCGTCCACTTTTTGGACGAGACCGAAGTTGGCGCGGAGCAAACCGCCGGCAGCCTGGGCGGCCTCGATGGCGGCGTGAAGATAGTCGGACATGAAGGAGGAAGGCTGAACGCTAAAGGCTGAACGCTAAAGGAAAATGCGGTTACGGCGTCGGCGTGGGGGAAGGCGACGGTGCGGCCGTAGGTGTGAGCGTCGCGGCGGGTGATGTGGTGGGCTCGGGGGTAGGCGTCGGTGTCGGAGAGGGTGTTGGCGTGGGAGTCGGAGTCGGTGTGGGAGTTGGCCAAGGCAGGATGAGGTTTTGCCAGGTGTGGAGGTTTGCCGGTTGCAGGCCGAGGGCGGCGAGGAGCCCGGCGCAGCGGGCGCGCCATTTTTCGAGGTCGGGCGGGGCGGCCTGGGCGTCCTTGCTGCCGGGGAAGACGAGGTAGGTGACCTTGAGCTGGTCTTCGGGGCGGGAGTTCGCGGTGGAGGCGGGGTTGATTTCCTTGCAGAGGCGGGTGGAGGCTTCGCCGAATTTCGTGGAGGGGCCGGCGTCGCCGACGATGGCCGGGTAGGCGATGCCGTTGTGCAGGACGACGGCGTAGTCGCCGATGGCGGGCGTGAACGGGCTGGGCGCGGCGCGGAGCATGAAGGCGGGCAGCACGATGAAGGGATCGGCGCCGGCGATGAGGAAGCTGTAGTGCTCGATCTCGTAGAGGGTGGCCTTGGTATTTGCGATGCCGTCGCGGAGGTCGCGGTTGCGCTGGGGGGAGAGGCCGGGGCGGGTGTATTCCGCCTCGAGGGCGGCAAGACGCCCGGTGGCGAGCGAGAAGAAGGGGTTTGGGCGTGCGGTGAGGCGTTTCCAGCGGTAGCTGGTCTGGGGTTGGTAGAATTGCGTGGCGGCGGCGGCGGGGAAATTGCGGTCGCCGTCGGAGCCGTCGGTGTTCACGTCCATGTCGCCCTGAAGGAAGAGGGCGCGGTCGCCGGTGGCGGGGTTTTCGAATTCGAGGGCGGTCTCGAGGTCGTAGAAATTGTGCGGGGAGAGGAGGGTGTCGATGCGGGCGAGGCGCGCCTGGAGGTAATCGAGCTTGAGGGCGTAGAGCTGCTCGAAGAGCGGAGAGACGCGGGCGGTGGCGAGGCGGGCATCGAGGCCGGGCAGGGCGGCGGGGAGCGAGGGATCGTTGCGGGTGATCTGGTCGAGCGTGGTGCTGGGAGAGGGGACGTTCGCGCGGACGATGAGTTCGACGCCGTAGCTGCCCGGCTGGGTGCGGTCCTGCGACGCGGTCTCCGGACTGCGGAGGATTTCCACGCGGCTGGTGACGGGAAGGTCGTTGAAGAGCTCGGAGACCGCCATGCGCTTGCGGTCGATGACGGGGATCGGCGTCGGGGTGGGCGAGGGACGCGGGGTGGCGGTCGGCTTCGGCGTGGGTTTTTCCGGCGTTGGCGCGGGAGGTTTGCAGCCGGAGAGAACGAGGAAGAGGACGAGCAGGAAAGGCGAGCGCCTCTTCCAATGCCCAATGCCCAGCACCCAATTCCGCATCTTCATCTCACGTATGGACGACGAAGGCGGCGTGGACGTCGGGCGGGATGTCGAGCATGTGGTAGTCGGTCGAGGAGACGAAGAGCAGGCTTTGCTTGCCCTTGCCGAGGAGTTGCTCGCGGGAGTCGTAGATCTCGTGCTCGAGAGTGACGAACTTGCGGTTGAAGCTGGCGATCTTGATGCGCACGCTCACGGCCTCGAACTCGCGGGTCTCGCGGACGAACTTATGCTCGAAGGAGCGCGTGAGGATGTAGAACGGCGTGTCCTTGAGGTTGAACTTGGGCATCACCTTGTTGAAGAAAAGCTCGCGCGTCTTGCCGACCCACATCGCATACATGCCGAAATAGACGTTGCCCACGGAGTTCGTATCCGCGTAGGTCGCGACGAAATTGTGGACGAACCATTTTCCTTCGAAGTGGCCGGTGAGGTCGTGGATGCCGAGCGCGGCGGCGGCGGCGGCGACGGGATGCGCGACGGGTGAAGGGGCGGCTGGCGAGGGCGCGGACGGGGCGTAGGAGGCGTCGGCGGGCAGCATGCCGGCGGTGTTGCCGGGCGAGTCGAGTTCGTCGGCATTCGAGACGAATTCCTCGGCCGAGCTTGGCTTGACGAGCAGCCAGAAGACGTAACCGAGCGGCAGGAGCGAGCCAATGATCTGCAGCACGGGCTGGCGCAGGAAATAGCCGAAGGCAAAGATGACGACAGCGACGGAGCCGATGCAGAACATCTTCACCTGCGGGATCGCGTTGGCCGGGCTGAAGATGTAGCAGCGAGCGATGCCGAGCGCCTCGTAGCCGACGAGGAACGTCGCGAAGAAAATCATGAAATATTCGAGCTCGAGCCCGAGGACGGCGGCGGTGAGCGCGAGGAAGCCGCAGACGAGCATGATGGGAATCGGCGACGTGACGAGACGCGTGGGGATGAGCGAGAAGATCGCGGCGTTGCTGGTGTTCACGTTCGACTGGAGGAACCAGCGAAAGGCGATGTAGCCGCTGTCGAGCGTGGTGAGGATGCACACGCAAACGAAGACGCAGTAGGCGATGAACACGACGGGATGGCCGACGATGTTGTCGAAGAAAAAGCGCATGAGCATGTCCTGCCCGTAGGTGTAGCCGGCGATGCCGTGGCGGATGAGTTCGCTTGCGCCCTTGGTTTCCGCCCAGAGCGTGAGGCCGCCGTGGAAGAGCAGGAGCGCGAGAAATTCCACGCTGCCGAAGACGTAGCCCCAGCGGATTGAGACGCGCTCGCGGTGCATCTGGATGGCGCGTTGCCACTGCTGGAGGTCGAGCCAGGGTCCGACGAGGAAGCCGATGCAGATCGGCACGGCGTAGCCCCAGAAGTCCCAGTCGTTCACCGGCAGCTTCGCCAGCGGAGGCTTGTCCGAAATGTTCGGAAGGGAGGGGCCGCCGATGACGAGGACGGCCATCGCCGCCGCGAGCAGCAGGAAGAGCACGCCGTGGCTGAACTTGATGCGCTTGATGTTGAATTCCTCGCCAAAAAGAATCGCGGCCGCGAGGACGATAAGGAGAGTGAGCGGCAGGTAGAGGAAGGCCGGCTGCAGGCCGAGCGGCTGCCAGACGTAGTGGATGATCGCGAAGATCGTGAGCGTGATGGCGAGGATCTGGTAGAGGAAAAAGATCAGCCGGAACGGGCGCGACCAGCTCACGAAGAAGCCCGCCAGCGCCTCGGAGCCCTTGCCTTTTTGCCGGTTCGCGATGTGTTGCGTAAGCAGGCCGAACGCCATCAGGCCCAGAAAATTCGGGATCGCGAAGGTGAGCAGACCGAAGACGCCGAACTGGGTGGTGAACTGGACCGAGAAGAAAAGGCCGAGACCCCACATCCACGAGAGCGCGATAGAGTTGCCCCACAGAATGGTGGAGAGCCAGTGGGGAAGGGAATTGGTGGAGCCCATGGGAAGGTGACTTGTGATTGGTGACTAACTTATTCGCGGGTGGCGGCCGTTTAGATTGCTTTTACCTGTCACCATTCACAAGTCGCCATTCACGATCTTCACGCGCGCGCCGACGCCGACGAGGTCGAACAGTTCGATGATGTCCCGGGAGCGCATGCGGATGCAGCCGAAGCTCGCGGGCGTGCCGATGTTGCGCTCCTCGGGCGTGCCGTGGATGTAGATGCAGCGGTCGTAGGCGTGGCGGTTGCCGGGCTGTTTTCCGTCGAGCCAGAGAATGCGGGTGACGATGGGGTCGCGGCCCGGGGCGTCGACGGGGATGACCTCACCGGTGGGGCGACGGGACTTGAAAACTTCGCCGGCCGGAGCGCCGTCGCCGATTTTCTTGCGCACTCTCATCAGGCCGACCGGCGTGCGGTAGGTGCCAAATCCGTCGCCAACGCCGAATTTGGAGGTCGAGACCGGATAGCTCGCGATGGGCACGCCGCGGTCGAGGACGACCATGCGCTGGTCGCGGACGCTGATGAGCATGACGTGGCGTTGGTCCTGTGCGCAGCCGCCGAGCAGGAATGCGAAGGCGACCACGAAAACGAAAGACGAAAAGCGGATGGGCATGGGTGGGAAATTAATCGCGGGGGCGGATCGCGGACGCAACTCCTCAGCGCAGTTTTTCAAACACGCGCGCCGCGCCGTTGCCGAACTGGGCGCGCTCCGCCCAGGCGGGGTCGGCGCGGAGACCGGCAAGCGGAAGGCCGGTGAGGTCGGCGTATTTTTCCTCCCACAGGATCACGGCGCCGACCGGAAGATCGGACGATGGAGTCGCATCGCGGGCGCGGCACGAGGGGGTTTCGATCCAATCCTCGCGATACGCGGCGTAAATGTGATGGCAGACGACGGCGGGAGCGTGGGGACGTTCGGATTTTTGCCAGGCGATGGCAGCGTCGAGCGCGGGGACGAGGGGCTCGCGCGGCACGGCGAAATGCGGGTGGCCGTCGCGCCAGAGATGGAGCAACAGCAGGCCCTGCAGGACGGCGCCGACGAGAAGCACGGTGGCGAGGCGGCGGCGTTCGCGGGCGAGGATCGCATCGACGCCGAAGAGCGCGGTGATGGCAAGGCCGGGCGCCATGGGCATGAGGAACTGGTAATAGCCGCCGGAGGCGAAAAGTCCGCGCCAGTAGATGAAGCTGTGGAGCGCAAAGTAGGCGGGGTAGAAAACGAGGGGCCAGGTGGTTTTCCATTGGCGGCAGACGGTGGGGAGGCCGACGGCGGTGAGCGCGACGGTGAAGACGCCGGCGGGGAGGATGGAAATGGGGATGAAATGCCAGGGGGCGCCGTGGCCGTAGATTTCCGTGGGCTTGGCGGCGAAAAAAAGGCGCAAGGGGAAGGCGCCGAGGCAGGCCCAGGCGGCGAGATTGTAGGCGACCATCGGCGGGGCGGAGAACGCGAGGGCGGTGGTGGTCCGGCGCCAGGCCGGGCGGTGAAAAATTGCGCGGCCGGCGACGAGGGCGATCCACAGGGCGGTGAGGGCGATGCCTTCGTGGCGGATGAGCGGAAGGAAGCCGAAGCAAAGGCCGGAGAGGCAGAGGCGCTGGCGAGTGAGCGCCCAGATGCCCGCCACGAGGAAAAGCAGGAACGGGAGCTGGGTCAGGACGCCCCACGAAAGCTCGACGAACCACGGCTGGAAGCAGAGCAGCAGCGGGACGAGCCAGGCGCGGCGGCTGCCGAGTTGCGTGGCGAGCCGGGCCGTGACGACAACGGCGAGACCGGCGAAGGCGAGGGTCCACAATCGCGCGGCGGTGAGGCCGAAATGCGCGGGGAGGACGTGGAAGAGATTTCGGCCGATGCGCGTCCACGCATCGAAAATCAGCGCGGGATTTTCCCAGACGCTGCGCGAGCGGAGGTAGTGCGAGAGTTCATCGTCGAGGCTCCAGCCCGGCGAGGCGAACATGACGACGGCGCACCAGCTGAGGCCCGCCGCGAGAGTGACCCAAAAGAAAAGCCGCTGGCGCGGCGTCCAGGCGGCGTCCACCTAGACCGCCGTCGAGGGCGGGGTGAACGACGGGAGCCAGGAGCGGGCGGATTTCAGCGCCACGTAGGAGAAGCCCACGAAAAAGAGCATCAGGAAGGGGACGGACGTGATCTGGCCGGCGAGCAGGGCCTTCGAGGTGCAGAAGGCGAAATAGCCGGCGAAGAGCAGTTCGATGATCGGCAGAAGGGACTTCATCGGCAGGTAGCTGCGGCGCTTCGTGGCGGCGGGAGCGATGGCGGAGCCGTATTTCGGCGTGCGGGTGAAGCCGGTCTGGTGATTGAACAGGGCCTCGAGGACGCCCTTGGCGTTGTTGACCGACATGCCGATGGCGAGCGAGAGCAGCATGGGTAGCAGGAGCATGTCGCGCATCCAACCCTTGGGATTCAAGTGGCGCTGGGCGCAAATGTAGAAGGTTGCGATCGAGACCGTCGTGGCGAAAAAGATCGGCAGATCGACCAGCAGCGTGCGCCAGGCGCCCTCGGTGTGGTGGCTGGACATCGTCTGCGGCAGCATGAGCACGCAGAGCAGGGCGAGGAGGAGGTAACCGAAATTCGAGGTGAGGTGCATCGTGGCCTCGACCTTGAGAATGAACGGAATGTCGGCGCGCCAGATGGTGCCGAGCATTTTTTTACAGGTCTGGATCGAGCCCTTCGTCCAGCGGTGCTGCTGGCTCTTGAAGCCGTTCATGTCGGGCGGCAACTCGGCGGGAATGATGATCTCGGGCAGGAACTCGAACTTCCAGCCGGCGAGCTGGGCGCGGTAGCTGAGGTCGAGATCCTCGGTGAGCGTGTCGTGCTGCCAGCCGTCGGCGTCCTCGATGGCCTGGCGGCGCCAGATGCCGGCGGTGCCGTTGAAATTGAAGAAGCGGCCGCTGCGGCAGCGGGCGGTTTGCTCGAGCAGAAGGTGGCCGTCGAGGAACATGGCCTGGATGCGGGTGAGCATCGAGTCGTTGCGGTTGATGTGGCCCCAGCGCATCTGGACCATGCCGATTTTCGGATCGGTGAAATAGTGGATCGACTGCAGGAGCACGTCGGGCTGCGGCACGAAATCCGCGTCGAGGATGAAGATGAACTCGCCGGTGGCGGTAAGAAGGCCGTTTTCCAGGGCGCCGGCCTTGAAGCCGGTGCGGTCCGTGCGATGGACGTGGACGATGTCGAGGCCGAGGGCGCGCAGGCGCTCGCATTCGGCGGCGGCGACGGCGCGGGTTTCGTCCGTCGAGTCGTCGAGGACCTGAATTTGCAGCTTCTCGTGCGGGTAATCGAGTTTCGCCACGGCGTTCAGCAGGCGGCGGATGACGTAATATTCGTTGAAGAGCGGCAATTGCACGGTGACCGTGGGGAGGTCGTCGAAATGCCCCAAGGGTCGCACCTCGCGGCGGATGTGCTTGAGAAACAGGTAGATAATCGACCAGCGGTGAATGCCATAGGCCGACAGACCGATGAGCACCACAAGATAGCAGATGCTCCAGATGTAACTATTTAGAACCGCTTCCATCGAATCGGTCAGTTTTTCCCCTCATTCAAAACGCGGCGAAACAACCCAAAACCCTTGACCACGTCAAGCGCAAAACCGGTTGGAAAGAGGCTTGCAGATACCTTTGGTTTCGGCTCCAAGCGACGGACGTTCAGCGGGTTCCGGCCAAAGGCCTCCCGGCGGGCTTGCGCGGGGGCGCGCGGCCCGGCTGGCATTCGTGGCTGGCGCATGATAATTTGGGCCATGGGCCATTCGACATTGCAGGAATTGCGCCAAAAAGACCGCGCACATCACATTCATCCGTTCACCAACCACGCGGATCTGCATCGGGAGGGCACGCGATGGATCAAGGAGGGCGATGGCTGTTACCTCGTGGACGAATCCGACCGCCGTTTGCTCGACGGTCTGGCCGGCCTGTGGTGCGTGAATGTCGGCTACAACTGCGCGGCGATTGTCGAGGCCGTGCATACGCAGATGGAGCGGCTGCCCTACTACCCCTCCTTTTTCAATTCGACCACCGAGCCGCCCGTGTTGCTCGCGGAATGGCTGGCGAACCACGCTCCGGCCCGGCTGAATCGCGTGATTTATTCGAATTCCGGCTCCGAATCGAACGAGACCGCGCTCAAGATCATTCGCGCGTATTGGAAGGTGCGGGGCAAATCCGGCAAACGCAAGGTGCTCTCGCGCGACTTTGCGTATCACGGCGTCACGCTTGCCGCGACCAGTCTGACGGGCCTGCCGAGTTGCTCCGATCCCTTTGACCTGCCGCTGGCGGATTTCATCCACGTGCCGACGCCCTACGCCTGGGCGGCGCAGCCAACCGGGAGTCCTGAGGCATTTGGCGCGGAAATCCTCGCGAAGACGGCGGCGATCATGGATCGCGAGGGGCCCGAGACGATCGCGGCGATGTTCGTGGAGCCAATCCAGGGCGCGGGCGGCGTGATCGTGCCGCCGCCGGGTTACCTGCAGGGCCTGCGGAAGCTCTGTCGCGAGCGGGACATTCTTTTCGTGGCCGACGAGGTCATTACGGCCTTTGGCCGGCTTGGATGCTGGTTCGCAAGCGAGCGCGAGCAGCTCGATCCCGATTTGTTGAACGTCGCGAAGGGACTCACGAGCGGCTACCTGCCGCTTGGCGCGACGCTCGTGAGCGACGAGATCGCCGAGGTCATCAACTCCGGCGGCTATTTCGCGCACGGCTACACCTACACCGGGCACCCGACGTGCGCGGCGGCGGGCCTGGCGAACGTGCGCGTGATCGAGGACCTCGGCCTCGTCGAGCGGGTGCGCGACGACGTTGGCCCGTATTTCCAGCAAAAGCTGGCGGAACTCGCCACGCATCCGGCGGTCGGCGAGGTGCGCGGAGACCATCTCATCGGGGCGGCGGAACTCGTCGAGCTTGGTGGAAAATCGGCGCCTGGCAAAATGCTCGGCGTCAAGGCGGCGGACTTGATTCGCGAGGAAGGCGCCATCGTGCGCGGCATCCGTGATCTCGTCGCGTTCGCTCCGCCGCTCATCATCACGCGGGTCGAGATCGACGAATTGTTCGATTGCACGCGGCGGGGGCTGGACAGGCTCTGGAATTAGGCTGTATTGCGAGAACAACCGCGAGGTGCGCCCGATGAACGAAACCACCGCCATTCTCGACCGCCCGACGGGCAGTCCGCGCTTTGCCGGCCCGCCCGATGTGGAGCCGATGCGGAGTTTCTTTCGTCTCCTGGACGGACGTCCGGTTCCCTGCGACGAAGGCGACGCGCAGATCATCGCCTACAACGCGCCGGGACCCGTCGAGGAGATTGAGCTGCTGGAGCGTTTCAACATCGACCACCACACGCTGCAATCCTCGCTCGATCCGGAGGAGCTTTCCCGTCTTGAGTTCGAGCCCGACCACGCGGCCGTCATTTTCAAGCGGCCGAAGAGTTACTGCGCCGACGACAATTTTTTGCTGAAGGTGACTTCGACCGGCGCGTTTCTTTACGCGGACCTGCTCGTCGTCATCATGCCGGACGACGCGCCGCTTTTCGAGGGACGCGCGGCGTTTCCCGTGCATTCGTTGCAGGATGTGATCCTGCGTTTGCTCTACCAATCGATCTCGCATTTCGAGGGGCACCTCAAGGCGATCAACATGCTCTCCGACTCGCTCGAGAAGCGCCTCGCGAAGTCGATGGAGAACAAATACCTCCTCAACATGTTCGCGCTCGAGAAGAGCCTCGTTTACATCCTGAACTCGCTCAGCTCGAACAGCACGCTCTGCGAAAAGCTGCGGTTGAGCGCGTCGCGGCTCGGCTTCGACAGCGACCAGATCGGCGTGCTCGAGGACATCTCGATCGAGAACAAGCAGTGCTTCCGTCGCGCGCAGATTTATTCCGAGGTGCTCGGCGGCCTGATGGATTCGCGTGCGTCGATCGTCAGCAACAATCTCAACCACCTCATCAAGAAGTTCACGATTGTCTCGATCGCGATCATGATGGCGAATCTCGTGGTGGGCGCCTTCGGGATGAACGTGAAGGTGCCGTGGCAGGACGTTCAGAGCTGGTGGCCGTTCGTTCTCGCGAGCGCGGTCTCCATTCTTTCGGCGCTCGCCGTGTTGTGGCTGTGGCGCGCGCGGAAATGGTAGTGATGCGCCCGTGACGGGCGCGGTTGAGAGTTGAGGGTTGAGAGCTGAGAGTCAAAGAGGCGCGCGCGTCGCGTCGGAAGCTCTCAACTAATTCAGGCTCGGATCATCCGGCATGTCGGCGAGCAGGCGATAGACGGGGCCGAGCTGGTGCATGAGGTCGCGCCAGGCGGTGGCGGGATTCTTCATTTCAATCAAGTGACGCGCCGGCGGCAGGACGAGCCAGGATTTTTCGGCGATTTCGGATTCGAGCTGGCCGCGGCTCCAGCCGGAATAGCCGAGGAAGGCGCGCAGGCCGGGGTGGAACTCTGGTGGAATCACGGGCTCCTCGCTGGCGTTGCCAAAGCCGCGGAAGGCGATGGCGCTGGATGCGTCGGAGCCGCCCGGAGCCTCGCGCCATTGCATGCTGGCAAGCAGGAGTTCGTCCGTGCCGACCGGGCCGCCGTAGAAAACGGGCACGCGGCGCAGCGGACCGGTCTCGGCGGAGAGGGCGGGAAATTCGGCCATCGTCTTGCGCAGCGGGCGGTTGAGGACGAGGCCGACGGCGCCGTCCTCGGAATTGTGATGGGAGAGGAAAAGAATGGTGCGGCGAAAATTCGGATCGCGCAGGCTCGGATGCGCCACGAGCAGCGAGCCGGTCATATTGCCTGCGGAAGGAAGGTCGCGCATGAGAGTTGATGGTTGAGAGTTGAGCGTTGAGAGTCAAATGCGCGCCTTCGGCGCCTTGAAAAACTCTCAACTAACTTTTCTCAACTCACAACTCTTCCGACGCAGGCGCGGAGGGCGCGTTCGCGACCGGGTGGGAGGCGACCGCATTGGGCGGCGAGAGTATGCAGGGGATCGTTGCGGCCGCTGGCGTCCTCGACGCCGAGAGCGCGGCAGAGTTCCGCCTCGAAATGGGTGATGGCGCGGGGCGTGGCGCGCTCCGTGCGGAGATAACCGACGGCGCGGTGGAGCAGGTCGAAGACTTCCTCGGCATGGCCGGCGGGTTCCGTGACGCGGTCGATGAGTTCGGCGAAATACGCGGCGACGGTGAGGTTCGCGTAATGCGGGCCTTCGCCGTCGAAGGGCTGAAGCAGCGAAACTTCGCGCAGGGCGTGGATGTCGCTCGTGCGGCTGCGGGCGAAGGCGATGTCGGCTTCGTAAAAGAGATCGAGCTTGCCGGCGAAGGCGCCGCCGGGCCGCAACGCGCCGCGGGCCGAAGTCTTGACCTTCGCGTGAGTGCGGGTGAGCCAGACGCAGATGAGGCTGGTTTCGGAAAACCGGATGCGGCGGATCAGAATGGCGCGGGCTTTTTCCACCTCACTCCATTTGGTCGATCAGGCATTGCTGCATAAAGGCGTAGAGATTGATGCGGAAAGCGGTGAGGCCGCGGTCGCTCGCGAGGTCGGGCGGCTCCTGGGCGCTGAGGAGTTTTTCGTCGAAGCCGAGGTCGGCGGCGAGGGCGAGGCGCGCCTGGTTGAGGACGTTGAGCCAGGCGTCGGCGTGTTTGACCGGGATCGTGAGTTCGAAGAGGTCCTTTTTCTCGGTGAGGCTCTTGAGGTCGGTGGCGACGATGTCGCGGGCCGAGCGGAATTGTTCGTGGAGGCCGGGTTCGACGAAGGCTTTCCAGTCCGCGCGGAGATCGTCGAGGTCCCCGGCGGTCGTGGGAGTGGGGTAGAAGCGCTGCTCGGCGGCGTCGGAGAGGGTGTCGGGCTCGATGACCGCGGGCAGGCTGCGGACGAGCTCCGCCAACAGGGGATGCATGTGGCGGAAGCCGTAGCGCGATTTGCCGGAAAGGTGGAACTCCATGGTTTCTTTGAACAGAAGGTAACGAGGAACAGAATCCGCGTTTTCCTGGTTCCCGCCGAGGGGATTTTTCAGTCGCCGGCGCGTTCGAGCGTCGCGAGGAGGAGATAACCGTGGAGCTGCTGGACGTAGAGTTCGGCCTTTTCGCGTTCGCCGGTCCAGAGCACGGAGCGACCGCGTTCGTGGACTTCGAGCATGTGCTTTTGCGCACGCTCGGGGGCGTAGCCAAAGACGCGACGGAAGACCAGGGCGACGTAGCTCATGAGGTTCACGGGATCGTTATGGACGATGACGTTCCACGGCGAGGTGAGGGAGATCTCGGTCTCGCCGGCGGGTTTTTCGGTGGTCTCGGTGGCCATGGGGGTCAGGCGGCGCGGAGTTCGAGCGAGGAACCGCCGAGCGGCTCGATGCAGCGGGCGACAAAATCGCAGACTTCGATGACGGAGGCGGTCGGCGCGCCGGCGCACATTTCCTGAAAGAGGTAGGCGCCCACGGCAATGCGGTCGGGCAGGGAAAACGCGCCGCAGCGGGCGGCGAAGATGATGGCGAGGTGGCCGGGGGAGACTTCCGTGCGCACGTTCTCGGCCAGGCGGGGGAGAAGGCGATCGCCGCGGAGGGAGTTGCCGTGGAGGGCGAGGCGGCGGCCGGCGCGAATGCTGTCCGCGCGGAGGCCGTCGCCGAGTTGCTCCGAGAGCCGGCGGTCGAGGGCGGCGAGTTCGCGGACTTCGCCGCGCCGGGCGTGAGCGAGCGCGGCGCGCAGGGCGGGAAGCAGGACGGGGGCGAAGACGCTCTCCTGCCATACCGCCGCCGCGAGAGGAAAGGCCTGGCCGGAATGGAAGGTGACGGGGCCGCAAATCGAGAAGTCGGGATTGGCGACCCGGGTGGCGGCCCAGATGGGGCCGAGGCCGTGGCGGATTTCACCGGGGTCTTCGGCTTCGGAAATGGGATTCATGCAATTCCGGGGACAGTAACCGACTTGCGCGCGGTGTTCAAAATCTTTGCCTGCCGGGCTCGCATGCGGCGTGCCGGGGTGGACTCGAGATCGTCGAATCCGTTGAGATGGAGCAGGCCGTGAATGATGTAGAGCGCGAGTTCGTCGTCGAGCGTGTGGCCATAGCGGGCGGCGTTTTCCGCGGCGATGGCGGCGCAGACGAGAATTTCGCCGTAGGGGAAGGTGATGACGTCGGTAGGGCCGTCGAGGCCGAGGAAATCGACGTGGACGCGGCTCATCACGCCCGGGGAAACAATGGTGGCGGTGACTTCCGGGAGATCGGCGAGGCGTTGCGGGAGCGGGCCGTGCTCGGCGAGGCAGAGGGAGAGTGCGCGAGCGACGAGGTGGCGGATGCGGCGGAGGTCCAGTCGGTGGATGCGCTGGCGATTGGCGATGGCAACGCGGGGCGCGCGGGCGTCAGGCGGCGGATTGCTCGGAGCGTTTCGTCGCGACATCTTTGAGCTCCCTGGTTTCCTTCTTCTGCGCTTCGCGGCGGGCGGGATAGGCGACGCGCGAGTGCATCATGCTGGAGAGGGTGGAGCGGAAGCTCTGGGCGACGCGGCGAATTTCGTCGAGCGTGAGCGGGCATTCGTCGAGTTGGTGGTCGGCGATGCGGGCATCGACGAGGTCGTTGACGAGATCCTCGATGCGCTGGGCGGTCGGACGCTCGATGGAGCGGGAGGCGCTTTCGATCGTGTCCGCGAGGCTGACGATGGCGATTTCCTTCGTCTGCGGCTTCGGGCCGGGGTAGCGGAAGCTTTCTTCGGCGACGGTGGGAATGTCGTCGTCGCGGAGGTTCATGATCTTGCCACCGAGGCGGGCGTCCTCCTGCTGCTGGAGCGCGCGCTGGTAGAAGTAGCCGACGAGCGAGGTGCCGTGGTGCTGGGTGATCGCATCCACGAGCAGGGGATTGAGCCGGTTCTTGAGGGCGAGATCGACGCCTTCCTTGACGTGCGCGATGATGATGAGCGCGCTCATCGTGGGCGTGAGATCGTCGTGGGGATTGTGCCCGGGCGGCATGTTTTCCGTGAAATATTCGGGCTTCACGAGCTTGCCGATGTCGTGAAAATACGAGCAGACGCGGCAGATCGTCGGGTTCGCGCCGATGGCCTCGGCAGCGGCTTCGGCGAGATTGGCGACGGCAAGGCTATGGTGGTAGGTGCCGGGCGCCTCCATCGATAGACGGCGAAGCAGCGGGTGATTCATGTCCGCCATTTCGAGCCAGGAGATGTCCGTCGTGAGGTTGAAGAGCGTCTCGAAGGCAGGGAGGATGCCGCTGACGATGATGGCGGTGGCGAGGCCGACGCCGACCGCGAAGAGGCTCTGCCAGCCGATCATGCGCCAATCGGTGCCTTCGAGCTGGATCGGGCTGATGAGGCCGAAGGTGGCGGCGAGGACCCACGTCGCGATGCCGACGTAGAGGCCGGCGCGGATCAATCGGCTGCGGCGGCGCACCTGCAACGTGACGAACACGGCGATGAAGCCGGTGATGAGCGAGAGGACGATGAAGACGGGGTTGATCGTCGGGAGCAGGAACATGCCCCAGAGGCTGCAGAAGACGGCGGCGTAGAGACCGTGGTGGCGCCCGATGAGCACGGAGAGCATGAGCGGGGCGAAGGCGTAGGGGAAGAGGAGCTGGGCGAAGTCGGGATTCACCGTATTCGCGAGAATGAGGCGCACGCCGACGAGTTGGAGGAAGCAGACGGAGAGAACGAGCAGCAGGCGGGTATTGCTCTCGAAGCTTCGCGGCTGGTTGATCCAGAGCGAGGCGATGGCCGTCGCGAAGACGAGCAGGCAGATGAGGAAGTGCTTGAGCGGTTCCGTCTGCGCGCCGGAAAAGATGAGGAAGCCGAGGCCGACATTGAAGGCGACCATGATCGCGATCTTCGCGGGCCAGCCTTCCTCGAGCTCACTGGCGATCGGATTTTCGACCTGCTTGCGGCGCGTTTTGGCGCTGCTCAGGCCCTGATTGATCAAACGGCGGCGTTGGAAAATCTTCCACATGGCTGCGGGTTGGGCGGCGGGTTAGAGCAGGGAGTCCTGGAGCCCGCGATGCTTGCGGTAGGCGCGCAGGATGCGCTGGACGAGCGGATGGCGCACGACGTCGGATTCCTGGAAAACGTGAAAGCCGATGCCATCCACGAGGCGGAGGGCTTCGACGGCTTCGACGAGACCGCTGCGCTTGTTGCGCGGGAGATCGATCTGGGTGCGGTCGCCGGTAACGACGCACTGCGAGTCGGCGCCGAGGCGGGTCAGGAACATGAACATCTGCTCGGTGGTCGTGTTCTGGGCTTCGTCGAGAATGATGAAGGCGTTGCTGAGGGTGCGGCCGCGCATGTAAGCGAGCGGGGCAATTTCGATGACGCCGCGATCCATCAGGCGTTGGAGTTCCTCGACCTCGAGCATGTCGTGGAGGGCATCGTAGAGTGGGCGCAGGTAGGGAAGGAGTTTTTCCTGGAGGTCGCCGGGCAGGAAGCCGAGCGCTTCGCCGGCCTCAACGGCGGGGCGGGTGAGGATGATGCGGCTGACCTTTTCCTGCTTGAGCGCGGAGACGGCGAGGGCCATCGCGAGGTAGGTTTTGCCGGTGCCGGCGGGGCCGATGCCGAAGGTGACGTCGTGCGTGCGGATCGTCTCGACGTATTCGCTCTGGCCCTCGGTTTTCGGAACGATGGGCGGCTTCCGCGAGGAGCAGAGGATTTTCTGGTCGAGCAGGCGGGAGAGATTTTTTGCGCCGCCGGGCGCGGGGGCGACGATGCTGCGCAGGGCGTATTGGAACTCGTGCCGGCGGATCGTCAGGCCGCGTTTGCGGGCTTCCTCGAGCTCGGCGAAGAGCGCGCGGACGCGGTCGACCTGGGCCGGGTCGCCATCGACGCGCAGGATGTTGTCGCGGGCGACGATGCGGACGCCGAGTTCGGTCTCGAGTTCCTTGAGGAGCTTTTCGTCGTTCGCGTAGAGCGACTGGAGCGCGCGCGCGTTTTCGAATTCGATCGCGGTGGCGTCGGCCAAAGAATTGGGCATGAGGTTAGCGATAGCCGTAAACGAGCGCCCAAGGGGTGCGTTCCTGCGGCGATTTTTTGACTTCGACGATGGCGTAGTAGGTGCCCGTCTGCTTGGGATTCACCATCACGCCGGCGAAGCGGCCTTTCTGCCAATTCTGGGACTCGGCGAGTTTGCCCTTGGAGTCATAGACGTGGACCGTGATGGTCGCATCGTCGGCATCCGTGCCGAGGCAGAACCAATATTCGTTGCCCCGGAAGAGCTGGGCGGTGACGGCCTTCTGGTCGCCGACGCCGAGGTCGCCGCCCCACGCATCCTCGCGGAAGGTGTAGCCCTGTTTGACGTAGGGCGTGGCGGCTTCGTAGGCAAACGACAGCGCGTCGTCCACGGTGGCGTGCAGGTTCCCGGGCAGAGCCAGGAGGCCAAGCAGGGCGAGAACTGCGAATGGGAAGCGGATTTTCACAAAGGGTTCAGGCGGCGTCGGTCGTGGTGATGGTGAGCACCATCTGGCTGGTCACGGAATGGATGCGCTCGACGCTCTCGGGGCTGATCTTGCGCCCCTCGCCCTCGAGGATGAGCGGACGGATTTCCTTGAGCATGGACTTGAGTTGCGAGACGAGGACGCTCTTGCGCAGGCGTGGGCTCATGTCGTCGAGGCGGCGGTCGAAATAGTTCAGCAGCTCGGGCTGGTGAAGGAGCTCGGCGCGCTGGGGTTTGTAATCCTTCTGCACGATGGAGGTGAGCACCTCGGTGCCGCGCACCCATCCGCCGAGGCTGACGAGCTGGGCGAGGTCCTCGTCATTGAGTTCCTCCATGGCGCCGCGGACGTCCGTGAGGGCGCCGTCAAGTTCCTGGCGGGCGCCGGCCCAGTCGCGGCCATCGGCTTTATCGACGATGGCCTTGCTGCGGGAGACGACGGCTTTTTCCACGCCGACGGCGCGGGAGAGGTCGAGCACGTCGCGGCCGATCTGCTTCACACGCTCGCTGTCCTCGGCCTCGACGGCGATGAAGCCCTCGGCGATGACGGTGCCGAGCAGCAGGGCGACCTGGGCGCGGTTGCCGGAATTCTTGCCGAGGGATTCGCGGAGCTCCCCCTTCCAATTCGGCGAGCCGAGCTTGTCGAGGACATTGAAGACCTCGCTCGGGACGGGAACGACGACGTCCTGCACGGCGGAGGCGGGAAATTTGGAAAGGTCGATCTGCTCGGGGGCGGCCTCGGCGCGGGCGGCGGCGTTTTGCACGAGGAGACCGGCCGTCGCCACGGCGAGGAGCTTCGCCGTCGATTGCGTCAGAGCGGCGGGGATCCCGAAAATGGTGATTCTCATATTGGGCGCGTTTTAATTACTGTCCGGCGGTTCTCGAACCATTCGAGCGCCAACGGGGTATCCTTAATGAATCGTAGTAAAATACACAATATCCTTAGCGCCGCATCCGCGAAGCGCATTCTGGTGATCGGAGATGTGATGCTGGATGAATTCGTGTGGGGCAAAGTCTCCAGAATATCGCCCGAGGCCCCGGTGCCGGTCGTAGAGGTTTCCAAGGAAAGCTCCTATCCGGGCGGCGCGGCCAACGTTGCGCGGAACCTCGTGGAGTTCACGCGATCCGTGCGGGTGCTCGGCGCGATCGGGAGCGACGGCTACGGCGCGCAGCTGCGCGGGCTGCTCGCCGAGGAGCACATCCAGACGGACAGCCTCGTCGAGGTCGCGGGATTTCCCACCATCGTGAAGACGCGCATCATCGCGCGCCAGCAGCAGGTCGTGCGGGTCGATCGCGAACGCCGCACCGCGCCCTCGGCGGAGACGCTGGCCGCCATTCTTGCGCAGGTCGAACGGGTGCTGCCCGAGACGGACGCGATCATTTTCGAGGACTACGGCAAGGGGCTCATCGTCCAGGCGCTGAAGGACGCCGTTTGCGAACTCGTTCGCGGCCGCGGCATCGTGGTGACGGTGGACCCGAATCCCGGGAATCCGCTGGATTGGTCCGGCACGACGGCGATCAAACCCAACCGCTCCGAAGCCTTCGCTGCAGCCGGAGTGCCGCTCGGCGAGCCGGCGGACGATCCGCTGCAGGATGCGCCGCTGCTCGAGGTCGGGCGGCGCTTGATCGATCGGTGGCGCGTTTCGCAGCTCCTCATCACGCTCAGCGAGCATGGAATGATTCTTTTTGACGACGGCCAGCCGCCCTATCACACCCCGACGCGGGCACAGGAGGTTTTCGACGTCTCCGGCGCGGGCGACACGGCGATTTCGCTCTACACGCTGGCCCTCGTCGCCGGCGCGACGGCGCGCGAGGCGGCCGAGGTGGCGAATCACGCGTCCGGCATTGTCGTCGGCAAACTCGGCACCGCGACCGTGAGCCGCGAGGAACTCGTCGCCAGCTTTCCCGGATAAACCGCGCCCCTTGCTATGAACGTTCGCTTCGCCCAGGCTGCCCTTTTGGCCGTGAGTCTCGTCGCGCTGGCGGGGTGCGCCGGCGGCGGCAACTATCACGGCTACAAATACCGGCCCTACACGGTGCGCGGGCATTATTACGTGCCGCTCAGCCCCCGCGAGGCCATCGGCTATCGAGAGGAAGGCATCGCCTCCCACTACAGCGAAGGGTGGTTCATTTTTCCGGGCAAGACCGCGCTCGGCGAAAAAATCTACGGGTGGAGCACCGGTGGCGCGCACAAGACGCTCCCGTTGCCCTGTCGCGTGCGGGTGACGAACCTCCACAACGGTCGTCACGTCGTCATTCGTCTCAACGATCGCGGCCCCTACATTGGGGATCGCATTCTCGACGTGACGACGCCGGTGGCGAAAAAACTTGGCTTCTACGAACGCGGCACCGCCCTCGTGCGGGTCGAGGTGCTCAGCGTCGGCGACGGATCGTATCGGATTCGCTAGCCGGCCTAGTTCCGCGCCGTTTTCTTCGCGTAGCCGGTGATGCGGTTGAGCGCTTCGTAGCGCGGCGCGAGGGTCCTTGCTTTGGCGCGGGCCGCCTCGGTGAATTTCCGCGTCGCTTCAGCGCGCTGCGTGGCTTGCGTCGTGCGGAGGAGCGCGTCGTATTTGGCCTGGACGACAGTGATCGCCTGATTCTGGCGTTCGTAGAGTTTTTGATAGCGATGCTGCTGCAAAAACAGCAGGCCCACGCAAATCGCCAGACCGAGGACGAGAACCGGAACGAGGAGGGATTTCATATGCGCCGGGAAAATGGCTGCCCAACTTTCGTCGCGCGTCGCCGAACCGCAAGCGATTATCCCGTTGTCGCGGAGAATCGCGCGAGGTGGACTGTTTCCCGAAAATGAATTCCTCCACGCTCAACATTCGCGTTTCGCCAGGAGCGAAGAACACCGCGCTTGAGCGATTGCCGGACGGCGGCTGGAAACTGCGGCTGCGCGCGCGGGCCGTCGAGGGGCAGGCGAACGCGGCCCTGCTGGCGCAGCTCGCGGAGTGGCTGGATCTGCCGAGGTCCCGGGTCACGCTCCTGCGCGGGCAGACCAACCGCCAGAAAGTGGTCGCTGTGGAAGGGCTCAGCGCAGAGGAAATCGCCCGCCGACTCGAAGCCGTGGATTTTTGATCGCCTCGCCGGGGCGGGAATGGCAGAAGGTGCGCGGGGCGGGATGAATGCCGCGCGGTTTCCCCCGGGAAACGGCGACTTCGCTGCGGCCCCTTCATCCATGTCCGCGCCGACCGATCCCGCCAAAGTTTCCCAAGCCGCTCTCACTCTCGGAGCCCTCGGCGTCGTCTTCGGCGACATCGGAACGAGCCCGCTGTATGCGCTCAAGGAGTGCCTCGAGCACAGCGGCGGGGTGACCGCGATCACGACGCTGGGCATTCTCTCGCTCATCCTCTGGTCGCTCATCGTGGTCGTTTCGATCAAATATGTGACTCTCGTTCTGCGGGCCGACAACCACGGCGAGGGCGGCATTCTCGCCCTGCTGAATCTGGCCTTTCCCGGCGCGACCGGAAACGTGCCCGCAACCCGTTCGATGGTGCTGATGACGGCGGTGGGCGTCTTTGGCGCCGCGCTGCTCTATGGCGATGGTGTGATTACCCCCGCGATCTCGGTCGTGTCGGCGGTGGAGGGCCTGAAGGTGATTTCCCAGCCGCTCAGCCACGCGGTGGTGCCGTTGGCGGCGCTGATTTTGTTCGGCCTGTTCTCGCTGCAGCGTTTCGGCACGAACACAATCGGCAAGGCCTTCGGGCCGATCATTCTCCTGTGGTTCGTGGTGATTGGGGGATTGGGCGCGATCCAAACCTTCCTGCATCCCGAGGTGCTCGCCGCCTTCAATCCCTGGTATGGCATCAATTATCTCGTCAATCACCCATCGACCTCGACCGTGGTGCTTGGCAGCGTGGTGCTGGCCGTGACGGGCGCGGAGACGCTGTATGCCGACATGGGGCACTTCGGCCGCATTCCGATCCGCACGGCGTGGAATTTCGTTGTGCTGCCCGCGCTCATGCTGAACTACCTCGGGCAGGGCGCGCTGGTGCTCGGGAATCCCGCGGCGAAGGCCAGTCCATTCTTTTTGCTCGCGCCGGACTGGGCCACTCTGCCGCTGGTTTTGCTCGCCACCGCGGCGGGCGTGATCGCCTCGCAGGGCTTGATCTCCGGCGTATTCTCGCTCACCACCGCGGCGATGCAGATGGGCTACCTGCCGCGCATGCAGATCTCGCACACGAGCCACGAAACGTCGGGCCGCATTTACATTCCGACGATCAATTTCGCCCTCGCGACCGCCTGCATCACGCTGGTCGTCGCCTTCCAATCCAGCTCCGCCCTGGCGGCGGCCTACGGCATTGCGGTGACGATGACGATGATGGCGACGACGAGCCTGTTCTTCGTCGTCGCGCAGAAAAAATGGGGCTGGAGCCGGCCGCTGGCCATCGCGGTATGCGCGGTGTTCGCATGGATCGAGCTGTCCTTCTTCGCGTCGAATCTCTTGAAGGTCGTTCACGGCGGCTGGCTGCCGCTCTGCATCGGGGCGTTGATCTTCTACCTCATGACGACGTGGAAAATGGGCCGCACCTACATTCGCACGCACATTGGCGACGCGATGACGCTGCCGTGTTTCGTGGATTCCATCGCGATGTCGGGGGTGCTGAATCCCGCGCTGCAACCGCACCGCGTGAAGGGCACGGCGATCTTCCTCGCCTCCACGCCGGACATCACGCCGCACTCGCTCTCATATAACCTCACGCACAACCACGTGCTGCACGAGCGCAACATCGTGCTGACCATCGCGCCCGCGCGCGTGCCCGTGGTGCCCGACGAGGAGAAGCTCACCATCGTCAGCCTGCCCGAGGGATTTTACCAAGTCACCGCGCGATTCGGATTCATGGAGGTCCCGTCGATCCAGGCGGTGGTCGAGCAGGCGACGAAACAGGACCTGCCGATCGATGTGGAGCGCAGCACGTTTTTCCTTGGTCGCGAAACGCTCGTCCGCGCGAACAAGGGCCTGTCCCGCTGGCGCGAGGGGGCATTCATCGCAATGTCGAAGAACGCGCAAAACGCGGCGCAATTCTTCCGCCTGCCGAGCAATCGCACGATCGAGATCGGCAAGCAGGTCGAGATTTAACGCGGTTCCGGAAAGAACATGGCCACAAAGAGGCACGAAGAAGCACAAAAAAGGTGCCGTGGCTCCTCGTTCTTTTTGTGAATTCTCGTGCCTTTTTGTGGCTGCGGAATTTTTTAAATCCGCGCGCCGTTGAGCGCCTCGAGCAGGGCCTCGAGTTTCTCGCGGATTCCGGGCAGGAAGCCGCGCTCGCGATGGACGACCAGCAGGCGGAGATCGCCGGCGTGGAGGAGCGAGACGGGGCCGGATTCCGCATAGAGGGTGATCGCGGGCTTGAAATGGAGGCCGGAGGGCTTGCCCAGCCCTTCGAGCAGGTCGCGGGCGCCGACCGCCAGCGAGGGAACGTCAAGACCGGCCGGAACGCCGGCGGAGCGAACCACCTCCGCGCCGCGAACGAGGGCGCAACCTTGCAGGCCGGGCAGCGCGCCGGCGAGATCGAGCAGGCGTGAGACGGGCAGCTCCTCCTCGGCATGGAGGACCTGTTGCAGCCGGGACTCGGCCTCCGGCGGGAGGCGGAAATCGGCGAGCGCGACCGGAGCCGGAATGGGCTTGGGCACGCGCTTCCAGCCCGGGAGCGGAGCGTCGGATTCGGCGGCAGGTTCGGTCTCGGGCGGCTTGGGAGCCTCGGCGGCGGGAGCGCTTTCGACCACGGGAGTTGAATTGCTGCCGGCGGGCTCGACGATCAATTCGCGACGCGTTTCGGGGCGGTAGGCGAGGGCGACGCGGTCCGTCGGCAAGGCGACCCATTCGGGCGTGTCGGCGGGCAGACGGAGGTTGCCGGGCAGCAGGTCGCGCAGACGCGAAGCGCGGATGCGGGGAAAATTTGTTTCGAGAATTTCGGCTGCGGGCAGGGCGAGTTCGCGCTGCTTGTCGGCCTCGGGGCCGATCCACGCCTCGGGTGGGAGCAGCGCGATGAGATCGTCCACGGTGAGGCGCACCGTCGCCGGCGGCACGGTGAAGTAGCGATAGCGCGGCGGCGCGGGGCTGGCGGGGGCTTCCGTCGGGGCGGTCATGGGGAGGCATTGTGCCACGTTGCCGGCGCGATGCAACGGGAAGACAAGAACGGAAAATGCAACGGGCGGGCCTCGAAGGAAGCCCGCCCGCGCTGGTTTATGATTTTGGGATGGTTATGCCTGGCGAGTGCGACGGATGCGGGCCGCGATAAGCAGGCCGACGAGGCCGGCCGCGGACCACACGGTGGAAGGCTCCGGCACCGGAGTCACCTGGTGGATGGCGAAGACCTGGCCGCCCTCGAGCACCGGGGAGGCCTGGCTGTAATGCTGCTGGTCACTCGAAAGGAGCCACTTCTCGGTCGTGCCGTTGACGCCCATGATCCCCGAGATGTCGATGACGCCGGAGGTTTCCTCGTCGTTGTTGAAGGGCGCCGTGGGCGAGACACCGATGTCGCCGTTGCGGGCCGGATCATGCTTCATGATCATCGTGAGTGAGTCCGCCAACGGATCGTAGTCCCACATCTTGCCGTTGTGCGCGGCGCCGCCGACGTCTTCCTGAAGGACAACGTGGCCGTCGGCCGTGACGGTGATGTTATCGAACATGTTCTGGCCCTCCGTGCCGTCGAGGAGAAGGTCGATCGTGCCGCCCGCGTCAGGAGTGGTGATGTCCGCGAAGTTCAGACGCCAGAGGCGGCTGCGACCGATCTGGGAGCCCACGCCATCGGTCACGGTGTCGAGGCGATCCGTGGTTACGAAGTAGAACTGGCTGTCGTTAAGCGTATTCCACGCGCCGTCCTCGGGACGCGAGAACGCCGTGGCGCTCGCCGACGTGGTGAGCGTGAAGGAGAGGCCGCTCGTGATGCTCGTGGCGCGAGTGGTCGCGTTCGTGATTTCCGCGGTGTTGCCGCTCACGGAGACCCACTTCATGGTGCCGTTCGTGAGACCTGCCTTGTCGGCCTCGGTGCCCGTGTTCGTCTTCGTGCCGACGTAAACGCCGAGTTTGTTCGCGACGTTCGTGCTGCCGTTGTCATTCAGACCGATCACGACCGTCTTGTCCTGCTGGTGCGAGTTCGCCACGAGGTTCTCCCACGAGTTCGTGTTCGAGCCGGTGCCAACGAAGGAGCTGAGAATGTAGCTCTTGCCCGCGTTCGAGCCGGTCGCGACGTGCGCGAGACCGCGGCCCAGACCACCTTCTTCTCCGTCCATGAAGATGCGCGCCGTGCTGCCGAGGCCGCTGGCGGCGTTGTAGAAAGCCGTCGTGGCCGGCAGGTCGGCCGAGCACAGGCGGCTGAGATTCAAGTTCGTGCCGGTGACCGCCGAGCCATCCTGATTGAGGAGCGACTGGATCTGATCGTGGCCGGAGAGCACGGTGAAATCGCTCTTGCGGATGACCCACGACGAGACGAACGCGCCGGAGCCGCCATGCGTGCGAACGGCGCCACCGCTGGCGATCTCGTGGTTCATGAGCAGCGTGAAAGTGCCGTTGCCGTTGTCGAAGGCGCCGAGGCCGTCCGGAATGCCGGCCATTTGGTAGCCGCCGATGCTGTCGCCGGCCGTGAGGATCGACGTCGTGGTGTAGTTCGAGGTGTTCGGCCCGGTGGGCAGAACGTAGGCGCTGGCCGAGGAACTCGGGCCGGTGGATTGCGCCCAGGCGGGCGTAAGGAGCGCCACCGCGGCGGCGCCGGTAAGGAGTTGGATCTTCATTTTTGCTGGATGGATTGTTGGGTTGGGCAGATCCCAATTTGACTTGGGCCAGCGCGGGAATTCGCGCCGTGGCGGACCGTGCAGCAAGTCGAGGGAAACGGACGACAAGTGGATTCTAACAATTTTGTCATATGGTGAACCTGTAACGAAATTGAGCTGGCGAAGTTGCGTTGGGGGAATTCGCTTGCGGCGGCGCGCGGGGTTTCGCGACCTTGAAGCATGGATTTTGATTTCAAGTTTGCGGCGGACGGGCTGATCCCGGCGATCGTGCAGGAGGCGGTGGCGGGCGCCGAAGCTCCGACGGGGCGGATTTTGATGTTTGCGTGGCTGAACCGCGAGGCGCTCGAGCGCTCGATGGAAACCGGGATGATGCACTATTGGAGCCGGTCGCGAGGCAAGCTGTGGCTGAAGGGCGAGACGAGCGGGCACACGCAGCGGATCGTGCGGTGGTTTCACGACTGCGACCGCGACGTGCTGCTTTTCGAGGTCGAGCAGGCGGGCGGCGCCTGTCACACGGGCTACCGGAGTTGCTTTTTCCAGGAGCTGGATCGGGAGGCGAAGCCGCTGCCGATTCGCGAGGAGAAAGTGTTCGACGACGGCGCGGTTTATTCGGCGTAGCGGACGACGAACAGGTGGCTGTTGAAGGGAGTGCGGCCCCAGAGCGGGCGCATCTCGCAGCGGCAGCCGGCGGCTTCGAACGGGGCGACAATTTCCGCCGCGCTGGGGAAGCGAATGGGCGCGGGGGATTTGATCCAGCCGCTCCAGCGGGTCCAGTGCTCCTGCGCGAGTGTGAGTTGGTAACGCCACGTGGCCTCGCGCAGGGCGGAGCGAATGATCACCGTGCCGCCGGCCTGTGCGCGGTTGGCGAGGGCCTGGAGGAGGTCGTGTTGGGCCTCGACGGCGAGATAGTGGAGGACGTCGAGAAGCACGAGATCGGCCTCGCCGGGTGGAACATTCGCGACGTCGCCGATGTCGAAAGTCACGTCGTTTAGTCCACCGCGTTGGGCTGCGGTGCGTGCGGTGGCGATTTTCCGGGCGTCGAAGTCGAAGCCGTGGATCGGCGCGGGGTATCCGTGCTCGCGGAGGTAGTGCGCAAGCAGGCCGAGGCCGCAGCCGATGTCGACGATGGGCAGCGATGAGCCGGCGCAGTGCTCGAGGACGGCGCGGTAGGCGGGATCGGTCGCGATTTTGCCGATGATGTAGCCGCGGGTCGGGAGCGGGACGTCGAAACGCGCGGCGATGCGGCGCAGGCGGGCGCGGCGGGCGAGGAAGCCCTCAGGCTTCGTCGGCGGGAGCGAGGGGCTCGGCGACGAGATCATAAACCTGGGTGCCGGTCACACGGGCATCGATGAACCGGCCAACGGGCGCGTCGCGGGTGAGGACGACCTTGCAATCGACCTCGGGCGCATCATGCGCGGTGCGGCCGACGCGCGGCTGCTCGGTGAGCACGCGGATCGCGCGGCCGACCTGCGCGGTGGCGAGTTCGGCGGCGATGCGCTGCTGGAGCTTCATCGCGGCGCGGTGGCGGCGATTTTTCGTCGCGGTGGGGATTTGCGCCTCCATCTTTGCGGCGCGGGAGCCTTCCTCGCGCGAGTAGGCGAAGACGCCGAGCCGCTCGAAGCGCACGCGCTCGATGAATTCGAGCAGGCTCTCGAAATGTTCCTCCGTCTCGCCGGGGAAGCCGACGATGAAGGTCGTGCGGATCGCGAGATTGGGAATGCCGGCGCGCAGGCGCAGGATGAGATCCTCGATGTGCTGGCGCGACGTTTCGCGCTTCATCGTGCCGAGCATGTCCTGGTGGATGTGCTGGAGCGGCATATCGACGTAGGGCACGACCTTGGGATTCCGCGCGATGGCGGCGATGAGTTCGTCGCTCCAGTGCGCGGGATGCGTGTAGAGCAGGCGCACCCAGAATTCTCCGCCGAGCTGGCCGAGTTCGTCGAGCAGGGTGACGAGCGTCGGACCGCGGGAGCTGTCCACGGGCTGGCGCGGGCCGGCTTTTTGCGCCCAGAGGTCCATGCCGTAGAAGGTCGTGTCCTGGCTGATGAGATTGATCTCGCGGACGCCGGTGGCGAGGCGCTCGCGGACCTCGCGCACGACGGAATCGATGGTGCGGCTGCGGTGCCGGCCGCGCATTTGCGGGATCACGCAGAAGCTGCACGGGTGGTTGCAGCCCTCGGCAATCTTCACGTAGGCGGTGTGCGCGGGGGTGAGCTGGAATTTCGGCGTGGTGTAATCCGGGATGTAGCGTGAGCCGCGAGTGACGAGATTGATGGCGCTCTCGTCGTTTGCGGGATCGAAAAGCGTGTCGAGGATCGTTCCCGCCTGCGCGACCTGGTCGAGGCCGATGAAGGCGTGGACCTCGGGGAGTTCGTTGCGCAGTTCGGTCGAATAACGCTGGGAGAGGCAGCCGCTGACGACGAGCTTCTGGCCGTCGCGAAGTTTTGCACCGGCCTCGAGGATGGCGTCGATGGATTCCTGCTTGGCGGTGTCGATGAAGCCGCAGGTATTCACGACGATTACGTCGGCCTCGTCGGCATTGGCGGTGACTTCGTAGCCGCGGCTGGCGGCGTCGCCGAGCATGACCTCGGCATCGACGAGGTTCTTGGCGCAGCCGAGGCTGACCATGCCGACTTTACGCGGCGCGCGAGGAGAGGAAAGGACGGCGGACATGGGAAGCGGGGCCGAGGCAGCGGCCGGTTAGCGAACGGTGGCGGGAGCCTTCTCCTTCTGGTCGGGAGAGGAGCCGAGAAGGAAGGCGCGGTCGTCGCTTTCGAGCGGGCTGGCCGCCGGCGTGGGAGCGGCGGGGGCAGGCGCCGCCACGGCCTGCGGAGCGGGCACCGGTTTATCCACTTCGACGGTGGACGGTGCCGGGGTGGGTGGCGCGGCGATGGTGGCGCTCGATTCGAGCCAGGGCGCCTTCTCGCCTTCGGGCGTGAGATTCGACAAGTGGACCTCGGGAATCACGGGCGGCTGCACGTAAACGATGGTGGGCGTCGGCGCGGGGGCCGGCGGCTTGTCCACGGCGGCGGTGATGCGGTTGACGTTCACGTAGAGATAGGCGCCTCCGCCGATGAGGCCGATCAGGCAGACAAAGGCTGCGAAGCCGACGATGGGCACCCAGGCGCTGCGCCGCAGGGGCCGTGAGACGAGATCGCGCCGTAGCGAGGGCAGCTCGTGGCCGGCCGCCGCGGCGATGTAGTGGTAGTCATCGCTGCCGGACTCGCCGCGATCGGGCAGATAGTCGCGGATCGTCTGCATCGGGATGTCGAGATACTTCGCGTAGGCGATGATGAACATCCGGGCGTAGCTCGGATTCGTGAAATGCGACAGGTCGTCGTTTTCCATGTCGCGAATGCGCTGCGGGCGCATGCGCGTTTCCTTCGCGGCCTTTTCCACGGCGATGCCGCGCTTCTGCCGCTCGGCCGCGAGAAGCGCGCCGATGGAGAGCATGAGCTGGTCCGTGGGTTTCATTAGATGGAATTCAGGTCGATCAGGATTTCGCGGTCTTTCGCGCCATCTTTCGGGCCGAGGATTCCACGCTGTTCGAGGATGTCCACCACCCGGGCAGCGCGCGTGTATCCCAACCGCAGTCGGCGCTGGAGCATCGAGGTCGACGCCTTGCCCTCCTGCTTAATGATTTCGAGACACTTTTCAACCAGTTCTTCGTCCTCGTCGCTGATTTCCTCCTCAGGCAGCGAACTCTTCGACAATTTGTCGTGGATTGTGGGCTCGAACTGCGGTGCACCGTTCGCGGAAACCGCCTCCACCACGCGCTTGATTTCGTCGTCGGTGACGAGCACGCCCTGGGAGCGGACAAGTTTCGACGTGCCAGGCGGGAGGTAGAGCATGTCGCCCTGGCCGAGAAGTTTCTCGGCGCCGTTTTCGTCGAGGATGACGCGACTGTCGATCTTACTGGCGACCTGGAAGGCAATGCGGCTGGGGATGTTTGCCTTGATGATGCCGGTGACGACGTCGGCGCGCGGCGTCTGCGTGGCGACGATGAGGTGAATGCCGGCGGCGCGGGCCTTCTGCGCGATGCGGGCCACGGCGCTCTCGACGTCGGCCGGCGCGGTCTGCATGAGATCCGCAAGCTCGTCGATGATGACGACGATGTAGGGCATGTGCTCCGGAATGACGAGTTCGTCTTCGTCGCGTGGGACGCTGATCTTCGGCGGCGGCTCGTTGACGGCCTCGTCGGGATCCATATCAGGGGCGTCGGGATGCTCGGCGACGGGCGGCGGCTCGGCAATGGGCTCCAGCGGGCCATCGAGATCTTCCGCGGGGGCGTTTGCGGCGGCTTCGGCATCGAGTTCGGCCTGGGATTTCGGCTTCGGCCGGGCGTTGAAGGCGGCGATGTTGCGCACGCCGCATTTCGCGATGATGCGGTAGCGCAGCTCCATTTCATCGACCACCCAGCGCAGCGCGAGGAGGACTTTCTTCGGATCGGTGACGACCGGCGTCACGAGGTGCGGCAGCGTGTTATACATCTGCATCTCGACGACCTTGGGATCGATCATGATGAAGCGCAGCTCCTCGGGAGTGAACCGGAAGAGGAGGCTGGCGATGATGGCGTTGATGCAGACGCTCTTGCCCGAGCCCGTGGTGCCCGCGACGAGGCAATGCGGCATGCCGGCGAGGTCGGCAACAATGGTGTTGCCGTAAACGTCCTTGCCGAGCGCGAGCGGCAGGCGGGCCTTCGAATTCACCCAGGCGTCGCTCTCAAAGAGCTCGCGAAGGGTGACTTTCACCTTCTTCGCATTCGCGATTTCGATGCCGACGGTGTCCTTGCCGGGAATGGGCGCGAGGATGTTGATGCGTTCGGCGCGGGTGGCGCGGGCGATGTCGCGCTCGAGCGCGGTGATGCGATCCACGCGCACGCCCTTGGCCGGGTAAAGCTCATAGCGCGTGATCGTGGGGCCTTTCGTGATGTCGCCCGGGCTGGCGGAGATCGAAAATTGCGCCAGCGTTTCGAGGATGATTTCCTGCGTGGCCTTGAGCTCGGCGGGGTCCGTGGCGACGTGGTCGCGGGGATCGGCGCCATCGAGCAGGTCGAGCTCGGGCAGATTGTAGTTCTCGACGTGAACACCCTGCAGGCCGGGCGGAAGCGCGGGGCCGTCCGCCTTTTTCTTCTTGGCCTTGACCTCTTCGAGCGTGGGTTTGCGCGGCGGCGGAGGCACGGAGGCGTCGATGATCTTCGGCTCCGGCAGGATCTCCGCTGGCTCCGGATTCACCGGCAGTTCAGGCTCCGGCTCCGGCCGACGACGGATTTTTTTCTCGAGCTTACGCGCGCCTTTCTCGATCTCGCGCTGGTTCTCGGCGAAGAGCGCATCCTGATCGAGCTTCGCGCGACGGCGCTCGCGGCGGGCGGCGATGAAGGCGGAGAGTTGCTTCGCGCATTGTTTGACGAAGCGAATCGGGTGAAAGCCGGTGACGAGAATGAGGCTCGCGAGGTAGAGGGCGGTCAGCACGATGGCGGAGCCGACCTCACCCATGGCGTTGCCGAACGCCTTGCCGCCGATCCATTTTCCGAACCAGCCGCCGGGGCCCTCGACGTGGAAGACGTCCTTCCAATTCTGGAAAAACCACGGTTGCAGATGCAGCAGGCTCGCGCCGCAGAGCAGGAACAGGACGACCCAGCCGATGCGATCCGCAAAACGCACCTTCGGAAAGAACATTTTTCCCGCACCGAAGCCCAGGAGCACGACGGCTAGCAGATACGCGGCCGCGCCGAGCAGGAAATAAAGCAGCCCCGCAGCCAGCACGCCCACGATGCCGATGAAATTCGTGATGTGCGCGTTCGAGGGAACGATCTTGTTGAAGAAGACCCACGACGGCACGTCGTTCGGATCGAACGAGACCAGGGCGAGGAGGAGCAGAATGCCCGCCCCGAGCAGGAGGACGCCCAGCGCTTCGCTGAGAGTGGTGTTGGCGGCTTTTGGCATTAGAAAGGAAAGGCAGGAATCGGCCGGGTCTTCACGAGCGCGGGAGTTCCTTGAAGGGATTGAAAACTTTGATTCCTGGACGGCGAAAGTGGCGATCGTTTCCGGTGACGACGGTCAGATTATAGCGGCGGGCCGTGGCGGCGATATAGCTGTCTTCCAGCGGCATGGGCTGGCCGGCGGATTCGAGCGCAATCTGTTGATCCGCCCAGGCGTGGGCAACCGAGACGTTGAACCCGTGGATGCGGCCGCGCATGGCATCGACCAGGGTGGTGAGCCAGGCCTGAAGTGCCGTGCGCTGCACGCCCTCCTTGCTGCGCACCCAGTAGGCGAGCTGGGCAATGACGACGGAACTGGTGAAGCAATCGTCCTTGTTCTCCCGCAGCCACGCCACGACGACGGCATCGCCGTGCTTGCGCGCGGGCTGGCTCAAAACATCCGTATCCAGCAACCAGCTCAAAGCTTCGATTGGAAATATTCTTCGCGGCGGGTCGGGAGATCGTCCATCGGCTCGGGACACGCCGCCACCACGTCGAGCCAATCCGGCTCCGTGGCAATCCGGCGATAGACAATGGCATCCTCCTCCGCGTCGAAATCCACCTGAAAATGCTCGCCCGGAGTGGTCGGCGCCAAGGCGGCGGGCACCGTGAGGCGGCGCTTGGAGTCGAGGGTGACGATCACGGTGGGACTGTCCCACGCTGTCGGGGCAGAGTCAATGCCTGCGCGGCCTACCAGCGCTCGACCTCGCGTTTTTCCACGAAAATCGGGAGGCCTTCGCGCGAAAAGTCGGTCATCAACGCCTCGGGGTCGAGGTGCTCGGGCATCATCACGCCGCGCTCGGGAATTTTTCCGGTCGCGAGCAGGCGGGCCGTGAGGGCGGGCGGAATGCCGGTCTGCACCAGCGTGAGCGAGTAGCCGTATTTCTCGTAGGTGTCGCGGTGGCTGTCCATGGAGTAAACGAAATACTCGACGCGCTTGCGGTCCTTCGTGCCACGCACCTCGGTGCCGACGCAGGAATAGCCATCGACGGTCGCGCCGAGGGCGGCGGGCTTCGGCAGGCTGGCGCTGGCGACCCGCACCGGCGCGACCTCCACGCCATCGACGCGGATTTTTTTCCACGAATCGAGGTTGAGCAGGGAGAGGGATTTCGAGAGGTGGACGACCTTGTCGGAAATCGAATATTTGAAGACGGAATAGCGCACTCCCTTCTCGACGAACGGCGGGTAGATGCCGAGGCTGACGCCCTCCTCGTGGGCGATGGCGTAGGTTTTTTGCAGGCCGATGGGATCGGGGAAGCGCACCCACTCGACCTCGGTCTCCAGCGGCTTTCCGCTACTCACGCGGCCGTCCTTCACGAAATACGGCACGGCCCCGAGTTCCTCGAAAAACGTCTCGGGCGAAAACAGCACGGCAAAGCGATAGCCGCGCACCTCGGCGTTATCGGCGTCGAGCACGCGGATGGAGTTGGCCGTGTCGAGGCGGTCCATCGCCCAGCGGGCGAAGACGTTCACCGCGCCGGGGTCCATGCCCATGCACAGAATGCCGGCGAGGTCCGCATCGATAAAGCGTTGGTTGAACTTTTCGATCTCGGCCTCGAACGAATTCTTGCCGGGCCGCTTTACGCCGGGCGGAGAGTAGATGTCCGCCGCCATGTCGAGGTAATGCGACCCCGAGCGGACGCAGGCCTCCAGGACGGAGTGGTTCGTCTGGCAGGTGCAGGCATTGCAGGTGACCTTGACGTCGTGCTCGCGCATGAGGGCGGCGAGTTTGTCGGTCTCCATCGCGTTGACCTGCGCGAGGACGAAGCGGTTTTTCGGGGTTCGCGCGGAGAGGTGCGTCGCGAAGGTCGTGTCCATGTCCGCCAGCACAATGCGGTCGAAGCAATCGTATTCGTGCAGTCGCTGCCCGATCACGGAGCCCACGCCGCCGATCCCGATGACCATTGCATTTGCCATAAACGAAGACCCCCGCGGCCGCGCGAGCACCCTCCGAGGAGAGCTTACGCGAGGAGGAGGGGACGGGCAACCCCTGCGGGCGAGGCGCGGACGCTCCCCTACTGGAGAGTGACCCGCAGGACGACGGGGCTGGAGGTCTGCCCGGCGGCGCCGATGGCGCGGATCGTGATCGTGTTTTTGCCGGGCTTGAGCCCGGCTTTGAACCTCCACGCCGTGGTGCCGGCAGCCACCTTGTAGCCGCCTTTTTTGCCGATGCGGTATTCCACCCGGGCCACGCCGTCGGCGCAGGCCGCGCCGCCCTTGATGACGATCTTGGCGGCCGTGGTCGTGATCTTTTTCTTTCCGCTGACGGCGAGGGTGATGCCCGCGGCGGCCGGCGGCGTGATCGTCTGCGGGGTGTAGTGCAGCGCGCGGACATTTGAGGCGTCGGCGATCCAGAGCGCGCCGGTGGTGGGGTCCACGACGAGGCCAAAGGGTGCGGCCAGCCCGGTGGCGGTGGTCGCAATGACCTTCGACGTGAAGTTCGTCTGGCCGATGACGATGTCGGCTGCAGCGCCATTGGCCTTGGCGGCGGCTTGGTTGAAATAGAGCGCGCGGCGATTGCCGAAATCGCCGACCCAGAGGCCGCCGGCGGCATCCACGGCAAGGCCAATGGGTGCGAGGCTGGCGGCGGTGGGAGGGGAGGAAGGAGTGGCCGTGACGAAGTTGGCCTGGCCAAGCACGCCGCTGGCCAGAGCGCCATTCGAGAGGCTCGCCGCGTGGTCGAAGCGAAGCACCCGGACATTGAAGGAATCGGCGACCCAGAGATGACCGGCGGCATCGGCGGCGACTCCGTAGGGCGAATACATCGTGTATTGAGTGGTGAGCCCGTTGCCGAAATTGATCGTGAAGCCGGGTTGGCCGAGCACGCCGTCGGCGTTCGCGCCGTTGATGGCGTTGGCGGCGTCGTCGAAGCGGAGAACGCGATTATTGTCGGTGTCGGCGACCCAGAGCGTGCCGTTCGCGTCCACGGCGACGCTGCGCGGGCTGTTCATGGTCGCCTGGGTGGGCGTGGCGGCATTGTTCGTGCTGAAGTTGGGCTGGCCGAGCACGCCGTCGGCATTGATGGCGACGGCAGGTTTGGCGGAGGCGTTGTCGAAGCGAAGCACGCGATTGTTCGTGGAGTCGGCGACCCAGAGGGTGCCGTTTTTGTCCACGGCGATGCCGACCGGGCCGTAGAGTTCCTTCTGCGTGGTGGCGTGGCCGTTCGAGGAGCTGGAAACTTGCCCGAAGAAGGCCTCGGCGTCGCTGCCGGAGAGCATGGCATTGGCGCTGGAGAAGCGGAGCACGCGGTTGTTCCCGGAGTCCGATACGAAGACCTTGCCGGTGGTCGGATCGACGGCGACCGAGGTGGGGCCGCTCATGCTCGCGGCGGTGGGAGTGCCGGGCACGGTGCTGGAGACGAAATCCGCCTGGCCGAGCACGATGTCGGCGGCCTGGTGGGTGACGATCTGTCCGGCGACAAGCGGGAAGCAGGGAAGAAGCAGGAAAAGGGCGAGGCGGGCTTTCATGGATGGCTTCATTAATTGCGGGTGACTCGGACGACGATGGGTGCGGAGGTCAGGTTCGCGCTGCTGATGGCCTGGATGGTGATCGTGTTTTTGCCGGGCTTGAGTTTCGCGGTGAAATGCCAGGCGGTGGCGCCGGTGGCGGATTTGAAGCCGTGGCGGCCGATGCGGTATTCCACGCGGGCAATGCCATTCGCGCTGGCGGCGGTGCCTTTGAGCGTGATGGCGGCCTGCGAGGTCCGGAGCGATTTCTTACCCGCGAGGGCAATCGTGGGCGCCGAGGCGGTGGGCGTCGGCGGGGGAGTAGCGGGATCGGCAGTCGGCGTGAAGCGGGTGGCGCGGTGGTTCGAAACTTCCACGACGAAAAGATCGCCCGAGGGGCTGATGGCAACGCTCTCAGGGCGGTCCATGCCGGCGCGGGTGGTGGCGGGGAAGTTCTCGGTGAAGCTTTTCTGGCCGAGCACGGCGTCGGCGGCGGAGTCATCGGCCTTGGCGGTGACATTATCGAAGCGCAGCACGCGGTTGTTGCCGGAGTCGGCGACCCAGAGTGCGCCGGCACTGTCGAGGGTAACGCCGGCGGGGAAGTTCATGGTCTTGGCCGTGGGCGGGCTGGTGGGCACGCTCGCGTCGTAGGCGGGCTGGCCGAGGATGCCATCGGCGAGGGCGCCATTGGCCTTTGCATTGGCATTGTCGAAGCGCAGGACGCGATCGTTGAAGGTGTCGGCGACCCAGAGCGTGCCGGCGGCGTCCATGACGAGCGAAAACGGTCGCGCGACCGAGTATTGGGCGGTGACGGTGCCGATGTTCACCGTGAAGGTTGGGGCGCCGAGCACGCCATCGGCATTGGCACCGGCAGCCTTGGCGGCGGCGTTGTCAAAACGCAGCAGGCGATTGTTGGCCGCATCGGCGACCCAGAGCGTGCCCGCCGCGTCGGCGGCGACGCCTTGAGGCTGGTTCATGCTTGCCGCGGTGGGCGGAGCGGTCGCGACGGCGGTGCTGAAATTCGGCTCGCCGAGCACGCCATCGGCGGTGGCGGCGAATTGCGGCTTCGCGGAGGCATTGTCGAAGCGGAGGACGCGATGGTTCTTCGTGTCGGCGACCCACAGCCGGCCGGTGGGATCGAACGCGAGGCCGGCGGGTGCGTAAAGTTCCTTCGGCGTCGTGGCATGGCCGTTCGAGGTGAAGTCGGGCTGGCCGAGCACGGCCTCGGCGGCGGCCCCGGTGGTGAGCGCGGCGGCGCTGGAATAGCGCAGGATGCGATTGTTTTGGGTGTCGGAGATGAAGACCTTGCCCGTGGTGGGATCGACGGCCACGGCGCTTGGGAAATAGAGGTTCGCGGCGGTCGGGGGATTTCCGATGCCGCCCGCGTTGAATTGCACCTGCCCGAGCACGTTCTCCGGCTTTTGGAAGGACTGGATGTGGTCCGCCCGCAGGCTCGGACTGGCGAGTGCGAGCAGCAGCGCGACGGCGGACGGAAAGCGGAGCGGGCTCATTGGCGGACGACGATGATTTTTGTTTCGGCCGAGGTTTGTCCGAGCGCATCGACCGCGCGGACGAAGAAGGTGTTCTTTCCGGGTTTCAGCGCGGCGGTGAATTTCCAGGCGGTCGTGCCGCTGGCGACGCGCTCGCCGCCTTTGCCGGCGCGGTATTCCACCCGGGCGATGCCGGCGGCCCCGGCGGCGGAGCCGGCGATGGAGATTTTCGCTCGGCTGGTGTGCAGGCGCGCCTTGCTGGAGAGCTCCAGCGTCGGCCCCGCGGGAGCGGGGGTTGGCGGTGCCGCGGCGGCGGGATGGAAGCGGAGGATGCGGCCGGAATTCGCGATCCAGATGCTGCCGTCGGCATCGGCGGCGATCTGCTGAGGAGAACTGAGACTGGAAGCCGTGAACGGCACGTAGTTCACGACGAGATCGAACGCCGTCTGCCCGAGCACGACATCCGCCAGCGCTCCATTCGGCTTGTTTACCGCGTCGTGAAAACCCAGCACCCGGGCGCTGTAGAAATTGGAGACCCAGAGCGTGCCGTTGGAATCGATCCCGCAGCCCGACGGCGAGGACAGGCCGTATTGCGTGATGGAGCCGGCGGTGGAGGTGAAGGTTGGCTGGCCGAGCACGGCGTCGGCACTGGCGCCGACGATGGGTTTCACCGGCGCGTGGTCGAAGCGCAGCACGCGGTTGTTGTCCGAGTCCACGACCCAGAGGTTGTCGTCGGCATCGACGGTCACGCCGTCCGGGCTGCTCATGCTGGCGGCGGTCGGCGTGGCGGGCGGAATGTAGGATGCGAAATCGGGCTGACCGAGCACGGCATCGGCGTTGGCGCCATTGGGTTTCGCGGAGGCGTAGTCGAAACGCAGCACGCGATTCACGTTCGGGTCCGCGATCCAGATCGTGCCGGCTTTATTCGCGGCGATGCAGAACGGGCCGGTCAGGCTCGCCTGCGTGGGGGGGAAGGAGACGTTGCTCGAGACAAAGTCCATTTGCCCGAGCACGCCGTCGGCGGCCGCGCCGGTGGTCTTGCTCGAGGCATGATCGAAGCGCAGGACGCGCTGATTGTTGAAGTCCGCCACCCACAACGTGCCATAGCCATCGACCGCTACGCCGCAGGGCGAGGCCATCGTGGTCGCGGTGGTGTTGCTTGCCTTTGAGGTGAAATCGGGCTGGCCCAGGACGATCTCGGCGGCGGCGCCATTCGTGAGCGTGGCGGCCCTGGCGAAACGCAACACGCGATTATTGCTCGTATCCGCAACGAAGATTTTGCCCGTCGTGGGATCGACCGCGACGCCGCGCGCTCCGCTCAGGCTTGTCGCCGTGGTCGTAGGAGAACTGGCATACGCCGTGAAGTTCGGCTGACCGATCACAAAGTCCGCCGCTTGATTGGTGGTGATGGAGCCCGCTTGCAGTGTCGCCCCACCCAAGCAGGCAAAAATAACGAGCCACTTCTTCACGCGGCGGCAAAGTAAGCTGCTTGGCCTGTTAGTAAACAGAAATTTGAGTTCGAGATTGGATGAATGGCATCCAATCCGGGTCGGGCGAGAATTGCCCTTTCCGAGCGGGACGTCGCGGGCCATGTTCGGCGCACTCGTCCCGTGAAAAAGCCGTTCAGCCTGTTTCTCGCCCTGCGCTACCTGAAGCCGAAGCGCACTTTCGTCTCCATCATCACGCTGATCTCCATCCTCGGCGTCACGCTCGGCATCACGGTGCTCATTCTGGTGATTTCGGTGATGAGCGGCTTCGAGCTCGAGCTGCAGAAAAAGGTCATCGGCTTTGACGCGCACGTGACGGTGGTCAACGGCGAACTTCTCACCGACTGGCAGGCCATCGCGAAGGAAGTGGCCGACGTGCCCGGCGTCGAGGCGGTCGCGCCTTTCGTGCAGGGGCCCGTGCTCGCGAAGTTCAATGACCGCGTGCTCGCGCCGAAAATTCGCGCCATCGATCCAGCGCAGGAATCCAGGATCACCGAGATTCAGAAATTTCTGCTGCCGCAGGGCAAGGCAGCCCCGCTCGACCTCGACGGCGACAAATGCGTCGTCGGTTCCGAACTCGCGCACATGCTCCGCCTCGGCGTCGGCGACAAGCTCGCCGTCTATTCGCCCGAGAGCACGCGCAACGTGATGAAAGCTCTCGAGCAAAAGGAAGCCACCGGCGCGCATTCCGCCGACCTCGCCGAGATCAAGGAAATGATTCTCCCGACCATGCTTGAGGTCACCGGCATCTTCGAGAGCGGGCGCTACGTTTACGACAGCGAGTTCGTGCTTGTGCCGCTCCACATCGGGCAGGAGCTCTACGGCCTCGATCCCGACGAAGTCCACGGCCTCGCCGTCAGGACGAGCGATCCCTTCCAGAGCGAGCACTTCAAGCGTGCGATCATGGAAAAAATCGGGCCGCCGAATCTCGCGCTCACCTGGGTGGACCAAAACAAGGAACTCTTCGACGCCATCCGCATGGAACGCGGCGTCATGTTTTTCCTCCTCATGTTCATCGTGCTCGTGGCGGCGTTCGGCATCATGAACACGCTCATCACCGTCACGGTGCAGAAGACGCGCGAGATCGGCATTCTCAAGGCGCTCGGCGCGCGCACCGGCCAGATCGTCGGCATTTTTCTCGCGCAAGGCATGGTCGTCGGCTTCTTCGGCACGCTCACCGGCCTGGCGCTCGGGATGACGCTCATCCGCTTCCGCAACGAAACGCGCGACTTCCTCGCGACGGTGCTGCACGTCGAGGTCTTCCCTGCCTCGGTTTATCAATTCAGCGAAATCCCGGCCAAGGTCGTGCCGTCCGATGTTGCGATCATTTGCGTGAGCGCGTTCGTGATCTGCTCCCTCGCAGCGCTCATTCCCGCCTACTTCGCCGCCCGCCTCGATCCCGTGAAGGCGTTGCGTTACGAATAAAAATCTGCGCGAGAATACTTGACTGAACCGTCAACTTGGCGTAACCGTCCTTCATGGGCAGAGTCAGCACCGCGAAAGAACGTCTTACCGACGCGGCCATGGAGATGATCTGGGAGAACAGCTATGGCGCCACCTCGGTGGACGCCATTTGCGAGCGCGCCGACGTGCGCAAGGGCAGTTTCTATTACTTCTTCAAGTCGAAGTCGGAACTCGCGGCCGCAGCCTTGGATGCCGATTGGCAGAAACACCAGCCCGCGCTCGACGCCATCTTTTCGCCGACCGTGCCGCCTCTGGCCCGGCTGGAGCGTTACTTCAACTGGGTTTACGAACGCCTGGCCGAGCTGCAAAAACAGTGTGGCTGCGTCCTGGGGTGCCCGTTGTTTTCGCTCGGCAGCGAGGTCTGCACGCAGGATCAGGTGCTGAGCGACAAAATCCAGGAAATCCTCGATCGCAAGCTGGCCTATTTCGAGTCTGCCATTCGGGATGCCCATGCGCAGGGACTGGTCACCGCGCCCGATGCCCGAGCTAAGGCCCAAACACTTTTTGCCTTCTATCAGGGCACGTTGACGCAGGCTCGGATCCAAAACGACGTGGACATCCTACGGGACATCCTCCCGGCCGTCCTCGATCTCCTTGGCGCGAAGCCTGCTCCTGCCTCAACCACCTAGCGCCTTTTTTTTGCCAAAATTACTAGACGTCTAGTCAAATACTAAATCGCCAAATTATGAAACCCATTCCCGAAACAACGGAGTTCAGCCCGGCCGAAGCGGCGGTGGATTTTTCCGACGCCTTGATCGAAGCGGTCACTGCCCTCAAAGCGCGGCTGATGGCCCGTTATGAGCGGCATTTCCCGAGCCAATCCGCGACCGTTCGTTTCGCGGTGGAGGTGGCGGAGGCGGTCGCCTGGTGCACGCCGTTTCCGCATCTCTTCCTGCCCGAACTGGCCGAGCAACAGATCGCCCTGCTGATTCCGGCGGCCACCGCCCAATGTCCCACGCTCGCCCTCGCGGCATGAGTCCCGACGGCCCGATTCCAATCGTCATTAAGAACAAGGAGCCCATCGTTATGTCCAAAATTCGATTTGTTATTCTGCTGGCCGCCTCTGCGGCCGCCGCCCCGTTGTTTCTCGCCGGCTGCAATCGAAGCGCCGCCAGCGCCCCGCAGCCGCCGCCGCCCGTCGTGACGGTGGCGCCGGTGGAGCAGCGGGAAATTACCGAGTGGGATGAGTTCACCGGCCGCACGGAAGCGGTGGAGTCGGTCGAAGTGCGTCCGCGCGTCTCTGGGCACATCCAGGAAGTGCGCTTTCAATCCGGCCAACTCGTGAAGAAGGGCGACATTCTTTTCGTGATCGATCCCCGCTATTATCAGGCGGAGTTCGATCGGCGGCAGGCCGAGTTCGAGCAGGCAAAGGCCCGCCTCGACAACGCCAGCCGCGACGCGACGCGCTCCGGGCGGTTGCTGGTGAGTAAGGCGATCTCGAGCGAGGAGGCGGATTCCACCGCTTCGAAGTTCTCGGAGGCGAAGGCCGCGCTGTCCGCCGCGAAAGCTGTTCTCGAATCCGCCCGTCTCGATCTGGAGTTCACCCAGGTGCGAGCGCCCATCGACGGCCGGGTGAGCCGCGCGCTGCTGACCGTGGGCAACTACGTGAGCGGCGTCGCGGGATCGGCCGCGCTGCTGACCACGATCATGTCCGTCGACCCGATCTACGTTTACGCCGACGTCGATGAAAATTCGCTGCTGCAGTTCAACGCCGTGAAAAAGGCCCGCGGCGCGGACAATGCCCGCGTGCCGGTCGAGCTGGGGCTGGCGAACGACGAAGGTTTCCCGTTGCGCGGGGAGATCGAGTCGTTCGACAATCACCTCGACGCGAATACCGGGACCATCCTGCTCCGCGCGCTGTTTCCGAACCCGGACGGTCGCATCGTTCCGGGCCTGTTCGCGCGCATCCGGGTGCCGATGAGCGAAAAACACTCGGCGGTGCTCGTCGATGAGGCGGCCATCGGCACCGACCAGGCGCAGAAATTCGTGCTGACGATCGGCGCCAAGAACACGGTCGAATACCGCAAGGTCACGCTCGGCCCCGAGATCAATGGGCAACGGATCGTCCGCACCGGGCTGCAACCCGGCGAAAAAATCGTCGTCAACGGGCTGCAGCGCGCGCGGCCCGGCCTGCCGGTTACGCCCGAGGAACAGGTCGCCGAAACCGACCCCGCCACGCCGAAAACGGCCAAACGCTGATTGCGTCACGCTTTCGCTGCCATGAACTTTTCGCACTTCTTCATTCAGCGCCCGGTTTTCGCCGGCGTGCTGTCGTTCCTCGTTTTTCTGCTCGGGCTGATTGCGATGTGGCGCCTGCCCATCAGCGAATATCCCGAGGTCGTGCCGCCGACGGTGGTCGTGCAGGCGACGTATCCCGGCGCGAATCCGAAGACGATTTCCGAGACGGTGGCCGCGCCGCTCGAGCAGGCGATCAACGGCGTTGAGAACTCGCTCTACATGTTCTCGCAGTCCACGAGCGACGGCGTGATGTCGCTGACGGTCACGTTCAAACTTGGCACCGACGTGGACAAGGCGCAGGTGCAGGTGCAGAACCGCGTCTCGCAGGCGCTGCCGAAGCTGCCCGAGGAAGTGCGAGCGCTCGGCGTTACGACGACGAAGCAATCGCCCGACCTCACGATGGTCGTTCACCTCACGTCGCCGACCGGACGCTACGACGAAATCTACCTGCGCAACTACGCGACATTGCAGGTGAAGGACGTGCTGGCGCGCATTCCGGGCGCGGGCTCCGTGCAGGTCTTCGGCTCGGGCGATTACGCGATGCGCATCTGGCTCGATCCGAACAAAATCGCCGCGCGCGGACTCACGGCGAGCGACATCGTGGCCGCCATTCGTGAGCAAAACGTGCAGGTCGCCGCGGGCGCCGTCGGTCAACAGCCGGTGGGCGCGCCCGTCGCGCTCGAGCTGCAGGTCAATGCGAAGGGCCGCCTCATCGACGAGGAGGAATTTGCGAACATCATCGTGAAGACCGGTGCAAACGGCGAAAAGACGCTGCTCAAGGATGTCGCCCGGGTGGAGCTCGGCGCTTCCTCGTATGCGCTGCGCTCGCTGCTCGACAACAAGAAGGCGGTTGCGATCCCGATCTTCCAGCTGCCCGGTGCGAACGCGATCCAGCTCTCGAAGGACGTGCGCGCGAAGATGGAGGAACTCAAGAAGAGCTTCCCGGACGGTCTCACTTACTCGGTGGTTTATGATCCCACGA
>Ga0207649_10000244_pt1 | contig 44088 bp, 71 predicted proteins | sample KBSC43metaG_FD_184317 | JGI IMG/M metagenome (GOLD analysis project Ga0207649, IMG submission 184317) | Corn rhizosphere microbial communities from Kellogg Biological Station, Michigan, USA - KBS C4-3 metaG (SPAdes) (version 2) | ecosystem: Host-associated > Plants > Roots > Rhizosphere > Soil ... | reverse complement strand
AGTCATCCCGTGCACCACCGGCGTGTCGGCATCGTGGAGCGAGGTCACCTCCAGCTTGCCGTTGTTAAGGATGAGCCATCCCCAGCCGCTGGCGAAGTGGTTGGCGCTCTCCGTCTGTAGCGCGCCCAGCAGTGCCTCGAGACCGCCAAAGTCGTTGTCGATCATCTCCTTCAGCTTGCCCGACGGAGCGGTCGAGCCTTGCGGAGCGAGGCATTGCCAGAAGAAGCTGTGGTTCCAGATCTGGGCCGAGTTGTTGAACAGGCCCTTGTCGCCCTTGTCCTTGCCTGCGCGAATCACCTCGATCAGCGAAGCGCCTTCAAGACCTTTCTCCGAAAGCATGCCGTTGGTCTTGTCGACATAGGCCTTGTGATGCTTGCCGTAGTGATAATCCAATGTTTCCGACGACATGTGCGGTTGCAGCGCGTCTCTCGGGTACGGCAGCGGCGGAAGCTCGAAAGCCATCGACTAGCTCCTCTCTCTCGGTTGGATGGGATACACTGGCAACGCAACTAGGACGGCGATGTTGCAAGTCAACCGATGCGCGGCGGACTAGCTTGCTCCGGCGTCGAGCAGCTTGTGGCGCTTCAGGGCGTGGCGGAGCTGATCGTAGCTGAGCCCGATCGCCGAGGCGGTGGCGCGCTGGTTGAAGCGGTTGCGGGCGAGCGCATCCTCGAGGAGCGCGCGTTCATAAGCGGTGACAGCTTCGCGGAAATCGTTCGTGGAAACCGACGGAACGGCGGCTGGCGGTTGAGCAGCTGGTTCACCCGCGACTTGTTCGGTTTCGGCCGGAGCGGTCGCGGCAACTGCAGCAATCGGCGTCTTGGATGGCGCCCAGGGCGAGTGGAAGGGGTCGAACTGGATTTCGTCCACCGGCCGCTCCGGGTCCTCCCAACGGTAAACGGCGCGCTCGACCACGTTGCGCAATTCACGCACGTTGCCGGGCCAACCGTAGGCTTCGAGCTCCGCCATCGCGCGCGGGCTGAACCCGGGCCAGTTGGGCCATTCCAGCTCGGCCGCCATGCGTCGTCCGAAATGCTCGGCGAGCAGCGGCACGTCACCCTGCCGCGAACGCAGCGGAGGCAAGGTGATCACTTCGAACGACAGCCGGTCGAGAAGATCGGCCCGGAAGCGCCCCTGCTCTACAAGGGTCGGCAGATGCTCGTTGGTGGCCGCAACTATGCGGACATCGACGCTGACCGGCCTCGACGCGCCGATGCGGGTGATCTCGCCATATTCGACCGCGCGCAGGAGCCGGTCCTGCGCAGGCGAGGAGAGCGTCGCAAGCTCGTCCAGGAACAGGGTGCCGCCGTCGGCCTCTTCGAACCGACCGTGGCGCGTCTTTGCCGCGCCGGTGAAGCTGCCGGCTTCGTGGCCGAACAGCTCGGCCTCGATCAGATTCTCCGGGAGCGCCGCGCAGTTCATTGTCACCAGCGGCCCGGCCCAGCGCGGCGACAAATGGTGGAGGCGCTCGGCAACCAGTTCCTTGCCGGTGCCGCGCTCCCCGATTACCAGTACGGGCCGGTTGAGCGCGGCTGCACGGCTCGCCCGCTCGATCGCATCGAGGACCGCGTTGCTTTGCCCGACGAATGTTTCCGCCCGCTCCATACGCCGACAGTTGGTGACGAATACCATGATTTGGCAAGATATTTCGCTCGGAAATCAGCGATTTTTGGAGCCATTTCGCACTTTTACGGTATATCTGGAATTCTGGCATGGCTGTTGCTTTGTTAAAGCGCACAGGGCCCTGAATGCATTGCGGAGTTTGCAATGAGTATATTTTCCCGAGCTCGCGATATCTTCGCGGCTAACATGACGGAGATGCTGGACCGGGCGGAAGACCCGGCCCGGATGATCCGGATGATCATCCTCGAGATGGAGGAAACTCTCGTCGAGGTGCGCGCCACCGCGGCCAAGGCGATCGCCGACGGCAAAGACATGCGCCGTACGCTCGGCCGGCTTGAGGATTTGCAATCGAGCTGGACCGAAAAGGCTGAACTCGCGCTCAGCAAGGGGCGCGAGGACCTCGCCAAGGCGGCGCTGATCGAGCGGCAGAAGGCAGCGGATATGGCCGGCGGTCTGCGACAGGAAATCGCTGCGATTGATGAGACCTTGAAAGGCTATGAGGCCGACATCGCCCGGCTCCAGGGCAAGCTGCGCGAGGCTCGCGCCCGCCAGAACGCCATCTCCCACCGGATGGAAAGCGCAATCACCCGCGCTCGCGCCCGCGAGCTGCTGAACGGCAATCGAACCGAGGACGCGTTCAGCAAGTTCGATGTGCTGGAGCGCCGGGCCGACTTCGCCGAGGGGCGCGCCGACGCGCTGGGAATGACCGGCCCCAAGAGCCTCGAAGAGGAAATCGCCGAACTGAAGTCGTCCGAGAAGGTCGATGCCGAGCTTGAGGCAATGAAGGCCGCCATGGCGGCAAAGGGGAGTAGGTAATGGACGACGTGTTCCTGCCGATCGTCATCGTCGGCATATTGTTCATCGGATTGCCGTGGATCATCTTTCATTACGTTACCCAGTGGAAGCAGGCGAAGACCCTCACCGGCGAGGACGAAAGGCTCCTCGATGATCTCTACGACATGGCGCGGCGTCTGGACGACCGGCTGTGCACCATAGAGCGCATCATGAATGACGAGAATCCGGGGTGGAAACAGGCATGCCTCCCCGACTCCACGTCTTCGATCCCCGACCTCCCGCGGACTCGCGCTCGCAGCGGAGAAAGAGCATGAGCATTCAGCCTCCGAGCCGGACCAAGTTCTACCTCGACAAGAGGAACGGCAAGATCGCGGGCGTGTGCGCCGGGATCGCGGACTATACCGGAGTCGATCCCACACTGGTCCGGCTTGGCTTCTTCATTTTGCTCGCGTTTCTGGGGCCCCTCGCGGTCATGATCTACTTTGTCACGGCCTGGATCGCTCCCAAGAAGCCGGAACAGTTTTATGAGGTGGATGCGGAGCAGCAGCGCTTCTGGCAGGGTGTCCGGACCTCGCCCTCCCGCACTGCCCGCGACATCCATTCGCGCTTCCGCGAGATCGACCGCAGGCTCGCCGACATTGAACATTATGTGACGACCGAAAACCGCTCGCTCGCCCGCGAGATCGAGCAGCTGCGGTAAGAGGAGGAAAAGATGAACCCCGACGTTCTTCAGATCATCAGGCTCGTCGCCGGACTGGTGCCGTTCATTGCTGTTATCGTCGCGCTGGGCGTTGGCGGATCGCTCCTCCACACCTGGCTTCGGATCAAGAATGGCTATCCCCTGCAGAACGGCTGGGGGATGCCCATCCACCCCAAGAATGACCGCGAGTCGCAGGAACGCATTCGACTTCTGACGACGGAAAACGCGCAGCTTCGAGCGGAGATCGGTGCGATCAAGGACAGGCTTCAGACGGTAGAGCGGATCGTCACCGATCAGCCGTCGCAACTGGCCCGCGAGATCGAGTCGCTGAAGATCGACAAGGGAGGCAATGCCTGATGGAACCCACCGATCTTATCGGGCTGTTGATCGTGGCCGGCGGCGGCATGCTCTTTCTCGCCTATATCTTTCGCCGCTTCTTCGCCTGGAAGGAGAAGCAGCTGGAATCGGAAACCTCGCTGGCAGCCGAAAAGGCAGCGCAATATGCTGCGAGCAATGCCGACCTTGAGCAGCGGGTGCGTGTGCTGGAGCAGATTGTGACCGACGCCGGAGCCGAGACCGCAGCGCAAATCGAGGCGCTTCGGGAACGACCGCTGTTGAAACCGGCCGCAGCGGCGCGCAAATCAGGCGACTAGGAGACGGCCATGTATTTTCTCGATGATCCGGCGACCGTCTGGGTTTTGATTCCTCTCGCCGCGATCTCGATCGCGCCGTTCAAGATGTGGCTGCGCGTGAAGGAAAAGCAAATAACGGCCCAAAGTGAACTCGCGGCGGAGAAGAGCGCCCAATATGCGCAGCACATGGAGCGGTTCGAACAAAGACTGCGGGTCCTCGAGCAAATCGTCACCGATAGCGGCGCCCAAACCGCTGCACAGATCGAGGCACTTCGCGACAAGGATCGGATCGAAAGCGGGGACAAGGTCCAGTGAATCCCTTCGAATTCATTCTCGCGGTCATGATCCTGATGTTCGCGTTCACGATCGTCCGGCACAAGATGGGCATCCAGGTCGGATCGAGACGGCACAGGGACAATGCGCCGGCGCCCCAGGTTGAGGCTGAGAACGTTCGCTTGCGCCAGCAGGTGGAGCAATTGCAGGAGCGGATGAAGGTGCTGGAAAGGATCGTCACGGATCGCGGGGCGCAGACTGCGGCGCAGATCGAGGCGCTTCGCGACCAGGAGCGGATCGAGAGCGGAGACAAGGTGCAATAATGCATGGCGGTGACCTGACGATCATCCTCATCGTCGCGATCGTGATGATCGCGTCGATCATCAAGGCGAGCTTCAAGGGGCCGCGGCACCCGATCGTCTTCAACCAGGAAGGCGCCGATCCAAAGCTGAAGGCCGAGACAATCCGGCTGCACGACGAGGTTGTCCAACTCAAGGAGCGGGTGAAGGTCCTGGAGCGGATCGCGATCGAGAAGGAAAACAGCCTCGCGAAAGAGATCGAGGATCTCCGCAACCGCTGATGTCCCTGCCTGCGCTCAGCGAAATACTGGACGAATATGAGCTTCTCGACCGTGAGGATCGCTACCGGCTGCTGATCGATCTGGGCCGCAAGCTGGAGCCGATGCCCGATGCCCTAAAGACCGACGCGACCAAGGTCCGCGGCTGCTCCGCGGACGTGTGGGTCTATCCGGCCTCGCCCGACGGCGAGCGCCTGCACTTCCTCGCCGACAGCAACGCGGCGATCACGAAAGGCATCGTCGCACTGGTTCTGTCGGCGGTCCAGGACAGGCCGGCGGCGGAAGTGGCGCGGATGGACGTCACGCAAGCGCTCGCGCCGTTCGAGCTGTCGAAGCACCTCAGCGCCAACCGCACCCAGGGCGTGCCGAGCATGATCGCGCTGGTGAAGCAGACAGCGGAGCGATACGCCGCGGCGGCTTAGGCAGACAAGCAAACGGAACTCGTCATTCCCGCGAAAGCGGGAACCCAGCCAAGAAAACAAAATGCGGCCTGATCCCCAGCCCTGCGTTTACATCTTGGCATCGAAACGCAACGGCACGCTCTACACAGGCGTGATCTCCAGTCTGCTCAATAGAATCCACCAACATCGGCAGGGCCTCGTGCGCGGCTTCACGAGCGATTACGGGGGTCAAGGTGCTGGCATGTTCGAGCAGCATCCCAATGAAATCAGGGTTCGAAGCGCTCAGATGATTTTTTGTTCAGCTGGGTTCCCGCTTTCGCGGGAATGACGAAGGCTGCGCCTAATCCTGCTTTTCCGCGCGGCGCTCCTCCGCTTTCTTCAGCACGTCGTAGGCCGCCTGCACCTGCTTGAAGCGCTTGGCCGCTTCCTCGTCGCCTGGATTGGCGTCAGGGTGGGTTTCCTTGACCAGCCGCCGGTGCGCGGCCTTGACCGCCTTGAAGTCGGCGTCCGCCTCCAGTTCCAGCGCATCGAGCGCGCGCATCTCATCGCGGCTTCGAGTGCCGTCGCCGGGGCCGCCCCATTGCCACTGCGCGGATTGGCGGTAGCCGTTGGCGCCGCGCTGCTCATCTGCCGCCCGCCGTGCAGCTTCTTCGGGGCTGAGCCCGGCGAAATAATTCCAGTTCTTGTTGTACTCGGCAGCGTGCGCTTCGCAGAAATACCACCGCTCCTTGCTGTTGGGAGCCTTGGGCGCGGGGCAGTCGCCCGGCTCGTTGCAGCCGATGCGATCGCACAGGCGCACGCGCGCTGCTGTGCCACGGCCCTTGCCGTAGCCGCGCCAGCGCGGGAATCCCCAGTCGTTCGATCGCTGAAACTTCGCCATTGCCGTCCAAGTAGGGGCGCTTCGAATGAAGCGCCAGTGAATGCCAGAGGGCCTGTAAGCCGGGTTCTGTACTTCCGCGAACGGAAGCGGCGGCCATTCCTCTAGGAGACGGGTCGCCCCGCCCCTCAAGCAACCAACCCGGGCGCCGGGCCGGAATGAACCCATGTGGCGCCCCTATTCGGTCTTGCACCCGGTGGGGTTTACCGTGCCGCCGCCGTTGCCGGAGACGCGGTGCGCTCTTGCCGCACCCTTTCGCCCTTACCCGTCCGAAGCCGGGCGGTATGCTTTCTGTGGCACTGTCCCTGATCCCGGCCAAAGCCGGAACCGCCGGGCGTTACCCGGCACCGCTATTCCGTGGAGCCCGGACTTTCCTCGTCTCGCTTGCGCGAGCCGCGGCCGCCCGACCCTCTGGCGTGAGGGGATATAGGTGAAATTCTACGCTGTTACGAGTCGGCGAGAGCGTGAGCGACACCGAACAGAAGGGAGACGACCAACATCAAGAGCATTAGGGCCGCCCACAGCTTCGCATTTATGCTAGGCGCTACCTTTGAATAATCCGTGATTTGACTTGGGGATACGAAGTCACTGATCTCCGCCTCGCTTTCCTCCCCTTCTTCGTTCCCGAGGAGCTGGTTAATCTCGCGTAGCTCGGTTCGCAGTTCATCATAAACGTCGCCAGCGTCTCGCGGTCCTCGTAGCCGCCATGCTCCAGCGTTTCCCGATACCCGAAACTCCAGTTTGTCCAATTGGGCAATGATGTTCTTCCGCGCGTCGGTGAGCTCGCGCTTGGTTCTTTGGTCAATGGACATAATCGAACCTCACTGCGGCTTGGGCAGAAGCAGCGACAGCAATTTCGCCCGGCATTCGCCGTCGATGATCCCGTCGATCCGGTCGGGGCGAAAGCGGCGCTGAAAGGCGATCACCGCTTTCTGCGAATCCGTGACATCGTAGCCGAACCGCTCCAGCGCCAGAAGGAAACCGGCGTCGGTCCAGAAGGGGTCGACTAGCTCCCGGGTTGGGCTCGGAAGCGCCAGCCTTCGCTTCGCGAGCGCGTGCCAGGGGAAAAGCTCGCCGGGATCCTCCTTGCGCGCCGGAGCGACATCGGAATGGCCGACGATGTTGCCTCGGCTGATCCCGTGCCGGTCCTTGATGTCGGCGACCAGCGGGATCAGCGCCGCGATCTGCTCGTCGGGAAAGGGCCGGTAGCCGAATTCATGGCCGGGATTGACGATCTCGATGCCCACGCTCGCCGAATTCACGTCGGCGACCCCGCGCCAGCGCGATTTGCCCGCGTGCCAAGCCCGTTTCGATTCCTCGACCAGCCGGTACACATTGCCGTCTTCGTCAATGAGGTAATGCGCAGAGACCTTGGCCTCCCGCGACGTCAGCCGCGCGAGCGCGCCCTCGGCATCGGGCATTCCGGTGTAATGAAGAACGATCATCGAAACCGGCAACGCCCGCTCGTCGAAATTGGGCGATGGCCGCTCGATAACTTCCATTGCTGTAATCGCGCACGAGTGCGCGCCCGGGTCAAGTCTAAGCCGTCAAGCCCCGGCGGCCCGCCGATCCGGTCCGGCCCGCTTTTCCGTGACTGCGTCGCCGTCCTTCAGGCGATAGAGACCGCGCGCTTCGACATCGGCGCCGAACTTCTCGGTTTGCCCGATCACCGTCTCGCCGGCGCCGAGCATCAGCCACCCGTCAGGAGCCAGGGCAGAGGCGATTCGGTCGAATGCCATCCGCCGCTTTTCCTCGGTGAAATAGAGGAGGACGTTGCGGCATAGGACAATATCGAAGCCGCCGGGATGCGGCGGCGCTTCGAGAACGCTGTGGACCTGGAAGCGGATGTGCTTGCGGATCTCATCGACGGCGCGCCAGCCGTCGTCGATTTCCTCGAACCAGCGGATGGTCTGCTGGATCCCCAGCCCGCGCTGCACTTCGAATTGCGTGTAGACGCCCGCGCGCGCCCGATCGACCACGACCGAGGAGACGTCGGTTCCCGTGATATCGATCGTCCAGCCATGCCACGCGGCCGGATTCTCCGCGAACAGCATCGCCAGCGAATAAACTTCCTGCCCTGTCGAGCAGCCGGCGGACCACAGTTTCAGCCTGCGGTTTGGCCGCCGCTTGTCCGCAAGGATCGGAAGCGCGTGGCGCGCAAGCAGGTCGAACGGCTGGCGGTCGCGGAAGAAATAGGTCTCGTTGTTGAGAAGCGCTTCAACCACTGCATTCGACAGCCCCGGCTCCTTTCCCATCACCAGGATGGTGATCAGCTCGTCCAGCGTTCCGATTCCCCGCTCTCGGAGCAGCCCGGCAAGCGCTGTTTCGATGCGCCAGCGGCGATTCATCGTCAGCTGCTGTCCGGTGCGCGCCTCAAGCAGGCCGGCAAGGATTCGGCTCGAGCTGTCGCTTACTTGCACGGTGCATCTCCCGCTCGCGACGCAACTCGGCGGGCGATCTTCTCCGGCGGCATCACGGCGCTGGCGAGCCCCGCCTCGATGACCGCGCGCGGCATCCCCCAGACCGCGCAGCTATCCTCGTCCTGCGCCAGAATCGAGCCGCCGTTGGCGACGAGCGTCGCCGCACCCTCGAGCCCGTCCTTGCCCATCCCGGTCAGGATCACGCCGAGTGCGGTCGCCCCGAACGTTTCGCCGGCTGAGGCAAACATCGGGTCCACCGACGGCATGCAGCCGCTCGAAACCGGGTGATCCAGCAAATTTGCGACATGGCCGCCGCTGACGGCTTCGACCGCCAGGTGGGCGTCGCCGGGCGCGACCAGGATCCTGTCGGGTGCCAGAGCCATACCGTCTTCAGCCACGAGCGTCTCGCGGCGGGCCGCGACTCCCAGCTGCCGGGCAAACACCGGCATGAACGGTGCCGGCAAATGCTGCGTGACCAGGATGGGCGCTCCGATCCGCGGCGGAAGCGCCTGGAAAAAGGTGGAGAGCGCGTGAATACCACCCGTCGAGGCGCCGATGGCAAGCAGCCCGATCTGTTCGGCGGGCATCGCCCGAAGAGGGGCAAAGCCCTGGAGCTTGATCGGCTCGGGAAGCGGCGGTTGGTCGTCGGCTCTTCCGAGCGCCTTCAGCTTGGAGAGCATTACCTCGGCGAAGCGGCCGTTGAAACGCCCGGTTCCAGGCTTCGGCATCGCGTCCGCGGCGCCTTGGGCAAGCGCGCGCACCGTATGTTCGGCGCCTTCGTCGGCAAGCGAGGAAACGATCATCACCCGCGCTCCGCCGGCGGCTTTGATGATGTCCGGAATGAGCTTGAGCCCGCCAGCGCCGGGCATTTCCAGATCCAGGAGGATCGTATCTACCCGTACGGCCTGGAGCGCATCGATCGCGTCCTCGGCAGTGCCGGCGACAGCGGCGATTTCGAAATCCGCGTCGCTTTCGATCATGCGCGAGAGGACTGCCCGGGCGACCATCGAATCGTCGACGATCATCAGCCGGATCCGCCGCCGTGGCGGGATCCGGGGCTCCTGGCGGTCCCGCGATCTGGCGAGGCCCCGCTCCATCTCTACCGCCCTCAGGCGACGCCGACGAGCTGAAGCTTTACGTGAAGAGTTTCCCGGTCGAAGGGCTTCATCACATACTCGTCTGCGCCTGCTTCGAGAGCTGCGCGGATGTGCGCCATGTCATTCTCGGTTGTGCAGAAGACGACCTTCGGCTGATCGCTGTGGCCGCGCTGGCGGAGCATGCGGAGAAACTCCATCCCGCTCATCACCGGCATGTTCCAGTCGAGCAGGACGACGTCAGGCATCTTGCTCTCGCAACGCGAAAGCGCTTCCTGGCCGTCACCGGCTTCCTCGACCTCGAAGTCGAGGGTCTCGAGGATGTGCCGCGCAACCTTGCGGATCACCTTGGAGTCATCGACGATCAAACAGCTCTTCATGCTTTGCGCTTCCCGCTGAATTGCCACAGTGTTTAAACAATAAGAGTAACGAAGAGCTTAAGCCGCACGGGCTTCCGCTCCGGAAATCAACGCCGCCACATCGACCAGCAAAATCGGCCCGGTTTCGGTTTCCACCATGCCGATCGACGCGCGCTCCCACCCTGCCTCCATCGCGGCTCTGACCGGCGAGGGATCGGAAATGGCCTCGACCACGTCCTCGACCACGTCGACGATCAGCGCGTAATGGTGTCCGTCCAGCTCGACGACCGCAGCCTCTCGAATGCCTTCCGAGCAATCGCTGACTCCTAGCTCCAGCGACCGCAGGCAGTCGATCACGGTCAGCACCCGGCTTCGAAGCGCCGAAAGACCGGCGACATGCGGCGGAGCCCTCGGTACCGGTATCAGCGTGTCGAGTTCGACCACCGATTCGACGGCGGCGGCGGGCAGAGCCACGCGCTGCTCACCGATGCTGACGATCAACAGCAGCTCGTTCATTTTCCGCCTCCCACGCCAGCGGCTTTCAGGGCCATCAGAAGCCCCGCGCGATCATAGCGGTAGATGGTTTCCTGATCGTCACCCTCGCGCTCTGGACGAAGGACGATCTGGCGCCCCGACGGGTCCGTTTTGACCTTCTCGCCTTGCGAGGCGATCACCAGGTCCGGCTGACCCTCATATTCGTCGCCGACCACCCGATAACCGGCCGCCTCGACGATCGGCCGAAGCATGTTCTGCATCCATGAGTCCGCGGTCGGCAGCTTGCACACCAGCTTGCGCGAACCGCTGCGCGCGCTCAGGCCGACATGGTTGGCGAACAGCCAGTGGGCATCGACCAGTTCGGCGGGCTCGCCGTCGATCAGAGTCACACCGCTGACTTCGCCGCCATTGTCGCTGAGGATCACGTCTCGCTCCAGCGCCGAGAGATCGATGACCTCGCGGAATGCGTAGCCGATTTCGTGAGTCCCGTCGTTGAGGCGGAAGACCCGGACCTTCTCGTCCTTCGGCAGGTCGGCGTTGACGCCGGCGAGCGGCAGGATCGAATCGCCGAGCTGGACCCGCAGCTGGCCGGCTGCCTTGCGGATCGATTTCGCCGGGACTTCCTCGATCCGGTCGACGACCGCGAGGCGAAGCGCGCGACGCGCGCCATCGAGCCCGCGGAACAGAAGCACCTGGATCGTTTGCGCCTTGTCGACCGCGGGGCCCTCCGCGACCCGGGCCGCGCGCTCGTGCGTTTCGAGCTTCACTCCGCCGACCTGAGCAAGCCCTGCCGGATCGAACAGCAGGATGGGGCTTCCGTCGTCGGCAAGCGTCGTCCCGGCATAGAGCCCGGTCGCCATCACTGCCGGAGCCGCTGGCTTCACCACCAGTTCCTCGTGATCGTGGATTCGGTCGACCGCCAGCGCATAGAGATCGCCGCCAGCCGGCCGGAGCACGACGAAGTTCCGCTCTTCTGGGCGAACCTGGCTTTCGAGGCCCAAAATGTCGGCGAGCGCGACTTCCGGGACGCGCCGCCCGCGGATGGTCGCGATACCGGCGCCGCCCAGGCTGTCGAACGTCACGGAGTCGCCGTTGGCCCGGACAATCTCCTCGATCGCCGAGCGCGGAATTGCGAAATGGTGCGATCCGATCGAGACGGTGAGGGCCGGGATGATCGTGAGGGTGAGCGGAACGCGAAGCGTCATGCGCGTTCCCTCGCCGAGCTTGCTGTCCACCTCGACGATTCCGCCGATCCGCTCGACGTTGGAACGGACCACGTCCATTCCCACTCCGCGGCCGGAGATTGCGGTGACTTCGCTCGCGGTCGAAAGCCCCGCCTCGAAGATCAGCGCCAGCTGTTCGCGCGGGCTAAGTTGCGCAGCGCCCGCCTTGTCCAACGTACCGCTGGAGATCGCCTTTTCGACCAGTTTCTTGCCGTCGATCCCGCGGCCGTCGTCATGGATGTCGATCAGGATCTGGTTGCCCGACTGGCGAGCCGACACCGACAGAAGGCCGATTTCGCGCTTGCCGCCCTTCAGGCGGTCCGCCGGTTTCTCGATCCCGTGGTCGACCGCGTTGCGGATGATGTGGGTCAGCGGATCGCGGATCATTTCGATCATCTCGCGATCGAGTTCGACGTCGCCGCCTTCGATATCGACCAGCACCTGCTTGCCCAGTTCGGCGGAAAGATCGCGCACCATCCGCGGCAGCGCCACGAACAGATTCTCGATCCGCTGCATGCGGGTGCGCGTGATCGCGTCGCGCATTTCCGCGATGATCGAGGAGAGCCGCTCGAACGCGCCATCCACCGACACTTCGGTCGATGATTCGCGAAGCCGCCGTGCCAGCTCGTTGCGGGCGAGCACCATGTCGGAAACCGTGCTCATCACCCGGTCGAGAAGCTCGACAGAGAGGCGGATGGTCCTTGGAGCAGCGCTTCGCCCCGCGCCTTCCACCACTGCCGCCGCAACCGGAGCGGCAGTCATTTCCGCGCCCGGCTCCAGCGCTGCGAACAGCGAACTGTCGTCGCCGTCGGGAATGCCTTCGCCGGCCTCGATCGCTCCGATCATCTCGCCGATGCGGTCGATGATCGCCAGAACCGCACTGACCAGCGGTCCGTCGGCCTGCCGGCGGCCGGCGCGAACGTCGGCGAGGGCGTCCTCGGCCGCGTGGCTCAGCGCCTCGAGCCGCGGGAAGTCGAAGAAGCCGCAATTGCCTTTGACGGTGTGGACGAAGCGGAAGATCGAATCGAGCCGCGAGCGGTCGTCGGGATTGGCTTCCCACGCGACGATCTCGCCGCCGAGAGCTTCGAGCATCTCGCGGCTTTCCGCAACGAAATCGGCAATAAGATCGTCCATCGGCGCGCAATTCCCCAGTCCGAATTAACGGCCTTATGCGCGGGAGGAGTTAACGCTGCGTTCACGACGAACGAAAGTTTTCCGCCAATGTTCTATGGCCGTTCTGTGAAAACCGGCTCGAAAGGTATCAACAAGATGGCAGGCGATGTGAAAACCAAAACCAGCTTCACACGGGGCACATGGAGAATTGTCGCTGAGCGCGGCAGAGCACCTCATGGTTACGGACGCGAGTTCCTAATCGGGACCGATGATGGCACGACGGTGGCCCTCCTCTACACCACTCAACTTGATCCGACCGATCCAAGTATCGGCGAGGTCCGCGAAAACGCCAACCTGATTTGCGCCGAGCCAGACCTCCTGAATGCCGCCGAGAGTGCAATCGAGCACATGGAGCATTCTACGCCACAGGGCCGCACGGCTTACGAGTTTCTGCGGCTCGCGATAGACCGCGCCAAGGGCGATCCGGGGGCTCGGCGGTAATGATCGCGCCCACACCCAGTAACCCCACAGGAGAAGATGTAGATGGCTGACGAACTGACCGGCGATAATTGGGATCGGGCGATGCGCGGACTTAGCGACATTGAGCTCAACCTCATCATGGTCGGAGCCAAGCGAGGAACTCTGCTGGCCGTTGGCGAACCAAACAATGCTATGCTGGCCGGATTTAAAGCGGCGAAGGAGCTTGTTCGTCGTAACTCCCCACCCGTCCCCAACAAGGGAGGTAGGTGAAATGGAAAAGGATATTGGCGCTTCGGCTGAAGCCGACCGGGCCACTCGTCCTTCGGACCAAGCCCCTGCGGGTCTTGGCGATCCCGCGAGTGTCCCTAGCGCTATCGGGCTGCGTCGAACCATCAGCGCATGGGAAACTGCGCCGCGCGACGGGACGCCATTCCATATCCTGAACACCCTGCGCTTCAACCCGCTTGCCAAGCGCTTCGAAGCCCTTTGCCATACTGAGGAGGGTCGCAAATGGAGGTTTGTTGAATTTGGCGGAGAGGGGCCGACAATGTGGTTGCGTCTGCTTCCACTCCCCTACGATCTGCCGACCTCATTCGCCTTCACGCTGACATATACGGCGCGCCGTCTCACGTTACGCGAGAGGATTAGCAAACGTCTGTTCTCGTGGCTCTCCGTCACTGAGCGCGAGGTTCTCAGTTATATGTGGTCCTGCGCGTCAGCGATCGAAGCCCGTAGGGCCACCGACAGCGAAGCTGGCGTGGTCGCAGACGACGCCCAGACACAGGTCCAGTCTCAAACCCCACATGGAGACTCATAATGTCAAACAGTGAGCTGCTGGCGTGTCGAGAGCGGATCGAACGTGTTGCACGTGCCATTTACGAAAGCATCTTTGTTGACGAGTGGCTCGGCGGCGCGAGCTTGGAGGCAGCGCGATCTCGTCAGGCCGCTCAAGCCGCTATCGAAGCAATCCAACTAGACGAGCTTCGTGCTGCGCTAGAGGCTGCGTTGCCTTACGTTGAAGAGTTCGATCCCTATTCAATGGAGACGGCGACGGGTCACTCGAAGACGCTCGCACAGGTTCGCAAAGCCCTCGGAGGCACCAATGTTTGACCCGACCTACTTCATCCTCAACACACGCTTTGGCTACATCATGCGGCACGAGGGCTGCGACTACATGCGGCGCTCTGATGTGCCAGCGAGAGTCTGGCTCAATCCCTTACGCCTTCAGATAGGCATTGGCAGCTCTAGACCGTGCCGGATCGTAATCAACAAGAACGCGTGGATGGCTCGCAAGTTCTCGAATGCGCTGTTCAAACTAAAGCGTCTCGGAGCCACCAGCCATGAATAAATCCGCTATCACGCGGGGAAGCACTCGTGCCGAGAAGCTGCGGGCGACTGCGGCTGAGTTTGAACGTCACGCGAAGGCCTACATGGTGGCTGCGGTACACCTTCGCTCTGCCGCTGCTCGGGAGTGGCCCCAATGACCGACACACCCGAACGCGAGCTGATCGAGGCCAGACGTATTATCGGCATCTGGCTAGCTGACGACGTTGGCTACTACGAAAGTCTGCCAGCGAACTACGAGATACGGAAAGCCATCGAAGCGTTACTATCAAGGGTAGATAAGCTGGAAGAGGCGCTGAACGCGATAATCGACCGAGCGCTAGAGCGAGACATTAAGTGGGCCGGTATGACGGCGAGGGACATTGCGATCCACACCCTCAACAGGAGCGCTTCCTGATGGACAGAATCGGAACCTTTAACCCGCTTTCGTGCTTCGCACCGCGCCAATCTACGGTGTCGCGGCCTATCGGCTTCAATCGGTGGTAGTTGACACCCGGACAGAATGTCCTTAGCGAAGAGATTGGGCCAGTGGCCCGCCTGAGAAGGAGAAATCTAATGGCTTTCCGAGCAGACAAGAACACCCTACGCGTCCGTGATGCCTTGGTATCGCAGCTCAGCGAAAAGCGCGCCGAACTGGACAAGGCGCTAGAAGCATACAATGAGCAGATTGCACCGCTGTCAGCCGACTTGAGGCAGGCCGTCGAAGATTACAACACCCTCTTATTCGACGTGCGTGCATTCATTGAAGAGTTCGCCACGGAAATGCAGGGCGAGTTCGAGGATAAGTCCGAGCGATGGCGGGAAGGCGACAGAGGGCAATCTATCTCAGAGTGGATTTCCGAGCTGGAGAGCGCATCGGATTTTGAGGACATTGAGTTCGAGGAGCCACAGGAAATCGTTATCGACGCGGATGATCACGCAGCGCTGCTGGATGATCTTCAGCTTGAGCCCGAGCTGGCGTGACCCCCGCCGAACTCAGAAATGCACGCAGGGCGCTCGGCTTGACTCAACACGCGCTGGCTGAGCGCCTACGCATGGGGCCGAATGGCGAGCGAACTATTCGACGCTGGGAGCGCGGGGAAGTTCCAATAACAGGTCCGGCAAGCGTGGCGATCGAGTCATTGCTGCGAGACGCTACCGCTTCCTGATCCGTCTCCGAATAGCCCATAATTCCGTGATTATGTCGTCAATCTCGGCAAGTGTATAAAACCCTCCCACGCTTGCTCCATCAACCGATGATGCGATGTAGGCGCTATTCGGGTGTTCAGCTAATATAATACGGTGGCGATCACCGATGATGCGGGTGCGGGGGGTCATGCCGCCAGCATCTCCGGGCAGACGTAAACCCTGCCGACTTGCCCGAACTTGGAGTGATACGTGATCGCCTGAATGGCGCGCTCGGCTATCCAACCACCCCGTGCCGCATAAGCATCGCGAGCCGCGAGCGTGGGGTGCTGAACTACGGTTACGCCGTTGTACTCCTTCTCGTCAACGTGGTGACGGTGGCCGCAATGGATCGCCCGCTTCGTTGTATCGCCCCACATCTTCGGGAACTGCGCTGCGAACAGGAGGGGGAGTTGTTCGTTCTTGACTTTGTGCCCGTGGTGGAAGCCGATCATCACGTCTCCCCACCGGCTAACGTAGAAGGGCAATTCGCTGTCGTTGACGGTCAGACGCGGCTCGTTTTCGTATAGTGCCGCGAGCATGTGACGGAGCCATACGGAGCCGGATTCGTCATGGTTTCCCTCCATGACCACAAGCTCGACTTCCGAATGCTTTTCGAGGGCTTGAGCAATCAGGTGACGAATGCCCCGGATTGCCACCTGAACGATCTTGGAGAACCGCCCGTCAGCGTCGAGAACGTGCTTGCTCGCCGGGGTTAGCGGTAAGAGGCCGTCAACATGCACCCAGTCACCGCCGATGCAGACGATGGCCTTATGAGCTTGCGGGGCTTGCGAGATGACTGCGGCGAAGCTCGAATGAAGCGAGTCCTCTGCTATGCGAAGATCCCAATCGTCTCCACCCTCTCGGTTCCAGGCGAGCATCCCGACGTGGTAATCGAAATAGGAGTAGAGGTTGCACAAATGCCCCTCAGTCGCCCGTGGAGGCACCGTAGGAGCGATTCTTGGGAGCTTGGCTGCCAGTGCCTCATAAGCCGCTTGTTGCGCCTCAGCGGCCTTCTGGCGGTCCAGCGACTCCTTCACCCATTCCATGACGGGTTCGCCGGTCTGGAGATTGGTGAGGGTGGATCGTCCGGTTACGATCATTCCGGACTTGCGAGCGCGGGCGGTCGTCACCCGGCTTTGCATGGTCGTTCTGGAGATACCGGCAGCGTCGGCAGCAGCGGTAATCGAACCGTGAAGCTCGACTAGTCTAAGCGCTTCCTCGCAATCGGTGTCTGATAGACCGGGATTTGCCACGTCATGCGTTCCCCCGCTACCGGCTATTTGGCCGGCGCTTCCGTATTCGGATCGACGCAGCCGCCGATCACTCCGAGTAATCCGTCTGAAAATGTTCTGAGACGAACAGCGCTTCCGGCTATCGTCTTGAGATCGTCCTGAGCGTTACCGGTGAGCTTATCGCCTACCTTGGGAGGCTCGGCTTGCTTGAGCTTGGCGTATTGGTCGGGTGTGACGCAGTAGACCGTCGAATATCTGGTGTGGACGGTGGCGCAGCCGGTGAGGGCGAGGACTGGTAGCATGGCGAACCTAGAGAGCATTTTTCAGCTCCGTTAGATCGGGAGTGCCACACGCCGGTGGATTCGGTGCATCATGGATATGCTCCACCACCGTTCTGACTTGCACCTGACCTTGGACAACCTTCTCGACTGTTCGCGTTGACACCTGTTTCTGAACGTCGCGCTTGGTCGAGATTGAATCCAACTGTCTCCTATAGTTGACAGCCAAGCCTTCCCATTTCGCTGCCGAGTGTCTCGCGGAGACACGCTGGAAGTGTTGAACACAAATAAATACACACAGGCATATCGATACGATCTGCCACAGGGATGCATGGGATAGCCAACCCCACGCACGGCCCAGCATGGCTTTGGCGATTAGGAGTGCGGGCATAACTTAGTGTCCTGTAGGGGCGTCGAGAAGCTCACTCCGGCCTCCCAATTCGCGGCGTTGACAGTGCCGACGACTTCACCCGATCCCGCATCCACCACGGGACCGCCTGACTGCCCCGGTTGCGCCTCAAAGACCCCGATCAGCATCGCCTCACCATCCTGAGACAATCCAAGCGCGGTTAGGTCTACTGATGTCTCACTGTCCAAGCCCCGAGCAAAGCCGTAAGCGATGTAATGGTGGCGGGGCAGGAAGCCGGAACAGTCGATCTTCAGCCAAGCGTCCGATGGCTTTTCGACCTTGAGCGCGGTAAAGTCGCCATGCCGGTAGGTGATCGTGAAGGGTGCACCATTTATAGTGCAACCCGCCATCGTCGCGACGTGAGCGACACTGATCAGTTCGGTCGGCCCGACGCGAAAAGCCGTTCCCGATCCTGCCGTGCAATCGACCTTAACGATGACATCGCCAACGGGTTGAATGCCGCTCTCGGTTGATACCGGGTGAGCGGTCATCGCCATCAGCGGGACAAGGGCAAGCGCTCTCATTCCGGCATCTCCGCGACCTCAAGGCCGTGTTTTTGAAGCCAGCAGCCGATGAAACACATGTCGTTGGCCGATACGTTCGTCAGGGAGACGTGCGGGTGTCCGCGATCATCGAACAGGATGAGCATGGCCCCGCGCGGATCGGAGACTGTCGCGTCCACGAAGTCCGCAACCGAGTCCTCGCAAAAGCGAAGCGTGTCGCTCGTTATTGCGATAGGCAGATCGGGGCGGATCGGGACGACGCTCATCGCCGCCTCACATCCAAGCCCGACGCAGGGTCAGCAGACCCTCTGCGCAGGAGGTTAAGCTGGATGACCTCATAGCGTCCGTGTCCGGCAGTGTGCCACCACACCCGAGCGCAATCCCCGGTGATGTCGTAGATCCATCCGACTGGACCGCCCCAGACCGCGACCACGCAATCAGACGGGATAAGGTCCGGCTTGTCGTTTGCGAGCCATCTACGCAGCGCGCGGCGGAAAGACACATCATCCCTCCCGGTTCCCGTTGGTTGATTTGAGGCACAGAACCGCCTCCGCATTGCGCCTGCGGACCAGACCGTTGTGGACGCTGGTTCCGGGCATGGTGTGCCATGTGCGGAAGGCATTGCAGCCGCCAACCCAGTCGCTACGGTTGAACCGCTGGGCCATCGGGGAACGGCAGAAGGCGGAGACACCCGCATTGTAAGATGCATCCACTGAGGCAGCGAACGCCTCGCGCTTGTCGGCGAGGGCAGGAACGCACTTGAGGACACCGGGCGCGTAGTCGCGCTGTTGGCGCGTCTCCAGCAGCATCTGGCATTCTTCCGGCGTATAGGAGCGCATCTCGACTTCGGTATCGCCGAAGCATACAGTGAGCGTCCGGTGGTTGCCCGGATCGACGTAAGGCCGCGTCCGCAATCCCTCGAAACCGGCAGTCAGTCCGCACGCCAAGGCGCAGGCCGCGGCGATCTTCTGGCCCCGGCTAGCCATTGGACTTGCCCTTGTAGATGCGGACAGCCCATCCGAATGCGAACCATGCCCCGGCAAGAGTGAACAGGAACGGCTTTCGCCACTCGGGAGGAATGCCGTAAACGAGGTTGTTCAGCGCATTGGGATTGTCGATAACATAGGCAAATGCTGCCGTGCCGATCCAGTGAAGCCAGACGCTTCCGAACTTCCACGATTGCCGCCAGTCGTTGATAAGGCGTGATTTTATCACCTCAAGCATCGGAACCGTCCGACGCCGAGCGCGTTGAAAGCGTGGCGTTCAAGTTATGAGATTGAGCGTCATGGGCCGCGTGGATTTCGCGAGAAGCGCGGTCAGCGTGCCGAATATCACTCTCCGGCTGAGTAAGACGCCCGCTGGACGCCCCCCCGCCTCCAGTCCCATCGTCGGAAAGGCCGGAGAGTATCGCAAGGAACTCACCGCACGATTCCGGTGCAGTCGGCCCAAACGCTCTTTGAAGTATCGAGGCCATCACGGGGTCGCCGGCGAGCCTCACAGCCCGAACACCTTCATTGCGATGGCTGTTGCCGCGCCGCCACCGAATACGCTCGTAACCGCCCAAGCCACCTTGCCGCTCAAGGTGACGCCCTTGCGCTCCCCCTCACGAACGTTCTTGTCGATTTCCAGAGCGCCTAACCGCTCGTCATGCCGAGCAAGGGTCTTGCGGATTTCCTGAACGTCGTTGTGGGTCTGCTGCTGGCCAGCAAGGATGAGCTTGATGTCGCCGCGTATCTCAGCGAGCGCCACCCTGCTGTCCGGGTCCATGTTTGGTGAGCGCGGAGGCATTACGCACCAACGCCTTGCCAGAACCCGAACACGGCAAGCCCTCCCAATGCCCACGCGATTGCGTCAAGAAGGCGGTGGTGATCGTGGCTCATTGCCCGCTTCCGTCCCACTGCCACGGATCATCTTGTGACCCGTCAGACTGCTGCTGGTCCGCTGGCTCTTGAGCCTGTGGCAGATACATGTCGCCATTGTTGGAGTTTGCCTGAATTGGAGCGGGTTTAGCGTTCCCCTCAAGGTTCTGGCGCGCTTCCGAGCCGTAATATCCGGCAGCGATTCCGAGCCCGCGAGCCTCAAGGTTGCGGATGCCCGCGATCATCTGAATCGCCTTCTCCCGGCGCACGCCGCGCTTCGCGACCGTATCAATGAATTGCTGGGTCTGCGCGGGGTCGGTCGATCCTCTGGCGATGTTCGCAGCCATCTGCTTTGAGATGCCAAGGCGCTGCATGAAAATGCCAAGCGCCCGAACCTTCATCACAGGCGAATGAGCAACTGCGCCCGCTGCGTGGAGAAGCGTATCTCCGGCGCGTTCGCTGTTATCGTCGCGAAACCGTGGCGGCGTTGCCCGAGCGGCATTAGCGACCCGCTCGCCCTCGGCTTGAATGCCACTTTCTAGATTGGCCGCTTGCGATGGGCTGAGAATGACACGGTTTCTGGCCCGCTGCTCGGTTGTCGCAATACCGTTGGCGATATTGAGCGCGTTGCCGTCTCCGGTCTGTCTCTCAACGGCTCTGGCCGCACCCTCCACCGCAGCCTGGCGGGGCGTGATCGTCATGTTGTCCGTTGGGGTTCCGAACGATACCGGGGTATCAAATGGCGGCAGCCCCTTGGCCGTCAGCGCCATCTGTTCCGGGTCTCCGGTCAGAAGCTGCTCACCTAGGGAAATGGCTTCCCCGCGATCCTTGCCGATTTTCGACACGTCTCCGACACGGCCCGGTGACGCGATCCCCGATTGCGTCCGATATGTCTGGAGCGCCTGTCCGTATTCAGGGACGGCGCTTTCGAGATAGCGGGACAATTCCTGCCGAGCCGCAGTGAATGCCGGAGTGCTGTCACCTTCAGCGGCCCCGAGAGCGCGTCTCAACGCATCGGCGGCTCCAAGCGACAGGGGTGGAATAGGAGCGGAACGAAGGATGCGATCAGCCTGGTCTCCGAATTGCGTGCGGACCTCATCGGCGGTCATTTGCTTGCCGCCCACGGTCACTGTGTCAGGCTCCCCCCTTACCGATCGGGCGAAGCTCATAAGCTGCTTGCGCTCGATAGGATCGCGGGTGAATTTTAGCGCGCCGGAAACCGCAGAGCGCATGTCAGGGGCCGACAGCATCTCGGTTACGTCGGGCGGGATTTCTACGGTCGTTCCGCGAATGGGGTCTACCGCCGCTCCGAACTGCTGGTCGCGCAAGTCGCCCAGATTCTCCCGAAGAGTGAGCGGGAGAGGCTGTTTACCGATGTCGCCCTTGACGATCCCCGGAAGGCGGGAGGGAAGGACGGCATTGCGAACCTGATCGGCCATCCTGCCGGGAGCGGCCTGAGCGCGAGCGGTTGCTTCCGTCTCAAGAATCGGCTGCGCGTCTGAACCGGAGCGATGGGCGATAGCGTTGATAACGTCCTGCCCAGCCGGACCAACGACATCCAATGGGGCGGGTTGAACTCCGGCGGCACTGAGACGGTCGGCGTTGGCCTGCATTTCCGCAGCCGATGACGATATTCCTGGCAGGCTGCTCTCCAGTCTGCCCATCCAGTCGGTTTGGGGGCCGACCTTGTCCCATAGCCATTGACTCGCGTTGCCGAAGCCGCGCCCGATCATGGATATTATTGGCGTGCCTACAGCCGCGGTTATGGCCCCTCGTTCAGCCCCTTTCGCCATGTGATTAGGGTCTTCAGATAGAGCCCCTGAGACGGCACCGGTAACGCCATTTACGAGAGCGTTCTTGCCGAACCTGGCTAGCCTTCCGCCTTGACCAAGCCAGTTCACGACACCTTGTGGGATTTCCTTCAGCGCGTAGGGTATTCCGCCGAGATACCCGCTCCACGCCGCTATGGGATGCGCCGAGTTCCCCCTTGCTTCGTCTGCGCGCTGATCCTGAGCGAAGGCGGTGTAAGTGTCCCCAAGGCTGGCGTTGGAGCCGTCCAGCCCAAGCCCGCGAAGGAGGTAGTTGCTCGCGGTCTTCCCCGCCGCCATCAAATCCGACGCGCCGTTGAAGCTCGGCAGATTGAGGAGGTTTGAGGTTACTGTGTCCGTGACGCCGGGAGTCTGTTGAACGTTACGAACGACGCCAATGGGCGCATTCGCGTTCAGGCCATTCTTTACGGCCTCCGCCTTGATTTGATCGTCAGACAGCCCGAGCGGCGCGGTGAAGGTGTATTCCTTCCCCTTGCCGTCGAAGGCGTGGTAAACCCCTGTCGGAACGTTTGCAGGATCACTCGGAAAGGGCACTATTGGCCTCCGACTGTCTGCCAGCCGTTATGCCCCCACACCCTTTTCTGTCCGGTTTGTGTGTTGGTTTGGCTCATCGACACCGGAGCCATGCCGCTCGACATCGCCCGCACCTGCTTGAACAGCGGGGCGGGAAGAACTCTCGACAACGCATTGCCCTGTCCGATATCCTGATCCAGCCTGTCCAGAAGGGCGTAATCCGTCATCACGTCGTGGTGCGTGTCGCCCAGCGACGACAGGTAGGTGTTCAGTTCGACGTTCGAACGAAGCATGGACGCACCCATGCCGGTGGCCTGCTTCATCGCGAGAAGAAGGCGGGAGCGTGCGGCGTTGATAAGGTCGCGGTTCGCCTGATCTGGAACGTCCGTGTAACGCGATACCGTCTGCCCCAACCCCGAACTCTCGACGCCGGCAACGAGATTACGCAGGAAGCCAGCGTTGCGGTTCGGAATGGCCGCGTTATCGTCCAGGCTCTTATACGCCTGCCCGATCATCTGGATTGCCGAGGAGACTTGCCCCGGACCCTTTGCCGCCTGTTCCGCAGCCAACCTGTCCTGAACACTCATCGGCTTTGGGGGTGGTGGAAGCTGCCCCGTCAAGATTGCGGTCTTGACGTTAGTGTTCTGCGTTTCCGCCTGCGTTTTTGCAGTCTCTTCCGGCGTCTGCGGAGTCGGCTGTTTCGGATGAATTTGGCCGATCACCAACGCCCCCGAAGGCGCGGCAGAAGGCGCGGCTTGGGGCGTATCTAGCTGGAAACCGTCAGGAAGGGGCGGAAGAGGCATTACTGGACCCCCAATCGTGCGAGGACATTCTGTGCGTAGGCTTGGGTTTTCGGCCCCCACATCGAGCGGTCAGGACCGCCGTGGTAATATCTCAGTGCATCGGCCAGATTGCCGGTCTCCTGATAGCCCTGCTGGAGATACGCCTTCGCCAGTGCGCGCTGGTATTTGAGCGCCTGCGGATCGTTCGACTGAAGGTATTGCGGTATGTAGGCGAGACCGAGCTTGCCGGCCATTTCCTTCGCGGTTCCCGGTTCGAGCTGCGTCGAGCCGAGAGCGCCCTTCGGGCTTACGGCCAGACCGTTGCCGTGGCTTTCCTGCTGCGTCAGCGCGTCCATGACGTTATCGAAACGTGGGCGACGGAGTTGAGCCCGTCGCACCTCCTAGCGGTTCCCATTGGTTCGTCTGCGGGTTTAGCCGCAGCTTCTGTCCGGTCTTCGGATTCGTGGCCGTGACTTCGCCCGATGGAGACGCTGCGGGCTGTCCGCCACCAACCATATTGCGCGGAACGATGGTGAACGTGCCATCGCCGTTATTGGCGATCAGTGGCCCCTGCTTCGCCTGAACATAATCCATGAACGAACCGCCGTAGCCGTTCGATTTGGCGTATTCGTATTCCTTGATGGCCGGGTCTTGCGTGGCTCCGTTAAGGTGATTCATCAGCAGTGATTGCCCCTGCGCCGACTTAGGATCGATGCCAGCTGACTGAAGTTCTCTGTCGAACTCAGACTTGTCAGGATGCGTGACCTTATAGAGCGCCAAGCCAGTTGCCGGATCGGCGGCAAAAACCTGGGCTAGCCCAGGATCGGCATTGCCAAGGTAATTTCCAATCATCTGCCCAATGGCGTGCTGGCGATGGATTGGCTCCGCTCCGTTCGCGATCAGGAGGGCATCGCCAATGCGCCCTAGAACATTGTTCAGGCCGCCGAACAACCCGTGAGATTGTGGCTGCGCTGGAGCATTGATAACCGGGTTAAGCTGCGGCTGAAGGTTGGGAAGGCTCGTATCGAGTTGAAGGTCCGCCATTAGAGCTGCCCCAGATAATTCTGAAGCATCGCTCGTGCGTTCGACTGGATCGGGTGATAGGCGGTTAGTCCAGCGTTCGGGTCCATTTCAGTCCACCCCGCTAGCATCCCGGCAAGCGGCGACTGCTGCTGTCCGGTAGATGTGGGAAGGTTCGGGTGCGCGAACGGCTGCGTTGCAGACGCCAACGTTGCGTTTATTGTTCCGCCCAGCGGAAGACCGTAGGCTGGGTTAGTGAATTGAAGACCGCGCGTATATCCCAGCGGGGTTCCGAACGGATTCATGAAGCTGCCAAGGCTGGAGTAATCCATTATAGGATCGCTCCAAGGAATTTGCCGAAGTTACCAGTTGACGAACTGCCGCTGCTGGTTTGGCCTGTGTCAGCGACCAAGCCGCCAGCACCCAGGTTCAGCTTGCCGAGGCCTTCCAGCTGGCCGAGGTAGTTGTTGAGGTAGGTCGAAGCGAGACCCTGCCGGTATTGCTCCATCCCCTTCATGTCCGCGCCGGACTTCTGAAGGCCAAGAGCCGAGAATTTGCTGGTCAGGGCGTCGAGGCCCTGGTTTAGCTGGAACTGACCACCGGCTGAGTTCCAGTAGTTGTTCAGTCCCTGAGACTGCGCCTGGGAGCCGTTGACGCCGAGAATGTTGCCAAGCGCGTTATAGGTGTTGCCGAACTGCCCCATTGTCGGGCCGTAAGCGGCAGAAATCGACGGATAGGCTTGGTTTTTCGAGGAGGAGGATGAGCCGCCGAATACGTCTTTCACTTAAGCGCTCCAGATAAGAGAAGCGCTCAAGCCGTCTGTCTGTGGCGAGCGGAGACTAGGCTATATCACTGTTTCGGTGCTTCCAGCGTTCCCGCCTGCACGATCAGCGTGTATTTTTCGCCGTTGCGGACAACTTCGCGAACGGGCGTGAATCCAAGGTGCCGATAAAGCCATCTCTCGCCCCAATTCTGGGTATGACCGACGAAGGATTTCGCCCCATATTCGGTTCGCATCGCGTCCAGTGCGGCCTTGATCGATCGGATGGCCCCACCGCCGCGTGATCGGCAAAAGGCGTGGCATTCAAACACACCGGGAGCGACATATTCGAACAATCCCAAGTCGCCTCCGAACCGCAGGGCGACGTTGCGTGGATCTGACACCCATTCCTCAACGTTTTCCAGTTGGCCGATGTTCTGATGCGGGGCGGCGTTTTTGATGGAGAGCGCCAGAAGCTCGTTCGCGTCGGTTACGCGCATCCGGTGTGGTTAGCATGGGACATAAGCTAAAAGCGTTCCCTCAATGGTTAGCGATTTGCCTGCCGAGTTTCTGATGGTTATTGTGGTAGCGCTCGGGTCAGGACTGGATATGTGGAAGCGGTTTTTCCCGAACCTCGCGAGAATAGACAGCGGCAAGCTTTTCGGATGGTGTTTCACGGCCATCCTTGCGTGGATCGCGATTTACGGCGTGACGCTGGACTTCTTTATCTCGCAGGGATGGGTGACGGTCGTATGGCCCGAAAGATAGGGGGATAGTATCTTTTACAAACCCATAACAATGGGTAGTCTGCTCGAACCATTTGAATGGATCGGGCGAGCGGTGCTTGACGTCGGACTTGGCAGCTTCGTTGATAAGGTCGAAGACCACTTCGGGCGCGCGGCTGCAAAGGTGCTCATAGCGGTTGTCGGCATTACCCTTGTGTCAGGCTGCGGGGTGCTATTCTGGCGCGAGATTCTGAAGCCACTCGCCCTAGCTATTCCTGATCAAAGGCCCGGCAGCGACATGGCGGAGTTCGCAAAGCTCGTAGCCTTCGCCGCCCTTTTCATTTGGCTCGTGCACATAATGCTGCAAGCGGCTGACAGCTACCTTAGGAGGAAGCTGACGCGCCAGTTGCGTCAAAAGGTAGCGGAGGCGCGACAACTAAACGATGACATTAGGGCTGCCGTGCAAGAGGCAGATGACGCCCGTAAACGCGCCGCTGACTATTGTGCCGGGGCAACGCTAGTCTTTGAAAGAGCCCTCGAATTGGCCATGGAGCGGAGATTGATCACCGCAGAACAGGCCGACGAATTACGGCTGCTAGTCGAAGCGGAACCAGCTACGGACGCTCCTCCGGCTTCGCCTTCGCAATCTTCTTAAGCCGCTCTTCCCAGTGCTTCTCGTCCTCGTCCGCCTCTAGCTCGCGAGCGGCTTCTTTGAACTTGTCAGACTGAGAAGGCTTGTCAGTGTTCATCATTGCCTCTGTCTCTGCGGAATATTCGCCCTAGGCCGCGCCTGAGGCGAGCTTCTACAGCCTTAATGGGTTCGCGTTCCAGCGGCAGGCTTTCTGGGCCGTGGCCGACCTCTTTGATCATTGTCTCGCGAACGCTTCTAGCGACATCCCTATTGGTCGAGATCGCATGGTCTTCGCCGCTGGTAAAATCGTTGGAGAGCTTTTCCGTCGCCAATTCCATTTGAAATGCGTGTGCGGCCAATTCTAGCGGGCCAGCATGATCTAGGAGGCTCTCTCCGGCGGGGACGCCCTTCTTTTCGTGGACGTCTCTCGAAGACATCTCATAAAGGCCTTCGTAACGTGCGTTGTGAAAGAGGGGAAATCGCTGCACCCCCTTGTCCCTAGCTACGGCGGCGACACGCTTCGCTGCCTTCCTGACACGATCCCTAGTTTGTAGTCTCTTGCGGTCGTTTATCTCGCTATCCGCCAACTCTTTGCGGCGAGTTTGAACAGCGAAATAGGCCTGCGCGTCCGCAATTTCTGGCTTCGCTGGATCGCCGTTGATCGCGAGCAGATAGCAAGCCGCACGTGTGAGGAAGAAGTCTGCTGCTTCTCGTTTTGCCCCGCTTCCAATCACAACCATTTTGCCCGTGCGAGCAATATGGTGTGACGGATCAAGACCATTGTGTGCGAGGGCGTCTCTGACCCGATTCAACACAGCAGTGAGAGTAGCAAACGAGGAATATCCGAGTAGAGGCACCAATTCGCGCGCCCGCCAATATTCCGCGCCTTCCTCGCTAACCCTACGTAACGATTCAAGTTTTTCCATGGTGGGGCTGTGAATGCGGCGCTGTGGTAGATGCTCGTCCACGTTCGACCTCTTGTGTGTCACACAATTGTGTCACATACGACGCAACACACACGGAGTCGAGCCATGGGCGAGCTGCAGGTCATCGAAAACAAAATCCGAAAGAAGGAGGCGGAGATTCGCGCCCTGGAAGCCAAGCTCCAAGCGGCGAGAATTTACGTTCAAGCACTAAGCGACGTTCGCCGTGAACTGGACGGTGACGAAGCGGACTTAAAGGCTGGATCGATGGTGGCCATGGCTCGCGATGCGATACGCAAGGCGGGCAGACCCCTCCACGTGGATGACATTCTGACAGCCATTGGACGAAGCGCGGACTCGAAATCCTCACTAACTGGCTCTCTCGCCGCATACGTTAGGCGGGGGGAGGTTTTTACGAGACCGGCTCCAAACACCTATGGCTTGGTGGATCTAGAGGCTCTTGAGTTGGATGACGCGTTGCCGACAAGTCCGCCCAAGGGATTTGGCGGTCAGTCACCTTCGTTCGATGCGGACTTGGATGACGATGACGTCCCGTTTTGATCAAAAAGGCCCGGCAACAGAAGCTGCCGGGCCTTAGCGGAGGGGGTGGGTCGGTCCGGGTCGCGGCTTCCTATCCAACGGCCTTCGGGTTCAACTCCCGACACCTCCACACTCTCTGAATCTACCAGTTTTGCTAGACGGCGTCCAATTTTAGCCGACGGAGCAACCAGTCCTTCGGTAAGTGAGCCGCTTGCCGACCACGCCGCGAAGCGCTTCAACGTTGCGCTCCCCATCATTGCAGCCGTTCGCTTCACGGTTGGAATACCGAAAATCGAACTCGGCCAGATACCGATGAAGGTGCTTCTCGGAGCAGTGCTGATAGACACCCTTCATGCCCCGTTTGAAAATCGAGAAATAGCCTTCGACAGTGTTCGTCGTGATCCGGCCACGGGCATATTCGCGAGCGCCGTGATTGACGGTGCCATGGCCGAGAAACACCTTTCGGAATTGCTTGCGGTAAATGCCTGACTCGTCCGTCATGATGTAGGTTTCGCGATTCACGTTCTGCAGAACGAGCGGAACGACCGTTGCGCGGTCAGCCTTATCCACCACGAACGAGCGGCACTGGCCGCTCTCGCGGTGAACGAGCGATAGGACTGCCATCTTGTGCGCCGCACCTTGGCGGACAACGGAGCCTTCCTTGCGACCAATGTAGGTTTCATCGACCTCGACAACGCCGCCCTCACCGCCGAACGGTGCCAGTTCACCCGACCGCATCGCTTCACGAATGCGGTGCGCCAGAAACCAAGCGCTCTTGTAGGTGATTTCCAGAACGCGGCTGAGCTGGTGGGAGCTGATGCCCTTCTTGCTGCACGTCATGAGGTAAACCGCCTGCAGCATCTTGTGCAGCGGCATACGGCCATGCTCGAAAACGGTGCCGACCTTCACGGTGAACTGTTTGCGGCACTCACCACACTTTTTGAGGCCGACGCGGGTGCTCTTGCCTTCAAGTGCGTAGACGCGACCGCCGATCACTCCACAGTGCGGACACACCACTCCGTCTTTCCACAGAATACTTTCGAGGAACTCGAAAGCCGCTTTTTCGTCGTGGAAGTAGGGCTTAGAAAGAACGGACATCACTAGGTCTCCTGTTAGGGGTTGACCTAGCATTTGAGACTGGGTGTGTAAAGTATATAAATGCGAAAGATAGCAATCGGCCTGTTTCTCGTTGTCGTCGCGGGAGTGGCTCTGTGGCTCGACATCGCCAACAAGGGGCAGTGCTCGGTATGTTAGTTCTTATTTTCCATAGACCGTAATTGTTCCGCCGGTCATAGACACAGTGCATCCGAGCTGGATCGCGTTGATCGCGTTCGTCACCATGCCGCTATTGGCACAAAGCCCACGCCCCTGGTTTACCGTCTCATACATTTTCTTGTGGCCGGCGACGTTCCCAATCAAATGCGTTATGATCGTCGCAGTTGTCAGAGATGAGGAGTGGCCGCCCATATCTCCCTGATTAGATGGCGTTCCACTGCCGTTAAGCTGGACGTAATCTCCGGACGTTGTGTAGTAAGTGGTTCCGCCATCAGTGCTTGCCTGGAAAAAGCGGAAGCCACCAGAGCCGGTCGTGATGGCGTCGGCTATTACCAGTATCTCTGTGTATGAGCCAAGTCCGGTTAGGGCTGTGGCGGTTCCTGACGCCGTTGCGGACGTGACGAACTTCCAACCTCCGGCTGTCGTCCAAGTGCCATCCGCTTTGAGAAACTTACCGGCGGCCGCATCACCGGAAGCTGGAGCCGGGACAAGGCCCTTCGTCCCACCAGACCCGGAATCGCCCACCACCGCATCGAGCATTGCGGTCGTTTGGGTGCCGGTCAGCGCAAGCGGAGTCGCAGAGGAGCCCGTATTATTGCCGATAATCGAATTGGCTGCGAGATTAGCCATGCCGGAAAGGGCGACGGTGCCCCACGAAGGATTAGCAGATGAGCCGCCGGTCTTGAGCACATTTCCAGACGTTCCCGGAGCAAGCGCGGCCCACGCCGACGCTCCCCGGTAGAGAATGTCACCCTGAGTCGATCCTAGAACGTGATCGAGAACAGCCGATACGGTGTTTGCTATCGGAGCTGCGGATGAACCCGAAATATTTGCAAGAACGTCGCCATCGGCAATAGAGCCAAGCCCTCCATTGACCTGAGCCCAAGCCGCTCCGGTCCACGCATAGGTGTTGCCCGTGTCGGTTTCGTAGAAGATGTAAGTCGGGCTATTACCGCTCGCCGGGGTGGGAGGTGACGGGGTAAACGCGAGCCTTTGCGCGTTGGTCCCGCGCGATAGGAATTGGTTGAGAGTCGAGTCTGTCATGGTCCACCTACCAGAATGAGATGGCCCGCGCCGTCAGAGACAAGCACGGGCGGTTCTGCTCCGTTGACGAGAGGAATCCAGCTTCCACCGCTGCCACCGGATATTGCGTTCGTGGAAATGGAGGTGACGCGGCCCTGCGCGTCCACGGTGGCAGTTAGCGTGTGCGTAGGGTCACCGTATGTTCCCGCAGTCACGCCGCTATTGGGAAGGCCGATCGTCGGATTGCCGGAAACGCCATCGCCGTTCGTGACGGTGATCTGCCCCGATGTCCCCGTAATGGTTCTGCCGGTGAACGTGTCGGCGGCGGTCTGAGCGAGCAGGCCGTTCGTGTTGAACGCAGCAAGGGCCGTCAGCGTCGAGTCCAGCGGCTGTGCGCCGATGGTGTTGTAGGATACCGTGATCGCCACAGAGCCGTCGAACGTAGAGCCGGAAGCGGCCCCGGCCCCGGCATTGTTAAAGGTGAGCGCGTGGGCTGTCGTCCCGCCGCCAGATGCCGCCAGCGTACCGCCGCTGAATGTCAGGCCGGTTCCAATAGTAACAGCGGACCATGTGTCTGCCGCCGAGCGGTAATAGATCGTGTTAGTGCCCGTGAGCGCGGATATGGCCGTCAGGTCGCCATCGAGCGGCTGCTTTCCGTCCAGAGCGGATTTCAGGTCCGTCTGATTTGTCAGTGTGCCGCCGATACTGCCCCATGTTGCCGTTATGGCGGCGGCATTGGCCGTCTTGAGGATCGACTGGCTATTCTGGAACGCGGTGTTGAACAGGCGCTGGAACTGGAGCGTCGGGCCGCGCGATTGCTCGACAATCGGGACGCCATAAGCCAGCGGCGGAATCTTGTTGAAGCTCATGCTTGCACCCTCCGCAACGGAGGGGTACAAAAGGCGAACCCGCTGGGCGCGCCAACGCCCAAACGGGTTCTAACCACGGCGGAACGCAGGAGGTTCAGCGCATGGCTCGTCAGAAGATATGCTCTATCGATGGCTGCGGCAACAAACACTACTGCCGCGACTGGTGCAGGGTCCATTACTACCGTTGGTGGCGACAGGGCGACCCGACCGCGAGGAAGATCGTCCACGGCGCTTGCAGGGAATTTGTTGAAAAGGTCGCTATTCCGTATGGTGGTAGCGACTGCTTGATTTGGCCTTTTGCCAAGCGGCATGGATACGCGGCGATCAACAAGAGGCACTATGGAAGTGCCGTCGTCAGCCGTATCGTTTGTGAGGCGGTTCATGGTCCGCCACCGACTGATCTTCACCAAGCTGCGCACGGATGCGGCAATGGAGACAAGGGGTGCGTAAACCCGCGCCATCTGCGGTGGGCGACACAAGTCGAAAACGAGATTGATAAGTTCGCACACGGGACGTGGAGGCGAGGGCAAGACCATGCTAGCGCAAAACTTACTGACGCAGATGTAGTGAACATTCGCGCCCAGAGCGCTACTCACATGCACACCGAGCTTGCGCGCATGTATGGGGTAAACCCAAGCACGATACGACAGATCGTTTCGAGGAGGAATTGGCGTCATCTAGCGTAAATTCGCACCACCAATTCGTTCACTCATTCCATCGTCAGTAATTCGGAAGATGCGGCCAGGAGCGGATATGGTCCCGAGACTTCGCCACTCGACCGGCTGATTATAGTTCCCCGCCGCAACGGTATTGATCCCGCAATCGACGAACGTGTGGCCGAGGTCGTCGCTGATCTCCAACTGGATCAGGGCGCCGGTTTGTGTGGGGTTCCCAAGGGCGAGATCGAGTTCGACCGCGCCGCATTTCACGGTATCGCGGCCAGTGACCTGAATACCGCCTGTTACAACCTTGGTGATCTTGTCGTCAGGCCAGATAGTCCCGGCTGTGTCGCGTTCGTCGCGGCCTTTCTTGGTGTTCAGAACCCAGATCGTCCCGGTAGCATCATCCCCGCAAACGACATCGGTTTGCCCGTTGGACGTGTCGATGTTGGCAAAACCCTTCCAGTTCTGCCCGACATGCGGTCGCCAGTTCGTGCGGCCAGGACTGATCCATTCCGACCATGTTTGCGTCGTCAGGTCGTAGATGAACGACCCGGAATCCCCGAGCCTCAGAACGTAGAAGTCGTGACCGTCAAGGCTGAAACCCCACGAGCGGATCGTGAGGGAATCTGAAGCCGTGGAACCGTCGCCGCCGCCATCCAGCAGCGAGTTTCCGCTTTCATCCTCTACCGGCGTGAAAATATAGGTCTGGTCGAAGGCAAAGACGGAGATATTTCCGGTGTCCGAAACCGCAGGAGCATCATCAATCGGCCACGCATAGACCGGTCCCGGCCCCGGCGGTGATCCGTAGTAGTAATACAGCGCCTGATGGCGGATCAGGCCGTTGCCCAACCCTGTCCCGAACGGGGCTGCCGTGTTTATGTTATAGGTGTTGGCGTCGGGGTAATAAGAACTGACTAAGGCTGGATCGCCAGCATAGGGGTAACTGGAAAATTCGGTCTGCCACGCACCGGCGCGATACCGCATGAAGAACCAGTTGGCGAAGTTGCCGTTGAGAATGACGCTCTTGCCGAGATCGTTATACGTCAGGTTGTAATTCGGCATATCGACGATAGCAGCTTCGTCGTTCGCATAAGGCAGGACGGCTACCTTGTTCGGGTCTTGCTGTGGGAGCCAGACACCGCGAAGTCCTGCGTCGTCGGTTTCGGCGGCCAAGTCCCACGACAGCGACGGATATAGCGACTGTATCTGCGTCGGATTGGTGAGGAAGCCGTTGTAGACCAATATGGTCTGCAACTGCGTCAGGTCGGTGGTATGCGGACCGCGATAGAGAACGGCGCTCCAGATCTTGCCGGTGACAGCCATTAGCCGCCATTCCTTTGCCGCTGCATGGCTTCGCGGATGCGCTGGGTAATTCCCGGAGTGGACACGACTTGGGGAGCTGTGCCGTCAAGGATCCGATAGACAACGCCATCGGTTCCGGTGACCATCACATCGTCTTTGATCTTGACGATTGTGCCCTGCCAGATGCCCTGATCGAACAGGCGACCGGGAACGCGGGCGAACACATTCTCGTCGCCCGTCATATACCAGACCTCGTTCGAGTTCGGGCCGGGGAACCAAATCTGATCGCCGACGATGGCGACCTGATGAACCGTGTCTGGAGACCGTTCTGCGGTGGCGAAATTCAGGGGATCAATCGTGACTTCGCCGGGATTGATCCAGTAGAACCGTCCGTCTTTCCCGGCCCCTGCTGCACAGACGCAGATGGTATAATTCTCAATGACGCCGACCGAGACGATCCCGATGCTGTCGGGAGTTGAAACAGTCGAAAAGGTAGTTCCGCCGCCGCCGGACAGGGTTGTGCCGCCCCATGCGCCGTTCGCCATCGTTTCGGTTGTCGCGATGGAGTTTCCGCCAGTCCCGGTGTCGATTGCACGAACCACGAGCGTCGTTGCGCTAACCGAGGATGGCGTGACGGTCGTGTGGCCCGTCAACGAAAGGCTATAGTCTATCCCCGGCGTTCCAGTGTTGCCGATCGCATCGAACAGATGCTGGAGGGTGTCGGTATTGGTCCCGCCGATGAGGACAAGCCACGGGGTTGTTGAACTGCCGTCAGCTCCCGGCGTGATGTCGGTTGCGAACTTGTAATAGGTCGAGCCGATCTTGACTGTTTCGCCAGACGAGATCGTTCCAGAAACCGTGAGCGTTCCTCGGGCAAATCCGTCATCGGTGTAGTAGTAGAGGCTCGTTCCGTCCGCGATGAACAGGGTCGAGTCCGTCGCTGCGGCGCTGACCGTTGCGGTCCCGGTCCCGATCGTTCCTATGCGGGTCCATGTGATACCGTCCGTCGCAAGCCGCCAAACCTGATCGTAGCTTATGAAGAACAGGCAATCGCTGAACGCTCCCGGCTCGCTGTAGAGCAGGCGAACTGGACTGTCGGTTGGCTTCTGTGCCCACATTCGGATGCAGGGACGTGACAGCAGCCCAACCTGATCCTTCTGGTTTGTCGGATCGGCTTCGAAATAGCGGTTCTGGAGAAGTATGTCCGGCATTCCCCCGATGGTTCGGGAAAAGTCGGTCGTTCCGAGCGGCAGTCTCACTAGAACCTCGGGCGACCGGAGTTGAACTCGCTGTTGTTCGTGCCGTAGGTGCGGCCCTTCTGCCCCAAAAGCCCAAGCGTCCCCATGTCCTGCATCGGGCGCGGGCGGCGATAGCGAGACTGAATTGCCGACGATCCGGCCTGAAGCGCTAGTTGCGTTTCAGGGGCCGTCGCAGCGCCGTTGCGCGGGTTCAGACGGATCGACAGGCGCGTGGTGAAATAATCGTCGAACTCTTCCGGAAACGGCATTTGATCAGTGAGGGCTAGATCGGCGCACTTTTGCCAATTTCCCAAGTCGGCGCGATACATCCACTGCCGCGTCGTGCCATTGGTGGAAAGAGTGAGGGTCGGCGCATTCTCAATGGCTCGCTGGTTGCCGTCCAAGGTAAGATTGTAAGTCGCGAGGTTCCCGGCGACATCGACAACAGCCATTCTCTGCCCGTCATAGGGTAGAGGATCGCACTTGATCGTCTTCGCGCCGGAAAGGTTGAGGTTCATGCGCGCATTGACGGGCATGTAATCGGAGAAGGCCTGGCTATCGTCGTAGGTGCCGCCGATGTTGTAGTCGTAAAGCTCTTCCCCGACCTCCTGCCCATAGACGGACGCGAGGATGCGGTTCAGGAGCGCAAGAGCTTCTGTCTGTTCATTGGTCGTGGGCGTGACGCCGATAGTGACAAGGTTGCACTCTCGGTAAGCAGCCGTGATGATGTCGCTGGCGAGAGTGGCCACGAACTACTTCTTCTTCTTGCCGAGAATCACCTTGTTGGCTTTGGCGTCGATCTTCGCGGCCTGCGCCTTGCTCATTCGGCCAGCGTTGACGGCCTGCGTGGCCCGCGCCTTGGCATTGGCGGCGTGGCTCTTATCCGGCACGGGATAGGACCGACCCGGACCAGCGAACTTGCTTGCCGGGAGCGCCTTTCTGGCCTTCGTGGTTAGCTTTGCCATCAGTGGCCTCCACGTCCTGGAGTGAAGTAGATTTCGCCCGTTGCCCCGGCGGCAATCGCAGCAGCGAAGAGCGGGCCGTTGCCGGTGTTCTGGACAGTAAGCTCGATGTCTTTTCCCGCCCCGACAGGCATGTCCGCCGTGGTCGATGCGGTGACACTGGAATCTCCGAACGCGATCCACGCCGTGGCCGAGCCGTCATTGTAGACACGGACGGAGATCGGCCCTCTCTCGTTGTAGAGCTTCACATTGGCCGTGGTTGCGCCAACGTCGATAAGGACCGTGTGGGCGATACTTGGAACGAAAGGTTGCACTCGTAAGCTCCTCGCCTGGAAAGTGGTGAGGGGCGGCAGAAGGAGGGAACCGCCGCCCCTCTAGGCTTACGAGCCGTTGACGCGGCAGATACGGCGCCGGTCGCGGATGTTCGCCGTCAGCGCGACATCGAAGCGAACCAAGTGAGCGCCAGTGCCGAAGTCCGAGTGCTGCCACATACGAACCGAGAGCGGCACGTTCTGGAGCTTCCGGCGCATTGCGGTGTCGGTGTAGGGCAGGATCAGCGGAGCGGTCGCAACCGTCACTGCCTGCTTGTCCACGATGCCGCGCAGCGTGTAGCCGGTCGAAGCCGCGCCCTTGATGGTGAGCGCCGCATTGTCAGCCGGGATCGAGTCCACCGTCGCATGGGCGGTGTTCACGTTGACATCGCCGCCCGAGCCGGTTGCCGGAACGATAATCGCCGGGAAGATCGACAGGGCCGCAATCGCGCCAGAAGATGCGGTGGCGTCGGCCGTCACGACGAACTGCTGAAGGTGGCTGTGAGCCGCCTGCTTGCGGTTGTCGTAGGCGTAGACACCGGCAATGGTGAACACATCGCCCTTCTTGAGCGTATCCGCGCCGGTCAGCGTGTCGATTGCCAGCGTCTGGGTCATGTAGCCGCCGTTCGCGCTCGAAGTCGCGACCGCCGAGTAATTGACGTTCTGGTTCGCGCCGTTGATGAGCGCCGCCGAAGAACCGTCGCCCGCACGGCTGCCCGTGGTGAGCTTCGGAACCTGAGTGGTAAACATCGTCGGGATGTTGCCGAGCTTGCCGCTGAAGCCGTTGCGGATCGCCTTCTGGGCTTCCGTATCGGAATACAGCTTGCCGAGCTGGTTCTGGAGGCCCTGCTGGTCGTCAACAGCGAGGATCGCCCGCATACCGGCGTCGGCAACGCCTTCCTTCTTCAGCCGGACATAGCCGGACATGACATCGTTGAAGTCTGCGATGTTGTTGCCCGCGGTGCCGGTCCAGTTGTTGGCGGCGAGGAAGGTGGTGGAGAGAACGTAGGCGTCAATCTGCTCAGCGAGCGAAGTCGCGGCCCCCTGAAGCGCCTCGTTCTCGCGAACGTCTCCGACGCTCTGGATCTTGGCGAAGTCGCCCCAGCCCATGTTCGCGTTGAAGGTCTTGTTGACGGCGAACACTTCCGAGCCGAACACAGTGTCATCGACGCCCGAAGAGAGGTCTTTGACGCCATTGGTCGTCTGCGAGATGCTGTAATGCGGACGAACCTGCTCCACGACCTGAAGGCCGTTGCGGTCGTCAAGCTCAGTGTCGTATTCCTTCCAGGAAACAGCGTCACCGGAAACGAGATTGGATTCGAAAATCGCCGCGAAGGCGTTGAGCACCAGCTTTTGCTGGGCGACAGTAACAGTTGCCATTGTTTGGGATGTCCCGCTGATGAGAGTGGAGCGCCCGTTGGGCGGATCATCGGCGGGGCACGGTCGGGATTGCGTGGCCCTCGTCAGTCAGCGCGTGACGCAAGTCCTCGTCCCGTCGAGGCTTGCCGCGTGGGGTGGCTATAGCATGGGGAATTGCGCGCCAGCGTTCCCGCGAGCATAAGCGGCGCATGAGCAGGACGCGCGATGACGAGATCGGCTGCTATCTCTACGCATTGGCCTATTTCGTCCCTCTCGGCGTGTTGATCTACATCGCCGTGAAGGTTGCAGAGATCGCCTCAGCCCTGAATGGCCTTCGCCAGTGACGCCAGATCGCAATCCAAGCGGGTGAAGTCGGGCCAGAACTGGCCGCCGGCACCCCTGACGCGCTCCGATGGAGGCTCCGGAGCGTTCGTGGTGTGGTTCGCCTGCTTCTTGGCTGGAGAATTGCCCTTCACCGTCGATTCAATGCCGTCGAAGATGTCCTTGCCGCGCATCAGATACGGTGCAGCCATCATATGGGCGACTTGCGGATTCAAACCGGCGCTCAGCGCAGCATTGACCGCATTATGATACCCACGTTCTGCTTCCGCTAGCTTCTTGGCTTCTTCAGGATGCGTTGCGAGGTGATAGGCTATGTCGTCGCCAACGTCGGACCCCTGAACCGCAGCCGCCGACAGCGGCAGCAAGTGCCATTCGCCATTCTTGGCGGACTCAACGACCACTTCGTTGAAGTCAGGATACTTATCGACCGCCTTCGCGGCCTTCTCGTTCCATGCCGCATTAAGGGCGTCGGCTTGAGCCTTCTGCTCGCGCTCCTGAGCGTCCTTGGCCGATGTTTCGGCGCTCTTCTGCTTGTCTGCTTCCAGTTTCTGGGCAACGCGATGGTCAACAAGGTCGGCCAGGTATTGGTTATAGTCCTGCTCATAGAGCGGATGGGCAACACCAAACCCCTCGTATTTCGGATCATCTACCTTTGGCGGAGCAGGTTCGGTCACAGCAGCGGGTTTCGTGCCGCCTTCAAGTGCGGCAATGCGCTGTTCCAGTGCAAGACGCTGGGCGCGCTCCTCCTCGACCTTGCGCTCGGCTTCGCGGCGAGCCTTGGTTAGTTCGTCAATGCGCTGCTCGGCTGACTTGCCGCGCTTCTTTGGCTTGGATTCGTCGCCGTCGGGCGTCTCAGCTGCGTTCTCTTCCGGTGTTTCAGGTGTCTCGATAGCCTCGGCCTCGGTTTCGGCGTTCTCAGGGGCCTCTACGGACGTTTCTAGGGCCGGTTCTACCGCGTTCGACACTTCCTCAGTCGCGGGCTTGGCCTTCGTCTTTGCCGGAGCCTGTTTCTCCTCAAGCTGCTCGCGCGCCTGCATTGCGCTGCTCATTTCGATGGAATCATCAGCCATTATTTAGGCTCCCAGAAAACGGAGGAATGAAGCAAAGGCCGACTCAATGGGCGATTTGCTCTTAGAGAAAGCGTCAGCCATCACCTCGCGCTCGACGCGCTTGGAGTATTCTCTGCTCGTCTCGCCATCACGAGCCGGATGGCCCTTGATCGTCACCATCGGAGGCAGATTTGAGAAATCGACAGGTGGGCCGACATACATATCGAAGCGGATTGTTTCGCTCATTACGCTGCGATGTCCTGTTCCTTGGGTTGGGTTGCCGCCATGATGTGCGGCGTTAGAGCCTTCAGTCGGTTGGTGTTCGCATTGAACAGTTCAGCCTGAACCCGCTGCACTTCGAGGGGATCGCCACCGCCTAAGGCCATTGCCGCCTTCGCGTGAGCTTCGATCGCCCGAGCCTGTGCTTCGTCAGCCTTGGCGCTGGTAAGACGAAGCTGCTGTGCCGCCTGCGCCTGATCCATCATCATTTTTTCTTGGGCGGCAGCCGCCATCTGTTGCGCTGCCTGGGCCGCCGCATCGTTCGCCGGATTTGGCGGTGCGCCACCTTGCTGTGCGTTGGGGTCAGCGCCGCTAGATTGCGGTCCATTCTGTCCCGGTGAAGCCGATCCGGGCTCGCTCTCGTCCGCATCGTCTCCGAGAATCTGCGGCGGGATCGTTCGCTTGATTCTGGCGGCAATTTCATCGCCGTCCGGAATGTCGAGCGCCTGAATGATCTTGTCGCCCGCAATCTGCATCAACTGCGGCGCCTGCCCCGCGAGTTCGGTCAAAGCCGCCGACGCCTCAAGCCGCCGCGTCATATAGGCTGGACCCGTCGAAATGGTCACGTCGTAGCGGCCCTTCGACAAATCCACCGAACCTTCGTCCAGCGGATCGTTGACGCGCATGAACTTGATGGCCTCATTTGCTCCAATGAGCCTGATCGTGCGCGCCGTGTCGTAGGCTACAGGCAGAAGGTAGTTGATGACATCGCCGCATTCCATCTGCGCGGCGTCCATGTTGTCGTGATAGACAATGGTGGCGATGTCGCCTTCCTGCTGTCGGCGTTGGATCGCAATGCCGGAAGTCTCGTTCGACGGCATTCCCCGATTGGCCTCGAAGATTCCGGTAACGTCGCGGATATCCTCGGCATACCATTGCGCCTCCGAGGCTATGGCGTTCAGATCCAGCCCGGTCACCTGCTGCGGCGCCTGTGTTCCCTGGTTGTGAACCAGCGTATTGGGCCAATCCTTCTCCCGGCCCTTGATCGCCGATGCATCCGCCATGAAGTTGGCTCTCGGAGACAGCATCAACTTCTCGGCAATAACCGAGCGCATGTAGTCCTTGAGCTGCGCGGGATCGCGCATGAAGCGGATGAGGCCGAACCGCGTGCGCTTGTCGCCTTCCCAAATCTCCTGACCCGTGACCTTGATGATCGGCAGCCGAGGGACGCAAATCTCGAACGCATCGGTTAGCTGATCCTGCCCGTTCGTCACCACCATGCGGGCGTATTTCTTCGGAGCCTCGCGGATCATCGGCTTGCCAGAGACGGGATTGATGATGAGGCGCGGCTTCCACTTCTTCTCGGGAAGGTCGGTTACGTCGATAATCTCGGGATCGCCGCCGTTGGGGTCGAGAAGCATGGCAATCGTCCGCTTCTTCTCGAACATCGTCCAGTATTCGGCGATCCGAACAGTGTCGCCCTGAGTCCAGCCTTCGGCGGTCAGCCCGACAGCATCGAGGATCGAACCAGCGTCCTTCGCATTCTTGCCGAACTTCTGCTGGAATTTGTCCTTCGGCATGTTCTCGGCAACGAAGCAGTATTGGGCATCGCGCCCGGTCGCGTCGGCTGACTCGGGATCCCACAGAACCGCCAGCGGATTGGGAATGTCGCGAATGAAGATGTCGCGCTCGAACACATCGTCATAGGCGTAGTCGAGATCGACGCGGAAGTTCGACATCCCGCAGTAGACGGCACTGGTGAAGCTCGACAGGTAAATGCGCTGCGCCCGTGAGCGAACTTCAATGTTGCGGATCAGCTCGGAACGAACGTCGGCAGTCTCGACATCGCCAGCCTCGTTCGGAAGCACCTTGATTGCGACTTCGTTCGCTCGCCTGTCTCCTGTAACCTGAGCGGCGACGGCGGGAACGTTGTTTACCGTCAGGCATGGCAGCGGAAAGCCGTAAAGTTCGCGGCCAAGTCTCTCGCGATAGGCTTTGACCTGATCATCCCAATGCTCGCCACGGGCAAACTTCAGGTCTCGCAACGCTTCGTCGCGATTGTCCTTGTCGAACTGCTCGGCCTGTTTCCAGGCGTCGCGCACTTCCTTGCTGAAGTCGTCAGCCATTGACGGAAATCTCCGAAGATGCCGCGCCAACCACACGGCATGTTTGCAAATCAGATGAGGCGACGAAGCGCGGTCTCCAGAATGCCCACCAACGCCATGCCAGATTGGGCATGTCGCGATAGATGCCGCTGATGGTAAAGGTGTCGCCCATCTTCAGCTCAGCCACGTTTCTTCCAATCCGTGATCGCTAAGCCCCAAGCCTGAACTTCGACGTAGATGGGAGATGACGGCCAACCGGAGCCGTCATGCTCAATTAGGGCCTTGCGAGCCTCAGCGTACTTGCGCTCTAGAAATCCCAGACGACCAGCAAAGCCATCTGCGACTAGGTCGTCAGCCATTGATCATTCCAACAACAAGAGGGATTTGCGACACGGCGCACTTGAGGAACATGCGCTCGGGGTAGTCCTTGAGCATCGCTCTCAGCATTTGGTCGAGACGCACGGCCTGTTCGAACTTGGTCACGCCGCGATTTCCTCGTGCTGAAAATTCAACCTCGCGAAGTCTCCCCAGCGCTCAAGCGCCGCCTTGTCGTATGCCAGCGCGGCCTCTTCAGCCGTAGCGAACATGCCAAGGTAGATATTCCCATGTCGCGCTGGATCATTAATGATCGCACGGAAGCGGTTATGCCGCTGAACGACGCCCCAATATCCAGACCTAGGCTTTGGCCGGTTCGTATTGGCTGAGTTCTGAGCGTAAGTGGCGATCCGGAGATTGGAACGACGGTTATTTAAGCCGTCGCCGTCAACGTGATCGACAACGGCATTTGCCGGGGCATTGAGTAGCATGCGGTGCATTGAGATAACCTGATGACTTGATTTGAGGGCATACCAACCAAGTATCTCGCCAGTCGCCTTTGACGGGCGCGCGACGGCATACCACTCATGCTCAGCGAGGTGCGCGTCCTCATCGTCAACTACCGCAAACAATCCTTGGTCGGCATGCTTGCCGCGCGTGAGTGGGATTCGGATCACGAAATCCCCCCCATCCATCCAGCGCTCACGCCGTGAGGGACGTGCGTTCGGATCGTGAAAGCTGGAGCGCTCGGCTCTTCGTAAGCAATGCAGCCAAGGCCGAAGGCGTCGGCAGAGTGAGACGACCAATCGTGCGACGGCCCTAAATCAATCCCCCGCTCCTCATCTCGCTTGGCGTGGTACCAACCGAGCGCTTGGATCCCCGCCGCACACTTCTCCTCGTCGAACCGCATCCGCGAGAACAGTCGCCTAGCCTCTTCGACGCGAGCCATTGCCGCGCCTCGCCCTTGGTTCTTGATGACCGTGACATCATATCCCGCATCGCGGAACGCGGACTCGTATGAGACATCGATAACGCGGTCGTTTGTCGCGCCGTCGTGCGGCAACCAGATTGCGGTCCGGTCCGTCGTGTAGCCCTGCGACCTCAACCAGTTCAGGTGAGTTGCGATCGGTTGGCCTTGCGCCTCGTAATGATTGACCCAGCGTATCTCAGTCCCGACGATCTGCTGCGCCCAGAACACGAAATTGTCTGCCTTGGCGCCAGTCCCACCGATGTCGGCAAAAAGGCGAATGATCAGGTTCGGCTCTTCGGCAACCAAACCAATTCTGCGTTCTTCCCTAGCCCTCGTAAGGAACGGAGCGAAGTAAGCTCCCTCGACGGCGCGAACGAAATCGCCTTCCCAGATATGATCGTATGAATCCGGTCGCTCCCCCTTGTCCTTCAGCCGCTTGCGTTCCAGAATTTCAGGAAACCACGGGTTGTCGCGCCAGTTCATCTCGACGATTTTGACGCGCGGGTCGGGCTTCGCGATCCTCGTGTGAAACCGCTTGTTCGTGGCCGACTTCGCGTGTTCCGGGTTCCACGTCAGCCACAGCTCGGAATCTTCCTCGCGAAGCGTCGGGATTAGAACAACCCATGCTTCTTCCGTCGCCGCTTCCGCTTCCTCGATCCACGCCAGCAGGATTCGAGAGGTTGACTTGATGCTGCCCAGATTGCGTGCGAGGCCGACGAACGAATAACTTATGCGCCCAGACTTCGTGCGGATATATGTCTCGCCAATGTCGAAATGTGCGGCAAGCCACGGCTCGGAACGAATTGCGGCCTTCACTTCCTCAAGCGAGGAGTCGGCCAACGAGTTCATGAATTGGCGGCCACAGAGGATGATCCCCGATCTCCCGGCCATATCCCATTGATAAGCTCGAACCGCCGTCATCTTGGCGAACGAGCGAGACTTCGCGGAGCCGCGACCACCATGCGATCCACGCACGTCAGCTTCGCCCAGGAACACGGGCTTGAGCTTAGGCGGAAGCTTAATCCTTGCCGTCGCCATCGACCAACTCGATGCGGGTTATCAGGGTGAGAGGATTGTCCGTGTCGCCACCCAGAACCTGCGATGGCTTTCCGTAGCCGCGATCCAGCAGCGCATTGGCGGCAGAGACGCGAGCGGCGGCAGGCTCGTCCTCATCTCCCATGATCGTTGCCAGTGTCTCAAGAGCGTCGTCCGTATATTGGCGGGCAATCTCTTTGAGGGACGCAGTGGCTTTGTTTGGAACACCCGGCTTGCGTCCTCCCCGTCGCTCACCCGGCGCAGAACCTCGATTGCTAGTCTTTGCTACTTTTCCGCCGGTCACAGCGACGGCTCACGGTTGCGCTTGTGGTAGGCGGCTATCGGATACTGGCACTCAAGTTCGTCAGGACTGAGCGGGCGCAGCTTGCGAGCGCCTTCCGGAACCACAAGACCCTGATTGATGAAGGACTGACGCAGTGGCCCGCTCATTGAAGCGGTTATGCCACACGAAAATGCTGTTAAGCGTTCCCGTTCTTTAAGCGGATGGATCTGGCGTAGCGATGCTGGCGCTGATCTTGGGGAATGCGTTCAACATATCCGTACCGTTCGAGGCGTGCGATGATATCGCAGACCTTTGCCCTGGTGGATATTCCGAACTCGTCAGCGATCTCTTCGTAACTCGGAACTGTCGAGCCCATATTGCGGAGATACCGAAGCACCTGCTCGCACCGGTAGCCAAGGATGCGCGGCTTGCTTCGGCACGGCTCAAGGAAGTGCGCAGATCCCCTAATCGATGTAACCATGTCCCACCCCCGCTCTTTCCGTCAGTCTGCCGGAGCCTTCCGGTTCACTTCATCGATCGCCAGTTCCCACAATCTTGCGAGACGCGATTCCTCGCGGCGCTTGCTGTGCATCTGCATCTCAAGCTCGAATATCTCGTCTCGAACAGTGTTCAGCTTCAGTGAGACCTCGCGAAGCTCGTCCAGTGCGTGTTTCATTTCAGCTTCGGCCCAAGTGTCGGGATGCCATTGGTATTCAGGAACCAGTGAAGGCCGTCGCGCACCTCATACTTCCCGTCGCTGTATGGGGTGCGGCCGGCCAAGCGATCATTGCCGAGATCGCACGATTCCTGCGGTGTTCGCTTGGGCTGGCTTTCGGGCTTTCCAGCAAGCAGTTTGTTGCTACGCAAACGATCTCTCCTGAATTTTCGTAAAGCTCGACGGCTGAAGGAAAAAATCTATGTTTGCCTTCCATCCACGGTCGTTTTCACCGCACAGGAAGCGCGACTTCGGGACCGCCCAAATGGCCTCGGTGATGTCATCGACCGGATGGCGTTTGACGAATGTGTTGAGCTTGCGTCGGCGCTCTGGCGTCATCTTCGCTTTCGGTAGTCCTGCGTCTTCCGCCATGACGTTCCAGGCCTCCAGCACGTCCTCTGGATCAACCCGATCTTCCTCGATTTTGGGGGGACTAAGGGGGGATGTTTTGGAGGGTTTAGGAAGGGGGGGTGCAGG
>Ga0207649_10000239_pt1 | contig 44755 bp, 41 predicted proteins | sample KBSC43metaG_FD_184317 | JGI IMG/M metagenome (GOLD analysis project Ga0207649, IMG submission 184317) | Corn rhizosphere microbial communities from Kellogg Biological Station, Michigan, USA - KBS C4-3 metaG (SPAdes) (version 2) | ecosystem: Host-associated > Plants > Roots > Rhizosphere > Soil ... | reverse complement strand
CAATCTCGTCATTGTTCGGCACGAATTTCTCGAAGGATCCGAGACCAAAACCGTGGATTCGGTTTACGCCCACCTCGACAAAATCCTCGTGAAGACGGACCAGCAGCTCACGCGCGGTGACCAGGTCGGCACCATCGGCACCGCCCACGGCACCTATCCAGCCCACCTCCATTTCGAAATCCGAAAGAACCTCGGCATCGGCTACAATCAGCGCGGATTCGCGAAGGATCTTTCCAACTATTTTCTTCCAACGCCCTTCATCCTCGCCCACCGCACGCTCATCGGCGGCGGACGCACGGTTCCCGTCGCCATCGGCACCTTCGGAACGGAGGCGATCACCCCCCACCCGACCAATCCACAAGCAAGCCCGTCGCCCACTCCGAAACTGGAAAAACCATCGCCCGAACCAAAATTCCGAGTGAATCGCTATGACGATACACCGTGAGTCCGGCCGGAAAGAAATCGTCCGGGCCTCGAGAAACTGCACCCCCCCGGGCTCGAACCGGGAACCAATTGATTAAGAGTCAACTGCTCTACCATTGAGCTAGGGATGCTCGCTGAATCCCGCGGAAGCGGGAGGGAGGAAACTACATTGCGCCGCGAATTTGCCAAGCGCGAAGTTTCGCCCCTTCCGACCAGCGCGTCGGCGAGGTTTCCGATTTGCCAACGCGGCGTGCAGCGCGTGGGATGTCGCTTCCCGATGATGACCACCATCCAGCTCCACAACAACCGCTGGAACTGGAAATTCCCGAGCTCGCGCCCCGGAAGAGCTTCTTCCTCTTTGGCCTCCACAAGGCGGGCAGTGTGCTGCTCAATCGCGCGTTTTCACTCTGCGCGGCGGAGATGGGCGTTCCCATCATTCAAATTTCCAAGGCGGCGTTTCGCACTTCCGACGACCAATTCAACGCCTCGCCGGGCCTCGCGCAGGTCTTTTTCCCGACCGGCTACTGCTGGGCTTTCGCTACTTTCCGCCCTATCTCTAGCGGACATTTTTCGAAGCGCAGCCGCGTCCCGCCATTCTTCTGATCCGCGATCCACGTGACATTCTCACGAGCCTCTTCTTTTCCGTGGCCTACAGCCATTCGATCAGCACCGGCGAGGCGGGCGCCGACCAGCTGGCCGCGCGCGACCGCGCCGTAGCCCTCGGGATCGACGCCTACGCCCTGGAAAACATCGCCTTCGTGCGGAACGAATTCGCGTCATACGACGCCATCCTCTCGAGCCCCGGACGAACTCTACCGCTACGAGGACGTCGTTTTTTCCAAGATCCCGTGGATTCAGGACGCCCTGCACTTTCTCGGCGAATCCCTGCCGGACGCCACCGTCGCAAACATCGTCGAGCAGGTGGACCGCCGTCCCGCCCAGGAACGGCCGGACAAACACGTCCGCCGCGTGACGCCCGGCGACCACCGCGAAAAGCTTCAGCCGGCGACGATTGCCCGGCTCAATGAGGCGTTCGGCGATGTGCTCGAGCGCTTCGGTTATTCGGCCTGAGGCCGCCACGCCGCCCGGAAAAAGGGCTTGACGCTCCCTCGCCCCGGCTTAACTTCACCGCATCTTATCGAGAGTGGCAGAGGGACAGGCCCGATGAAGCCACGGCAACCGGTTCGAGAACGCGCGAGCGTTTTTGGGCGCCAGGTGCCAAATCCTGCTCCGCGGCGCAAGCCAAGGGGGAAGATGGGATGCGACAGTCGATTCCGGTCTGCCGTCTCTTCGCTCACTCTCGATCCGACGAGTTATTTCCATGAGCGATCGACCCTTCTTCAGCAATCTGAAATGCCGCGAATGCGGACGCCTCTATCCCAAGCAGGCGATCCACATCTGCGAGTTCGACTTTGGCCCGCTCGAGGCCGCCTACGACTACGACGCCATCCGCGAATCCATCTCGCGCGAGGCCATCCAGGCGCGCCCGCACAGCATGTGGCGCTACCGCGAGCTGCTGCCGATCGACGGCGCGCCGACCGTCGGCGCCCAGGTTGGGTTCACCCCGCTCGTGAAGGCCGACCGCCTCGCCGCACGCCTCGGCGTGAGCGAGCTCTACGTCAAGAACGACACCGTCAATTACCCGACGCTTTCGTTCAAGGACCGCGTCGTCTCGGTCGCGCTCAGCCGCGCCCGCGAGCTCGGCTTCAAGGTCGTCGCCTGTGCTTCGACCGGCAATCTGGCGAACTCCGTCGCCGCGAACGCCGCCTCCGCCGGTCTCAAAAGCTACGTCCTCATCCCGTCGGATCTCGAGCGCAGCAAGGTCGTGAATTCACTCGTCTATGGCACGAACGTCATCGGCATCGAGGGCGCCTACGACCAGGTGAACCGCCTGTGTTCCGAGATCGCCGGCAAATATGGCTGGGGATTCGTGAACGTGAACCTGCGCCCGTATTACGCCGAAGGCAGCAAGTCGATGGGCTTCGAAATCGTCGAGCAACTCGGCTGGCAAACGCCAAAGCACACTGTCATCCCGATGGCCAGTGGTTCGCTGCTCACGAAGATTCACAAGGCTTACACCGAATTCGCGAAGGTCGGCATCATCGATGCCCAGCCCTTCTCCGTGCATGGCGCGCAAGCCGCCGGCTGCTCGCCGATCAGCACCGCGCTCAAGAAGGGCACCGACATCGTGAAGCCCGTGCCGAAGCCCGAGACCATCGTGAAGTCGCTTGCCATCGGCACGCCCGCGGACGGCTACTACGCCATCCGCACGATGAAGGAAACCGGCGGCAGCGCCGAGGATTGCACCGACGAGGAAGTCATCGAGGGCATCAAGCTCCTCGCCGAGACGGAAGGCATCTTCGCGGAAACCGCCGGCGGCACCACCGTCGCCTGCGCGAAGAAACTCATCGAATCCGGAAAAATCCCGCGCGACGAATCCATCGTGCTCTGCATCACCGGCCACGGCCTGAAAACGCAGGAAGCGATCCACGACAAATGCGGCGCCCCGCGCCTCATCAAGCCCAGCCTCCGCGAATTCGAAGCCCTCATCGCCGACGAACTCGCCGGCCTCGAAACCGTCACCGCGTAAACCCTCTCAACTCTCAATTGCCCGCAAAATAAAACTGAATGAGCGAGGCGGGCGATCTCGCTACGCTCGATTCTCAACTCTCTACTAATCCCATGGCCCAAGTCCGCATTCCCACTCCGCTCCGCAAACTCACCGGCGACCAGGAAGTCGTCGCCGCCGAAGGCACGACCATCGGCGACGTCCTCACGAACCTCGACGCGACGTTTCCCGGCCTCGGCGAACGCCTCTGCGACGAGCAGGGCAACGTCCGCCGCTTCGTGAACATCTTCGTCAACGACGAGGACATCCGCTTCCTCGAGGAAAAGGCCACCGTCGTCAAAGAGAGCGACGAAATCAGCATCGTCCCCGCCATCGCCGGAGGTTAGTCTGCATTATGGCCGAACAATCCACCCGCCTCTGGCTCATGTATCCGGCGCGTCTCATTACGCGCCCGGTCATCTACGAGCTCGGCAAGAACTTCGCGATCGTCACGAACATCCGCCAGTGCAGCGTCACCGATGAAATCGGGCTCGTCTCGCTGGAACTCGATGGCGAGCGCGAGGAAATCAAGCGCGCCATCGCGTGGCTCGAGGAAATCGGCGTCAAGGTCGAGCCCGTCGAGATCCAGACCATCGAAGGCTGATCCCATGCCCGCGCCGCGCCCGCGCGTGCTGTTCGTGGACGGCCACAGCATGATCTTTCAGTGGCCGGCGCTGCGGGCGCTTCACGCAAAAAACGGTCCCGCCGCGCGAGAGCAACTGATCCGCGCGCTCACGCGCTACCAGGACGCCACCGGCACGCACGTCGCGGTTGTTTTCGACGGCAAGGGCCAGCGCAACAACGAAGCCAGCGAGCCCGCCGGCATCCAGATTTTTTATTCGCGCGACGGCATGACGGCCGATTCCGTCATTGAACGACTCGTCGCCACCTACGCCGGGAAATACGACATCGTCGTGGCGACGGACGACAATCTTGAGCGCACCACCGTCGAGTCTTTTGGCGCGACATGGATGTCCTCCGAAATCCTCGCCTTGGAACTTCGCACCGCGGACGCCGATCTGGCCGACCAGATCGAACGCCTGCGCCGGAAATAGCCGCGTTACTTCGCGGCCGGGAACTGACTCATCAGCAGCGTGACGCCGGATTCGATCCGCGCTTTCTGCGTTTCGTAGGGCTTGTCCCGGTTCACGCGCGCGCTGACGGCGCCGCGCCAGAGCGACTCGTGGTCGTTGGCGTCCTCCGCATCGACGATCAACGTGCCGACCTCGTATTTCGGATCGGGCAGCTTCTTCGCCATGTGCAAGATCTTCCGCTCCGGCCCGCGATTCGTTCCGAAATACTGATCTGCCACCGTGGTCGTCGCGCCCTCCTTGTAAAGCATGAGGAAGCTGACCTCGAGATCGCCACCCGTGGTCACGAGCTGGTATCCCTTCTTCGCGAGCTGCGCGTCGATATCGGTCTTCACGAGCGCAAGATAGATGTCCTGATTGTTGTAGGGATTGATCTCCGAGGCGGCAGGCAACGACCAATGGTAAGTCTTCGCTTTTTCGACGCGCTGAAGGTCGCCCGGATCGTAGGCGATGGCGACCACCTTGGGAGAATGCGTGATCGCGGCGCAACCGGTGATCAGAAGGGCAATGGCGAGGGAAAGGAACGCGCGGTTCATGCGGCGAGCAATAGCGGATCGCCCCGGCGGCGGGAAGCCGATTCAGCCGAGAGCCGCCGCGCGGTCGCGGTTTCGCCACACGGTCGCCGCACTCTTCATCCGCGTGAGGATGTAATAGACGGTCTGGCTGCGTTGCCGCACGAGGTCCGCGCCCACGATCTTCGGCACGAAATCCGCCGGCACCGCGAGGACCTCTTCGATCGTGCGGCCTTCGAGGCCCTTGCAGAGGATGGCCGTCATCGCCTTCGTGAGCGTCTGCACCTGCGGGCCGAGCGTGACGCGGTAATGCGTGGTGCGGTCGGGATTCACCTTGAGGAAAACGCCGACCGTGTCGGTGCATTCCTCGTCCTTGCGCACGTCCTCGAGGTCGAACGTTTCGCCCTCGCGCGGACCCTGATTTTTCGCCTGATCGGCGTAGGTGATCAGCGTCTCGCGCTTCTCCATGTCGGGCAGCGCCTCGAAGAGATCGACGATCTGCTGGAGCTTCGGCGGATACATTTTCCCTACGCGCCCTTTTCGATGGGGGCGCGCACCTTGTTGCCCCACTCGGTCCACGAGCCGTCGTAGTTGCGCACGTTTTCGTAGCCGAGCAGGTAGGTGAGCACGAACCACGTGTGGCTCGAGCGCTCGCCAATGCGGCAATAGGCGACCACGTCGTCGCCGGGCTTCAATCCGGCCTCGCCTTCGTAAATCGCGCGCAGCTCGTCGGCACTTTTGAAGGTCGCGTCGTCGTTCACGGCCCGCTTCCACGGCACGCTCTTCGCGCCGGGCACATGGCCACCGCGCAGCACGCCCTCCTGCGGATACTCCGGCATGTGCGTGATCTCGCCGATGAATTCGCCCGGCGAACGCACGTCGATCAACGGTTTGCGCGCCCGGCTTTGCGCCAGCGCGTCGTCAAAAAACGCGCGAATCTCGTCGTCGTAACGTTTCGGCGGCACCGGGTATTCCGTCGGCGCGGGTTTCGGAATCTCGCGCGTCGTTTCGCGGCCTTCGGCGATCCATTTGTCGCGGCCTCCGTCGAGGATTTTGACCTTCTCGTGGCCGAACAACCGGAACGCCCAGAGCGCGTAGGTCGCCCACCAGTTCGACTTGTCGCCGTAAAAAATCACGGTCGTGTCGGGCGTAATCCCGTTTTTTGCGGCGAGTTCGGCGAAGGCTTCCGGCGAGATGTAATCCCGCACGGTCTGGTCCTGCAGATCGCTGCGCCAGTCGATATGCACCGCGCCGGGGATGTGGCCGGTGCTGTAGAGCAGGATATCCTCATTGCTCTCGACGATGCGAATATCGGGGTCGTTGAGATGCTCGGCCAGCCAATCGGTCGAGACGAGGGCTTCGGGGTGGGCGTAGGAACTCATGATCGGAATGGGTGCTTGGAAAATAATTTCAACCGCGTCAATCGCGGCTCAAGGGATTTCTAGGACTATGACGAACGCCGGCCGGCTCCAAAACGTCGCCGCTGCGGCTGCCGACCGCCACCCGGGCTGCCGTCCATCCGCACCATGGGACGCCGCGGACCCCGCTCTCGCTGGCCGCCGTCTTCCTTCGGCGCGGAGGCGTTGTAATCGAACCCTTCCGCCCGCTTGCGGGGGATGCCGCGGTTGATGAACTTTTCCAGCGACTTGAGCGGACCGTAATCCTCGCTCGAAATGAAGCTGATCGCGTCGCCGATCGCCTGCGCGCGGCCGGTGCGGCCGATGCGATGGACGTAGTCCTCGGCGTGCATCGGAAAGTCGAAGTTGATGACGTGCGAGATGCCATCGACGTCGATGCCGCGAGCAGCGATGTCCGTCGCCACGAGCACGCGCACTTCGCCGTCCTTGAATGCCTTGAGCGCGCGCAGCCGCTGATTCTGCGAGCGGTTCGAGTGCAGCGTGGCGGAGGAAATGCCGGACTGCTCGAGCTTCTTCGCGATGCGGTCGGCGCCGTGTTTCGTGCGCGAGAAAACGAGCACCATGTTCATGGCGGGATCCTTCAGCAGATGCACGAGCAGCGCGGGCTTGAGGTGCTTGGGCACTTCGTAGGCGAGCTGCGTGACGCTCTCCGCGGGATTCGACCGACGGCCGATCTGCACGGTGCGGGGATTGTGCTGGAAGTCGTGCGTGAGGGCCTCGATTTCCTTCGAGAGCGTCGCCGAGAAAAGCAACGTCTGCCGCTTCGTCGGCACCGACTTCACGATGCGGCGGATCGAGGGCAGGAAACCCATGTCGAGCATGCGGTCGGCCTCGTCGAGCACGAGAAATTCCAGCGAATTGAAGTTCGCGACGCCCTGGCCCATGAGGTCCATCAGGCGGCCGGGCGTGGCGATCACGAGATCCACGCCGGAGCGCAGCGCCTGGATTTGCGGGCGTTCGCCAACGCCGCCGAAGACGGTCGCGATGCGGAGCGGCAGATGTTTGGCGTAGGCGCGCACGTTTTCCTCGATCTGCGCGACGAGTTCGCGGGTGGGCGCAAGGACGAGCGCCCGGGTGCGGCCGCCGCCGGTGCCGCGGTTGGCAAGCAGGGTGAGCATCGGCAGCGTGAAGGCGGCGGTTTTGCCGGTGCCGGTCTGCGCGATGCCGATCAAATCATGGCCCGCAACGATCTCGGGAATGGCCGCCGCCTGGATGGGCGTGGGCTCGGTGTAACCCGCCTCCTGGACGGCTTTGAGAATGCGGTCGTCGAGACCGAGAGTGCGAAAAGGCATAGTCCCGCCCAATATGAGGCGGCCCGGCCGGCCTGCACACTTAATTCGTCGCCCGGCACGCGTTCACGCCAGCTCTTCCAGTGCATCCGCCACCGCCGCGGGCAAGGCGCGCGGCCCCTCGCCGCCCAGCTGCGCATCCACCGCCTCGAGCCGCCGGATGAGGTCGAGCACCTCACGCCGCGTGTAGGGACCGCCCGCCGCCGCGCAGAAATGCGTGCGGCAGCCGAAAGGCCGATCCGCGTAGATCAGGCAGCGCTGAGTCACGGGATGCAGCAGCGGACACGCACCGTCCGTCCGCTCGGGCAGGCGTTTGCGGCCCGCCGCGCGCACCGCCCGCGCGGCGAGCAGCGCCTCGCCCTTGGTGAGATATGGTGTGAGCCCGGTGAGCTTGAAGTGGCAGCACTCGGTGCGCAGCGTGCAATTCCGCTCGATCGGCCGCGCCGCCACCTCGGCATAAACCGCGCGCACCTCGCTCAGATCCGGCCGCCGGTTTCTCATTCCGCCATCGCGTGGCCGGCGATCCAGCCGGTCGTCCACGCCGCTTGAAAATTGAATCCGCCCGTCACGCCGTCGATGTCGAGCACCTCGCCGGCGAAATACAGCCCCGGCTGCACGCGGCTCTCCATCGTCTTGAAATCGACCTCGGGCAGCCGCACTCCGCCGCAGGTCACAAACTCGTCCTTGTTGAGGCTCTTGCCGTTCACCGGCAATTCCGTGCGCGTGAGCAACGTCGCCAGCTCCAGTGCGCCCGGCCGCGAAAGCGTCGTCCAGCGCACGTCGGGTCCGATGCCCGCCTCGGCCACGAGGCTCTCCCAGAGCCGCGCGGGCAATGCCCCCAACGGACTGTTCACCACCGCCTTGCCCGGTTGCGAATCCCGCCGCGCGCGCAGCTCAGCCAGGACGTCGTCGGTCGTGCGGCCCGGCAGCCAGTTCACGCGCAGCGCGAATTGGTAATCCCGATCATGCAACTCCCGTGCGCCCCACGCGCTCAGCCGCAGAATCGCCGGTCCGCTCACGCCCCAATGCGTCACCAGCAGCGGCCCACGCTCGCGGAGCTTCGTGCCCGGCACGCTGGCCTCGACTTCCGCCGCCACGCCCGGTAGCGCCCGCAGCCACGGCGTCTCGACGTGAAACGTGAACAGCGACGGTACCGGCGGTTCCAGCGTATGACCGAGCGCCTCGATCCACCGCGCGGCCGACGGCGCGCGACAGCCGCCCGTCGCAACGCAGAGTTTTTCGCAGGTCAGCTCGCTGCCATCGCTCAGCTCCAGCGAAAATCCTCCCGGCGCGGGCCGCGCGGCCTTTACGCCCGCGCTGATGCGCACCTGCACGCCCGCCGCCTCCGCCTCGTGCAGCAGGCAATCCACGATCGATGCCGAGAAGTTGCTCACGGGAAACATCCGCCCGTCGGCCTCGGTCTTGAGGCGCACGCCGCGCGACTCGAACCACTCCACCGTATCGCGGGCCTGAAAACGGTGGAACGCGCCGATGAGCGCCCGTCCGCCGCGCGGATACCGCATCGAAAGCTCGCGCGGATCGAAACATGCGTGCGTCACGTTGCAGCGACCGCCGCCGGAGACACGCACCTTCGTGAGCAGATACCGTCCGCTCTCGAGCAGGACGACTTCGCGCTCCGGCGCCGCCTGCGCGCACGTGATCGCCGCAAAAAATCCCGCCGCGCCGCCGCCCACGATCACGACGCGCGAAGAGGACGAAACCATGGCGAATAAAAGTTACCGGATCCGGAAACTCCGGCCCTAAGCGGACTTCGACGTGTCGCCGGGTCCGATGAGAGGCGCGGACTCGACGGGCGCACCGGGCGACGCGGTGCCGGGAATGATTTTCCGCACCAACCGGGCAAAGCCGCCCTCCGCCGCCTCGTTTTCCGTCGTAGCCTGCCGCAGCGCCTGCTCCCAGGCCGAAGCGAACCCCGGGGCCTGCTCGCGCATGCGCACGACGGCCGCCTCGTAAATCTGGAGCTGACGGGCTTCCGCGCGGCCGGGACGCTGCTGCGAAGCGGCGAGATTCACGCGCAGGTTTTCGTTCTGCGTCCTGAGTTCGGCGAGTTCCTTTTCGAGGCGGTCGTTGCCAGTCGCGGTGATCTTGAGATGCGTGTGAATGTGCCGTTGAAGATCGTCGATCTCGGCCTTCTGCCGGACAATCTCGCGTTTGAAGACGCCGCGCGCGGTCCAGGCGTTTTTCGCCAAAAATCCCGCGACGAGCAATCCCAGCAAAAGCCCCCAGGTGAACGGGTGCTGAATGATCGGCCAAACCGTATCCATGCCCCAAGGCTAGGCGGACTCCGCCGCCGGGCAAACGGAAATCACGTATCCCGTCTTCGTGTCCCATCCTCTGTAGCCGAGGAGTAAGGAGCTTCCTTGTCTTTCCTAGTAAGGAGCTTTATTCCCCCATGAATGAAAAAATGGAGCTCGGGAGCATTCTTTCTTCTGACGATAACATCATTTTTCGCGCAATCCGGTCCACCTACCACCGCCAAGCAGGTCTGCCGATTCATCCAAACGATCACCACAGGCTGGACCTATTCTCCTCTACGAATGGCGAAGGCGGAAACTCAGAAGGAAGTTTTTTTCTCCGATCTCTCGGGAAGTAATAACACTCAAGCATTCTTCAACGCTGTGAAGGATATCAATGCCATCTTCGGCTACGAGAAAATCGTAGGCACCCTCTCCACATCCAGTTCGATTAATGAGGGCGAGATCGGCGTATACTTGATGCCATATTTAAAATCTCAGCGCCTCCTCCGCGATCTCCACGCGACAAACAATAGCTTCAAAAACCAATGGACCTCACGTGTCTGGTTCGATAATTCTATGCAGATAAGTCGTTCAGTCGTGATCATTGCTTCTGATCGCGTCAGGCCGGACACCCTTCCCTTCTTTTTTCACCGCGCAATTTTATGCGCCCTCGGCTATCCTGGATGGACGACCGATTTCACTGACAGTATTTTTTATTCAGGCGCACCCTCAGAGAAGACGCGACCAGAGTCAGAAGCCTTCATGAATGAACTGGATCGGGCTGTGCTGCAATTCTGCGACCGACACGTCGCCGCAGATTACAGCCGCTCCGACATACAAAAGGCTTTCATATCCAAATGGACTGAGTTCGCGAGTAGCTACCAGCCTCGCAAAGTGGCGGCCACCCCTGCCCCCGCTCCTTAAATAAGATCTTTGCTTGTCAGTTAGCAAACTCCCAAATGACAGCGCGTTAAATCACGCCGAGCAGGAGCAGCACGAGCAGGATCACCAGCACGAGGCCGATGCCGCCGCTTGGGTAGTAGCCCCAACCAGAGCTGTGCGGCCAGGTCGGGAGTGCGCCGATGAGAAGCAGGACGAGGATGATGAGCAGGATGGTGGACATAGGAAACTCTCCACCAAGGGTTCGCGGCTCGCGGCCGCGGCGGTCTTATGAAACGAGCACGGGACCCGCCGTCGGGGAGAGCGCGCGGAGCTTTTGCACCACGGCCGGGACGATCTCGAGCGCGGCATCGACGTCCGCCTCGGTGTTGAACCGGCCGAACGAGAACCGCAGGCTGGCACGGGCGCGTTCGTTCGAGCAGCCCATCGCCTTGAGCACGTGCGAGGGATGCACCGAGCCGCTCGTGCAGGCGGAACCGGCGGAGCAGCAGATGCCGCGCTCGTCGAGCAACATGAGGGCGCCCTCGGCCTCGACGCCCTCGAAGGCCAGGCTCGTCGTATTCGGGAGGCGATGCTCGCGGTCGCCGTTCACCGCGACACCGGGCACGCGGGCGAGGATTTCGGACTCGAAGCGGTCGCGGAGCGCGCGCACGCGGGTTTGCTCCTCGGTCATGTGTTGCGCGGCGATTTCCGCGGCCTTGCCGAGGGCGACGATGGAGGCGACGTTTTGCGTGCCGCCGCGGCGGGCGCTTTCCTGACTGCCGCGCAGCCATGGCGTGAACCGCACGCGCTTGTTGACGTAAAGGACGCCGACGCCTTTCGGGCAATGGAGCTTGTGGCCGGAGACGGAGAGAAAATGGATGCCCGCGTCGGTGAGGTTGAGGGGGATTTTGCCGACGGCCTGCACGGCATCGCAGTGGAAGAGGACCTTTTTCGCGCGGCAGATTTCGGCGACGCGTTCGACCGGAAAGAGAACGCCGGTTTCGTTGTTCGCCCAGAGCAGGCTGACGATAGCGGTATCGGGACGAATCGCCTTTTCCAGGCGCTCGAGGTCGAGCTGGCCCGAGGCATCGACGGGCAGCCAGGTGACCTCGTAGCCGCGGCGGGCAAGATGCTCGCACAGCTTCATCGTCGCGCTGTGCTCGACGCCGGTGGTGATGATGTGGGTGCGGTCGGGATCGACGGCGATGGCGGACTGAATCGCCGTGTTGATCGACTCGGAGCCGCAGCTCGTGAAGATGACCTCGGCGGGTTCGCAACCGAGCAGTCCGGCGACGCGTTCGCGGGCGACCTCGACGGCCTGGAGGGCGCGCTTGCCGAAGCGGTAGGCGCTCGACGGGTTGCCATAGTAGTCGCGCAGCCAGGGCAGCATCTCCTCGACCACCGCGGGATCGACCTGCGTCGTGGCGTTGTTGTCGAGGTAGATGATGCTTTCGGCGCTCATGATGAGAACCTTTTAGCATAGGGGAATCGGCGGCGTCATGGCAACCCCGCGTCATAGCGGCGTTTGAAGGTTTGAAGGTTCGCCATTTTGCAGGTTTCATGGCGCGATGACTGACCTTTGGCGCGGACTTTCCGACTCGGCCCGACGACAGCTTTCGCAGCGCGATTACCAGGCGGCAGGCGTGGAGGAACGGATCGCGACCTGCGGGCTGGAAGGGGGGCAGGCGCTGGCGGCGGAAGGCGCGCTGCGCGAGGCCGGGGCGTGGATTCCCGGCGTGGAAATTTTTCATCGGGTGATCCATGCCCAGCGCCAGCGCGGGATGTTCGGCGAGTTTGCCCGCGAGGGCGAGGGCACCCTGGGCCGGATCGGGATGTGGCCGCACCAGTGGGCCTGCGCGCGGATGTTCGCCGGCACGGGCAAGGGCTTTCACATTCACCCGCCGTATGTGCCGGAGGGCGAGCCGGCGGCGGCGTGGTTCGCGAAGGTTTTTGCGTCCGGCGAGGAGGGGGAGAATTTTTCGCTGCGTCCCTATGATCGCGAGCAGTGGGACGTGATGTTTGTCGTGCAGGGGCGGGTGGAGATGTTCCTCGTCGATGAGCGGGCGGGAATGCCGCGGCGGCGGATGCGCTTCACGATTGACGGCGACGAGCACCGCGGTGCGAACACGATCGGCGTGGTGATTCCCGCCGGCGTCGCCCATGCGATTCGCACCGAGGGCTCGGGCGATGTCATCATGGTGTATGGCACGTCCACGACGTTCCGCGCGGACTTCGAGGGACGGATCGCCGCGGACCTGGAAGCGCCCGTGTTGCCGCCGGAATGGGCGGCGTATTTCGCCGCGTGAGCATCCACCGCGGCGATCAAGCCGCCGAGCTGCGCGACTGGCTCGCGCATTTTCAAATGGCGCTCTGGCTCGGCTGCTACCTCCTCGTCGTCGCCTGGATATTGCTCTGACGTTACGGCAGCACGCCGGGCGGATCGACCGCCACCCGCTCGAGGTAGGCGCGGTAATCATTGCGCGGCATCGCGGCCGCCAGCGCCTCAAGGCCGGCGCCGTCGATGAACCCCATCTCGAGCGCGATCTCCTCGATGCAGGCGACCTTCACGCCCTGCCGATGCTCGAGCGTGGCGATGTAGTTGCTCGCCTCGAGCAGGCTGTCGTGCGTGCCGGTGTCGAGCCAGGCGACACCACGGCCGATGGGCTCGACCCGCAGCGCGCCGTCGGCCAGATAGCGCCGGTTGACGTCGGTGATCTCGAGTTCACCCCGGGCGGAGGGCGCGAGGGATTTGCAAATTTCGACGATGCGTTCGTCGTAAACGTAGAGCCCGGGCACGGCGTAGGGGCTTTTCGGCTTGGCGGGCTTTTCCTCGATGCTGAGCGCGCGACCGGCCGCGTCGAACTCGATCACGCCGTAACGTTCGGGATCGCGCACCGGGCAGGCAAAGATGCATGCGCCGCTTTCCTGCGCCAGCGCGCGCCGGAAGAAATCGAGCTTGCCGTGAAAGATGTTGTCGCCAAGCACCAGCGCCGCCCCGCTGCCCGCGAGGAATTTTTCGCCGATGAGGAACGCCTGCGCGATGCCGTCGGGGCGCGGTTGCTCCGCGTATTCGATCCGCAATCCGAGCGCGGATCCGTCGCCGAAAAGCGCGCGGATCATCGGCAGATCCTTCGGCGTCGAGATGACAAGAATCTCCCGGATGCCGCCCAGCATGAGGACGGAAAGCGGGTAGTAGATCATCGGCTTGTCGTAAACCGGCAGGAGCTGCTTGCAGACGATGCGCGTGAGCGGATCGAGCCGGCTGCCGGCGCCGCCGGCGAGAAGGATGCCTTTGTGAGTCATGTTTGCGGGGCGATTTTGTCGGGGCGCACGTAGATTTCGTTGCCGTCGAGGTCGAGATCGCCGCCGACGCGCACATAGTGCTGCCGGATGAAGTCGTAAACGGGTGCGGCCCAGTTCTTGAAGCGCGAAAACTCGGTATCGTTGATATCGCGCTGGTCGATGAGGATCACCGCGGGCCGGAAATGCGTGAGACCGGCGATGGTTGCCTCGGTAAACGTGCGGTCCGCGCTCGCATTGTCCACGTAGAGATTTTTGAGATAGGAGGGTCGGTTCGTCAGGAAGTTGACCGTCGGCGAATATGGAAAGGTGACCACCCACTCGTCCGGCGCGGAGTGGCCCGTGATGAGATCGTGAATTGCCTGCACGCGCTTTTGTTCGCCCTTTTTCAGGAAGACGTGCACGCCGTTCTCCGCGATCATTTCGACGGAGCGTTTGCGGGCGGCGGCGATCGTTCCGGCGGATTCCTTCGGGAACGAGTGGAAGATATAAAGCGCCTCGGAGACCAGGCAGAGCGCGACAAAGCCCACGCCGGCGCACCGCAAAATCACGGATCGCGTGCGCGCCGTCCACCGCGCCGCGTAGAAGCTCGCGCAGGCCATCGCGATCAGGAACGGGATCATGAACTCGCTCAAGTGCGGCGTGTCGGGGCGAAAGAAAAAATACTGGGGAAACAAGGTGAGCGCGGCCCCCAGCGTCACGAGGCACACGAGCGACGCCTCCTTGCGCGCGACGTCCGCCCGCACGAGCGCCCAGATCAATACGCCGCCAGCGACGGCGATCACGAAGCCACTGATCAGAATTGGCAGATGCAGAATGAGAACGAACACCGCGTCGTAGAACGATGGCTGCTTGAAAAGATCGCGCAGGTCCTGCCGGGGGCGGCCACTGCGATTCATGGCAGCGAACTTCTCGGCCTTCGCGTGGTCGGCCCAATTTTTCGGCGCCTTTTTGAATCGCACCGGAATCCACCGCGCACCGGACACGGCCGTGCTCGCCGACGGCGCGGATATCGGCGCCGCGGGCCGCCTCGGTAAGCGCCGCTGCACCTCGTAGGTCGTCTGATTCCAGATCGTGGAATATTGCCCGAGAAATTCCGGCCCGAAGCCGCGCACGCGCGCGTCGTAATAAAACGGCAGGTGGATCGTCAGGACCGCCGCTGCGACCACGACGCCGCCGCCGAGAGCCACCGGCAGCCGCCGCCAAAACTCACCGCGCACGCCCAGCGGATAAACCCCGATCAAGCCGGCATAAATCACGGAGAAAAACATCCCGACATCGATCCGCACGAGAAACGTCAGCCCGAGCACAAGCCCGGCGACGGCAAACCACGCCCAGCGCCGCGGACCTGCCCGCGAGCCGAGCACGAACGCGTGCAGCAACGCCCAGGCATTCAGCAGCGGCAGCAGCCCCATGTAATTGCGAAAAAGCATCCCCGGGATCGCCAGAATCACGAGCCCGGCGCCGAGCGCATACCAGCCGAGCCCCGTCACCCGCCGCACAATGAGAAAGCCCAGCACGCCAGCCGCAAGGCAGAGCGCGAAAAAATAAATCCGCAGCGCCACGTAGTCCGGCCCCGTGAGTTTGAAGAGCCAAGCCACCGGGTAAAACCACAGCACGTTGTAGTTCAGCGTCGTTTCCTTGATCGGCAGCCAGCCTTCGTTCAACCGGATCGCATTCACCGCGACCGTGCCGCCCTCGCCGCCGAGATTCAGCCCCGACCGGTAATACTGCGCGTAGTAAAAAACTGCGAACGCGAGCAGCAAAAGCGGCCCCCACGCACGCAGCCACGCATCCACCCGCGCCGGCCAGCCGGGAAGGGAGATTTCTGATCGATCGGACGTCACCGCAGGGAGCTAACGCGTTCCCGGCAACGCCTTTCAAACGAAATCGCCGCCTTGCGTCCTCCGCCCACCGGTGCAAACCTTTTGAAGTCCGATTCCCATCGAACAAGCGTGTCCCGTTTCCACTTCGATTATCCTATGACCATCGCCGAACAAGTCGCCGTCCGCACCTACCCCCCTTTCAGCCTTCATGGCCTCATCGAAGGCACCTTCAAACCGAAGCCCGGCCAGCGCATCTGCATCCTCATCGATCTCGAGGACCCGCATGACGTCGTCGATTTCAAGTTCCTCGAAAATCCCGATCTCTCGATCCAACGGAACGCTTACCAGCATTTCTACGCCGGCCTGCAGGAGGGCGTGCTCGCCGCGCTCCAGCTCCAGGGCGGCGACTTCCTTGCCTACAAGGTCACCGGCGGCAGCAACCTCGACCTGCCCGACCTCGCCGTCGCCTCCGACGGCCGCGAGCTCAGCCTCTCGCGCGACGTCTATCCGCACTTCGACATCATTCTTTGCATCTCGACCTATTCCGCGACCGCGCCGCTCACCGCCTTCGCCAAGCAATACGGCTTTCGCGGCGCCACGCTTCATGGGCTCAACCACACGATCCTCACCACCGGTCTCGCCGTCGATTACGACGAGGTCAGCCGTCTCGGCGAACTCCTCCGCCTCGGCATGACGCGTGCCGACTGGATCGAGATCGACTTCGAATTCCTCGGCCGCACCTCCACGCTCCATCTCGATCTCGGCCGCCAGGAAGCGCAAAAGAGTCACGGCCTTTGTCGCGGTGACGAACCCGATGTTGCCAATCTTCCCGCGGGCGAAATCTACTACGTGCCAACGGGCGCTCACGGCGAATTCCCGATGAAATACGAAGACGGCACCGTCGGCCTGATGACCGTCGCCGACGGCCGCGTGCAGCGCGCGGAGCTGCTCACCGGCAATGCCGAAACCGTCGCCGCGCACAATGCCAAGCTCGCCAGCGATCCCGCCACCGGCATCCTCGGCGAACTCGGCTTCGGCACGCAAGTCCTGCCCGTCTCCGGCCGCGACATTCAGGACGAAAAAATTCTCGGCACGATTCACGTCGCCACCGGCCGCGACGACCATCTCGGCGGCGACGTGACGCCCGACAAATTCCTTCACGCGGAAAACGCGACCCACGACGACATCCTCTTTGCTCCGCACAAAACGCCGGAGATCAACGTCGCCCAGGCCCGCATGCATCGCGACGGCAAGGTCGAAGTCCTCATCGAGAACTTCGAGCCCTCGCCCTACATGACGGGACTCACCGCTTGAGCGAGAACATCTACGAATCCCCGAAGCTCCTCGGGGAATACCTGCTGCTTCACTACGGCGGCGCGGCCGAGGTACTCGGCGGAATGCCCGGCCCCGCGGAAGCCATCGGCTTCCCGACGCGCCTCGTTCGCGAGTTCCTCGCACCCGTCGAGCCGAACAGCCGCGCGCTCGACCTCGGTTGCGCCGTGGGCGGATCGTCCTTCGAACTCGCCCGCTCGTGCGCCGAAGTGATGGGCGTGGATTATTCCCACGCCTTCATCGCCGCCGCAAACCGCCTGCGCAACGAAGGCGACCACGCCTACGAAAAGGCCGTCGAAGGCGACCTCTCCGAGCCCGGCCTCGCAATCGTGCCGTCCGGGATCGACCGCAACCGCGTCACCTTCGAGCAAGGCGACGCCATGAACTTCTCCGATCCGAAATCGTTCGACGTCGTCCTCGCGGCAAATCTCCTCTGCCGCCTGCCCCAGCCGCTGCGCCTCATCGAGCGCCTGCCCGAGCTTGTCCGTTCCGGCGGCCAGCTCCTGCTCACGACCCCGTTCACCTGGCTCGCGGAGTTCACGCCGCGCGAAAACTGGCTCGGCGGCACGCGCGAGACCGGGAGCAGCTTCGACGCACTGCACCGCGCACTCGAACCGCACTTCACACTCGAGCATCGCGTCGACCTGCCGTTCCTCATTCGCGAGCACGCGCGCAAATTTCAATATGGCGTCGCGCTCGGCACGCGCTGGAGGCGGCGGTGATGGATTGGGAAACGCGTTACCAGACCGGCGATACGCCCTGGGAAAAAGGCTCGGCCGCCCCGCCACTTCTCGAATGGCTCGCCCGGAACGAAATCCGCGGACGCGTGCTCGTGCCCGGTTGCGGCTCGGGACACGACGTGCGCGCGCTCGCCCGGGCGGGGGCGGATCCCGTCGGCATCGACATCGCGCCTTCCGCGATCCAACGCGCCGATTCGCACCCGCGCGTCGGCAAGGAACGCTACGAGGTCGCTGATCTCTTCGCGCTGCCGGGACACCTGATCAGCGCATTCGACTGGATCTTCGAGCACACCTGCTTCTGCGCGATCGATCCCGAGCGGCGCTCCAGCTACGTGGCGGGCGTGGTCGCAGCGCTCAAGTCGCACGGCCGCCTGCTGGCGGTCTTTTACATCGACCCCGATCACGCCGAGGACGGGCCGCCGTTTCGCGTGACGCCCGAGGAGATCGAGCGTCTCTTCAGCGGGCATTTCGAGACGATCACCACCTACGTTCCCGGGAGCGCCTATTCCGGTCGCGAGGGCCGCGAGCTCGTCTGCGTGCTGCGGCGGCGGAATTAATTCGCGGCGATCCGACGCAGATAATCGAACGAATAAATCCCGGTCGAGTGTCCGTCGCCCCAGCGCGGCTGCAGGCCGTAGCCGCCGACAAAATCGTAGCTCTTCAGCTCGAAACTGCGCGCGGAGTATTCGTTTTGCGGCCGGATCACCGTGCCCATCACATCGGGCTCCCCGCCGCACGTCGCACACGGACACGCCCGCCGCAGCGCCTCGAGCGGAAGATACGATTCCACGCCATCGCTCCACGCGATGGCGAATTCGTTGCCGATGATTTGGATCGATGCGGGACGCAGCGGTGTCATCCCTCGAACATGCCGCCCGGTGGCGGGAAGACGAGCGATTATCTTGCGCCCCACCAATGCCGCATCGCCTCGCCAATGCTGTCCGCTCCCGGGGCGAGAATGGGGAGACAAAATCCCAGCAGCGCCAGTAGCAGGGCCGCCAGCAGCGCATGCACCCATGTCCGGCGCACCGCCGCACCCAGCCAGTGCTCCCGCTCCGCGGCTTTCAGGCGACGATACAAAATGGAAACGAGAAACGCATCGACGGCCACCTCGGCCACCAGCGCCGGAGCCCCCGCGATCACGGTGACCACGATGGCGATCAGTCCAATCACTGCGATCGCGACGATGCCCAGGGTGCAGCCCTCCAGCGAATCGGCGCCGTCGAAGCTCGGCACGTCCAGCCAATCGAACCACGAACGCTTCTCCTCATCGAGACGGCGCGCCGCCGGCTCGGGCTCCTCCGCGCCCTCCGCAAGGGCGTCCAGCACGGCAGGATCCCGCGGGTCGAAGTGCGCCCGTTCCACCTCCACCCAGAGGCGCAGCAATCCGAGAAAAACGACATATCCGCCGATGACCGCCAGCGGATAGCGCTGCCACATTTCCCGCATCCCGAAATGCAGCAATGCCCCCGAGATTCCGAAGCCGGCCAACCCGGTGAGGATCATCACCAACCCCAGGGAAAGCCGCGGCCAGCGCCGACGCTCGAAATATTTCCGCAGCCCCTTCGCCGCCCGGTTGCGCCACTTCTCGCTCATGGCCGCATCGTGACAATCTTCCGTCCCGAAGGCGATTTCTCACTGGCACCACTGCGACACCGCCTTAGGTTGCAGATCGCATGAACGCTGAAATTCCCGAACTCCTCGCGCCCGCCGGCGATTGGGAATGCGTGCGCGCCGCCATCGCGAACGGCGCCGATGCCGTGTATTTCGGCCTCTCGAAGTTCAACGCCCGCATGCGCGCCGAGAATTTCACCGAGGAAAACCTGCCCGAAGTCGTGCGCTTCCTCCACGTCCACGGCGTCAAGGCCTACGTCACGTTCAACGTCCTCGTGTTCACCGACGAACTCCCCGACGCCGTCGCCCAGCTTCGCCTGCTGGAATCCGCCGGGGTGGACGCCGTCATCATCCAGGACGTGGGCCTCGCCGATCTCGCCCGCCGCCTCACGCCGCGCCTGCGCGTGCATGCCTCCACGCAAATGACGATCACCTCGCCCGAGGGCGTCGCCTTCGCGACGGAACTCGGCGTGAAGCAGGTCGTCCTCGCCCGCGAAACCTCCCTGCGCGAACTCGAAAAATTCGACGCCGCCGCGATGCCGCTCGAGACCTTCGTCCACGGCGCGCTCTGCGTCGCCTACTCCGGCCAGTGCCTCACCAGCGAGTCCCTCGGCCAGCGCAGCGCAAACCGCGGCGAATGCGCCCAGGCCTGCCGCATGCCCTACGAACTCGTCGTCGATGGCGCCACCCAGGACCTCGGCGACAAACGCTACCTCCTCTCTCCGCAGGATCTCGCCGCCGTCCGCGAAATCCCCGCCCTCGTGCGAGCCGGCATCAAAAGCTTCAAGATCGAAGGCCGCCTCAAGTCGCCCGAATACGTCGCCGCCGTCACCGCCGTTTATCGCAAGGCTCTCGACGCCGCGCTGGCAGATCGCGCCGAAGAGCCCAGCGCGGAGGACCTCTACAAGCTCGAGATGACGTTCTCGCGCGGCCTGTATTCCGGCTGGATGCATGGCGTGAACCACCAGGAACTTGTCGGCGCCCGCTACGGAAAAAAGCGCGGCGTCTTCCTCGGCACGATCGCGAAAGTCGGCCGCGACCACGTCGAAATCTGTAATCCAAAGCCGAGCGAAGCGAGACAGCCGCTCAAAAATTTAGCTGCCAAAAAGCGGCAATCCGAAACCCAAAATCTAAAATTGGGAGACGGCGTCGTTTTCGAGCATGCCGCCGATACGAACGCCGAGCAGGGCGGCCGCGTCTTCGAGATCCACGACGGCAAAATTTTCTTCGAGCGCGGCCGCATCGACTTCGTCCGCCTCAAAGCTGGCGACCGCGTCTGGAAAACCGACGATCCCGCCCTTGCGCGCACCCTGCGAAACACCTTCGCCGGCCACCTCGCCGGCCGCGAGGACCACAAGCCCGAGGTCCATTTCCGCGTGAGCGGCGCCGTCGGCCAGCCGCTCCGCATCGAAGCCTCCGCCGGCGAGCGCCGCGCCGTCGCGGAATCCTCCCGCCCGCTCGAGGCCGCCCGCAACCAGCCGCTCACCACGAAAAAACTCGCCGCCCAGCTCGGCAAACTCGCCGACACCCCGTTCCGCCTGGAAGCCATCGAGAACCTGCTCGCCAGCGACGTGATCGCCCCGATCAGCGAGTTGAACCGCCTCCGCCGCGCCCTCGTCGAGCAACTCGAAACGCCGCCGTCGCCTTCTTCCGTCCGCCTTTCACTCGACGAAATCCTCACCGCAATTCGCGCCGAACCGCCCGCCACGGCCCGGCCGGAGCTTTCCGTCCTCTGCCGCAGTTTCGAGCAGCTTGACGCCGCGCTCGACGCGGAGGCGCACACGATCCTCGTCGATTTCGAGGACATCCGCCGCTACCGCGAGGCCGTCGAGCGCGCCCGCGCCGCCGGCAGACCAATCTTTCTCGCCACGCCTCGCATCCAAAAAGCGGGCGAGCAGGGCTTCTTCAAACTCATCGAAAACGCCGCGCCCGACGGCGTGCTCATCCGCAACGTCGGCGCGATCGCGTATTTCGAGAACTCGCCGCTGCGCAAGCTCGGCGACTTCTCGCTCAATGTCGCGAATCCCGTGAGCGCCGCGCTCTTCCGCGCTCACGGCCTCGAACGCATGACCGTTTCGTATGACCTCACCGTCGGCCAGGTCGTCGCCCTCGCGCGTTCCGTGCCCGCCGGCTGGCTGGAACTCACGCTGCACCAGCACATGCCGATGTTTCACATGGAGCACTGCGTCTTTGCGGCGTTCATGAGCACCGGCACGTCGTTTCTCGATTGCGGACGGCCGTGCGAAAAACACCGCGTCCACCTGCGCGACCGCGTCGGCATCGCGCACCCGCTGCGCGCCGACGTCGGTTGCCGCAACACGCTCTTCAACGCCGCTGCGCAGACCGGCGCAAAATTCTACGACGCGCTTTGGGAGGCCGGCCTGCGCCATTTCCGCGTGGAGTTGCTCGAAGAGGACGCGCGCGAAACGACGGAAATCCTCGCCGCCTACCGCGCGCTGCTCGACGGCTCCGACGACGGTGGCTCGCTCTGGCGACGACTGAAGGCGAAACACCAACTCGGCGTGACCCAGGGAACGTATTAGCGCGCGATGGTCATCATCGACACGCTCGCGCCTTTGCTGCTGCTCATCGCCCTCGGTTCAGTGCTCGCGCACCTGCGATTTCTCGGTCCCGCGTTCATGGCGGACCTCAACAAGCTCGTCTTCTGGGTCGCGCTGCCGGCGCTCATTTTTGTCGGCGTCGCCAGCATCGAGCGTCCCGCGCCGCGCGTGATCCCGCTGATTGGCGTCACCTTCGGCGCGACGTTTTTCGTCACCGTGCTGGGATGGATCGCAAGCCGAACGCTGCGTCTATCGGCCTCCAGCACCGGCTCCGTGATGCAGGCGGCCTTTCGCGGAAACCTCGCCTACATCGCGATCCCGGTGCTCGCCTACGCCTTCCAGGCGCTTCCCGCGCCCGCCCGCAGCGAGGAAATGGCCATCGCCTTGCTCGTGATGGCGCCGCTCATGGCGCTCTACAACGTGCTCGCCGTCGTCGTGCTCCAGGGCAGTCAGCACCGCCTCACCGCCGCGAGCCTACCGATCATTCTGCGCGGCATCGCCACGAATCCCCTCATCATCGCGAGCCTCGCCGGCCTGCTTTTTCCCCTGCTGGGCTGGCGGCTTCCGCTCATCGCCCACCGCACGCTGGAGACGCTCGGCGCGGCCGCCGTGCCCGTCGCTCTGCTCTGCATCGGCGGCTCGCTCGCGACGATTTCGCTGAAAGGCCGGCGCGCCGCCATCATCACCGCCGCCTCGCTCAAGGTCTTCGTGAATCCTCTCATCGCCGGCTCGCTCTGCTGGTTCGCGGGCATCACCGGCAGCGACCTGCGCATCGCGCTCGTGCTGTGCGCCTGCCCGACGGCGGTGGCATCGTTCATCATGGCCGGCAAGCTCAACGGCGACGAATCCCTCACCTCGGGCGCGATCGCGCTCAGCACGGTTCTTTCGGCAGCGAGCCTGGCGCTTGCGCTCTGGGTCTCCTAAAACTCCCGCGCAAGCAGGTAGTCCGCGACGGCTCGCAACGTCGCCCCGCGCCCGCCAAAAACTTTCAGCGCCGCGCCCGCCGCTTCGGTAAGTCGGCGCGCCTCACGTTTCGAGGCCTCCAGACCGATCACCGCCGGATACGTCGCCTTCTCCGCCGCGACATCCTTGCCCGCGCTTTTACCGAGCTTCTCGCTCGTCTGCGTCACGTCGAGAATGTCGTCGATCACCTGGAAGGCGAGACCGAGGTTGCGGCCGAAATCCGTAAGCGCCGAGAGCTTCGCCGGCGTGGCGTTCGCGCTCATCGCGCCGAGGCGCAGGCTCGCCTCGATCATGGCGGCGGTCTTTCGCTCGTGAATGAATCGCAACTGCGCCCGCGTGGCCGGCTTTCCTTCGCCCTCGAGATCCGCAACCTGACCCGCAATGAGCTGGAGGCTGCCGGACGCGACCGCCAACTCGCGAATCTGCGCCGCGATCGGGTAGCGCGGCGTTGGCGCGGCCTGGGCGAGAATTTCAAACGCCTGCGTGAGCAGCGCATCGCCCGCGAGCACCGCGACGCCTTCGCCGAAAACCTTGTGCGACGTGGGCCGGCCGCGCCGCAGGTCGTCGTCGTCCATGCACGGCAGATCGTCGTGAACGAGCGAGTAGGTATGCACGCATTCCACCGCGCACGCCGCCGGCAGAGCCGCCGCGATGTCACCGCCACAGGCTTCCGCCGCCGCGAGACAAAGCACGGGCCGCATGCGTTTCCCTCCCGCGAAGAGGCTGTAGCGCATCGCGCGGTGAATCGTCGCGGGCTTCACCGTCGCCTTGGGCAAATACCCATCCAACGCCCGGTCCACCCGGTGCGCACATTGCTTCAAATACGCCGACAAATCCATCGCCGCGCCAGTATGCAAACCGCGGGCGCGTTGGGAAGCGCCGCTTGCGCGCGGGAGATGCTCGTGCATCATCGGGACCTTCATGAAACTCGGCATTCTCGGCTCCGGCAAGGGCTCCAATTTCGCGGCGATTCTTCTCGCGATTCGCAAGGGCGATCTCGACGTCGAGGTCGCACTGGTGGCGTCCGACGTGGCGGACTCCGGCATCCTGAAGCTCGCGGAAGAGGCCGACCTGCCGACCTACGTGATCGAGGAACCGCGCTACCGCACGCGACTCTCGCCCGAGGTCGAGGAGCGGCTCGTCGCCGCGCTGCAGGCCGCCGGGGTGGAACTCGTCGTGCTCGCCGGCTACATGCGCGTCGTCAAATCGCCGCTGCTCGACGCCTTTCCGCGCCGCATCATCAATATCCACCCGTCGCTACTCCCGGCCTTTCGCGGGGTCGCCGCCTGGGAGCAGGCGCTCGCGGCGGGCGTGGCCACCGCCGGATGCACCGTCCATTACGTCGATGCCGAGATCGACACCGGCGAAATCCTCGCCCAAGCCGAGGTGCCCGTTCATCCTGACGACACCGCGGAGACGCTCCACGCCCGTATCCAGGCGCAGGAGCACCACCTTTATCCGGCGGTGATCCGTCAGCTCGCGAAGGCCAATCGATGAGCCGCTTCCGCATTTTCGACCTCAATCCCGAGCAGCAGCTCGCCGCCAAGCACACCGGCGGCCCGCTCCTCATCCTCGCCGGCGCCGGCACCGGCAAGACGCGCGTGATTACCGCCCGCATCGCCTGGCTCATCGCCCACGGCGCGGATCCCGCGTCGATCCTCGCCGTCACGTTCACGAACAAGGCCGCGAAGGAAATGAAGGAACGCGTCTCCGGCATGGTCGATGAAGAGGCCGCCAAGCTCGTCACCACCTCGACCTTTCACGCCCTCTGCGTCCGCATTCTCCGCGCCGACGCCGGCCACCTCGGCTACAAGCCGAATTTCAGCATCTACGACGAGAGTGACACGAACGGCCTCATCAAAAAGATCATCAACCGCGTGACCGCCGCGGATGAAAAATTCGACGCCGGGCTCGCGAAGAATCTCATCAGCAAGGCGAAGAACGCCGGCCACCGTCCGCCGCAGGACGACGAGACCGTCGCCGGCGCGGTTTACGCCCGTTACGAAAACGAACTCCGCGCGTTGAACGCGATGGATTTCGACGACCTGCTCGTGAACGCCGTGCGTCTGCTCGCCGATTTCCCCGAGGTGCGCGCAAAGCTCCGCCAGCGCTACCGCCACCTGCTCGTCGATGAGTTCCAGGACACGAACCGCCTGCAGATGGACCTCGTCTCCATGCTCGCCGCGGGCGACCCGCCCGACATCTGCGTCGTGGGCGACGACGACCAGAGCATCTACGGATGGCGCGGCGCCGAGGCGTCGAACATTCTCGAATTCGAGCGGCATTTTCCGAATCCAACCGTCGTCAAGCTCGAGCAGAATTACCGGAGCACGAACGAAATTCTCCAGGCCGCCAACCGCACGATCCGCAATAACACGAAGCGCCGCGGCAAGAATCTCTGGAGTCCGCGCGAGGGCGGCGAGCCCGTGCAGGTGCTCGCCGTGCCGAACGACCGCGAGGAGGCCGAGTTCATCGTCAACGAAATCGGCGCCCGCCAGAATAGCGAGACCGGCTCGTGGGAGGACTTCGCGATTCTCTACCGGATGAACCAGCAGTCGCGCTTCTTCGAGGAGAACCTCCGCCGCATGCGCATTCCCTATCGCGTTGTTGGCGGCAAGAGCTTCTACGATCGCCGCGAGATCAAGGACATCATGTCCACGATGAGCGTGCTCTTAAACCCGCAGGACGACGCCGCGCTGCTGCGCATCATCAACACCCCGCCGCGCGGCATCGGCCCGACGACCGTCGAGATCGCACTCGAGCGCAGCCACGCCGCGCACCGCAGCCTCTACGAGGAACTCACGCATCCCGAGTTCCTCGCCTACGTCACGAAACGCGCCGCCGAGGCGATCCGGAAATTTGCGGATTCCATCGGAGCGGCCCGCATCCGTATCGCCACGCCCGGCGCGGACGCCGCCGACATCATCAGCGGGTTCCTCGCCGACTGCGGCTATATCGACGACCTCAAGCGCTCCTGCAAAACCATCGAGGAGGGCGACAAGCGCGAGATCAACGTCCGCGAGCTGCTCGCCAGCCTCGCGGAGCACCAGAAGCGCTCGCGCAAGGGCCTGCAGGGCTTTCTCGACGAAATCTCGCTCGACCGCGACCGCGAGGAAAAGAATGAGGCCGATGCGAAGGGCGTCACCCTCATCACATTGCACGCCGCGAAGGGTCTCGAGTTTCCGAACGTCTATCTCATCGGCGCCGAGGAGGGCCTGCTGCCGCACGAGCGCTCGAAGGCCGAGGACACCATCGACGAGGAGCGCCGCCTGTTCTACGTGGGCATGACGCGCGCCATGCGATCGCTCACGATTACGCATTGCCGCAGCCGCAATCGCTTCGGCACGGCGACATTTTGCGAGCCGAGCCGCTTCCTCGAGGAGATCGAGGGCGACGGCGTCGTGCGAAAAAATTTCGAGGAACTCATGAGCGCGCCGGTCTCGGAGGAGCAATTCGAGAACTCGTTCGCGCGCCTGCGGGAGATGTTGTCGGAATGAAATCTCCCTCCGGAGGCGGCGAATTTCCTCTCAACTCTCAACCATCAACTCTCAACTCCCCGTGAAGTGGTCCTATCGCATCGCCCGGATCGCGGGCATCGACGTGCAGGTTCACGCGACCTTCCTCCTGCTGCTCGCATTCTGGGGCTGGCAGGGCTACGTGGCCGGCGGCATCGACGAAGCCTCGCGCTCGATCTGGTTCGTCCTGCTGCTTTTCCTTTGCGTGCTCCTGCATGAGTTCGGCCACGCGATGGCCGCGCGCCGCTACGGGATTCGCACGCCGGACATCACGCTTTATCCGATCGGCGGCGTCGCGCGGCTCGAGCGCATGCCGGAAAATCCCGCGCAGGAACTCGTGATCGCCGTCGCGGGGCCGATGGTGAACGTCGTCATCGCTCTCGGCCTGTGGCTGGCCCTCGGAATGCCCAAAATTACGGCCCGCGTTTTTTCGGACGGCCTGGCGTTGGAGCTTCTCCAGACGAACATCATGCTGGTGGTGTTCAACCTTATCCCGGCCTTTCCCATGGACGGGGGCCGCGTGCTGCGAGCGCTGCTGGCCATGCGCCTCAGCCACAGCCAGGCGACGCAGATCGCCGCCCGCATCGGCCAGGGCATCGCCGTGCTTTTCGCCCTCGCGGGTATCACGGGCGGAAATTACTTCCTGCTCTTCATTGCGATGTTCGTCTTCATGGCCGCGCAGCAGGAGGCGGCCTACGCCGGCATGCGGGCGGCCGTTGCGGGAATGCGCGTCGGCGACGCGATGATCACCCGCTTTCAAACCCTGCGCGCGGACATGCCGGTCGCCACCGCCGCCGAGGAAGCCCTGCATGACACGCAGCCGATCTATGTCGTGACCGATGCCTCCCTGCGCGTCATTGGCGTGGTCCCGCGCAACGATCTCCTTATCGCCGCGGGATCCGCCGGACATGCTCCCGTCGGCACGCTGGCGCAGACGCTCCCGACCGTGACGGCGGACGGATCGTTCGACGAGGCCTTCCGCCTCATGCAGGAAAGCGGCAGCGCGGTGCTTCCCGTCGTGAATCCCTCCGGACAGATCGTCGGACTTGTCAGTTTGAATCTCCTCCGCGAGCGTGCGCGCCTGCGGAAGTAACATCCCTCCCTTTTCCATGCGTCCCACCCTCGCCCTCCTAGGCATTCTCCTCGCCGCCAATCTCTCCGCCGCCGAGCCAACCGCGGATGCGAAATTCCAAGCCCTCATCGACAAGATCTGGGCATGGGACATGGCGCAATTCCCCGAATGGGCGACGTATCTCGGCAAGCGCGATGGCCTTGACCGCTGGACCGACGAATCCGAAGCGGCGCGGAAAATGCGCGACGCGCAGACGCGCGCCTTCCTCGCCGAGCTCGAGAAAATCGACGCGAAGCAACTCACCAAGGAACGCCGGCTCGACTACGACCTCCTGCTTCACGACTACCGCGACAGCGTGGAAGGCCAGCGCTTTCCCGGCGAGCTGCTCGCACTCAACCAACTCGGCGGCGTCCACCAGAGCCTGCCCAATCTCATGCAGGTCGTGCCCGCCGAGCGACCGGCGGATTTCGACGCGATCCTCACGCGGTTGCGGACGTATCCGAAGCTCGTCGATCAAAACATCGCTCTGCTCCAACGCGGTCTCGCCACCGGCGTCACCGTGCCGCGCGTCACGCTCGCCACCGTGCCCGCGCAGCTCGACGCCTTGATCGCCAAGGACACCCTCGACAGCCCGATCCTCGCGCCGTTTCAAAAAGACGCGCCGCAGCTCACGAAGGAGCAGCAGGCCGACTACCGCAAGCAGGCGCTCGAGGCGCTGCATTCCGCCGTGCTGCCGGCACTGCGCAAGTTCCAGAAATTCGTCAACGAAACCTACCTTCCCGGCGCCCGCGAGACGATCGGCGAGTCCGCCCTGCCCGATGGCGCGGCGTGGTATGCCTTCGACGCACGCGAGTCCACCACGACGAACCTCACCCCGAAGGAAATCCACGCCATCGGCGCCCTGGAGGTCGCCCGCATCGATGACGAGATGACGGCGCTGCGCGAAAAAATCGGCTTCAAGGGCGACAAGAAAGCCTTCGGCGAATTTCTGCGGAACGATCCGCGTTTCTATTGCAAGACAGCCGACGAGCTGCTGGCGGGCTATCGCGACTTCTGCAAACGCGTCGATCCCGAGCTGCCGCGCTTTTTCGGCAAGCTGCCGCGGCTCACCTACGGCGTGAAACCCGTGCCGGATTTCGTCGCCGATGCGAAACCAACCGCTTATTACGAACAGGGCTCCCCGGCGGCTGGCCGCGCGGGGTATTTTTTCGCAAACACCTCCCACGTCGAGCAGCGACCGAAGTGGGAAATGGAAGTGCTCGCGCTGCATGAGGCCGTGCCCGGCCATCATCTCCAGATCGCCCTCGCGCAGGAGATGGAGGAAAAACCCGAGCTGCTGCGCGAGCGCAGCTACACGGCGTTCATCGAGGGCTGGGCGCTGTATTGCGAAGGGCTCGGCAAGGAAATGGGCTTTTACCAGGATCCGTATTCTGACTACGGCCGGCTCACCTATGAGATGTGGCGCGCCGTGCGACTCGTCGTAGATACGGGCATTCACGCGCAGGGTTGGACCCGCCAGCAGGCCATCGATTACTTCCGCGAACACACCGTGATGAGCGACTACCGCATCAAGGTGGAGGTGGACCGCTACATCGTCTGGCCCGGTCAGGCGCTCGCCTACAAGATCGGGCAGATGAAAATTTCCGAACTGCGGAAGCGGGCGGAAACGGCGCTGGGCGACAAGTTCGACCTCCGCGCCTTCCACGACGTCGTGCTCGGCGAGGGCGCCGTGCCGCTCGACGTGCTTGAGCGCCGCGTGGACGAATGGATCGCCGCGCAGAAGGCGGCCAAGTCCTAAACAGCCGGCACATCGAAGCGCAGCAGGCGGCCGAAATCCACGGGCGCCAAAAGAAACTCTCGATGTCGCCTCGCTGGCCAAGGCCATTGCAGGGTTCGCAAAAAGAGGCTTGACGAACTTCTTACATTTGTAGGAAACAAACTCTCACAAACGTAAGACTTATGAATTCCTCCCCTGCCATCTCCGACAGCGAGTGGTTGGTCGCCTCGATTGTCTGGGACGAAGCCGGCTTGACGGCCACCCAGATTGCGGAGCGCCTGAACACGCGTTGGAAACTGAAAACGGTGAACACCTTTCTCACCCGACTGGTGGCCAAGGGCGTGCTCGCGGCGGACCGCGACGGCCGCGCCTTCCGCTATCGGGCCTGCATTCCGCGCGAGCAATGCGTGCGGTCGGAGAGCGAATCGTTTGTGAAGCGCGTCTTTGGCGGGGCGGTGGCCCCAATGCTGGCCCATTTTTGCGAGGCGTCGGATCTCACCGAGGCGGAGATCGCCGAATTGCGCGCGATCCTCAATCGCAAGGGCCCGCCGGCTCGCGGCTCGCAACCGCCATCCGAGGGCTGATCTGATGATTGCGTCGCCCCTCTCGCGAAAATATCCCGCCGCCCTGCGGCTCGGCGTCCTGCTTCTCACGATGGCCGGGCTTCCCACCGGGGCGGGCCGCGCGGCCCCGTCCGCGCCGGTTCGTATCGAGGTGCAAGGGCAATTCCTCGGCGCGACGAAGTCCCAGCTCGCCGACGCGCTGGAGGCCGCCCACGTTCAACCGCAGGCGACGGTGGTGACGCCCGAGCAGTCCCAGATGGCCCTCGCGGCGCTGGCGAAGGCGGGCGTCGAGACCTTCAGCCAGTCGCGGGCGGTCACGAGCAGCGGCCGGGAGGCGCGCTCCGAGGTCGGGAAGGAATTTCATTACGCGTCGAAATACGAGCCGTCGAAAACGGAACCGGGTAAATTCGTGGCGACGAATTTCGAGACGCGCCTCGTGGGGGTAACGATGCGCGTCGCGCCCACGGCGACGACCAGCGGGCGCATTCGGCTCGAGACGACCTGCACGGTCACGCGTTTTCTGGGGTTCGTCGATTATGGCAACCTCGAGCCGGGCGCGAAAAATCCGCCGGCGCTCGAGGATCTGCTCGAGGCCCCGCTCCATGAAGGCGCGGTCTGGCAGCCGTTTTTCGCCACGTTCACGGAAACCCATACCTTCGACCTGCCCGATGGCGGCACGGCGGTGATGTCCGGAGCCGTCGAGGTGGAGCCGCGGGATCCTCCCGTCGGCCAGCCGGCGCTTCAAAGCCGCGCTCCCGCCCCGGGCGTGGCGGTCTTTCTCACGGTCCGAAAAATTCTTCCCCACTGATTCCCGCCCATGCCCTCCGAACTCTCCCTTCTTCCCGCGTGGCTGGTCGATTGCACCCTGCAGGGGTCCATCGCCATCGCGCTCGTCGTCGCGCTCGTGCCGCTCGTCCGCCGGTGCCTCGGGGCCCGGGCGGCCTACCTGCTGTGGGCGATCGTGCTTCTCCGGCTGCTCGTGCCGTGGCTGCCCGCGACGCCGTTGCATTGGGGCACGCCGTCGGTGCGCGCCGTGGCGGCGCCCCGGCCGCTGCTCGAGCCCGGGATGAAGGTCAGCGCCACGATCTCGATCGGCCGGGAGACGCCGCCGGCCCCTATAGCCGGAGCGGAAGTGGAGAAGCCGACACCCCGGTCCGCTCCAGAAACAAAAGCGTCCGCCACGGGGTGGACGTGGCCGGCGATTGCAATGGCCGTCTGGCTGGCGGGGGCGGCGCTCGTGCTCGGGCTCGCCCTGCTGCGCGGCATCCGCGCGGCGCGACTGGTGCGCTGCGCCCGCCCGATTGCGGACGATCCGTTGCTGGCGGATGTGTCGATGGTGCGCATCCGGGAGACCGACGAGCTGCGCAGCCCGGCGCTCACGGGTGTGTTCCATCCGACGATCCTGCTGCCGCTCGATTGGCGGGAAAAGCTCCCGCCTGACCAGCTCCGCTGCGTGCTCGCTCACGAGCTGGGTCATTTTCATCGCGGGGATTTACTCTGGCGCTGGGCCTTCCTCGTCGCGCGCGCCGTGCATTGGTTCAATCCCCTCGTCTGGCTGGCTGAGCGCCTGGCCCGCATCGATCAGGAAATGGCTTGCGACGAGTGGGTGCTCGGGCGCGGCCGCACGTCCGACGCGTGGCTCTACGGCGAGGCGCTCCTGGCCGTCGCGCAAAGGTTGGGGCCGCCAGGATTTTCCGGTCCGCTCCAGGCCGGGATGGCGGAATCCCGTGAGGGCTTGCGGCGGCGGGTGCGTCACCTGCTGGAGATTCGCCCGCGCAGCTGGCGGGCCACGATGGCGGGCGCCCTGCTTGCGGCGGGCCTGCTCGTGCTCACCGGCCCGGCGCGCAGCGAGGCCGTGGCGAAGAAGAACGCGGAGGGCGCTCCGGCGCGGTCCGCTCCGAGTGATCCCCCGAAGGCCGAGCCGCCGCCCACTCCGCGCCCGACTCCCACGAAGGCGGCGACGCACGTGCGGATTGAGGCGAAGTTCGTGGAACTTCCCGCCGAAATGGCCGAGGAGCTTTTGAAGACCGGGCACTCCGCAGCCGTCGGCGCACCGATCGACATTTCCGCCATCTACGATCAACGGGAATTCCAGACGCTCCTTCGCAGCCTGGATCAGAAAAAAGGCGTCGATCTGATGTCGGCGCCCATCGTTACGACGAAATCCGGCAATAAGTGCGTGATCAACGTCATTCGCGAGTTTCGCTATCCCACGCGGTTCGAGCAACCGTCCGACGGCAAAGGGCCCGTGACACCGGCCGCATTTGAGACGCGCAATCTGGGAGTCACGTTGGAAGCGGAGCCCACGATCACGCCTTCCGGGGAGATCGACCTCGTGCTGGCCCCCGAGGTGGTCGAGTTCGAAGGCTTCGTGAATTTCGGGGGCAGCCGAGCCGCGAAGAAGGACCTCGATGAGGACGCCCTCAAGGACACGTTCGAGCCGATCGCCGGCCACGTCATCAACCAACCGATCTTTTCCACACGCCGCATTCACACGGCGATCACCGTGCGCGACGGCGAGACGATCGCCCTCGGCGGACTGACGCGGGAAGACGTGCAAATGGTCACGGACAACACCACCGGGAAGCGACTGCCGGACGTCCACGTGCAGTGCGAGCTGTATATTTTCGTGACGGCGAAATTGATCGATCCGAGCGGCCTCCCCGCGAATTCAACCGCTTCTTTCGCGCCGAAGTCGGCCCCATCTTCCTCACCCACCGCAGCGGTCAACTCGCAGGGAGATCTTTTCTATGGAACTCCCGTCGCGGGTAAGCCGGGCTTCGTGACCAGCCCCTACGCGCCCGGGGCGGGCTATGTGGATGTGCGGGGCTTCCCGATCAACACCGAGGTGAAGGACCCTTACACCGGACAGATATTTCTGGTGCCATCCCCCGACGGAACCCGGCCGCCGGAACCGTCCCCGGCCCCAGCCACACCGCTTGGGAAGGCGCTGCGAATCGTGATTCCCTCGGTGGAATTCCGGGACGCGGATCTCTCGTCGGTTCTAAATACGCTCAGGCACCGGGGGGCGGAACTGGACACGGAGGGCGAGCCGGACAAGCGGGGCGTGAATCTCGTGCTCAAGTTGGACCAGCGCAACACGACGCGGAAGATTACCGCCAGGTTGACCAACATTTCGCTCTTCGAGGCCCTTCGCTTCGTAGCGGCGACCAACGATCTCATCGTGGTCGCCGAACCCTACGCGTTAAGCCTTCAACCCACGGCTCCCGTCCCGCTGATCACGCAAACATACCGCGTCCCGACGCCTATTTTAGCCGGTCTCCAAGCAACCAAACCCGCAGACATGAGAAGCTTCTGGAGAGCGCACGGCATCGATTTTCCGGCCGGCGCTTCCATCAATTTCCGCGCTCCTGCGGAACTGGTGATGCGCAACTCGCGGGAAGAGCACGAGAAGCTGCAGAAGCTGTTTTCACCCGCTCCAGCCTACCCCGACGCGAGGTAAGGCGCGCCCTCAGTGCGCGCCCACGGGGGCGGGCGGGTGCAGGGCGGCCTGGAGATCGTCGTCGGGCGTGGCGCGCTCGCGTTTGCGGGCGATGAGCATATAGATCGCGGGCACCGCGAAGAGCGTGAAGGCCGTGCCGATGATCATGCCGGTGCAGAGGACGATGCCGATGCTGTTGCGCGCGCCGGCGCCGGGACCGTTCGCAATGACGAGCGGGAAGTGGCCGACGACGGTGGCGGCGGTGGTCATGAGAATCGGGCGCAGGCGGGTGGCGGAGGCCTCGATGATGGCGTGGAGCTTTTCCAGGCCGGTCTCCTGGAGATGGTTCGCGAATTGGACGATGAGGATGCCGTTTTTCGCAACGAGGCCGACGAGCGTGATGAGGCCGACCTGGCTGTAGATGTTCAGCGAGGTGAAGCCGAGGAAGGTGAAGAGCAGTGAGCCGCAGAGGGCGAGCGGGACGGAGCCGAAGAGGATGATGAAGGGATCGCGGAAGCTCTCGAACTGCGCGGCGAGCACGAGATAGATGAGCACGAAGCTGAGCAGGAGCAGCGGCAGGAATTTGCTGCCCTCGATGCGGAGCTGACGGGCCTTGCCGGCGTAGTCGATGCTGAAGCCGGGCGGGAGGTTGTGCTTCACCTCGTCCTCGAGCGCCTTGAGGGCGGTGTCGAGCGGGACGCCGGGCACGAGCACGCCCTGGATGCGGACGGCGTTCATTTGCTGGAAGCGCTTGAGTTCGCGGGGCTCGGCGGTCGTCTTGATGGTCGCGAAGGTGGAGAGCGGCACGAGTTTGCCGGCGGGGCCGGTGACGTAGATGTTCGCGAGCTGGTCGGTGGTGAGCCGATCGACGCGCTTGATCTGCGGGATGACCTTGTAGCTGCGGCCGGAGTTGCTGAAGCGGTTCACCCAGTTGCCGCCGAGCATGGTCGAGAGGTCGGCGCCGACCTGGCTGAGGTCGATGCCCTGCGAGCGGACCTTGTCGCGGTCGAAGACGATCTCGGCCTGCGGCTGGTCGAACTTCAAATCGGAATCGGCGAACTGGAAAAGGCCGCTCTTGAAGGCGGAGGCGACGACTTTGTTCGCGATGTCGAGGAGGACCTTGGGCTCGGCGACGGAGCCGATGACGAAGTCCACGTCGTATTGCTCACCGCCGGGCAGCGGCGAGGGCGTGATGGGAATGATGCGGACGCCGGGAACCTTGCTGAACTCCTGCGCGGCGGCGAATTGCACCTCGCTGGCGGTGCGTTTGCGCTCGGTCCAGGGCTTCAGCACCATGCCGCTGAAGCCGGGTGCCGGTGAGGGCATGATAAGCTCGAAGATGCTGCGGCCCTCGGGGAAGCTGTGAAAGACGTCGTAAACCTTGTTTGCGAAGAGCTTCGTCTGCTCGAGGGTGGAGTTCGCGGAGCTCTGGACGATGCCGAAGACGACGCCTTGATCCTCGACCGGCGCGAGATCCTGCCGCGAAAACATGTAGAGCGGAATCGTGAGCAGGAAGAGCACGGCCCAGGCGAGGAAGATCGCGGCGCGATAGTTGAGCACCCGGGCGAGGAGCCCGGTGTAGCCGCGGCGGACGGCGTCGAACCGGCGGTTGACGAAGCCGGCGAAGCCGCGCTCGGTATCACCCGCGCGGAGAAGCTTCGAGCCAAGCATCGGTGAGAGCGTGAGCGCGACGATGCCCGAGATGACGACGGCACCGGCGAGGGTGAAGGCAAACTCGCGGAAGAGCGCGCCGGTGAGGCCGCCCTGGATCGCGACCGGCGTATAGACGGCGACAAGGGTGATCGTCATCGCGATGACGGGGCCGACGAGTTCGCGGGCGCCGTAGAGCGCGGCGTTGAAGGGATTCTGCCCCTCGTGCAGGTGGCGCTCGATGTTTTCCACCACGACGATGGCGTCGTCCACGACGAGACCGACGGAAAGGACGATGGCGAGGAGGGTGAGGAGATTGAGCGTGAAGCCGGCCATCGCCATGAGGAAGCACGCGCCGACGAGCGAGATCGGAATGGCGATGACGGGAATGAAAACGGCGCGGACGGAGCCGAGGAAGAGGAAGATGACGAGGATGACGATGCCGAGCGTCTCGGTGAGCGTCTTGATGACGTCGTGGATCGCGCTCTCGATGTATATTGTGGAGTCGTAGGCGACGTCGGCGCGGAGGCCGGCGGGCAGCGCGGCCTTGATGTCGGGCAGGGCGTTGCGGACCTCGCGGATGACGTCGAGCGAGTTCGCGGTGGGGAGCACCCACACGCCCATGAACGTGGCGGTCTGCCCGTCGAAGCGCACGGCGTCGTCGTAATTCTCGGCGCCGAGCTCGACGTCGGCGATGTCGCCGAGGCGGATGATCGTGTCGCCGGATTGCTTCACGACGAGGGCTCGGAATTCCTCGGGCGTCCGCAGGTCGGTATTCGCGACGAGGTTGACGGCGACCATCGAACCCTTCGTGCGGCCGAGGGCGGAGAGGTAGTTGTTCTTCGTGAGGGCTTCGCGCACCGAGGAGGGCGAGATATTCAGCGCGGCCATCCGGTCGGCCTTCAACCAGACACGCATGGCAAAGGCGCGATTGCCGAGGATGTCGGCCTTCTGCACGCCGTTGATGGCGGAAATCTTCGGCTGGACGACGCGGAGCAGGTAGTCGCTGATCTGGCTCGCGTTCATCGTGTCGGACGCGAAGCCGATATACATCGCGGCGATCTGGTTGTCGGCGAGTTCGGTGTCGATGATGGGCGCCTCGGCCTCGGGCGGGAGGTCGTTGCGGACCTGGGCGACCTTGGCCTGGATCTGGGTGAGCGCGGCGTTGATGTCGTAGTTGAGTTTGAGATGCACGGTGATCGTGCTGACGCCCTGCGCGCTGGAACTCTCGATGTAGTCGATGCCGTCGGCGCTCGCGATCACGCGCTCGAGCGGCGTGGTGATGAAGCCGCGCACGAGATCGGCATTCGCGCCGACGTAGGCGGTGGTGATCTTGACGACGGCGATGTCGCTGCGCGGATATTGCCGGACGGCGAACGTGTGGATGGACTGCAACCCGGCGATGAGGATCACCAGATTGACGACCAGCGCGAGCACGGGCCGACGCACGAAGAGATCCGTGAGCTTCATGGGGCGGAGCTAGCTGTCGGCCGGCGTGGGCGCAGCGGAATTTGGGGGTTGCACGACGTTGTTGCGCAACACCGGGGCGCTGGGGCCGAGCTTGAAGCCGCCGGCGGTGACGATTTCCTCGCCGGACTTGAGGCCCTTGACGACCGCGACCTGATCCCCGCGGCTCGCGCCAAGTTCCACCATTTGCTGGCGCACGCCGTCGTAGCTCGTGCCGTCCTCGTGCTTCATTTTTTCGATGACGAACACCGAGTCGCCGTAGGGTGCGTAGTTGATCGCGGTCGCGGGGACGGCGATCACCTGCTCCTTTTGCGGGAGCATGACCTCGGCGTTGACGAACATGCCGGGGTGCAGCTTGCGGCCGGGATTTTCGAGCGTCGCCTGCACGGTGACGTTGCGAGTGGCCTCGTCGATCACGGAATTCACCGAGGTGATGCGGCCGGTGAAGGTCTGTCCGGGCAAGCCGTCCGCCGTAATGCGAACGTCGCGGCCGACCGTGAGTTTGGCCATCTGCTGCTGGGGCAGCGCGAAGTTCACATAGATCGGATCGAGCGATTGGAGCGGAACGACCGGATCGCCGCTCTGGAGATACTGCCCGAGATTCACCTGGCGGATGCCGAGCACCCCGTCGAATGGCGCGCGGATGAGCTTCCGCTCGATGGTGGCGCGAATTTCGGCGGACGAGGCCTCGGCCTCCTTGTATTCCGCGGCGGCGGAGTCGAAGTCGGATTGCGATGAGACGCGCTTTTGCAGGAGCCCCTGCTGCCGCTCGAGGTTCGACTTCGCAAGCTGCAGGCGCGCCTCGGCGGACCGGAGCTGGGCCTCCTCCTGCTTGGTGTCGAGCTTGACGAGCGGCTGGCCCTGCTTGACCGCCTGGCCGGAGTCGAAGGTGATTTTCTCGACAATGCCGGGCAGATCGGTGCTGACGGTGACGCCCTGCACCGCCTTCACGGTGCCCACGGCGGCCAGTGAAGGCTGCCAGGTTTCCTCGCGCAAGGTCATCGATGTCACCGCCGTCGGTGGCATCTGGAACTTCATCTTCGCAAAAGCTGCGAACTGCCAGGCCTTGAAAAAATAAAGGCCGCCGATCACGACCGCCAGAATGGCGGCCATGATGAGCAGCGAAAAAATAGTCCGGGCGTTAGACCTGGGCATACGCAGCGGCCACCGGGCTCGAGGGCTGGCCCACGACCGACTGCTGGATGAACTTCACCTCGGCGAGGTGCAGGCCGTCCTGGAGCTTGCGGCTGAGACGGATGAACTCCGTGCGTTCTTCGTCCGTGAGCGTCGCGGGAATCGCGGCGACCAGGCGGAAGTAACCGGGCAGGACCTTCTTGAGCAATTCGCGGCAGGCCGGCGTGCTCTCCACGCGCATCGAGCGGCGATCCGTCGGGTCAATCGCGCGGCCGACAAAGTTGTCCCGCTCGAGCGTGTCGAGCAGACCCGTCATCGTGGCGCGGGTCACGCCGGTCAGGTCGGCGAGTTCCGACGGCTTGCGGGTGACGCTCTCGTCGATGCCGAGAAGCAGCATCACGGCGAAACGACCCGGCGTGATGCCATGCTCGGCCAGGTAATGGGCCTCCACATCAGACACGGCTTCGCCGGTGCGCAGCGCGGTTAAAAACAAGTCACAAGCATCAGCGTCAAATTCCGGCTGAGCTTTGGCCGCGTCGAGAAGGGAGGAATAGCGAGGTAATTCGTTCATTATCAGGGTATTAGTTGATGGTTTTATCGTTCTCTTATTATCTTAATGGATTATGCCATAAGAAATAAGGGCGCATATAGGGACTGCAAGATTTTTTTGGCAATAATTGCCAAGGACTTCGCATTTGGTTGCCGATCCGCATGCATTTTATTTTTCGCATCCTGAGCGGGATGCCAGATTCTTCGAACCTGCGGATTTCCACATCCACAAACGGGTGGATGAGCGCACGCCTTGCCACGTCCTTGGGGTCGCTTAAACGATTCAACGCTGCCCTGGTGGGATCACCCAATGGTCCTGGCCGATGTAGTTGAAGATGTAGCGCGGGTCAGCATGGGTCAGCAGGCTGGCTTCCGTGGCTCTCCATTCCTCGGAGCCGAGGACGGCTTTCACCGCGTCCGCGGATCGGAAGGAATAGACTTCGATTGCGTCGAAGCGGGGTTCGCCGAGGCCGTAAGCTCCCGCCCGGGAGAAACCAATGAGATAGCGCTCCAGCCCGGGGAGCGCCAATGCGGCTCTGCGGTGAGACTCCCGCAGGTTTTGTTGAAACTCCGCGAGCTCGCTGTCGGAACGGCGTTTGCTCAGGACATACACTTTCACGAATTCCGCGGCGGGCTCCGCGCTTTCGAGAAGGACTTCGGGGTCTGTGTCGATCACGAGGGTCTGCCAGAAGGCCGCCCATTTTGGTTCGTCGAGGCGGGCACCCTGGAGGAACTCGGGTGTTTGCAGCGACTCGATTTGTTCCTGGTCGTTCTTGAGCCAGATCTCCGCGACGCCTTCGTAAAAGGGCAGCTCGCGGGGACATGGAATCCGCAGCCGCGTCGCGATGAGGTATTGGCGGATTTGGACGATCCTGGACGCGTAGTTCACGGCGTGAACGTTCAGCCAATAGTTTTGAAAATCCTCGGCGCTCATGCCGGGCTTGGGGCCGGCGAAAATGAATTGGTGGATCATGGGGTCTTTCTTTCCGAGTGGGTTTTTCGATTTTTACAGCGCGGCATCCAAAATCAGTTCGATGAGGAAGGGGCGGTCGTCGGCAAATGCCCGATCGAGGGCCGGGGCGATTTCCTCGGGGCGTTCCACGCGGACCGCCGCCACGCCCTGGCCCTGGGCCAGCAGGTCGAAGCGCAATTCGGGCGACGAAAGGTCAAACGACTCCGGAAATTTCCGCTGCGGGTCCGGCGGGAGGTCCGCCCAGTAACGCTGAAGGTTGTATTTGAGGATCCGATAGCTGCGGTTGTTGCAGACGACGAACTTGACCCCGATGTCGTGGCGCGCCGCCGTAGCCAGCGCCTGGATGGTGCTGATGCTGCCGCCATCGCCGCTGAATCCGAACACGACCTTGTCCGGGCAGGCCACCTTCAAACCGAGCGCTCCCGGCAGGCCCGTGCCGAGCATTCCGGCCCGCGTTTGAAAATAGGTGCCGGGGCGGTCTTGCGGCAGGTAGCGGCAAAGCGCCGGGGAATTCGTGAGTGCCTCGTCGAAAATCAAGGCGTCAGCGGGGAGACGCCGGCCGAGTTCCTCCATGAAACGGGAAGCCGCGAGCGGCACGTGGTCGCGTAAGCCCGCATCGTGCGCGAGGCTCTTTTGCCGCTGCGCCTCCCTGGCCTCGCGCTGCCGTTCCGCGCGTGCCGCGGCCTCGGCGGATTGGGCGGGGCTCAGGCGGCGTTCGATCTCCGTGGCCAGCAGCGCCAGCGTGGACTTCGGATCGCCCAGCGCGCCGATCTGAACCGGAAAATTTTTCGCGATTTCGGTGACGTTCAGATCGAAGTGGATGACGGCGGCGCCTTCGGCGAATACGCCTTCCAGCGCCGGGAAAACCTCGGGCATAATCGTCGTCCCGCAAATCAGAACGACGTCCGCGGCCGCGGTGATCGGCCGGCTGTCGTCGCCGAACATATGCCCGGTGAATCCGCCAAAAAGCGGATGCGCGGCGGGCATGTTCACCTCCGAGCAATTGACGCCCCACACCACTGCGCCAAGCAACTCCGCGACCTTCGTCAGCTCGACCTGCGCCCCCGAGGCCGCGATGGCGTCACCCATCAGGATCACGGGAGCCTTCGCCTCCACGAGGAGAGCGGTGGCGCGGGAAAGGGACTCCGGCGAGGGTGTGACCCGCGTATCGATGTGCGAGGTCGGGACGACGGGCTCGGAATTGACCGCGTCGAGGATGTCCATCGGCAGGGCGAGAAAAACCGGTCCCATCGGCGGCGTGGCGGCGGTCTTGATCGCACGCCGGAGCAGTCGGAGCAGCGAGCCGGGGTCCACCACGCGCCAGGCGCAGGGACCGTTGTGGTCGGACTTCACGAACGGCCGCGCCATCTGCGCGAGGTCGCCCGCCATCTGGCCGTCGAGCGCGTCGTATTTCAGGCCCGCCTCGCCGGCGATTACGACCATCGGAGTATAGCCGCGGTGGGCATACTTCATCATCCCGAGGCCATTCGCCAAACCGGCGTAGCTGTGGAGCTGCACCACGGCCGGCCGCTGGAGAGCGCGGGCGTAGCCATCCGCCATGGCCACCGCCGTGCCCTCGTGGAGAGCGAGATAATAGCGGAAGTCACGGAATTCGTCGTCCGTCAGCGCGTCCAGCAGGTTTTGCTCCGACGTCCCGGGATTGCCGAACAGGCAATCGATGCCGTCGGCGAGGAGTTGCCGAAGCAGGGCGAAGCGGCCGGTGTTCCTGTTCATGGCATCCACCGGGAGAGCGCGGTTACCAACCGTAGCGGCGCAAGTCGAGATCGAGGACTTCCATCAGCTTCCGCCCCGTCATTTCGGAGTCGCCGGTGGAGCGGCCGGTGATGAACGGATAGTCCACGATCACGGAGACCTCCTTGCCCACGTTGCCGTGGAAGCGGCCCTCGGGCCCGACCGCGAGCTCGAGAACAAGCTGTAGCGGGATCGTGGGGAAACGGGTCTCGAGGTAGTTGTTGCGTTCGCGGTCCCAGAACGCGCTGCCTTCCGCGTAGTCGTAGGGGCGCGGATGGCCGGTCACGTGTTTTCCGTAAATGATCGGGCGGCCGTCGTCCTCGGAGATGTTCGTGAAGGCCAGGCAGGCGACACCGTAGCATTCCGCGGCGATGGGTTTGTCGAGCTCGTAGAAGCAACGGATCAGATCCTTCACCCGAAAGTTGTTCGCCATGTCCATCAGGGGGCCGCTGCCGCCCACGAGCAGGAGCGCGTCGTATTTGTCGGCGATCTCGTCCTTCCGCTCGTCCAGTTGCCGGAAATATTCCTCGCGCTCGCGGAGGTAGTTCGGCGAGCTGGGATAGGGATTCGCCGGGAACCATTCCGTTAGATTTTTCGGATGAGCAAGGCGGGCGTTCTTCGGATCTTCGATGAAGCGAACGCGGTCCGCCATTTCCGGCGAGACGACGACTTTGCCCAGCGGCGGATCGGCAAAAGTCGGGTCCATGCTCACGGGCAGGGCCAGCGGGCGTTTGCCGAGGGGTGTGACGAAATCGACGCGGTAATTGGCGCCGTCGAACAGATCGAGCGGCGCCATGAGTTCCTCGCCCCAGTATCCCCACTCCGAAAGAACGATCAGAATGCTTCTCATAAATTCACTCGCGTCGATTTAGGCGCCGGCGCGGAAGGAGAGCGCGGACTCGGTTTTTACCAGCGCGTGAAAATACGCCTCGATGTCCTGGAACGAACGCGCCGTGACCAGGTCGCGATCCACGACGACGTGGCTGGGGTCCGGAACGAAGATCGCGCCGGCATTGTGGATATCCGCCAGCACAACGGGATGGCAGATCACATGGCGGTCCTTGAGCAGCTGTGGATTCGGCGTCAGCAGCCAGAGCGCATGGCAGAGAGCGCCTTTGACGATGCGGTGATTCATCATCGCCTGGGCGAAGAACTCGACGGCGGGGGCCATGGTGAGATCCTCGACTGAGCCGAACCCGACCGAAGCGGGAAGCGCGCGCAAGCGGACGGCGACGTAGTTCGCCGCGCACAGGATCATGCAGTAATCGTTCGGATTCGCATGGGTGACGCAGCGATCGACGGTGAGCCGGTGGATGGACGTGACGGGCTTGTCCGGGCTGTCGATGTCGTTGACGAAATCGAGACTGGGCTGGTCCCACAGATAGCTGAGCAGATGAAGTTCCCCGCCGAGCTCCGGCACCCATTTTTTGTAATACTCGATCTCTTCGTGGATGTATTCCGTCTCGACAAGGACGGCCACTTTTTTCCCGGCCAGCGGTTTTTCGGACATAACGATGTTTTTCGAGGACGAAGGCGTCGCCGCCTTCAGGAAATGGAGCGCGCTCTCTTGCAGAAGAATCAGCGCGACGCGTCCAGTAAGGCCGAATCGACTGGAATTTGCAAGGGACGGTTCCGATCCCGGGCGCGGCCGGGAAGTTGCGTCGTCTCAGGATTCGGGGGCGGGATTTCCGCCCGGGCGCCAGCGATCCAGCACCGCGCGGAGGTCGGAAGTGCGCACGGGTTTGGTGAGGTAGTCGTCCATGCCCGCGGCGAGGCATTTCTCGCGATCTCCCTCCATCGCGTGGGCGGTCATCGCAATGATGCGGATGGGACGACTGTCGTGACTCCGAATATGGCGCGCGGTTTCGTAGCCGTCCATCTCGGGCATCTGGCAATCCATCAGAACAATGTCGTAGGGGATGCGCTGGAGTGCCTCGATCACTTCTCGGCCATTGGCGACGGCGTCGGCGCGGTAGCCGAGGCTCTCGATCTGGCGCAGGGCGACCTTTTGGTTGATGGCGTGGTCCTCAGCCAGGAGGATGCGCGCGGGATGAGACGGCATTTCCGGCATGATCGGCGCGGCGGCGGCCGGATTTTTGGGGATCCCTCCCATGATCAGCGCCAAGCGCTCGGAGAGGCGCGATTGTTTGAGGGGCTTGACGAGGTATTCCTCGATGCCGGCGGCTTTCAGTTGCCCGGCGTCCAGACGCTGACCCAGCGAGCTGAGCAGAACGGTGCGAGTGGCCGCGAGGGCGGGATCCGCCTTGATCGCTCGGGCCAGCATGAGGCCGTCCATCTCGGGCATTTGTTGGTCGAGAACGGCGAGGTCGAACGGCGTGCCCATTTTCGCCGCGCGTCGGAGAATTTCCAAGGCCTGCGGGCCGTCGGCCGCCGTATCGCAATGCATCCGGAGGTTCTCGAACTGGAGCTGGAGAATGTGGCGATGGGTGGCGTTGTCATCGACGATGAGCGCGCGCAATCCCGTCAAATCCGCCCGGGAGTTTTCCGGAAGCGGTTGATCGGCCGGCTTCTGGAAGTGAGCGGTGAACCAGAAGGTCGAGCCTTTCTTCGGTTCGCTTTCGAGCCCGATCTCGCCCTGCATCAGGCCGACCAATTGTCGGGAGATCGCCAGCCCCAGGCCGGTGCCGCCATAGCGGCGAGTCGTCGATCCGTCGGCCTGGTGGAACGCCTGGAAGAGGCGCTGTCGGGTCTCCGGGTCGATGCCGATGCCGGTGTCTTTCACTTCGAATCGCAACGTGATGCCGGCGTCCGTTTCGGCTTGGAGCGAGACAAAGAGAGCCACTTCGCCGTGGTCGGTGAACTTGATGGCATTGCCGATGAGATTCGTGAGGATCTGACGCAGACGGCCGGGATCGCCCCGCAGGCAGGCGGGCGTGTCGGGTCGCACAAACCCGAGGAGCTCCAGGCCCTTCGATTGCGCGTTTTCGGCGAGCAGGTCGAGGGTGTCTTCGACAACTTCGTGCAGATCGAAATCCACCGTCTCAAAGATCAGCTTTCCGGCCTCGATCTTCGAGAAATCGAGGATGTCGTTGATGATGGTGAGCAACTGATCGCCGCACTGACGAATGGTCTCGACGAAATCGCGCTGCTCGCGGTCCAGCCGGGTGTCGAGCAGCAGGCCGGCCATGCCGATGACGCCGTTCATCGGGGTGCGGATTTCGTGGCTCATGTTGGCGAGGAACTCGCTCTTGGCCTTGTCGGCGCCGAGCAGCTTGCTGGCCATTTCGTTGGCCCGCTCGGTGGCCTCGGCCAATTGGGCGTTCGTCGCCTGCAGGTCGAGGGTGCGCTTGCTGACGATGTCCTCGAGATCTTCCAGCTGATGGCGGACCTGCTGGGTGAGGCGCCACTTTTCGGTGAGCGCGTTGGCGAGTTGCAGCACTTCAATGTTGTCGAAGGGCTTCTTCAAAATCACCAGCCGGTCCGAGTGGCCGAGCTTTTCGAGCATCTCGTCCCACGAGTAATCGGAATAGGCGGTGCAGATGACGATGTGAACGTCCGGGTCCTTCTCCCAAATTTTGGAGGTCGTTTCGACGCCGTCCCATCCGGGCGGCATGCGCACGTCGACGAACGCGAGTGCGTAGGGTTGGTTTTCCGCCTGGGCGCGACAGACGAGCGTGAGCCCCTCTTCGCCCTGAAAGGCGGAGTCGATCTGGAAATCCAGACGGGCGCCCTGCTCGTAGATGTCGCCAAACAGCGCGGCCTCGGAGCGCGACAGTTCCTCTTCGCCCTCGAGGGCCGGGCTGAGAACCTTCTGGAAGTCCCGGTGAATGGACTGGTTGTCGTCGATCACCAGGATGCGGCGCTTGAAACTGTCGAGATCGTTAATCATTGGCGGGGGCGGGTTGTAATGGCAGTTCGAGCACGAAGGTGGCGCCTTGACCGGGGCCGTCACTCTGGACGCGCAGGGAGCCACCGATTTCCTTTGCCGCCAGCGCGCTGCTGTGCAGGCCGAAACCATGGCCATCCTTGCGGGTGGTAAAGCCGTGGTTGAAAATCCGCGTCAGGTTTTCAGGCGGAATCCCG
>Ga0207649_10000235_pt1 | contig 45363 bp, 42 predicted proteins | sample KBSC43metaG_FD_184317 | JGI IMG/M metagenome (GOLD analysis project Ga0207649, IMG submission 184317) | Corn rhizosphere microbial communities from Kellogg Biological Station, Michigan, USA - KBS C4-3 metaG (SPAdes) (version 2) | ecosystem: Host-associated > Plants > Roots > Rhizosphere > Soil ... | reverse complement strand
CACCCTCATCTGCGAGGCGCCGCGTATCGGCCCTTATCGGGACTCGATGCGCGAGCGCCTCGCGTCGCTGTTGCGGGTGCCGATGGGGCGGATTAGCATCAAGGCGACGACCACCGAGCGGCTCGGATTCACCGGACGTGGTGAAGGCCTTGCCGCGCAGGCTATCGCCACCGTCAGACTGCCGGAGGACCTCGCTTGAAAATCCTGCTCGCCGCCGCCTTGCTCGCCGCGCCCCCTGCCCCGCCGGCCAAGCCTTCGGGACCGCCGCCTTGCCTCACCCGCGCCGAGGTGACCGACCTCACCTTGTTCCTGCTTCCCGCTCTGCTCGACGGCGCGGCCGAGCAATGCCGGGCCAGCCTTCCGGCGGGCGCCTATCTGCTGACCGGCGGCCACGCTTTGTCGCAGCGGCTGATGGCCGACGCCTCCCACGGCCCGGGAGCGATCGGAGCGATCCGCAAGATCGCCGGCGACGGCCTCCCGCCCGAGCTGAGCCCCGACACGCTCCGCGGCCTCGCCCGCGATATGCTCGGCAAGGCCATGCTCTCGGACGTCAAGCCCGCCGACTGCGCCGCGATCAACGAGGCCGCCGAACTGCTCGCGCCGCTTCCGCCGCAAAATATCGGCGGGCTGATCGCGATTGGCATTTCGATCGCCGGCCGCAAGACCGGCAAGAGCGGGGCCAATCTGCGCATCTGTCCAGCACCCGCGCGGTGAGTGAAAACCTCGAGTTCGTCCTACCCGCCGCGCTGGTCGATTGCGCGCGCCGGGTGGTGGAGGCGAACCGGGCGGCCGGCCTCCGGGTCGCCGTCGCCGAAAGCTGCACGGGCGGCCTTATCGCCGCGGCCCTCACCGAGGTGGCGGGGTCCTCCGACGTGCTGGAAGCCGGTTTCGTCACCTACTCGAACGAAGCCAAGATCGCCCTGCTCGGAGTCAACGAGGACGTGGTCGAGACCTTCGGCGCCGTCTCCGTCGCGGTCGCCTGGGGAATGGCCCAGGGCGCCCTCGCCCGGTCGGGGGCCGATACCGCCGTGGCCGTCACCGGAGTCGCCGGGCCGGGCGGCGGAAGCGCGATGAAGCCGGTCGGGACCGTGGTCTTCGCCCGTGCCCGGCGCGGCGCCGATCCGAAGGAGATCGTCGCCGACCTCAAGGATTTCGGCGATCTCGGCCGCGGCGGCGTCCGGCTTCAGGCGGCGCTCTGCGCGCTCGAGCTCTTGATGCCGGTCGAGGAAGCCCCCTCGCCGTAGAGGTCGCGGGCGCGGTCCTCGAACGCGCCGATCATCCGGCGAAGCGCCCGGTCGAACATCTGCCCCGCGAGACTTTCGAAGATCCTATTCTTGAAGGCGAAGTCCACGCAGAAATCGACCTCGCTTCCACCTTTGCCGTCGGGCCGGAAGATCCAGCTGTTCTGAAGATATTTGAGCGGGCCCTCGATATATTCGGTGTGGATCCGCTTCGGCCGCTCCTTCTCGACCCGGGAGGTGAAGGTCTCCTTGATCGACTTGAAGCCGACCACGAGGTCGGCCACCATCAGCGCCTCGCTGTCCGAGCGGACCCGAGTGGCGGCCACCCAGGGCAGGAATTCCTGGTAGCGGCCGACGTCCGCGACGAGGTCGAACAGCTGCTCGGGAGTCCAGGGCAGGTTCCGGGTCTCGCTGTGGCGCGGCATCTTCTACTCCGTTGTCTGCCGATCTTCGTCGCCCCAGCGCGGGCTGGGGCCCCAGGGGGTGGAAGGCTCGGCGTTCTTCACCCGCCGAGACCCCGGCCCTCGCCGGGGGGACGGTTCGCCAGCTTGGCCTCGCGCGCCGCCTTCATCTTCGCGAAATCGTCGCCGGCATGATAGCTCGACCGCGTGAGCGGGCTCGCGGCGACGAGCAGGAAGCCCTTGGCCCGGGCGATCGAACCGTAGGCCGAGAAAGCGGCGGGGGTGACGAATTCCTCCACCTTGGCATGGCGCGGGGTTGGCTGGAGATACTGACCCATGGTCAGGAAATCGATGTCGGCCGATCGCATGTCGTCCATCACCTGGTGGACTTCGAGCCTCTGCTCGCCGAGACCGACCATCACTCCGGACTTGGTGAAGATGGTCGGATCGTGCCGCTTCACGCTCTCCAGAAGGCGGAGCGAGGCGTAATAGCGCGCGCCGGGACGGATCGTCGGATAGAGCCTCGGGACCGTCTCGAGATTGTGGTTGTAGACGTCGGGGCGGGCGGCGACGATCGACTCGACCGCCGCTTCGGGCTTGTTGCGAAAGTCCGGGGTGAGGATCTCGATGGTCGTCGAAGGCGTGTTGCGCCGAAGCGCTTCGATCACCCGGACGAACTGCCTGGCGCCGCCATCCGGAAGATCGTCGCGGTCGACCGAGGTGACGACGATGTGGGTGAGGCCGAGCTCGGCCGCCGCCACCGCGACATGCTCCGGCTCCATCGGATCGACGGCGCGCGGCATGCCCGTCTTTACGTTGCAGAAGGCGCAGGCGCGGGTGCAGGTGTCGCCCAGGATCATCACCGTCGCGTGCTTCTTGGTCCAGCACTCGCCGATGTTCGGGCAGGCCGCCTCCTCGCAAACGGTGGCGAGGTTCAGGCTTCGCATCAGCCTGCGGGTCTCGGCGAAACCTGTGCTGGTCGGCGCCTTGACCCGGATCCAGTCCGGCTTGCGCTGCTTGGGCGTGACGATGGGTGCGGCCGCTTCGTTCATGGCGCGCAGATAGCGATTGCGGCCGGCACTTGCCACCCCTCCCCTCCTCCCGCTAGCGGAGGCGCCATGCCCGGATTTACGCGACTCCTCGACGGCTACCGACAGTTCCGAAAGACCGGATGGGCGCGCGAACGCCAGCGCTGGTCCGAACTCGCCGAGGGCCAGAGTCCCGAGGTGATGGTGATCGCCTGCTCGGACAGCCGGGTCGATCCCGCGACCATCTTCGACTCCAATCCCGGCGAGATGTTCGTCGTGAGGAACGTCGCCGCCCTCGTCCCCCCCTATCAGCCGGACAGCAATTATCACGGAGTCTCGGCCGCTCTGGAATTCGCGGTGACCCAGCTTCGGGTCCGCGAGGTGGTGGTGATGGGCCACGGCTTCTGCGGCGGCTGCGCGGCTTCGCTGACCCGCCAGTTCGACGACGCGCGCGACGGCGAGGGCCATTTCATCGCCCATTGGATCGATCTTCTCGACCCGGCGCGGGACGAGGTCCTCGCCCGCCACCCCGGCGAGCTCGACCGGGCGGCGTTCCAGGACATGGAGATGGCCGGGGTCAAGGTCTCGCTTCGCAACCTGCGCACCTTCCCCTGGGTGGCGGAGCGGGAGGCGGAGGGATCGCTAAGGCTGCGCGGCGCCTTCTTCTCGATCGCCGACGGCTGCCTTCACCTGCTCGACGAATCGGAAGGACGGTTCAGCCCCGCTTGACGGCGCCCGCTGGGGAGCAGAGGCTCTCCGGATGGCCGCGCTCCTGCTGTTCGCTCTGCTTCTCGCGCCCGCCGAGGCGGCCGGCTCGAAGCCGAAAAAAATCTGCCGAGCGCCCGAGGCGCAGCTTGGAAGCCATGTGAAGCGGCCGCGGACCTGCCGCACCCAGGCCGAATGGACCGCCCTCGAGGACGCCGCGCGGGCCGCGCCGGTGCCGCTCAAGGCGCCTCAGCCGGAAAGCTGGGAGCGCTCCCGCCCTCAATGACCTAGAGCCGGCGCGCGGGCGGCAACCGTCTTGCAGTCAGGATCTTCACCCGCGGCGAAAGCATCTGGCCGCGCATCACGCCCTCCCCCTCGGTCGCCGAGGTCGGCGCGACCAGGATCCGGCGGACGACGTCCATTCCCGAGACGACCCGGCCGAACACCGCATAGCCCTGACCATCTCCGGCCGAGCCGGGGCCGGAGTCGAGATAATGCTGGTCGCCCACCATGATCGTGAAGTCTCCGCGCGCGGTGCCGAGGCCGAGGCGCGGCACCGAAAGTGCGCCGTCGACATGGGAAAGCCCGGTCTTGCTGGTCGGCTCGTGGGCGATGGGCGGGAAGAGCTTGCGCGGATCGCGCACGCCGCCCTGGACGAGGCCCGCCTCGGGGCCGGTCTTCATCGCGCGGTAGAATTCGGCGCCGTCGAGACGGCGGGTATCCACGTAGCGGAGGAAGTTGCCGGCGGTGATCGGCGCATGCAGCATGTCCACCTCCACGACGATGTCGCCGGCGCTGGTGTGAAGGGTCACGGCCACCGTTCCCGGCGCCGGCTGGGCGCCGAGCGGCGCTGCGCCGAGCAGGAGCAGGAGGAGCGAGAGGAGCCGGATCATCGCGCCGTCCCCTGCCCCGCGACGCTTCGCCTCGCGCCGTAGAGGAAGTACAAGGCAAGGCCGACGACATGGGCGCAGAAGAAGTAGATCTGGGTCGTCCTCGGCAGGCTGTAGAAGAGGTAGAGGCAGCCCAGGATCCCGAACGGGCCGATCACCCAGGCGATGGGCGTGCGGAAGCGCCGCTCCGCCTGGGGCGCGCGGCGCCGCATGACCAGCATGCAGGCGCCGACCGCGATGAACGCGGTGAGCGTCCCCGCATTGGCCAAGGCGGCGAGCTCGGAGAGCGGCACCAGTCCGGCGAGGACGCCGACCACGATGGCGGTGAACAGGGTGATCCTGACCGGAGTGCCTCGGCTCGACACCCGAGCGAGGCCCGGCGGGATCAGCCGGTCGCGGGCCATGACGAAGAAGATCCGGCTCTGGCCGTAGAAGAAGGCGAGGATCACGGTCGGAAGCGCGATCACCGCCGAGATGGCGAGGTAGCGCGCCGCCCAGGGGCTTCCGATCTCGCGAAGGATGAGAGCGAGCGGTTCGGGGCTGTTGGCGAAGCGCGTGTAGGCGAGCGCCCCGATCGCCGTTCCGGCCACCGCCATGTAGATGATCACGCAGGCGACCATCGATCCGACGATCCCGATCGACAGGTCGCGCCCCGGATTCTTCGTCTCCTCGGCGGCGGTGGCGATCGCGTCGAACCCGTAAAAGGCGAAGAAGATGATCGCCGCCGCCGCCATCACCCCCACTTCCGCGCCCGGAGCGCCGCTCTTGGGAAATCCGTAGGGCATGAACGGGTGGAAGTTGGCGGAGTCGAAATAGGGCAACGTCACCACCACGAAGACTATCAGGGCGACGATCTTCACCGCGACGAGAAGCGCGTTCACCGTCGCGCTTTCCTTGGTCCCGTAGATTAGGAGACCGGCGACGACGGCGATGATGAAGATCGCCGGAAGGTTCACGAGGCCGCCGAGCTCCGGACCCTGCGTCAGCGCGAGCGGAAATCCGATCGCCTCGTGAAGCAGCGGCGCCGCATAGCCCGACCAGCCGACCGCGACGGCGCTGACCACCAGCGAATATTCGAGGATCAGGCTCCACCCGACGATCCACGCCAGGAGCTCGCCGACGACGACGTAGGTGTAGGTATAGGCGCTTCCCGAGGCCGGGATCATCGTCGCCATCTCGGCATAAGCGAGCGCGGCGCAGGCGCAGATCAGTCCTGCGATGGCGAAGGACAGGATCACCGCCGGCCCGGCCTTCGCGGCGCCGACCCCTGTCAGGGTGAGAATTCCGGTTCCGACGATCGCTCCCACGCCGAGCGCGATGAGGTGCGGCCAGCCCAGGCTCCGGTGAAGCCGGTGCTCGGCCGGCATATCCTCGTCGGCCAGCACCGTCTTGCGCGCGAACAGGTTCATTCGAGGCCCCCTTGGTCGCCGACAGTTCAGACGTTTTGCGGCGCCGCCACAAGCCGAAAGTGGCCGATCGCCGCCGCCATTGCGATCCTCCCGAAGGGATGCGACAAAGCCCGGGATGAAGTGGTTCGCCCCGATCCTCCTGCTGGCCCTCCCCGCCTGCACCGCGCAGGTGTCGCACCCGACCAAGAGTCTGGCCGAACAGCAGGTCGACATCGATTACTGCACCCAGTCGGCCAACCACAAATATTGGATGGATCCGATCGCCGGGCTGCTCAACGCCTATGACTGCCTCGAGGCGAAGGGCTATCAGCGCACCCGCAAGGTCACGCGCAAGGTGGAGAGCGCGGTCAAGGGCCGCGACCGGCCGACGGAGCGGCCGAACCAGCCCTGCGCGGTACCCTGCCGCGGCGGCTGATCAGGGACGCGCGCGAAGCGAGTCCCGGATGTCGCGCAGCAGGAGGACTTCCTCGGCCGGAGCGGCGGGCGCTTCTTCGCGCGCCGGCATCAGCCGCTGCGCCCATTTCACCAGCGTGTAGATGATGAAGGCGAGGATGAGGAAGTTGACCGCGGCGGTGATGAACGCGCCGTAGCCGAGCATCGGCACTCCCGCGGCCTTGAGCGCCGAATAGCTGGTCGGTCCGGAATAACCGGCCGGGACCGGTCCGAGCCGGACGAAATAATTGGAGAAGTCGAGCCCGCCGAAGACGTAGCCGATCACCGGCATGATGACGTCCTCGGTGAGCGAGGTGACGATCGCTCCGAAGGCGGCGCCGATGATCACCGCGACGGCGAGGTCGAGCACGTTGCCGCGCGCGACGAAGGCCCTGAATCCGCTCATGTCATTCCCCCTTTTCCCGCGGCCACGGCGGCCGCCCTTCAATAGATGTAGCCCTCGCGCTCGAGGAAGTCCTTCTGCGCCTGGGCGCGCGTCCGGGCGCCCCTCGCCGGCTTGCGCCAGGGCCGCGCCGGGCCGCTGCGGCGCTGCGCCGCCGAGCGGGCCTGAGCGGGCGCGGGCAAGGGCAGGACCTGCGGCTCCGGCGGCGGCTCGGTCGCGGCGACCGCGGCCGGAACGCCGCCCGTATAGGCGTCGGCGCGGATCTCGGCGGCGGCGGCCTCGGGAAGTCCGCCTTCGCCCGGCTTGAACGGCTGGGTGCGCAGGTCCGGCTCGGCCATGGCGGCGGCCCGGGCTCTTTCCGTCGGCGACAGCGAGGGGATCTGGCCTCGGCTGGCGATGACTCCGATCATTCCGGCGAGGACGAGCGCGACCAGCCAGCCGCCCCAGCCGAAGAAATTCGTCCGCCGCGGCGGCTGCGGCGGAGCGTAGCTGGCGAGCTGGATCTTCTGCTGGCGGGTCCACTCCTTCTGGTCGTATTCGGCGCGTCGGCCGGGCTCGCGAAGCACCGCATAGGCTTCGTTTATCTCCCTCGCGCCCGGCGCTCCCGGCGAGGAAGGCGCGCCGCCCTGGTCGGGATGATATTTCTTCATCAGCGCGCGGTAGGCCGCCTCGATCACGACCGGTTCTGCCTCGGGCGATACGTTCAGCGTTTCATAATGGGTGCGCGGCGCCGCCATGGCCCCGTTTCTGGCCGAGAAAGCCGCGGACTTCCAGCCTGCCGCGCGAATTGCGGCGAAGCGGCCGGTCTGTTACCCCGCTTCTTCCGGAGCAGAGGAGAGCGGACATGCGGGAATTCGGGGTGCCGGAGCGGCTCGCGCCGGCGATGCTGAGCCTCCTTCGGATCGTCACCGGCCTCATCTTCCTCGAACATGGCAGCCAGAAGCTACTCGGCTTCCCGCCGGCCGCTCCGCCAATGTCCTCCCCCGCGCCGTTCACCTTGCTCTGGGTGGGCGGGGTCCTCGAGCTGCTCGGCGGTATCGCCATCCTGCTCGGGCTGTTCACCCGCCCCGTCGCGTTCCTGCTCTCGGGCGAGATGGCCGTCGCCTATTGGATGTTCCACGCACCCAAGTCGCCCTTCCCCGCCGTCAACATGGGCGACGCGGCGATCCTATATTGCTTCGTGTTCCTGTACCTGTCGGCGGCCGGCCCAGGCCCGTGGAGCCTCGACTCCGCGCTTTGGCGCAAGCGGCGGTAGGGCCTAGCGTACCGCGACGACGGGCTCGCCGGACGGCGGGCTCACCGGCGCCTCGGCGGCCGGCACATCGGCTTCGGGCGGCGCTCCGCGATGGACCCTGACTCCCTCCGCCGACGCCAAGGCGACCCCGGAGCGATGTACCCGGACCGTCGCTCCGTCGTCTCCGGATGCGAGCGTCACCGTCGGCTGCGCGCCGCGATGCACGGCCACGCCCCGCGCCATCTCCGTCCGCCCCTCGTCGGCCGCCTGCGGCTGCGAATCGGAGGAGCCGGAGGCGCGGGCAAGCGCCTCGCTTCCAACATAGGGACGGCGGAACGAGCGCGGGTCGCCCCACTCGCCATGCCAGCGATAGAAGATGTGCGCTCCGATCGTCACCGCCTTGGCCATGGCCGATGCCCACCAGGGATGGATGGCGGTGGTGTGATAGTGGGTGGCGAGCCCGACCGGCTCGTAGACGTAGCCCGAAAGCGCCTGCTCAGCGATCCGGCGGGCCCGCTCCCAGGCGCCGGCGTCGCGGGAATGTGCGAGCGAGCCGTCGCAGGTGAAGCTGAACTGGCAGCCGGTGCTCCGGTTCGATCCCTGATAGACCACCCCGCAGACGGAATTGGGAAAGGCCGGGTGGCGCACCCGGTTCAGAACGACCTGAGCGACGGCGCGCTGGCCGTCCTCGGTTTCCGACCGAGCCTCGTAATAGACCGCGGCGGTGAGGCAGTTGAGGGCGGTCTGGGCGTCGCCGTTCGAGGTCGAGCCGAGCTCGAACGGGCGCGCGGGCGCGCCGACGGCGATCTCCTCCGCAAGCTTCTCGGGCGGCGGCGGCTCCTCGGTGGCGACGGGGAGGGAAAGGCTCCGAAAGCCGGGAGTCGCGGGCGCCGCGCCGGCGGGCGAGAGCCCGAGCGCGAGCGGCTTCGCCCCCTCGCCGGGCACGCAGGACGCGACCAGCAGCAGGATCGGCCACCCCAATATCGCCTTGTGCATCAATCCGGGCGCCCCCTCCGTGAGGCTGCCGTTTTAGGGCGGAGGTCTTAGAGGATGGTTAATCGCGCCGGGCCGCTTGCTCTTGGCTAAGACCATGTTACGCCGTCGAAAAGGAGACGGCGCAATGGCTCAGATTCAGGGAACTTCAGGCTCGGACAATATCGGCGGGACGGCCGATCCTGATGTGATCCACGCCGGCGCCGGAGACGATTTCGTCAACGCCATGGCCGGCGACGACGAAGTTTACGGAGAAGAGGGCAACGACACACTCATGGGCGGTCAGGACAATGATCACCTGTTTGGCGGCGACGGCAACGATGTCCTGCTCGGAGGCCTCGGGTCCGACTCCATCGACGGCGGGGACGGCGACGACAGGATAATCGCGTCGTCCGACGCCGGGCAGGTTCACGGCGGCGCCGGCGACGACGACATTGGCGCGAACGCCCTCGCCGGCCAGATCATCGACGGCGGGGACGGAATCGACCTGCTGCGCTTCTCTGCCCAATATTCCGCCGGAGTGACGATCGATCTCACCGATCCGTCCACCGTCCAAACCGTCGGCGGCACGAGCATCGTCAACGTCGAGCGTATGTCCTTTGTCGGAAGCGATGCCCTCACCGGAGCCGCCGACCATGCGACGGGCGGCGCTCTGGACGACACTTTGGCGGGCCTGTCGGGCGACGATGTCCTGAACGGCGGCGGCGGCAACGACGCGATCAGCGGCGGCATTGGCGCGGACCAGATCAATGGCGGCGACGGCGACGACGTCATCACCTGGTCCGACGGCGACACCGTGGACGGCGGGGCGGGGATCGACCTGATCAAGATCGCCTCTCCCTTCGGCGCCGGCGGAACCCTGGACTTTTCCGATCCGGACGCGGTTCAGACATTCGGAAGCGGCTCGATAACGCATGTCGAGCGGATCGAATTCTACGGAGACACCGGAAGCGGCAGCGCCCACATCACGGGAGGCGCCTATGCCGACAAGCTTAGCGGCTATGGCGGCGACGACATCTTCGCCGGCGGCGACGGCGACGACGAGCTCTACGGCCAGGGCGGAGTCGATCGGCTCGAAGGCGGCGGAGGCGACGACCTGATCGTCGACGGAACCGGCAATCCGACATCGCAGGTCGGCTTCTCGTTCATCGACGGCGGCAGCGGCTTCGACACGCTCGAACTCGACTACGGGCAGTTTTCCGGCGCCCTTTCGCTCGACATCGAGGCGAATGACGGCGCGGTCCTGAACATCGAGCGCCTCCTTTTCTTCGGCGGGAACGGCACCGGGACATCGACCTTCAAAGGCGGCGAGGCCGACGACATCATCTTCTCCGGCTACGGCAACGACCTGATCGACGGCCGCGGCGGGAATGACGACCTGCGCGGCGGCGGCGGTGTCGACATCATCAACGGCGGCGACGGCGACGATCTGATCTACGGCGGCGGAGGCGTTGGCGATACCGGCGGCGCCGACACGCTCAGCGGCGGCGAAGGGAACGACTTCATTCACGCCGACGAACAGGTCGGCGGATCGCTCGACGGCGGCGCGGGCGACGACCAGCTGATCGGCGGCGCCGGCAACGACTCCATGACCGGCGGCTCGGGAAACGACTGGCTGATCGGCGGCGGCGGTACGGATTCGATGACCGGCGGCGCCGGCGACGACCTTTACGACGTCGACAATATGGGCGACGTGGTGACCGAGCTTGCCGGCGAGGGCGTCGACACGGTGACCACCGCGCTCGGCACCGCCGCGGCGATCTACACCCTTCCCGACAATGTCGAGAATTTCACCGGCAAGTCGTTCGCCGGCCAGACCGTCGCCGGCAACGCCCTCGACAACAGCCTCCTGCTGCTGAAGGGCAATGACGTCGTCGATCTTAGCGCCGGCGGCAACGACACGGTCAACGCCGGGCCCGGCAACGACTATATCTACTTCGGCGCGGCCTTCACCGCGGCCGACCAGGTGATCGGCGGCACCGGCACCGACAGCGTCGGCCTGCGCGGCAATTACGATCTGACGCTGGGTGCCGGAACGCTCTTCGGAGTGGAGAATTTCAACCTGCTCAGCGGCTCGACGCTCGGCGGCACGGAACGCTTCAGCTACTCGATCACGACGGTGGACGCGAACGTCCCGGCCGGTGGGCGGCTTACCGTCTATGCCGGAGGCCTGCTGGCCGACGAGAGCCTGTTCTTCAACGGCTATGCCGAGACGAACGGGGCGCTTTCCGTCTACGGCGGCGCGGGCAACGACACCTTCGCCGGCGGCCCCGCCAACGACGCCTTCGTCGGCGGCGCCGGCGACGACACGATGTACGGCCTTGGCGGGATGGATTGGCTCGAGGGCGGCCTCGGCGCCGACACGATGCGCGGCGGACCCGGCAACGACGTCTTTGTCTACCAGTCGGCGGCGGAATCGACGGCGACGAAGACCGACCATATCGTCGACTTCGAATATGTCTCCGACCACATCGTGCTGACCAATGTCGACGCCAATGCCGACCTGGCCGGCGACCAGGCCTTCACCTTCATCGGCGACGCCGCGTTCAGCAACACCGCCGGGGAGCTTCGCGCCTACCAGTCGGGCGCGAGCTGGTTCGTCGAGGGCGACGTGAACGGCGACGGCAATGCCGACCTCGTCATCCAGGTCGATCCCGTCGCCGGCCACGCCCTCATCGCCAGCGACTTCCTGCTTTAACGTCGCCCCAGCGAAGGCTGGGGCCCCAGGGGGTGAAGATCACGGCGGGTTGAGCGGGAGCGAGTTCAAATCACCGCGCCTTTCACCCCCTGGGGTCCCAGCCTGCGCTGGGACGACGGGCTAGTCTCGGCTTAGCGCGCCGCCGCGGCGCCCCCTCCGGTTGGACGGAACGCGGCGCCTCGGCTAGAGCCGCGCCATGCCCCAAACCCCGCGCAGCCAGGCCGGCAACATCGCCCTGCTCATCGACGCCGACAACGCGTCCCCCGACAGCCTCGACTCGGTTCTGACCGTCCTCGCCGAGCTCGGCACGGTCAACATCCGCCGCGCCTACGGCAATTGGCAGAAGCCGGCGCTGAAAGGCTGGGCGGCGATCGTCCACCGCCACGCCATCGAGCCCCAGCAGCAGTTCGACCTTACCAAGGGGAAGAGCTCGACCGACATGAAGATGATCATCGACGCGATGGACCTGCTCTACGGCGGGCGGGTCGACGGCTTCGGGATCATGTCGAGCGACAGCGACTTCATGCCGCTCGCCATGCGGATAAAGCAGGACGGAATGCCGGTCTACGGCTTCGGCACTTCCCGAACCCCCGAATCCTTCCGCGAAGCCTGCACCCGCTTCATCGACGTCGGGGCCTTGGCGACAGCCGACGAGCCGGACGCCCTCGAGGCCGAGCCCGCGCCCGCCAAGCGCGCGGTCGACGCGGACCTCATCAAGCTGCTCGGAGCCGCCTTCCGAGCCTCGAAGCGCGACGACAAGGGCTGGGCGAGCCTCTCCGAAGTCGGCCAGCGGGCGGGCAACCGCTCCTCTTTCGACGCTCGAAGCTACGGCTATGCGAGGCTCGCCGACCTCGTTGCCGCAATACCTAATTTCCAGGTCGAGAAGCGGCCGGACGGAAGCGTGTTCGTCAAGCGGCTGAGGTAAGTTGGCGGGCTTTCGTCATCGACTTGAACGGTCGGTAGCGCCTGGCCCTCGCCCGCATAGGATCAGCCGGCGGGAGCTTTCATATTGCTCGACAGTCTCCGAGATTCGCGCCTTCATCCCCATGACGGAGACTCGCGACATGAAGCCGCTGCCGCCGTTCTTCAGGAATTGCAGCGGATAGCCGAGGCTGGACCGGCACCCGGATCAGAACCGCGCCGTCAGCCGGCTCTTCCGCGCCGAGCCCGGTGCCGCAAGGCACAACGCCGCGACGGCGGCGGCTTGAACGGCGGCCGTCAGGCGATCTTCCTTTCCCTACCGGGTCAGCTTGCGATACGTCATCCTATGCGGCCGGTCCGCCTCCGGGCCCATCCGGCGCTTCTTGTCTTCCTCATAGGCTTCGAAATTGCCTTCGAACCATTCGACATGGCTGTCGCCCTCGAAGGCGAGGATGTGGGTGGCCAGGCGGTCGAGGAAGAAGCGGTCGTGGCTGATCACCACCGCGCAGCCGGCGAAATTCTCCAGCGCGTCCTCGAGCGCGCGAAGGGTCTCGACGTCGAGATCGTTGGTCGGCTCGTCGAGGAGGAGGACGTTTCCGCCCTTCTGGAGCATCTTGGCCATGTGGACCCGGTTGCGCTCGCCGCCGGACAATTGGCCGACCTTCTTCTGCTGGTCCTGGCCCTTGAAGTTGAAGGCGCCGACATAGGCGCGGGTGCCCACCTCGTGCTTGCCGAAGCGGAACACGTCGCTTCCGCCGGAGACTTCCTCCCAGACATTCTTGTTCGGGTCGAGGTCGTCGCGCGACTGGTCGACATAGCCGAGTCGGACCGTCTCGCCGATCTTGATCGAGCCGTCGTCGGGCTGCTCCTCGCCCCGGATGAGCTTGAACAAGGTGGTCTTGCCGGCGCCGTTGGGGCCGATCACGCCGACGATCCCGCCCGGCGGAAGGTTGAAGCTTAGATCCTCGAAGAGGAGCTTGTCGCCATAGGCCTTGGTGAGGCCGCTCGCCTCGATGACGTTGCCGCCCAGCCGCTCGGGCACCTGGATGAGGATCTGCGCCTTGCCGGGCGTGCGGTTCTCCTGCGCCTCGACCAGCTCGTCGAACGCCTTGATCCGCGCCTTGGACTTGGTCTGGCGGGCCTTGGGGGAACGGCGGATCCAGTCCAGCTCCTCCTGGATCGCCTTCTGCTTGCCCTGCTCCTCGCGCTCCTCCTGCTCCAGCCTCTTGGCTTTCTTCTCCAAGTATCCGGAATAATTGGATTCGTAGGTATAATAGCGGCCGCGATCGAGCTCGAGCACCCAGTTCACCACATTGTCGAGGAAGTAGCGGTCGTGGGTGACGAGGATGACGTTGCCGGCATAGTCGACGAGATGCTTCTCGAGCCACTGGACGCTCTCCGCGTCGAGGTGGTTGGTCGGCTCGTCGAGCAGAAGGATGTCGGGCTTCTCGAGCAGCAGCTTGGTCAGCGCCACCCGGCGCTTCTCGCCGCCCGACAGATTGTCGATCGGGCTGTCGCCGGGCGGGCAGCGAAGCGCGTCCATCGCGATCTCGAGCTGGTTGTCCAACGACCAGCCGTCGACCGCGTCGATCTTCTCCTGGAGCTCGCCCATCTCGGTCATCAAAGCGTCGAAATCGGCGTCCTCGGGCGGGTCGCCCATGAGCGTCGAGATCTCGTTGAACCGGTCCATCATGTCGGCGACGGGGCGAACCCCGTCCATGACGTTCTCCTTGACCGTCCTGGTCGGATCGAGCTGCGGCTCCTGCTCGAGATAGCCGACCCTGATCCCCTCGCCCGGCCACGCCTCGCCGGTGAATTCCTTGTCGCGGCCGGCCATGATCTTCATCAGGGTCGACTTGCCCGACCCGTTCGGACCGATGATCGCGATCTTGGCGTCGGGATAGAATTGCAGGTTGATGTTGTTGAGCACGGGCTTGGCGGCGCCCGGGAAGGTCTTGGTCATGCCCTTCATGACGAAACTATACTGTGCGGCCATGGCGGCGCCTGTCTCCGGATCTGGTGAGGAAATCGAGCGCTTACCTAGTGACGCTCGCGCGGATTGTCACCCTTCCACGTCATCCCGGCGAGGCCGGGAGCCAGGAACGCGGATCGCAGAGGGCTGCGGTCGGCGGAGTTCATGGGTCCCGGCCTTCGCCGGGATGACGGTCCGGTGAATAGGCGGCTTTCGCTGCCATTGCGGGAAGGCTAGGGCGGCGGACATGAAAAACCGCCTTGCCGCCTTTCTCCCCCTCCCCTGCCTCGCCCTCCTCCTCGCCGCCGCGGCTCCGGCCGATCCCGCCGCCAAGGCGCGGGACTCGGCGCTCGCCGACGACCATTTGGCGATGGATATCGTCGAGGGGCTGACCACCGAGGTCGGGCAGAGGCTCGCCGGGACGGAAGCGGAAGGCCGCGCCCGCGACTGGGCGGTGAAGCGGCTGAAGGCGCTCGGCTTCCGCAACGTCCATGTCGAGACGACGAGCATGGCGGCCTGGGTGCGGGGCGCCGAGACGGCGGAGATCGTCGCGCCCTATCCGCAAAAGCTCGTCCTCACCGCCTTGGGCGGGAGCGGCGCCACGCCCGCTCAGGGAATCACGGCCGAAGTCGTCGGCTTCGACAGCATCGAGGACCTGCGCGCCGCCCCGGCCGAGGCGGTGCGCGGCAGGATCGTGTTCGTCAGCCACGCGATGAAGCCGAACCAGGACGGCTCGGGCTACGGCTATTACGGCGCCGTCCGCCGCTCCGCGCCCGCGCTCGCCGCCCAGAAGGGCGCGGTCGGAATCGTCATCCGCTCGCTCGGAACCGACTATCACCGCAACCCGCATACCGGCCTCACCAACTGGGGCGACGTCGCTCCGATCGGCGCCGCGGCGCTTAGCATTCCGGACGCCGAGAACCTCCAGCGCATGCTCGAGCGCGGCAAGGTGACGATGCACCTCACCTTGACGCCCCGCCAGCTCGGCCAGCAGCCGACCGGCAACGTCATAGCCGACGTTCCCGGCACCGATCCGTCCGCCGGCATGATCCTTGTCGGCGGCCATCTCGACAGCTGGGACCTCGGCACCGGCGCGATCGACGACGCCTCCGGGGTCGCCATCGTCGCGGCGGCCGCCAAGCGGGTGATGGACTCCGGCCGGCCGCGCCGCACCATCCGGGTCATCTGGTTCGGCGACGAGGAGACCGGAGGCGCCGGCAGCAAGGCCTATTTCGAGGCGCACAGAAGCGACAAGGTCGTCTTCGTCGCCGAAAGCGATTTCGGCGCCGACCGCGTCTGGCGCTTCGAATCCGCCTTCGCTCCGGGGAACAAGCCGATCGCCGACCGGATCGCCGCCGCGCTCTTCCCGCTCGGGATCAACCGCGGCACCGGCGAGGTCGAGGCGGGCGCCGACCTCGGCGCCTGGATCAAGGCGGGCAGCCCCGGAGCCGACCTCAACCAGGACGGCACGCGCTATTTCGACATCCACCACACGCCCGACGACACGCTCGACAAGGTCGACCCGGCCCAGCTTCGCCAGAACGTCGCCGCCTGGACCGCGATGCTCTGGCACGTCGCCAACGCCCGCGAGGACATCCTCCCGCTCCCGCCCAAGCCCGCCGCGCCTAGAGGGTAACCCCCATTCGGCCCGCCGCCCAGACCATCGCCGTGTAAAGCGCGATCGTCACCAGGCAGCCGAGCCCGAGGGCGAGCCAGAACGACCAGCCGTGCCGGAGCATCCACGGCACGAGCAGGAACATCGGCAGCGACGGAAGCACGAACCAGAAGGTCGCCTGGGCATGGGCGGCGAGCCGCGCGGGATCGCGTGTGTCCCGCCACAGCCACAACATTCCGAGGATCGAGACCAGCGGAAGCGAAGCGATCAGCGCCCCCCAGCCGGGATAACGCTTCGATACCTCCGAGACGACGGCGATGATGAGCCCGGAAAGCCCGGCTTTGATGAAGAGGTAGAGCATGGGCGCGCCTCTAGCACATGAGGACGGAGCATCGGCAATCGTACGGCGCAGGGCGCCTCCGCCGGGGGGACGGCACGCCGACATGGCAAGGGGCCGCTCACGAAGAGGGAGCGACCGTTGGAATCCGCCGCGGCGCCTTCCACCGGAGCGGAGCCGCACCCATATCCTCCCGACGAGGATCGGAGACCATCATATGCCGTCGCGGCCGTTCGACTCACACTCCGACAAATTCCTGAAGGACGCCGTCCGTCACCAGCGGTTGATCGATGAAGCGCTCGGAGTCGGATCCTACGCCTCGGACCTGGCCTACAAGTCGCGCCGCTCGGTCGATGACCTCGGCCGGCAGGTGGCGGAAGCAAGCTCGTTCAAGGCCTACGTGCGGGATCTCGCCGATTTCGGTCGGACGGTTCGTTCCAACCGGGAACTCAACCGCTCCTTCGGATCTCGTATCGGAGACCTCGCGCAATTCGCGGCGGATGCTCCCGGGTTCGCAAGTCGCACCTCCGGGATGATTTCCGCGATCTCCCACGGGGTATTCGATCGGCCGGAAAGGCAACTCGGCTTGCGTGTAGCGCGCGAGCTGGACGCGATCAGCGCATCGATGGCCGATCTCGTTTTGGGCGCCAAGCGCGGGATATCCGACTCGTCGCGCCCGAGTGCCGCCATCGGCGGAGTGGCCGAGTGGCGCAAGCTCAACAAGACGATCGCCGAGTTGACGCGCCCGCTCGGGTCTCGGCTTGCGGATGCCGATCCGACCTTCCTTTCGGAGGCCAGGACTCAACGCTGGATCCGCGAAGCCCGTCGCGAGCGTGCTTTCTGGGAAGCCGCAAGTGCAGACATGGCGACGTTGTCGGGTGTCGGGGATGAGGCGCCGGACCGGCTTCTCGCGGTGTTGCAGCGCGTTGTCGCCCACCTCTGGAGCAACACAAAAAGCAAATCCAGGACGCTCGATCTGTTCGACATCGCGAACCTGCTCGCAACCCTGCTGACGTTGGCCGCTTTGGTCGCGCCTCTCCTTCCGGAGGAAGCCGACGCGCCGGAACGGCAGGCGACGGTGGAAACCTCCAGAGCGCTGGCGGATGCGGTACAGGAGATCACGCGCTGGTTGAATCAGCACGATTTAGCGGTCGCGGCTCGCCGCGGGGACGTGGTCGCGGCCGCTTGGGTGAGGCAAGGGCCGGACCCGGTCTCCGCGAAGCTGGCGAGGCTGCCCGCCCATACGGAAATAGGTCTAAGGGGCGAGCGGCCTCACTGGCGCCTCGTCCTATACCGCGATCCACTCACCGGAGATTTGGCCGAAGGCTGGGTCCCGGCGCGCCTGCTGCGCATCTGGAACGGTCCGAGCCAGGCCGAGCTTCGAGAAAAGTGATGGTCGGGGAGACAGGATTCGAACCTGCGACCCTCTGCTCCCAAAGCAGATGCGCTACCAGGCTGCGCTACTCCCCGACGAGGCGGCTCGAACTGGTACTTCGAGCCGGGACCGGAAGGAAGAAGAAAGGGCGGCCTCCTTCTTCCCGCCTCGAAGTACCACTTCGAGGCGAGCCCGTGGTGGGCCCGGCAGGATTCGAACCCGCAACCTAGCCGTTATGAGCGGCCGGCTCTACCGTTGAGCTACAGGCCCATGTCCAAGGCTCGCCGCGCCGATAGCCGAGCTCGCCCGCGATGGGAAGCCGGCCGCCGCTGCTAAGGGCCTGCCCCGGCGGAGACGAATGAGAACAACCGTCATGCCGGACTTGATCCGGCATCCACCTTCTTCTCACCCAATCCAAGTAAGAAGGTGGACCCCGGATCAAGTCCGGGGTGACGATCCCATGGGTATAGACATGCCGTGGCCGGCGGCGGTGAGGATTTCCTCGAACGAGGCGGGCGCGATCCCCTGCTTCGCCAGGAAGGCGAACATCTCGTCCCACCAGCCGTGGAATTGGGCGAGGTCGGCGGCCGTCCGGACGTACGGCGTGTGGCCGGGCTGAAGCGAGGGGGAATGGAAGGAGAAGGTGAAGAGGCGGACGCCCTCCTCCGACAGCCGGCGCACCGCTCCGGCGACTTCCGCCGCGGGCATCCCCTCGGGAGTCAGCGAGACCCGGCTGAGCAGCCCGGTGCGGGACGCGACGGAGCGCGCCAGCGGAAAGCGGTCGATCCGCCGGTAGAGGGCGCCCCCGCCCCGCCCAAGCGGCCCGGTGAGAGCGGCGCAAAGCGGGATCTCGAGCAGCCCGCCGACCCGGAAGGGCTTGGGTCGGACGGCGGAGAAATCCGGTCCGCCTTCGCCGCCATAGTCGAACAGCGGACGAACGGAGGCGTCGGCGCGATAGCCGAGCGCCTCGAGGATGGCCGCGGTGTTGGGCCCCACGCCGTACCTCCCGGCGCGGTAGATGAGCGGCCGCACTCCGAGCCCCTCCTCGATCGCCGCCGTCAGGGCCTCGATCTTGGCGCGCTCGAGCGCCGGCGGAAGGTTTCCGGCGAAGCTGTTGCGAAGCCCGACCTCCTCTTCGAGCGGCGGGTTGACCCAGGGATGGAGCTGGGTCCCGATCGTCCCCTCCCCCGCCTCGGCGATCGGCCGAAGCACGGAGCGCGCGTCCGGATCGGTGGCGATCGGATGATCGACGAGATAGACCGGCTTCACCCCTTCCTCGCGAAACCGCGCCTGCATCGCCGGGATCGCCTCGGCCGCCCGGGTCGAGCGCGCACCGGGATCGTGGGGCTTCGACCAGTCGAACTCCTCCTCGGTGTCGACGAACACGGCGAAGCGGCGTCCGAAGCTCTCCGGCAACTCGATATAGGATTCGGCCGGAGGAGGCCGGTCGAGCCGCACCCGAGCGCTCAGCCGCTATGGCCGGAGGAGCGCTCCGCCGGCTCGAGGGGCGGCAGATAGAGGAAGAAGCGGGCCTCGCCGATAACGAGGGCGCCGCCCGCGGCTTCGGCCAGGTTGCGAACCAGGCGGAGCGCGAAGCCGAGTCCGAGCGCGGGGGCGCCCGGCCAGTCGCCCTCCGGGCTGTAGCCCGGGTCGAGCAAGGCGGGCTCGTCGAGACCCGCTATGGCGCGCGGACGGTCGATCGAGAGGCACAGCATGTTCCGGCCGTCTATCTGCCCCATCGCCATCGTCGCGGCAATCGTCTCTCCCTCGGCCGCGAGCCCGATCGTCGCGGCCAGCATCCGGGCGAACATCCGCTCGAGCGCGCTTTCCTCGACCCGCGCCGGCGGCAGGTCCCGCTCGATCTCGATCGCGATCCGGCTGCCGCGCTGGGCCGCCACCCGCTCGTAGGCGTCGTGAAGGCGGCACAGCAGCGCGACCGCGTCCACCGACGTCTCGGCGAGCTGCAGCCGGCTGGTCTCGATCCGGGCGGCGGTGTCGAGGTCGTCTACGGCGGAGAGAAGCCCGCGCGCCTGGTCCATGATCTCGACCGCGCGGCTTCGGTAGGTCGCGGCGGCCGGACCCATATACTGCCCGTCGATCATCTCCGCGAAGCCGATGATCGCGTTGAGCGGGGTCCTTAGCTCGTGGATCAGCTGGCGCAGGGAATCGGCCGGCAGGTGGGTTCCGAACAGGCCCTGCGCCGCCGGCGCCTGGGGCGGCTCGGCGCGGGCCACCTCGTCGAGCCGCGGCCGTCTCGCGCTCCCGCGATAGCCGAGGAAGCTGCCCTGGGCGGCGTCGAAGAACGGGACGCCGGAAATGCGCCAGTCGCCCGCGGCGGGTCCGGCCCCCGCGACGCTGAAGCGGGCGTCGCGGAACGGCGCCCGCTTCTCGAAGGCTCCCGCGGCCTGGCCGTCGACCCCGAACTGGCCGCGCTCCGCGATCGAAGCGATCGACTGGCCGATCAGCGGGCCGCGCGGCGCGTTGGCGACCCAGATGATCGTCCCGTCCGGGCCCGTCTCCCATTGGAACTGCTCGGCCGGCGCCAGAGCTTCCGCCGGCGCGGGCGCGGCCGATTCGCGCTGGCGGCGGAAATTCTCGATTCTCGCGACCAGGTCGCGGATCTGCGCTTCGCTTCGCTCGGCCGCGGGGCTGGGCGCGGCGGCGTCCCGATCCACCGTTCCCGACAGGGCGAAGTCGGCGGCGCCGAAGCTGGCGAGCGCGCGGACGACCTCGGCGGGAAGGTCTCGGCGATGGCGAAGCAGCGCCCGGGCGGCGGGGCCGAGCCTTGGAAGCACCTCGATCCAGTCCGCCGCGGGGGCCCGCGCGTCGCGAAGCAGCGGCGCGGCGACCGCGGGCTCGTCCTCGGCGAAGAAGGCGAGGATCTCGCGCGACACCCGGCGCCCCGCGAGGGTCGAGCCGATCTCGGCGCGCAACGCCGGCGGGATCCGCTCCCGGGCCCCGCGGAGCCATTCGACGGCTTCGAAGCTTTCGCCGTCGCGGCGCTGGGCGAGAAGGTCGACGAGCTGACGCCACTTCGCGGCGAGCGCGGAAGGGTGTGCCTCCGGCTGCTCCAACACCGTCGCGATCATGTCGTCGAAACGCAACGCCTCTTCCTCGCCGGCCAGTGCTGAAGCCGCCGCGCCGGGCTTCGTAACAATCGTTAACGCCCCCCGGCCCGGCGCGGAAGGCCGCAATATCGCCCCGTCGCAATATGGGACGAGAGGAGGCGGAAGCGCTTCTTCCCCTCTCCCGCGAGCGGGAGAGGGGAAGAACGGCGACGAGACCCCCTAAGGAAAAGGGCGCCGGATCGCTCCGGCGCCCTTCCCTTTCAGCCTTCCGGCGCGGCGTCAGGCGCCGCGCTGGCCGAGGAAGACGAGCCAGTAGCTGGCGATGTCGCTGCGCGCGCCCGTCACCGCTCGGAACGCCGCTTCGGCGCCGGCCCGGTCGCCCGACTGGGCGAGCGCCATCCCGAGGTGCAGGTTGACCAGGTTGGTGTCGACCGACCCCTTGGAGAGGGCGGTGCGGTACAGGGACACCGCCTTGGCATAATCGCCATAGCCCAGATAGGCGTCGCCCGTGTTGAGCGCGACCTGGCCGGTCGCGGACGACATCGCCTTGCTCTCGGCGGCGGAGAGGCCGGCGCGATCAGCGGCGATCCGGCCGCTGGTCATGCGCAGCAGGTCGCGGAAGGCCGGCTTGTTGAGGTCGATCATCCTTAGGCTCGACCCTTCCTCCAGAACCGCCTTCGACTCGCCGGGAAGGCCGCCATTGTCGAGCGCTTCGGCAAGCTCGAACCAATCACGCTCGCCGGTGAGCGACTTGGTCGCGCGCATCAGGCGCATCAGATCGATATTGGCCGATTTGTCGAGGTTGCTGACGTCACGGTAGATGAGCAGCGAATCCCGCCAATTCTCCTTGGTCGGGTAAGCCGCGATGAGGTCTCGGGTGATCTTCAGGGCCTCGGGGCTGCGCCTTCCGTCATAGGCGATCTTGAGCGCGTAGCGATACCAGCTGGCGTCGACCGGCTGGCCCGCCGCCTTCTTCGCCGCGATCGCCCGGTCCATCAGCGGCAGGGCCTCGAGCGGCTTGCGCAGGTCGCTCTTCACCTTGGCGAGGTTGACCAGCACCTCCGGGTCGTTGGGGGTCAGCTCGGAAAGCCGCGTGAAGGCCGCTTCCGCCTTCTGCGGATTGGCCGGCTTCACCCGCATCGCGAGCGCCGCCTGGTTCTGGTAGAGCGGCGGGAGGTCTTCGGCCGGAACCACGCCGCTGGCGATGATCGTGTCGACCGCGCGCGCCTGCATCGACTCGTCGTTGATGCCGAGCCCGATCTGGAGCAGCATGTAGCCCAGGAAGCGCTTCGCCTGGCCCGTCGTCGCCCCGGCTTCGGCGGCGGGAAGCGCCGCCTGAGCCGCCGTCCAGTCCTTGGCGGTCACGGCGGTCTGGAGCGGAAGCAGCGCCGCCCGCTCCTCCTTGCTGAGCTGGAGGGTCGGCTTGGCCGGCTCTTCCTTCTTCTTGGCGTCGGCCGGAGCCGTCAGGGCCACCGCGCCACCGCCGATGACCAGGGCCACGCCGAGCGCGAAGCGGGAAACGAGCTTCATAAAGATGCCTCCTGTTGGCCGGGCTGACCTGCACGCGGCCGGATCTGAAAAGGGGTAGACAAAGCGGCCTCTACCGCCAAACGCGGGCTGTTTCTAGGCTGCGGGCGCTGAACGCCGCTTGAACCGGGCCGAAGCGGAAAAGCTTGGGCTTTCAGCAGCTTGCGGCCGGTTTGACGGACCGGCCGGCGACCGGTAACCCGCGCTTCTCCAATGCTTGCGATCCTCTCCCCCGCCAAGACGCTCGATTACCGGCGGCCGCTTCCCCCGCTGCGGCCCACCGAGCCGCGTTTCGCCGCCGAGGCCGAAGCGCTCGCCGGCGCGGCCGCGAAGCTCGGACGAAAGCGGCTCGCCGCGCTCATGCACATCTCCGACCCGCTCGCGACGCTCAACGCCGGGCGCTTCCGCGAATTCGACTCGGCCGAGGCGCGCCCCGCCCTCTATGCCTTCGACGGCGACGTCTATTCCGGCTTCGAGGTTCGAAGCCTCGATCCCGCGGCGGTCGCCTTCGCCCAGGATCACGTCCGGATCCTTTCGGGCCTGTACGGCCTTCTCCGGCCGCTCGACTCCATCCGCCCCTACCGGCTCGAAATGGGCACGCGATGGGCGCCGGGCCGCGCCAAGGATCTCTACGCCTTCTGGAAGAACCGCGTCGCCGCCGCCCTGGTCGACGACGTGGACGACGGGATCGTCGTAAATCTGGCCAGCAAGGAGTATTTCCGGGTCGTCGAGCCGCACCTTCCAGGCAGTTTGCGGGTCATCGAGATCGACTTTCGCGAAGAGGGTCCCGAGGGGCCGCGCTTCAACACCTTCGCCGCCAAGCGGGCGCGGGGCATGATGGCGCGTTACCTTTGCGAGCATCGGCTGTCCGATCCCGAGGCCCTCAAGGGCTTCGACAGCGACGGCTACGCCTTCGATCCCGATCATTCGGACTCCGGACGCTGGCGCTTCTCCCGCGTGTGACTATCTAGGAGACGCCTCGCGCGCGTATACGCGTACGCGCGCGGGGTGGCGCCCGGCTCCTCCATCGGCTAGGCTCCCACTACCGGCGCGGCTCCCGCGTCTCCATCACGAAACACACAGGAAACCGCCTTGGCCAGCGCCCCGCCGACCATCGAGAACAGCGACATCTCCCCCGTCTCCATCGTCGAGGAGATGAAGACCTCCTACCTCGATTACGCCATGTCCGTCATCGTCGCGCGCGCCCTTCCGGACGTCCGCGACGGGCTGAAGCCGGTCCATCGCCGGATCCTCTACGGCGCCCACGAAGCCGGCTTCGTCGCCGGCCGCCCCTACCGCAAGTCGGCGCGCCTGGTCGGCGACGTCATGGGTAAGTACCATCCCCACGGCGACGCCTCCATCTACGACGCCCTCGCCCGGATGACCCAGGACTGGTCGATGCGCGTGCCGCTGATCGACGGCCAGGGCAATTTCGGCTCGATGGACCCCGATCCGCCGGCGGCGATGCGCTACACCGAGGCGCGCCTCGCCCGGGTCGCCAACGCGCTGCTCGACGACATCGACAAGGACACGGTCGATTTCACGCCCAATTACGACGCCTCCGAGCGCGAGCCGCAGGTACTTCCCGCGCGCTTCCCCAATCTGCTGGTCAACGGCGCGGGCGGGATCGCGGTCGGAATGGCGACCAACATCCCGCCGCACAATCTCGGCGAGGTCCTCGCCGCCTGCCGCGCCTACATCGCCAATCCCGCGATCACGATCGAGGAGCTCATCGAGATCGTTCCGGGGCCCGATTTTCCCACCGGGCCGCTGATCCTCGGCCAGGCCGGGATCCGAAGCGCCTACCATACCGGCCGAGGCTCGATCATGATGCGCTCGCGCCACGTCGTCGAGCGGAACCGGGGCGACCGCGAGTCGATCGTCCTCACCGCCATTCCCTACCAGGTCGGCAAGAACGGCCTGGTCGAGAAGATCGCCGAGGCCGCCAAGGACAAGCGCATCGAAGGCGTCTCCGACATTCGCGACGAGTCCAGCCGCCAGGGCGTCCGGGTCGTCATCGAGCTGAAGCGCGACGCCACGCCCGAAGTGGTCCTGAACCAGCTGTGGCGCCACACTCCCGCCCAGTCGAGCTTCCCCGCCAACATGCTGGCGATCCGCGGCGGCCGGCCCGAGACCCTGAACCTTCGCGACATCATCGAGGCGTTCGTCAAGTTCCGCGAGGAGGTGATCACCCGCCGGACCAAGTTCGAGCTGAACAAGGCGCGCGAGCGGGCGCATATCTTGCTGGGCCTGGTCATCGCCGTCACCAATCTCGACGAAGTGGTGCGGATCATCCGCGGTTCCGCTTCGCCGGCGGAGGCGCGCGCCGCTTTGCTCGCACGCGCCTGGTCGGTGGCCGAGATCGCGCCCTACATCGCGCTCGTCGAGGCGGTGGAGCATGAGGTCGAGGGCGGAACCTACACCCTGTCCGACACCCAGGTGCGCGCCATACTGGAGCTTCGCCTCCACCGCCTCACCGGCCTTGGCCGCGACGAGATCGCCGGCGAGCTTCGCGAGCTCGCCGCATCGATCGCCGAGCTTCTCGATATTCTCGGCGACCGGACCAGGCTCTACGCCGTCATGCAGTCCGAATTCGACGAGATCGCCGCCGCCTACGCGACTCCGCGCACGACCGAGATCGCTCCTGCCGCCGACGGAATCGACGACGAGGATCTGATCGAGCGCGAGGACATGGTCGTGACCGTGACCCACACCGGCTACATCAAGCGCACCCCGCTCGAGACCTTCCGGTCGCAGCGCCGCGGCGGCAAGGGACGCGCCGGAATGGCGACGAAGGAGGAGGATGCGGTAACCAACCTGTTCGTCACCTCCACCCATACGCCGGTGCTGTTCTTCTCGACCGCCGGAAAGGTCTACCGCCTCAAGGTCTGGCGGCTCCCCGAAGGCGCCCCGCAGGCGCGCGGCCGGCCGATGGTCAACCTTCTTCCGCTCGCGGACGGGGAGAGCATCTCGACGATCCTGCCGCTGCCCGAGGACGAGGCGGAGTGGGGCAAGCTCCACATCCTGTTCGCCACCGCTCACGGCACCGTCCGGCGCAACAGCATGGACGCCTTCACCAACGTTCCCACCGCGGGAAAGATCGCGATGCGATTCGGAAGCGACGAGGAAGGCGATCCGAGCGACCGGCTTATCGGAGTTTCGCTGCTTACCGAGGAGGACGACGTCCTGCTGGCGACGAAGCAGGGCCGAGCGGTCCGTTTCGCCGCGACCGACGTCCGCGAGTTCCAATCGCGAACCGCCTCGGGCGTTCGCGGGATCCGGCTTCGCGACGGCGACGAGGTGATCTCCCTCTCGATCCTCAAGGGGTTCGAGGCGAGCGTGGAGGAGCGCGATTCCTATCTTCGCGCCGCCGCCTGGAAGGAGAATGAGAACGAGGCGACCCTTCCGCCCGAGCGGATGGCCGAGTTCGCGGCGGCCGAGGAGTTCATCCTCACGGTAACCGAGAACGGCTTTGGAAAGCGCACCTCGGCCTACGAATATCGCCGCACCAACCGCGGCGGCCAGGGCATCACCAATATCGAGACCTCGGCCCGCAACGGCTGCGTGGTGGCGAGCTTCCCCGCCCATAACGGCCAGCAGCTGATGCTGGTCACGGATCAGGCGAAGCTCATCCGGACCACCGTCGGCGACATCCGAATCGCCGGCCGCAACACCCAGGGCGTCACCATCTTCAAGGTCGCGCCCGGCGAGCATGTCGTCTCCGCCGCCCGAATCGAGGAGAGCGAGGACGAAGCCGAAGCGGTCGTCGACGTCGAGGACCAGACGCTGAGCGCGAGCGACGCGGTGATCGGGGGGGATGAATGATAAGCTTGCGGGATTGAAGGATCGAAACCGCGTTCGTCCCGAGCGAATCGAGGGGCGCTGGCGATAAGTCATCACATGCGCCCCTCGACCGCGCTCGGGACGAACGAATAAGGTGCCCGGCACGAAAATGACTTACGACATCCACATCATCGGCGGCGGTCTCGCCGGCTCGGAAGCGGCATGGCAGCTCGCCGAGGCCGGCGTGAAGGTGCGCCTTTCCGAGATGCGCGGCTCGGGCGAGATGACCCCCGCCCATCAGACCGACTCGCTGGCCGAGCTAGTCTGCTCGAACAGCTTCCGCTCCGACGATGCCGAGCATAATGCCGTCGGGCTCATCCACGCCGAGATGCGCGCGCTCGGCTCGCTGATCATGGCCTGCGCCGACGCCCACCGGGTTCCCGCCGGCTCGGCCCTGGCGGTGGACCGCGAGGGGTTCGCCGCTTCGGTGACCGAGCGGATCGTCGGACACCCCAATATCGAGGTCGTTCGCGAGCGGGTGGACGCCCTTCCCGCCTCCGGCCTCACCATCGTCGCCACCGGGCCGCTGACCGCGATGTCGCTCGCCGAATCGATCGGTGCCGCCACTGGGTCCGACGCGCTCGCCTTCTTCGATGCGATCGCGCCGATCGTCCACCGCGACTCGATCGACATGGACGTCGCCTGGATGGCGGCGCGCTGGGACAAGGGCGGCAAGGACTATGTCAATTGCCCGATGACCAAGGAGCAATATCTCGCCTTTCATCAAGGCCTGCTCGACGGCGAGAAGACCGAGTTTCGCGAATGGGAGAAGGACACGCCTTACTTCGAAGGCTGCATGCCGATCGAGGTGATGGCCGCGCGCGGCGTCGATACGCTCCGCTTCGGTCCGATGAAGCCGGTCGGGCTGGACGATCCGCGCACGGGGCGGTGGCCCCATGCGGTGGTCCAGCTTCGCCAGGACAACGCGCTCGGCACGCTGTGGAACATGGTCGGCTTCCAGACCAAGCTCAAGCATTCGGAACAGGTGCGGCTGTTCAGGACCATTCCGGGGCTGGAGAAGGCGGAGTTCGCGCGGCTCGGCGGACTCCACCGCAACACCTTCCTCAACTCGCCTCAGCTCCTCGACTCCACTCTCCGGCTCAAGGCGGCGCCGCACGTCCGCTTCGCAGGCCAGATCACCGGCTGCGAAGGCTATGTGGAATCGGCCGCGGTGGGATTGCTCGCGGGGCGGTTCGCCGCTGCCGAACTCGACGCTCGGACCTTTCCTTCCCCGCCTCCGGAGACCGCCTTGGGCGCACTCCTCGGCCACATCACCGGCGGCGCCGAGGCCGACACGTACCAGCCGATGAACGTCAATTTCGGCCTCTTCCCGCCGGTCGAGGGCAAAGCGAAGAAGGCCAACCGCAAGCTCCTCTACACCACCCGCGCGAGCGAGGCGCTGAAGGCCTGGATGGCCGGCTTCCCTCCCCGTCGAGCCGATGGACAGGGAGACCACCCGAAGGGTGGTGGAGGGGTCGCCAGCTCCGCGCCTCTCGGAGTATTGCCGTAACTGACTCCCCATCCTTCAGCACGTCCGCCGCATCGAACCGAAGCACCCGCGGGACATTGGAAATCGGCGGTACAGTGCTCGAACGGATGTTGGCGGCGCCGCTTTAGGCCTCCTGGCCTGGTGCGGAGGATTTGCCTCGGCAGGTCCTCCGGCAGGCTCGTGTTGCGGCGCAGCTCCCGCGCGCGGAGCGCAGCCGCGTTTCGGCGGCCGCTTCGACGGCCTTTCGGCATCTACCCTTCCACCACCCTTCGGATGGCTCCCCTCCCCGCCTGACGACGGGGAGGAACCGCTCCTAGCACGCGCACCGCGCGACCTTGGGCTTGGGCTTGGGGGCCGTCGCGGCATATTCGGCGGTGTTGAGCCAGCCGCTATGGTCCGAATCCGCCTGGGCGAATTTCTCGCTCGTCCGGCCGGTCCACTCCTCGAAGCTCAGCTGGCCGCTTCCGTCCAAGTCGAGCTTGGCGAAGGCCTTTCGCCGAGGCTCGAGCAGCTCGGCGAGGACGAGCCGTCCATCCCTGTTGCGGTCGGCCCGAGCGAAGCGCCGCTCCGCCTTGCTCCGCTCCGAGGCCTCGGGCGGGCGGAAGCGGCCGGCCGCGGTGAACGCGCCATTGCCCTGACCGAAGGCCGAAGCCGACACGCTCGACCCCGCGGAAGACGGTGCCTGCGGCACCGGCGAGTCGGCGGCGGCGCTGCTCTTCCAGAAAAACAGGCCGGCCAGGAGGAGCAGCAAAGCCGCCCCCGCCCCCGTCGCGATTCGGACCATCGTTCATTCTCCTCCTGCTTGTGGAGGAGGTTCAGTCGCCGCTTCTCGACGTTTCTGTCGATTTTGACGGAAAATATATCATTTTCCGGTCAGGCGGTGACGAAGCATTCGCCACATGCGCCCGGGGGATCCCCGCGCTTCCCAGCGCGGGCGGCGCGCATCGCCGTCGCGGCGCGCCAGCGCGTCGAGCATGCCGAGCGGCCGCAACCGCGGCGGGACCTTGACCGGCGCGAACCGGCGCGCCGCGTCGACCGCCGAGTCGGCGTCCACCGTGTTCCCGCAATGCCGAGCGAGGTCGATCAGCGCCCAAGCCTCGCCGCCGGCGGACACGGCCTCGTCGCGCCGCTCGGACAGGATCCGGGCCGACAGCGCGAACAGCAGGCGGCCTCGCTTTTCGGCGTAGACGAAGAGGTCCGCCGGGCCGAGCGGCGCGTCGGAAAGCAGCGTCGACCAGGCCTCCTCCATCTCCGACATCTCGGCGCCGGTGACGCCGAACGGCAGGACGTGCTCCGCCAGGGCCTGGAGCAACGGTTCGCCCGGGGGACGCGCCCCATCGAGCCGCTCCAGCGAGTCGCGCCACCAGGCGAGCTTGATTCGGCTGATCATCGGCTCGCGGCCGTTCGCCAGCACCGCTCCCAAAGCGGCGTCGAGCGCCCACAGCGCCGAAAGCGCCGGCCGCTTCGCCGCGGGCACATAGCTCAACGCGAGGACCCGGTCCGGATCGAGCTCCGTCACCAGTCAGGCCCCGGCGTCGGCCGGAGCGGCCGGGTTCACCGGTAGCAGACCTTCTTCGCCGCCTCGGCGACGTCGGCGACCTTGATCAGCGCCAGCTTCTCGAGATTGGCGGCATAAGGAAGCGGAACGTCGCGGTCGGTGACCCGGAGCACCGGCGCGTCGAGGTCGTCGAACCCTTCCTCCATGGCGATCGCGATCAGCTCGGACGAGATCGAGCAGGTCGGCCAGCCTTCCTCGACGCAGACCATCCGGTTCGTTTTCGCGAGGCTCGTCAGCACCGTGTGACGGTCGAGCGGACGAAGCGTGCGAAGGTCGATCACTTCCGCCTCGATCCCCTCCTCCGCCAGTTCGCTCGCGGCTTCGAGGGCGACCCCGACCCCGATCGAATAGCTGACCAGGGTCACGTCCTTGCCCTCGCGGGCGACCCGTGCCTTGCCGATCGGAAGGACATAGTCGTCGAGCTTGGGGACGTCGAAGCTCTGGCCATAGAGCAGCTCGTTCTCGAGGAAGACGACCGGATCCTCGGACCGGATCGCGGCCTTGAGAAGCCCCTTGGCGTCCGCCGCCGAATAAGGCGCGATGACGACCAGCCCGGGGACGCTGGCATACCAGGGGCCGTAATTCTGGCTGTGCTGGGCGGCGACCCGGCTCGCCGCGCCGTTGGGGCCGCGAAAGACCATCGGGCAGCGCATCTGGCCGCCAGACATGTAGTTGGTCTTGGCGGCCGAATTGATGATGTGGTCGATCGCCTGCATGGCGAAGTTGAAGGTCATGAACTCGACGATCGGCCGAAGTCCGCCCATCGCCGCTCCGGTTCCGAGGCCGGCGAAGCCATATTCGGTGATCGGCGTGTCGACCACGCGCTTCGGGCCGAACTCGTCGAGCAGCCCCTGGGTGACCTTGTAGGCGCCTTGATATTCGGCGACCTCCTCGCCCATCACGAAGACGCGGCCGTCCTTGCGCATCTCCTCGGCCATCGCGTCGCGGAGCGCCTCGCGCACGGTCTGTCGGAACGTCTCGGTGCCTTCGGGGACCTCCGGCGCCTCGGGATTGTCGTGAGCGGCGGCGACGAGGGCATGGGCGCCGGTCTCCGCCGGCTGCTGCTTGGCGCCGGTCTCCACAGGCGAAGCCTCGGTCTTCTGGTCGCTCGGCCGTTCGACGGTGGGCTTCGAGTCCGTCGCGGGCTTGGGCGAAGCGGTAGCCGGAGCCGAGGCGGACTCCGACGCTTCCTCGCCTTCCCCGGCGATCAGCGCGATCACCGTCCCGACCTTCACTTCGTCGGTGCCTTCTGCAACCAGGATCTTCGCGATCGTCCCCTCGTCCACCGCCTCGAATTCCATCGTGGCCTTGTCGGTCTCGATCTCGGCGAGGATGTCGCCGGACTTGACCGCATCGCCCTCCTTGACGAGCCATTTGGCGAGCGTCCCCTCCTCCATGGTGGGCGACAGAGCGGGCATCTTCAGTTCGACGGGCATTCGTCAGGATCCTTGGTGTTTCCCGGCGCAGGCCGGGACCCAGTTGAGAGTCCGAGTTGGACCCCGGCCCTCGCCGGGGAGCAAAGTCGTCAGCATCAGTAGGTCTCGACCAGGATATCGGTGTAGAGCTCGGACGGCTCCGGCTCGGGCGACTGTTCGGCGAAGTCGGCGGCTTCGACGACGATCCGCTTGATGTCGGAATCGACCTTCTTGAGCTCGTCCTCCTTCACCCCCAGAGCCTCGAGCTCGCGCTTGGCATGCTCGATCGGGTCGGACTTCTCGCGCACCGCCTGCACTTCCTCGCGCGAGCGGTATTTGGCCGGGTCGGACATGGAATGGCCGCGATAGCGGTACGTCTTGAGCTCGAGCAGGATCGGGCCCTTGCCCGCGCGGACCCATTCGAGCGCCGTCTCGGCGGCGCCTCGAACGGCGAGCACGTCCATTCCGTCGACCTGGAGGCCGGGGATCCGGAAGCTCTCGCCGCGGCGGTAGAGCTGGTCCTCGGCCGAGGAGCGGTTGACGCTGGTGCCCATGGCGTACTGGTTGTTCTCGATCACGTAGATGATCGGAAGTTTCCACAGCTCGGCCATGTTGAAGCTCTCGTAGACCTGGCCCTGGTTCGCCGCTCCGTCGCCGAAATAAGCGAGGCACACTCCGCCGTCCTCGGCATATTTGTGCTTGAAGGCGAGACCGGTGCCGAGGCTGACCTGGGCTCCGACGATCCCGTGGCCGCCGTAGAATTTGTGCTCGACGCTGAACATGTGCATCGAGCCGCCCTTGCCCTTGGAGATGCCGGCGGCGCGCCCGGTCAGCTCGGCCATGATCACCCGCGGGTCTATCCCGTAGGCGAGCATGTGGCCGTGGTCGCGATAGCCGGTGATGACGCTGTCCTTGCCCGGCTCCATCGCCGATTGGAGGCCGACCGCGACCGCTTCCTGGCCGATATAGAGGTGGCAGAAGCCGCCGATCAGCCCCAGTCCGTAAAGCTGCCCGGCGCGCTCCTCGAAGCGTCGGATGAGCAGCATCTGGCGGTAATATTCGAGAAGCTCCTCGCGGCTCGCCTGGTAGCGCGCCGGCTCGGGCGGGCGCTCGCGATTGGGCGTGGCGGGCGGAGCGGTCGCGGAGTCGGTGCTGGCGCGCTTTGACGTTGCTGCCTTGGCCACGTGTGCATCCTGCTGCTGTTCGAAGGGCGGCTCTATGGCGGCAAACGCGGGTCGGTGCAACTTGTGCCGAGCGGTTCGGGAACCTGCAATCGCGACTTGCACAGTTACTTCGTCATGCCGGACCTGATGCGGAATCCACCTTCCTCGCGGCGGTCTGAAGAAGAAGGTGGACCCCGGATCAAGTCCGGGGTGACGGCGTCGCGGCAGGCTCAATCCTGGACCGGGATCACCACTTCGTCGGGCCGGACGAGGCCGAGCTCCTTGCGCACCATCTCCTCGGAGAGATCGGGGTCGGCGTTGCGCGGATCGAGCAGCTGGACCCGGTGGGCGAGCTTCGACTGCTCCTGCTGCAGGCTCGCAAGCTCGACCAGCTTGGCCTCCTTCTGCCGGCGATAGTCGCCCCAGCTTAGGATCCCGTTGGAGCCGACGATGGCGTAGCCGAGGAAGTTGGCGATGATCAGCAGCGCCACGGCCGGCCATGCCGCCCGCCTGATGATCTCGACCGAATTGCGCCCCATCGCCGACATAAAAGTTAAAGAATCAGGAAAACGCTCCGGAATCAAGCGTTTTGAGACCGGAAGACGCTTCTTCCGGCATATTTCGCCATCGAGCCCAGTTCCTCCTCGATCCGGATCAGCTGGTTGTATTTGGCAAGGCGGTCGGAGCGGGCGAGGGAGCCGGTCTTGATCTGCCCGCAATTGGTCGCGACGGCGAGGTCGGCGATGGTGGTATCCTCGGTCTCGCCGGAGCGATGCGACATCACCGCGGTGTAGCGGGCGCGCTGCGCCGCCGAGACCGCTTCCAGGGTTTCGGAAAGGGTGCCGATCTGGTTGACCTTGACCAGGATCGAGTTGGCGATGCCCTCCTCGATCCCGCGGGCGAGCCGCTTGGGGTTGGTGACGAACAAATCGTCGCCGACCAGCTGAACCTCGCTTCCTAGCCGCTCGGTGAGCAGCCGCCAGCCTTCCCAATCGTCTTCGGCCATGCCGTCCTCGATCGAGCGGATCGGATAGTCGCGCGCCAAGGCGGCGAGATAGTCGGCATTCTCGGCCGAGGAGAAGGTCTTCCCCTCCCCCTCCATCCGATATGCGCCGTCGCGATAATATTCGGTCGCGGCGCAATCGAGGGCCAGGACGACGTCGTCTCCGGGCTTGTAGCCGGCTTCCTCGATCGACTTCATGATGAAGTCCAGGGCATCGCGAGCCGAGCCGAGATTGGGCGCGAAGCCGCCCTCGTCCCCGACCGAGGTGGAGAGGCCCGCGGCGTGGAGCCGGCCCTTGAGCACATGGAATATCTCGGCCCCGCAGCGCACCGCCTCGGCGAGGCTGGAAGCACCCACCGGCATGACCATGAACTCCTGGAAGTCGATCGGATTGTCGGCGTGGACTCCGCCGTTGACGATGTTCATCATCGGCACCGGAAGCAGCTGCGCCGAGACTCCGCCGACATAGCGGTAGAGCGGAAGCCCGCGCGCGTCCGCCGCCGCCTTGGCGACGGCGAGGCTGACTCCGAGGATGGCGTTGGCGCCCAGCCGCGCCTTGTTGTCGGTCCCGTCGAGGTCGATGAGAAGCGCGTCGATCTCGCCCTGGTCCTCCGCCTCGCGGCCCCGGATCGCCTCGGCGATCTCGCCCCGAACCGAGTTGACCGCCTCGCAGACCCCCTTGCCGCCATATTTGGACTTGTCGCCGTCCCTCTTCTCGACCGCTTCGTGGGCTCCGGTGGAGGCGCCCGAGGGAACCGCGGCGCGGCCCTGGCTTCCGTCCTCGAGCAGCACTTCGACCTCGACGGTGGGATTGCCGCGGCTGTCGAGGATCTGGCGGGCGTGCACGTCGAGGATGGCGGTCATTGTTACGGCCTCGTTCTGAACTATATTGGGGATGAAGGCGGCGGCTTATCGGCGCGGCGCGCGCGGCGCAACTTTCGTCGCCCGGTCCGGAACGTGAGCGCCGCCGCGCCGTTTCGAGTCCCAAGGTTAATCAGACCAGGAGAATATAGCCATGCCCCCTCGTCCCGACGAGCTGCCGGAAGGCACGGACCACATCATCAACGGCGCAATGGAGACCGGCCCCGGCGAGGCTGGCGGCGGTTCCGGCGGCGGCTTCGTCGCCGGCGGCGGGGGTGACGACACGGGCGGCACGACCACGGGCACGGGCACGGGCACGGGCGGCACCGGCACAGGAGGAGGAACGGCGATGGCGACCAGCGGAACGGACGGCACGGGCACGACCGGCGGCACGGCGGGCGGCGGAACCGGCGACGGCGGCGGCGGTGGCTCGGGCGGCGCCGAGGGCGTTCGCGAGCAGCTTCGAGGTCAGGTGAGCGCCCTTCGCGGCCAGGCCGGCGACCGAGTCCGCGAATTCGCCGACGGCGGCAAGACCCGCGCCAGCGATGCGCTCGAGGAACTGTCCCGCGTCGTCGCCGACACCGCCGACTCGATCGACGAGCGGCTAGGCGGCCAATATGGCGAATATGCCCGCAAGGCCTCGGACGCGGTGTCCGGCTTCGCCGACACGCTTCGCCGCACCGAGGTCGACGAGCTTTACGACAACGTCCAGTCGGCGATCCGAAAGAGCCCTGGAATCGCGATCGGCGTGGCGGCCGTGGTCGGCTTCACGCTCGCCCGGCTGGTCAAGGCCGGCCTCAACGACGACCGCGGTCCCGCGGACGGCGCCGGAGCCTGACGTTGGACGCGCCGGCGGGCATGGCCCCCAACAGCTCGACAGGCGAAAGCTCGATCGGCGAGCTGTTCGGCCGGCTCGCGGAGGACGGCAAGGCCTATGCGCGGGCCGAGGTCAACCTCTACCGGGCGATCGCCGCTCGGCGGCTCGGCCAGGCGCGGAACGGCGCGATCGCGCTGGTCGCCGCCCTCTTCCTGGTCAATGCGGCGCTGATCGCCCTGCTCGTCGGCTTCGCGCTGCAGATCGGCAAATGGATCGGCCCGGCGCTCGGCGGCCTCGTCGTGTTCGCGATCGTCGGGATCGTCGGCTTCCTGCTCGTCCGTTACGGCGCATCGAAGCTCGGCGCGCTCTCCGGGGACGAGGATGAGCGCAAGGCGCTCGCCAGCGCGGAGTCGATGGCATGAGCGCCCCCGAGATACTCGCGGCCAAGCTCGAGGCCGAGCGTTCCCGCCGGCGCCTCGCCGACACGGCGGCGGAGCTGCAGCAGCGGCTCAAGCCCGGGACGATCGCCAGCAACGCCTGGGACGGAGTCAAGGAACGGAGCGGAGAGCTCGCCGAGGACGCGGTGGAAGCGGTCAAGTCGCGTCCCGTCCCGGTCGCCGCCGGGCTCGCCGCCTTCACTCTCTTCCTCGCGCGCAACCCGATCCGCCACGCCGTCTCGAGGCTCTTCTCGTCGCGCGCCGACGACGACCTCGTCACCACCCGCCTCGATAAGGGCGACCGCAATTACGACATCACGGCCCCCGTCACGGAGCGGCCCGTCAAGCAAGGAGCAGATGCATGAGCAACACCGACACGCGCGCGACCGAGAGTGCAACCAACCGCGGCACCGGCTCCAAATCGGGCGCCAATGGCGGCGCCGACAGCGGCGGCGGAGGACCGCTTTCCGCGGTCAGCACCAAGGCCGCCGACGCCTATCAGGCGGCGCGAGATCGCACGAGCGCGGCCTATTCGGCGGCGCGCGAGCGGGCCGGCTCGGTCGGCCAGCGCACCGCGGAATCGATCGACTCGGCGCCGATGGCCGCGGTGGTCGGCGGCCTTGCGCTCGGAGCGATCGCCGGCGCCCTCCTCCCGCGCAGCGAGCGCGAAGGACAGTTGCTCGGGAGCGCCGGCCGGCGGCTGACCGACACCGCGCGTCAGGCCGTCCAGGCCGCCCGCGACGCCGGCAAGGACCAGATCGACGGCTTCACCGACCGGGCGGTCGGAGCGCTCAAGAGCTCGGCCGACGCCGCCGCCGACTCGGTTCGCAATCGCTGATGCTTTCGCCCCGCGGGGCCTTGCCTTGCGGGGCGGCAACGGCCAATCGGACTCGATGAGCAAGCTCCACCTCGTCTTCGGAGGCCGGGTCAAGGACCCGCGCGGCCTCGACTTCGACCTCGCCACGATCGACATGGTCGGCGTCTTTCCCAATTATGCCGAAGCGCTCGATGCCTGGCGCGGCTCGGCGCAACGCACCGTCGACGACGCCGAGATGAAGTATGTCGTCGTCCACCTCCACCGCCTGCTCGAGCCGGAGGTCACGCCGCCGGGATCCGAAGGCACGGCCTAGCCCCTCCTCCCGCGCCGCAACCGGCTGGCGCGACGCGTCGAGCCTTGCTACCGTTCCGTCTTCGTTCCGGGAGCAGGCGATGGCAAGACGATCGGGAAGCGCCGACCTTCCCCTCCACGGGGGGCGGGTGCCCGCGTGGCTCGGCGAGCGGATGACCCGCCTCGGAACCGTCATGTCCGAGGCTGTGATCCACCATTACGGCCGCGACGCGTTCCTCGCCCGCCTCGCCAGCCCCTTCTGGTTCCAGTCGTTCGGAGCGGTGATGGGGATGGACTGGCATTCGTCGGGCATCACCACCAGCGTCATCGGCGCCTTGAAGCGCGGCCTCAATCCGCGCGCCGGCGAGCTCGGGATCCGAGTCTGCGGCGGCCGCGGCAAACAGTCGCGCCGGACCCCGGCGGAGCTCGCCGCCGGAGGCGAGCAGGCAGGGTTCGACGGGACCGCCCTCGCCCGCGCGAGCCGGCTCGTCGCGAAGGTCGACAGCGCCGCGGTACAGGACGGCTTCGACCTCTACCTCCACGGCTTCTTCGTGACCGACGAGGGCAAATGGGCGGTCGTCCAGCAGGGCATGAACGGCGAGCGGCGAAGCGCGCGGCGCTATCATTGGCTCTCGGAGGGGCTCGAGAGCTTCGTCGATTCTCCCCACGCGGCGATCGAGGGCCGGAGGCAAGGCACGATCCTCAACCTCGCCGACCGCCGGGCGGCGGCCTCGCGCGGTGCCCAACTTGACCTGCTCTCGGTTCTCGGCCCGGACCGGTTGGCACGCGAGGCCGCCGCTCTCGAGCGCGGCCCCGCCCCGGCGGCGGCCGAACCCATGCTTCCGCACCTGTCGCTGCCGGACCATCACGATGTCCGCGCCGGCGACGTCATCCTGCGGCGACTGCACGGCACCCTGGCGGCGGCCGCCGAGGCCGGTCCGAAGGACTTCGCGGAGTTGCTCCTCGTCCCCGGAGTGGGCGCTCGAACGATCCGGTCGCTGGCGATGGTGGCGGAGGTCGTGCACGGCGCCCCCGCCCGCTTCTCGGATCCGGCGCGCTTCTCGCTCGCCCATGGCGGCAAGGACGGCCACCCCTTCCCCGTCCCGATCAAGGTGTACGACAAGACGATCGGAATCCTGAAGGCCGCGGTGGAGCAGGCGAAGCTCGGCCATGACGAGAAGCTCGCCGCGATCCGCCGCCTCGACGAGCAGGCGCGCCGGCTGGAGGCGCATGTGTCAGGCCCGTCGCTCGAGGCGCATCTGGCGGAGGAACGGACGCGGTCGAACGACTATGGCGGCAGGAGCGTCTTCGGCTGGGAGCCTCCGGCCATGGAAGAAGGCGCCGTGTAACCGTTACGCTGCCCCCGCGCCAAACGGGGGTCGATCGGTGGTACAGGGCGAGGCGACAGGACTCGACGGGGAAACTGATGTCTCAATGGTTCGCCCGAGCAACGCGCCATCTGGATCGGATCACGATCTGGATAAGCGCGGCCGTTGGCGTGGCGGGCGGCCTGAGCTGGCTCGCTACAAAGCTGAGCGTGTTCGGCAGCCTGCCGTGGCCGGAAGCGACCTTCCTGGGGATCGGAGCGACCCTGGTGATCGGCTTGGCGGTGGCGGGTGTCGGCGCGCTCCGAAGAGCCTATCGCCCTCTCCCGTCTTCCCTCCCACCGGAGCGGCCGGAGTTGGATTACCGGCCGGCCGCCGATGATGACACGGAATTGCGGCGCGAAATGGCAGCGCTTCGAACCGAAATCGACAACCTCCTGATGGCCGTCGACGAGAGGCTTGGGCCGATCAAGGAGGCGCACGAGAAGCTGGATGGCCTCGTTCACACCGCGATAAATCTGGAAGGTGAGCGGTTCGACAAGGTTGAAAAGGCGCATGGGCTGCTCGACGCGAAAGTGTCGAGAATGGTCGACGATTACCAGCGGATGCTGGCGTTCAAAGCAGACGCGGAGGGCGAACTTAAAAGCCTTAAGGCTCAAACGGACCGGGCAAGGGAATCGTTCGCGGCGCTGCAGAACCGGGAGGCCATGCACAAGCTGGCGGTCCGCATGGAAGAATGTGCGAAAGAGCTATACGACCCGCTGCGCCGGGGCGAAGTATATAACGACGCACGCTGGCAAACGTGGGAGCGCACCTTTGCCGGCTGGGAAGCGATGCTTTCGGCCTGGGTGCAGAACGCTCGATGGTACGCCTATGACGTTGAGCGCCGGATAAATGATGTGGACCATAGCAAGTTCGGCGGCGCTTGGTCGGTTGCGGACGATCAATTCCCAGCAAATTATCCGCGATCGCTGGCCGTCCATCACTTCAAGAAATTCCGGATCATGCACACGCAATGGGAGGAGGTCCGCAAGGAAGCGGAGAGCGGTGTCGACCTGGTGGCCTATGTCGGCATGTCCCCCACGGAAGTGCGGCGCAGGCCGAGAACCTGACTGACGATCCAATGGGCGCTCCGACATGAGTCGGCCCGTCGCCGGAGGCGCGCTGGGCCGAGGAGCGGGGCCGCTCGAACGGCCGACCTGCAACGCCTGTTCCCCGGCGAAGGCCGGGGCCCAGCGGAACGACCCGGCGCGGCTGGATCCCGGCCTTCGCCGGGAAACGGCGTAACCGGCCGGCCTTATGCCTTCCCCGTCAGCCCCTTGAGCACCGCGAACGAACTCGCCTCCGCCTGACCTGGAACGCCTGTTCCCCGGCGAAGGCCGGGGCCCAGCGGAACGACCCGGCGCGGCTGGGTCCCGGCATTCGCCGGGAAACGGTGCAATCGGTCGGCTTCATGCCTTCCCCGCCAGCCTCTTGAGGAAGACCTCTTTGATGCCGCATGATTGCCGGAAACCTAGCGGTCGGCGCGGCCTCAGGCGGAGACTGGGGCCTCCTGGAGAGCCGCGCGCACCGCCTGGATGGCCTCGGCCGCCTTGGAGCCATCCGGTCCGCCGCCCTGGGCCATGTCCGGACGGCCGCCGCCGCCCTGGCCGCCGAGCGCCTCGACCGCCTCGCGGACGAGGTCGACCGCGCTTCGGCTGTCCGTCAGGTCATCCGTGACTCCGACCGCTACCGTCCCCCGGCCGCCCGCGACGGCGACCAGCGCCACGACTCCCGAACCGACGCGCTGCTTGGCCTCGTCGACCAGCCCGCGAAGCGCCTTCGGATCGACGCCTTCGAGCACCTGGCCGATGAAGCCGGTGCCGCCGACCTGCTCCGGCCCCGAAGCCTCGGCGGAGCGGCCGCCGCCGCCCAGAGCGAGCGCCTTCTTCGCGTCCGCAAGCTCGCGCTCCAGGCGACGGCGCTCGTCGATCAGGGCGGCGACCCGGGCCGGCACGTCCTCCGGCGCCGACTTGAGAGCGGCCGCGGCTTCCTTGAGGCGCGACTCCCGGCCGGTCAGCCACTGGCGCGCCGCCTCGCCCGTCAGAGCCTCGATTCGGCGGACTCCCGCGGCGACGGCGCTTTCTCCGACGATCTTGAACAATTGGATGTCGCCGAGCGCGTTGACGTGGGTGCCTCCGCACAGCTCGACCGAATAGCTGGAATCCGAGCCCCGGCCCATCGAGAGCACCCGGACCTCGTCGCCATATTTCTCGCCGAACAGAGCCATCGCCCCGGCCCCGATCGCCTCGTCCGGGCTCATCAGCCGGGTCGTGACCGAGTCGTTCTCGCGGATGTGGCGGTTCACCTCCTCCTCGACGGCGGCGATGTCCTCCGGCGCGAGCGCCTTGGGATGCGAGAAATCGAAGCGGAAGCGGTCGGGCGCGACCAGGCTCCCTTTCTGGGTGACGTGGCTGCCGAGGCGATGGCGAAGCGCGGCGTGGAGGAGATGGGTCGCCGAATGGTTGGCGCGGACCCGGCCCCGCCGCTCGGCGTCGACCGACAGGTGGACGGCGTCCCCGACCGCCACCTCGCCCGAGCTGATGACGGCGTGGTGGGCGTGAAGCCGGCCGAGCGGCTTCGACGTGTCCTCGACGTCCGCCTCCAGCCCCTTGTCGCTGGTGATCCGGCCGCTGTCGCCCATCTGGCCGCCGCTTTCGCCGTAGAAGGGCGTCTGATTGGTCAGGATGACGACCTTGTCGCCCGCCCCGGCCCGCTCGACCCGAGCGCCGTCCTTGACCAGGGCGACGACGACGCCCTCGCCTTCATGGCCGGTATAGCCGGTGAATTCGGTCGATCCTTCCGCCTCGGCGATGTCGAACCAGACGTCCTCGGACGCCTTCTGGCCGGAGCCCTTCCAGGCCGCCCGAGCCGCGGCCTTCTGCTCGGCCATGGCGGTATCGAAGCCGGACCGGTCGACTCCGAAGCCCTGCGCCCGAAGGGCGTCCTCGGTAAGGTCGTAGGGGAAGCCGTACGTGTCGTAGAGCTTGAAGGCGACCTCGCCCGGCAGGGTCGCTCCGGGCGCCATCGCTCCGGTCGCCTCGTCGAGCAGTCGAAGTCCCTTGTCGAGGGTCTGGCGGAAGCGAGTCTCCTCGAGCTTCAGGGTCTCCTCGATCAGCGGCTGGGCCCGGACCAGCTCGGGATAGGCGGCGCCCATCTCGGCGACCAGCGACGGGACGAGCCGGTGCATCAGCGGCTCGGACGCGCCGAGCAGGTGGGCGTGGCGCATCGCGCGGCGCATGATCCGGCGGAGCACATAGCCCCTGCCCTCGTTCGCCGGCAGAACCCCGTCCGCGACCAGGAAGCCGGAGGCGCGAAGATGGTCGGCGATGACCCGGTGGCTCGCCTTCGTGTTCTCGCTACGGCCGTTGCGGGTGAGATCGCTCGAGGCGGCGATCAGCGCCTTGAAGGTATCGGTGTCGTAATTGTCATGGACTCCCTGGAGCACCGCGGCGATGCGCTCCAGCCCCATGCCCGTGTCGATCGACGGCGTCGGCAGTTCGCGGACGATCTCATTGTCCTCCTGCTCGTACTGCATGAAGACGAGGTTCCAGATTTCGGTGAAGCGGTCGCCGTCCTCGTCGGCCGAGCCGGGCGGTCCGCCGGGAATATGGTCGCCATGGTCGTAGAAGATCTCGGAGCAGGGTCCGCACGGGCCGCTGTCGCCCATCGCCCAGAAATTGTCCTTCGTCGGGATCCGGATGATCCGGCTCTCGGGAAGGCCGGCGATCTTCCTCCAAAGATCGAACGCCTCGTCGTCGGTGTGGTAGACGGTGGCGGTCAGCCGGTCCGGCGAGATCCCCCATTCCTTCGTCAGCAGGGTCCAGGCGAGCGTGATCGCCCGCGCCTTGAAATAATCGCCGAACGAGAAATTGCCGAGCATCTCGAAGAAGGTGTGGTGGCGGGCGGTGTAGCCGACATTGTCGAGATCGTTATGCTTGCCGCCGGCGCGGACGCATTTCTGCGACGAGGTGGCGGTCGAATAAGGCCGAGTCTCCAACCCGGTGAAGACGTTCTTGAACGGCACCATGCCGGCGTTGACGAACATCAAGGTCGGGTCGTTCTGCGGAACGAGCGGCGCGGAGGGCACCGGCCGGTGTCCCTCGCGGGCGAAAAAGTCGAGAAAGCCGCGCCGGATGTCGTTGGTCGAAGTCATTCGGCGAATGTAGGCGAACTATTGCGTTGCAGCAATCTCCGCCGCCGGCGCCTGATCGGCGTCCTCGGCCTTTTGATCGGCCTTCGCCCGGGCTTCCTCCTGGGTCACCGGGTAGGATCCGTAGCGGACGATCCGCGCGCGCGCGGGATCCGGCGCGGGCTCCGGATCTGCCGCGGCCAATTCGTTCGTCTCTTCCGGCGCCGCCTGCGGTCGCGGCGCCTGGCGGTCCTGGGCGGGCCAGCGGGTGACGGCGGCGGTCTCGATGTACGGGTCTCGGCCCGGGACGTAGGCCACCGGATAATCCGGGAGGGGGCCGTTGACGCAGCCGATGCACGAGGTGATCGGAACCTCGGACTGCGAATATTCCTGCCGCTGGACCTGGTCCCAGCCCTGCGGCGCGTTTGCCGCCAAGGCGGCATGGAAGGTGGTTTCCGGCTCCCTGAAATAGGCGGGATTGATCTCCGCGACCGAAGCATGTCCCAATTGCCAGCCGAGCGCCGCTCCGGCGATCGACAGGGCCCCAAGCGCGGACAAGGTGAGCGTGTTCGGCATGCGGCGATAACCCGGATGGGGCGCTCCGCGTTCCGCCGAAAGAAGGTTAAGCGACGAAATCGGCCGCCGGCCTCTTGCGATTTGCCGCGGATGGGTAAAGGCTCCTCCTTTCCTTGAAGTGCGCGGTTCCGCGTCTTCTCGCGGACCGCCTCGAAGCGGACGGAGGAGACGAACATGCCTGGCAGATCAGACGGCACGCGCGCGATCGCGCTGGTGGGTCCCGGCGGCGCCGGCAAGACCAGCCTCGCCGAAGCCCTTCTCTTCGCGGCCGGAGCGATCGACCGCCAGGGCAGCGTCGACGCCGGAACGACGGTCGGCGATTCCAGTGCCGAAGCCCGCGCGCGTGCCGGATCGACCGAGCTCAACCTGCTCAACTTCGAGTTTCTGGGCGACCGGTTCGCGATCGTCGACGCGCCCGGCTCGGTCGGCTTCTCGGCGGACGGCGCCTTGGCGGTCTCCTCGGCCGACCTCGCCATCGTCGTCGTCGATCCGGAGTCGGACCGGGCGATCCTCGCGGAGCCCGCGCTCCGCCAGCTCGAGGCGCTCGGGGTGCCTCACCTCATCTTCGTCAACAAGATCGACCAGGCGCGCGGAAGCATACAGGGGCTGCTCGAGGCGCTTCAGCCGATGAGCGCATCGCCGCTCGTCGCGCGCCAGATCCCGATCCGGAGCGGCGAGAAGATCACCGGCTTCGTCGATCTGGGGCTCGAGCGGGCGTTCCGCTACGTGCCGGGCAAGCCGTCCGAGCCGATCGACATTCCCGCCGACCTCGCCGATCGCGAGGCGGCCGACCGCTTCCACATGCTGGAGCAGCTCGCCGACCATGACGACGCGCTGCTCGAGCAGCTGCTGAGCGACGAAGCGCCCGACCGCGCCACCATCTTCGCCGACCTCGCCCGCGAGACTCGCGACAACCTGGTCGTGCCGGTGCTGTTCGGCTCGGCCTTGAACGGCTTTGGCGTGCGGCGGCTGATGAAGGCGCTCCGCCACGATTCGCCCGCCGCCGACGCCGCCGCGACAAGGCTCGGCGCGAAGACCGGCTGCGCCTTCGTCTTCAAGGTCTCGCACGGCGGGACGATGGGGCGCCTCGCCTTCGCCCGGGTCTTCGGAGGCACTCTGACCGAAGGGACGGAGCTCAAGAGTCCGAGCGGCACCGTCCGGGTCGGCACGCTTTTCTCCGTCCAGGGCGAGAAGACGGCGAAGCTCGCCAAGGCGGAAATCGGCGAGGTCGTCGCCATCGCCAAGGCCGAGGGCGCGGGCGCGGGCCAGTGGCTCGGCGCGAGCGGCGAGGCGCCGGCGCTCGACCTTCCCGCCTCCAACTACGCACTGGCCATCGCCACTCAGGACCGCAAGGACGACGTGCGGCTTTCGACCGCTCTTCATAAATTGTGCGAGGAGGATCCATCCCTCTCCTGGGAGCAGGACGAGGCCCAGCACGAGACGCGGCTGAAGGGGATCAGCGACGAGCATCTCAAGGTCACACTCGCCAAGCTGAAGCGCCGCTACGGAGTTGCCGTCTCGTCGCGGCCGCCGACGATCGGCTTCAAGGAATCGATCCGCAAGGCCGTGACCCAGCGCGGCCGCCACAAGAAGCAGTCGGGCGGCCACGGCCAGTTCGGCGACGTCGTGATCGAGGTCCGCCCCCTCGCCCGCGGCGAAGGATTCCGCTTCGACGAGACGATCCACGGCGGCGCGGTGCCCCGCCAATATTTCCCGGCGATCGAGGCGGGCGTGAAGGACGCCCTCGAGAAGGGGCCGCTCGGCTTTCCGGTGGTCGACGTCGCAGTCACCCTCACCGACGGAAGCTATCACAGCGTCGACAGCTCGGAGCTCGCCTTTCGCACCGCCGGCCGGATCGCGATGAGCGAGGCGCTCGCCGCGGCCGCGCCGCACCTGCTCGAGCCGGTCCACAAGGTCACCGTCGTGACTCCCGGCCAGGCGACCTCGAAGGTGACTTCGGCCATCGCCAGCCGGCGCGGCCAGATGCTCGGGATGGACACGCGCGAGGGCTGGTCGCGCTGGGAGACGGTCGAGGCGCTGGTGCCCGAGGCGGAGCTCCAGGGCCTCGACGCCGAGCTCCGCTCGCTCAGCCAGGGTCTCGCCACCTACCGCTCGGAGTTCGACCATCTCGCCGAGCTCAACGGAACGCTCGCCGACAAGGTGGTGAGGGAGTTGGAGCCGGCGTAGGCGGAGGCGAAACGGACAGGTACCGTCGTCCCGGCGAAGGCCGGGACCTCGTGGGGTGAAGAGCGCCCGGCCTCACCTCCATGAGATCCCGGCCTACGCCGGGATGACGCCCGAGGCGCTTGACCGCGGCCTCACATTCCCGTTCCTAGGCCGCGAGAACAGCCGGAGAGCGAGACCGTGGCAAAGCGCCTGACCTACTACATCCTCGCGGGCCTGGTGCTCGGCATCGTCGCCGGCTGGGCGATCAACGCCTCGGTGGGCGATGGAACCCCGGCCGGCGACGCCCGCCTCAAGGACATTGCCGGCTACATCTCGATCCTCACCACCGTCTTCCTCCACCTCATCAAGATGATCCTCGCGCCTCTGGTGCTCTCCACGATGGTCGTGGGAATCGCGCATATGGGCGACACCAGCGCCCTGGGCCGGGTCGGCCTCAAGGCGTTCGGCTGGTTCGTCTGCGCGAGCCTCGTCTCGCTGACCCTCGGGCTCATCCTGGTCACGTTGCTCCAGCCCGGAGTCGCCCTCCACCTCGCCGTCCCGGCCGCCGACGCGGCGAGCGGGGTCGACCGGGAGGCGTTCAGCCTCGCCAAGTTCGTCGCCCATATCTTCCCGGAGTCGATGGTCAGCGCGATGTCGACCAACGACATCCTCCAGATCGTCGTCTTCTCGCTCTTCCTCGGAGTCGCCGTCACGGCCGTCGGCGAGCCGGCGCGGCCGCTGGTCCGAGCGCTCGAGGCGCTTGCCAAGGTCATGCTCCAGGTCACCGACTATGTGATGCGCTTCGCGCCGGTCGCGGTTTTCGCGGCGGTGAGCGCCAGCATCGCGGAGCGCGGACCGTCGATCCTCAAGACCTACGGCTATTTCATGGGGAGCTTCTACACCGGCCTCGTCATCCTCTGGGCGCTGCTGATCGGGACCTGCTTCCTGATCGTCGGCCGCCGCACGGGGATGCTGGTCCGCTACATACGCGATCCGATCGTTCTGGCTTTCTCCACCGCCTCGTCGGAGGCCGCCTTTCCGCGCACCCTCGAGGCGCTCGACCGGTTCGGAGTGCCGCCGAGGATCGCGGCCTTCGTCCTTCCGCTGGGCTATTCGTTCAATCTCGACGGGTCGATGATGTACATGACCTTCGCGTCGATCTTCATCGCCCAGGCCTATTCG
>Ga0207649_10000229_pt1 | contig 45913 bp, 34 predicted proteins | sample KBSC43metaG_FD_184317 | JGI IMG/M metagenome (GOLD analysis project Ga0207649, IMG submission 184317) | Corn rhizosphere microbial communities from Kellogg Biological Station, Michigan, USA - KBS C4-3 metaG (SPAdes) (version 2) | ecosystem: Host-associated > Plants > Roots > Rhizosphere > Soil ... | reverse complement strand
AACGCAAGTTGATCCCCCTGGCGCGGGGCACCGGCGTCGGCGGCCAGATGGTCAACAACCTTTTCATGGTGACGAGCGCGCTGCCCGGCGAAGGCAAGACGTTCACCGCCATGAACCTGGCGATCAGCCTCGCCGCCGAACGGAATTTGAATGTCATCCTGATCGATGGCGACGTGGTGCGGTCTTCGCTCGAAGCCTATTTCGACGGCGCCAACGGCCGTGGCCTCACGGAATTGCTCAACGGCAAATGTCAGGACGTGAACGAAGTGATGCATCGCTGCGTCGACGTTCCGAACCTGCGCGTCATCTTTGCCGGCAAGCACGACGCCGGATCGCCGGAACTTCTGGCATCCAAACGGATGGCCGATATCAGCCGCGATCTGGCGACGCGCTATCCCGACCGCATCATCATCATCGACGCTCCGCCCGTGCTGGCAGCCGCCGAACCGGCAGCGCTCGTTGCGCACATGAACCACGTGATCATGGTGGTCGCGGCGCAGCAGCCTTCGCGCCATCATGTCGAAGAAGCGCTCACCCGCATCTCTTCGGCGCGCAACGTGATGATGCTCTTCAACAAGTCGCCGCAATGGCGTCACACGTCGGCAGCATCGTATTACTACTATTACCGGAAGGACTCCGAAGCCGCGTCCGGCTGACCGGCTGAGGTTCGAGGACGCGGATGTATACGGAATTCTACGGCCTGACGGGCGAACCTTTCCTGCTCACGCCGGACCACAAGTTCTATTTCGACAGCACCGTCCATTCGCAGGCGATGGCGCATTTGAGCTATGGTCTGAGCCGTGGCGAAGGCTTCATCGTCATCACCGGCGAAGTGGGCGCGGGCAAGACGACCATCGTCAAGCATCTGCTGACCACGATCGACGCCGACAAGATCGCCGCTGCCCATGTGGTGACCACGCTGCTCGCGGGCTCCGAACTCCTGCGCATGGTCGCCGCCGCATTCGGTATCAAGGACATTCCCGCCGACAAGGCTTCGATGCTGCTGCGTCTGCAGCGATTCTTCGAGACGCTCTATCGTGACGGGCGTCGCGCGTTGCTGGTGGTCGACGAGGCGCAAAATCTTTCCATCGAGGCGCTCGAAGAACTCCGCATGTTGTCTAACTTTCAGGTCGGCAACGCTGCCCCGTTCCAGAGCTTCCTCATCGGTCAGCCGCAGTTCCGCGATGTCATCGCCCATCCCGATCTCGAACAGCTTCGCCAGCGCGTGATCGCGTCCTATCATCTGGGTCCGATGAGTCGCGCCGAATGCGGCGAGTATCTGCCACATCGCCTGAAGCATGTCGGCTGGCAGAACGATCCCGTGTTCGAGGAGAGCGCGGTAGATGCCGTCTATGACCACACCTCGGGCATTCCGCGCCAGATCAACACGCTGTGTAATCGCCTCTTGCTGCTGGGCTTCCTCGACAACCTTCATCGTTTCACCGGCGAAGACGTGAACAAGGTTGCGGCCGACCTGCGCGCCGAGAATTCCGCGCGCCAGGTACCCGCAGCGCCGCCCGTCAGCTTCAGCGAGGGCGGCCATCTCGAACGGGGCGTATCATCGGGCGATCTCGCCTTCCGTGTCAGCGAACTCGAAAAGCGTCTTGCTCGTCAGGACAAGTCCCTGCGCCAGATTGCATCTGCGTTTTACGATCTTCTCGGCTTCAGCAGTGGACCCGATTCCCGTCCGCGCGGTTGAAGGCGGACAATGAACCAGCTTGCCAGATTTCCCGACAGTGCCGAGACCATCGAAGGTTGGTCGACGCGACCGCTCGACTGCACCAGCAAGGCGAATGCGTTGACGGTCGACGTTGAAGATTATTTCCAGGTCGAAGCCTTTTCGGGGCTGATCGACCGCGCGCAATGGACGAGTTACGAGTGTCGCGTCGAGCGCAACGTCGACCGCATCCTTGCCATGTTCGAGCGGGCAGGGGCGACGGCGACCTTCTTTACGCTTGGCTGGATCGCGAAGCGCCATCCTGTCGTTATCCGCAAGATCGTCGACGCGGGCCACGAACTCGCCTCGCACGGAACGATGCATTATCGCGCCGCCGCACAGTCGCCGGAGGATTTCCGGCAAGATATCGTTTCCGCAAAAGCCCTGTTGGAAGATCTGGGTGGGATCGAGGTGAAGGGTTATCGCGCGCCGTCGTTTTCGATCACGCGCGATACACTTTGGATTCTCGATGAGTTGGAGCAGGCGGGCTATCGCTACAGCTCCAGCACCTATCCGATCCATCACGATCTTTACGGCATTCCGGAAGCGCCGCGGTTCGCGTTCCGGCCCTTCGAGGATCGCAATTTCCTCGAAATCCCGGTCACCTCCGTCCGGCTGTTCAACACGAATCTTCCGTGCGGCGGCGGCGGATATTTCCGCTTGCTGCCTTATTGGGTGAGCAAATTCGGACTCGGCCGCGTGCGGCAGAGCGACGACCAGCCTTGCATGTTCTATTTCCACCCGTGGGAGATAGATCCTGGGCAGCCGCGCGTTCCCGGTGCGTCGTTCAAGACGCGTCTGCGGCATTACACAAATCTCGGGCGCATGGAGAAGCGGCTCGTGAAGCTGCTCGACGCCTTCGAATGGCAGCGGGTCGATAGAGTCTATCCTATCGCCGGGACGCGGAGCTGATCGTCCGTGGAGATTCTGTTTCTCAGCCATCGCATTCCGTTTCCGCCCAACAAGGGGGAAAAGATCCGCGCTCACGCCGTGGTCGCCCATCTGGCACAGCATCACACGGTGCATATCGGCGCTTTCGTGGACGACCCGGCCGATCTGGAACATGCCGGTGCGTTGCGCTCGCTTGCGGGTGGCGAATGTTTTCTTCCTTCGCTCAATCCCCAGCTCGTTTATCCGATGGGGTTGGCGGCGCTTTTCAGCGGCGGGCCTATCACGACTTCCTATTTCGGCAGCAAGGCGATGGAAGCGTGGGTGACGCGGATTCTCGCCGAACGCCGCATCGATTGCGCTTATGTGTTCAGTTCCGCGATGGCGCCCTACCTTATGCATCGCCGCGACTTCGATCCCGGCAAGGTGGTGCTCGATCTTGTGGATGTCGATTCCGACAAATGGCGGCAATATTCCGAAGTGTCGTTCGGCCCGAAGCGCTGGCTCTATCGCCGCGAGGCCGATACGCTGCTGAAGCTCGAGCGTGCCGCCGCTGCGCATTTCGGCGCGACGCTGCTTGTTTCGCCTTACGAGGCGCAAACCTTTGAGCATCTGGCGCCGGAATCGGTGGGCCGCATCCACAGCGTCGCCAACGGCGTCGATCTGGAGATGTTTTCCAGCGACCACAATTTTCTCAACCCATTCCCGAAAGGCGAAATCCCGCTCGTGATGACTGGGGCGATGGATTATCGTCCGAATGTCGACGGCGCCTTGTGGTTTGCGAAATCCGTCATGCCCCTCGTCATCGCGCGCCTGCCGGATGCCCGTTTCTATGTGGTGGGCTCCAAACCCGACCGTGCACTGACCTCCGCGAACTTGCCCCATGTGACGGTGACGGGCCGCGTGTCGGATGTGCGCCCTTACATCGCTCACGCCGCCGCCAGTCTGGCGCCATTGCGTATCGCGCGCGGCGTGCAGAACAAGGTCCTGGAAGCCATGGCGCAGGAAAAGCCGGTGGTCGCGACACGTGCCGCCACCCGCGCCCTCGATGCCCAGCCGGGCAGGGACTTCTGGCTGGCCGACGAGCCGGGCCTTTTTGCCGATGCGGTCGTCGCCGCTGCGATGGGGCCAGAGCGTGCCCGCGTTGCCGCCAATGGGCGGCGCTTCGTCGAGCAACGGCACGACTGGACCCGCAATCTCGCCGATCTAGACGCATTGTTGGAGACGGCGGCGGGAAAGGTTAATGCTGTCGCGCCTTTGCATTCCCAACCCGAACAGGACCAATCTCAACCACTCCCGCTGGCAGGAACAATCTGATGGCCGAAGCCGTGATGATCGACGCGCAATCGGGAGCCAAAGCGCTATGGGTTCGCCATATCGCCGCTTTCGCAATGCTGATTGCGCTGGTTGCGTTTCTCTTTTGGCCGAACATCTCGGCGGCGCTGACCGTTTACTGGGTCTCGCCGACCTATTCGCATTGCTATCTCATCATCCCCATTTCGGCATGGCTTGTGTGGAGCAAGCGCGAACAGTTGCGCCTCATGCGACCGTCGATCTACCTGCCGGCGCTGATACTGATAATCCCCCTGGCTGTCGGCTGGTTTCTCGGTCACCTGATGGCCATCAACGAAGTGCAACAATTCGCCGTGATGGCCATGGTGCAGGTGCTCATCCTCACCTTGTTCGGCTGGCCGGTTTATCGCGTGCTGATGTTCCCTGCGTTGTTCCTGTTCTTCCTGGTGCCGACGGGCGAATACCTTGTGCCGCCTTTGCAACGCTTCACCACGCATTTCATCACCACCTTCCTTTCGCTGATGGGCATTCCCTATTACGCGGAAGGCACGATCATCGAACTCGCGAACGGCCGTTACCAGGTCGAAGAAGCGTGCGCCGGTCTTCGCTTCCTGATCGCCACTATCGCGCTGGGCGCGCTGTACGCACATTTGACCTATCGGAAATGGCCGAAAATCGTTCTGTTCATGGCGGCGTGTTTTGTCGTTCCCGTCATCGGCAACGGCTTCCGCGCGCTGGGTATCGTGCTGCTCGCTCACTACAGCGACAATCGTATCGCGGTAGGCTTCGACCATCTCGTCTATGGCTGGGGTTTCTCGGTCGCCATCATGCTTCTGCTGTTCTTCATCGGCGCGAAGTATCGCGATGAATTCCCTCCGGCCAAAGCACCGGAGACCGCACCGCCGCCCGCTTCGGCCGGTGCATTGCTCGCGGCCATGGTGATTGCGGCGGTTGCCGTTTCGGCAGCACCTGCCTACGCCACGTGGCGGGAAACCCGCCCTCTCTCTATCGATGCGTCGGCGTTCTCATCACCCCCGCATTATGCGGGTTGGGAGACGGCACAGGCGTCGGAATATTGGGCGCCGTCTTTCTTGGGCCAGGATGCGAAGCTCGCCTACAGCCTCAGTCGCGGCAGCTTGACAAGGCCGCCGGTCGATGTGTTCGTTTATTACTATGGACGCGCACGGGGCGGTCACTCTCTCATCGAATCCACCAACAGGATGTGGGACGAGCAGCGTTGGAATGCCGTGAGCTCGGCAAGACTGACGGCGCATGTCGGCAAGGCGGACGTTCCGTTCAGCGAATTGGAGATTGCTTCTCCCATGCAGCGCCGCCTTGTCTGGTGGACCTATTGGGCGCGTGGCAAGTTCACGACGAGCGGGCTCGATGTGAAGATCGAGCGGCTCAAGGCCTCGTTCGAGGGCAAGGACGGAAGCGCGCTCGTGGCCGTCTCCGTTCCCGTCGAATCCGGAACGGAAGAGCAGGCGCGCGAACAACTGGCCGAAGCGCTGGCTGCAATGGACGACCTTCCCGCCCGCCTAGAGCGCGCGCAGGCACGCTGAGCGAACGTCATGTGTGGCATCTCCGGCTGGTTCGATACGCAGGGCGAGCGGCCCCCGAACAAGGGCCTCGTCAAGGCGATGAACGACGCGCTCTATCATCGCGGGCCAGACGGGGAAGGATTTCACTTCGCGCCGGGCATCGCGTTCGGACATCGCCGCCTTGCGATTATCGATCTTTCGACCGGCGACCAGCCGAAATTCGACGAGAGCGGAAATGTCTGCGTCACCTTCAATGGTGAAATCTTCAACTACCGCGAATTGCGCAAGGAGTTGCAGGAGAAACAGCATCGTTTCCTGACCGCCTCCGACACCGAAGTCATTCTGGAAGCGTGGAAGGAATGGGGTCGCGATTGCGTCACGCGCCTTTCCGGCCAGTTTGCCTTCGCGTTGTGGGACGCCAAGGAGCGCACGTTGTTCCTGGCGCGTGATAGATTGGGCGAAAAGCCGCTCTATTATGCGTTTCTGCCTGATCGTACTTTCGTCTTTGGGTCGGAATTGAAGGCGCTGGCGCGCCATCCCGATCTGCCGCGCAAGGTAGATCCGTGCGCCATCGAGGAATTTTTCGCGCTCGGCTACATATGCGATCCGCGCACAATCTATGAAGGCGTGCAGAAGCTGCCGCCCGGCCACACGCTGACCATCACCCGCGGTCAGGCGCCGAAGCTCGCGCAATATTGGGACGCCAAGCCGGGCCACAACGATTGCAAGACGTTCGATGACGCGGCCCACAGCCTTCTGGGGCGCCTGAGCGCCGCGGTGAAATCTCAGCTTGTCGCCGATGTTCCGGTGGGAGCGTTTCTTTCGGGCGGCACGGACTCCAGCGCCACCATGTCTTTGATGGCGAAAGCTTGCAGCCATCCCGTCGAATGTTTCACCATCGGGTTCGAAGATCCGAAATTCGACGAGCGGCCCTATGCCGCGCAGGTCGCCCAACGTTATGGCGGGCGGCAGCACGTCGAGACGATGACGGGTCACGAAACCGATATTGTCGAGTTGCTACCCGGCATTTTCGATGAGCCGTTCGGCGACAGTTCGGCACTACCGACCTATAAGGTCGCAAAGCTTGCGTCTAAGCACGTCAAGGTTTCGCTCTCCGGTGATGCCGGTGACGAGCTGTTCGCTGGCTACCGCCGTTATGCGTTCCATGGCCGCGAAGAAGCATTGCGCGGTCTTCTCCCGCAAGCAATACGCGGGCCGGTGTTCGGTTTGCTTGGCACGCTCTATCCGCAGATCGATTGGGCGCCGCGCATGTTCCGCGCGCGCCAGACGTTCCGCGAATTGAGCCAGGACACCGCGCACGGCTATTTCCACAACGTCTCGGTCGTTGCCGACGATCTGCGCACTCGGCTTTATTCCGACGGCCTGCGCAAGGATCTGGGCGGCTATCATGCCGTCGATGTGATCGAGCGGCACATGAAAAACGCACCGCTCGAAGACGCCGTGGGCATCGCGCAGTATGTCGATCTCAAGACGTGGCTGGTCGGCGACATCCTCGTGAAGGTCGATCGCACGGCGATGGCTAACAGCCTGGAGACGCGCGTGCCGATGCTCGACCATCGTTTCGTCGAATGGGCGCTTGCGCTTAAGCCGGAATTCAAGCTTGCAAACGGGGAGGGCAAACGGGTGTTCAAGCGCGCGTTGGAGCCGCTGCTGCCGCACGATCTCCTCTATCGCAACAAGCAGGGGTTCTCCGTTCCGCTGGCCGACTGGTTCCGCGGCACGATGGGCGAGCATTTCCGTCTGGCCGTGCAGGAGGCGGAGGGCGGACTTGCCGCTTCGGGTTATTTCAACATCGACATGGTCGACACGATGGTCGCGCAGCACAGAAGCGGCGCACGCGATCACAGCCGGACTCTCTGGTTGCTCTGGATGTTCCAGCGTTTTCTCGAACGCGAAACGGCGGCGCCCGCGAAAGTCGCGGCGAGCGTCTAACTCAGGCGCTGTTCAGCCGGCTTTCCCATGCATAGGCCGAGCGTACGATCAGATCCAGATCGTCGAATTCCGGCTGCCAGTTCAGCGTCGATTTCAGGCGCTCGGAATTGGCGACGATGGCCGGCGGATCCCCCGCGCGCCGTTCTTCCTCGCGCACCGGCAGGGGCTGGCCGCTGATGCGTTCCACGGCGCGGACCACTTCGCGCACCGAGAAGCCGTGACCGTAGCCCGCGTTGCAGATGAGCGACGAACCGCTTTCGCGCAGATGGCCAAGTGCCAGAAGATGGGCTTCGATCAAATCCATCACATGAATGTAATCCCGTACGCCGGTTCCGTCGGCGGTCGGAAAATCCGTGCCGAAGATTCCCAGATGCGATACGCGCCCCAGTGCCGCCTGACAGGCGCGCTTGATAAGGTGTGTCGCGCGCGGCGTCGATTGGCCGGTGCGGCCCTTCCCGTCGGCGCCCGCGACGTTGAAATAGCGCAGCGCCGCGTAACGGAAATCGTGCGCTTCGGCGGCGTCGCGCAACATCCATTCCGTCATGAGTTTTGAGCGGCCGTAAGGATTGATCGGCTGCGTGGGTGCGTCTTCCGAGACCGGCATTGTTTCCGGCGTGCCGTAGACGGCTGCCGTGGACGAGAACACGAAATTCTGCACGCCCTCCGCCACACAGGCCTCGATCAGATTGCGCGAGGCCGCCGTGTTGTTGGCGTAGTAGAAGAGGGGGTTCTCCACCGACTCCGGCACCACCACCGAGCCCGCGAAGTGGATCACGGCTTCGACGTCGAGGTCCTGGATCGTTTCGCGCACCAGCCGGATATCGGCCACGTCGCCCTCGACGAAGGTGGCATCCTCGGCCACCAGCCCGCGCACGCCCGTACAGAGGTTATCGAGGACGACCGGATGCTCCCCCCGGTCGATCAGCATGTGGACCATGTGGCTGCCGATATAGCCGGCCCCGCCGGTAACAAGAACGCTCACAAATCCAACCCTCCCTTGGACGCTGTTGCCCTAACCCCCGGCGGGCGGCGAAGCAAGTCGGATGGGCGTATTCCTGTGATCGATTGCGAGGGCAGGATTGCTGTGGGGTGTGCAAGCCATTGGGCATAAAAGGAAAGGGCCGGTCTTGCGACCGGCCTTTGCCCTGGATCTGAAAGGATCCTCCGTTACGAAGCGCGCTTCTTGCGACGGAGGCCGAGACCGGCCAGACCGGCGCCCAGAAGGGCGATAGAAGCAGGTTCCGGAACCGCAGCGGTCGTCGTCGAGGACCAAGAGAAAATCTGGCCGTCGACACTGCCGTTCAAGTGCCACGTGGCGTTCGTCGGACCCTTGATCATGTTGCCACCTTGATCGGTGATGTAGAACGAACCCGTTCCCTTCAGAGCGAACGAGCTAGCCGAGAGGAAGCCGTTCGGACCCGCGTTGTCGGAAGCGATCGACTGCAGATCGAAGTGCAACGTCGTCATGCCGACCGTTTCAGTCACGAGATAAAAGTCCGGGATCGCCGTGAAGGGCGACCCGGGCAGATCGTTGACGATGTAAGCGATAGTGCCGTTGAAGCCGCCGAAGGCGAGTAGATCGCCAGACGCGCCCGTGACCGTCATGTCGCCAGTCGTGCCCGAATACGATCCGCCGGTCTTCGAGAATTCGATACCGGTATAGTTCGCGTAGGGGCCGGCCACCGTGCCGCGCCACTGTGCATTGAACGTTTGACCCGTTGCGATACCGCCGGTGACGGGGGTCGCCGATGCCGTAGAGATTGCGCCGACGGCGATAACCGCAGCGACAATAAGAGATTTAATACCCATCTTTTTACCCTTTCAGAACCCAACGCATGCCCCATCGGGCTGCTGATCCCTGGGGAAGCATGGGCCATGCCAAGCCAGGGATTCTGCGGATTTCCGGGCTGCCAAGTCCCAGCCGTAAAGAAAGTGTAAACGCGCTCGACACAGGTTAGTTATAGTTAACGACGTTCGAGGTCCAAGATAAGCGATTGGAACAAAAGGGATATCGGGAAAGACGCTAATGGTGGTTCAGTGCGACATATCGAGCTTATATTCGCCAGGGGGAAGACGAAGCATCTGCCGAAAGCGATGAGGCACTCCAGGTCGCCAAAATTCGGATATGGCTCCTCGAAATCTCATAGGCGAGTAAGCCCGCGGATTTCACTACAGAGTTGTTTTTGTTATAGAAATTCTCCCCTCTCGAATTTAACTATACCGGAATCTTGTGATTATGCCCGCGCGATGGCCGGTTGGGAGGCTCTCGAACTGTTCATGGCACGGACTCGGGCAGGGTCTTACACTGCGGCTGGAAGCTGGGGCGCCGCGCGGGGGCAATAGAGTTGCCTTCAAAGTCTTGACTGGCCATACCCGGGGGCGGAGCAATCCTCTTGCGCCGGATCGTCCCTTCGGTAGCCGGAAAGTGGGCTGATGAACCTCAAGGAAATGGCGAAGACAGCTGCCCTGCACAGCGGCGCTTTCAGCTTGCTTCACCGGTTGCGCAACCGCGAATGCCTGACGGTGCTGATGTTCCACAGGGTGCTCCCGCAAGAACTCGCAAAGAGGGTCTGGGCCGATCCGGAATACACCGTGACACCGGAACTGCTCACCAGTGTGCTGGATTTCTGCAAGCGCCATCACTCGCCGGTGGGCTTGGAAGACGTTCTGGCGTCCCGAGAGGGCATACGTCCGCTGCCGCCCTATCCAGTCCTCGTTACCTTCGATGACGGCTGGAGGGACAACCTCGACTACGCCCATCCGGTCCTCCAGGCGGCAGGGGTGCCCTGGGTCCTGTTCGCTGCGACCGATGCAGTGGCCGCGCCTGCGATCTGGTGGCAGGAAGTGCTGGAGTGGGCGTTGCGATCCGGGCGGGCCAGTTACAGCGAGCTGTGGTCGGCGGCATCCGGCAATGGGGCAAGCAAGGCCACGTCCGCTCGTACCCTGTCGCTTTTGTTGCGTTTCGGCGCACTTTCCCCTGACAGGCGCGATGAGATTTTGGAACCATACGCGGCGGCTATGCGGGAGATTTGCGGTTCCAGTATCGCGCTCAGCGCGGAAGATCTTCGCCTCCTGCGGCACAATTCGGTGGGCATCGGGGCGCATGGTTCGTCTCACATGCCACTATCGCTGGTCGATCACGCGGAGAGGGACATCGCCGTTGCACGCGAATGGCTGGCGGAAAATGTCGACGTGACAACGGAAAATTCGATTTCGTTTCCGCACGGCCGTTATGACAATCGTACGGCGCGCATTGCTCGCGATGCAGGCTATCGGTTGCTGTTTACCAGCGATCCGGTACTCAATCCGTGCCCGCGGGGTTGGCTCAAGTCCGATATCGTGGGCCGGATCTCCATCGCAACGGAGGACGTTGTAGGCCCCGGCGGCGTCGTGAGGGGCGAAAGGCTGGCGCCGTGGCTCTTTCTGCGGGAACGTTCGGCGCTGTCGATCTAAAGGTTAATTCCAGCGCGGGTATCGCGCCGTGTGGACCTTCCCTCTTTTCGGCAAATCTTTCGCATTGCCGTCGCATAATGGCTTTTTCCGTGTGAATCTGCTTGATTGCCCGGCACTTGGCCCTGCTTCGCAAGGCCGGATAACTGACGAATTGTGATCTTGCGCCCCTAACTTTTCATAAGGCGGGTTGGTTGAGGCTTGGCGGCTAGTGGGTTGCCCGAGGACTTGCGTTGGAGGATCGAGCATGAATTCCATCTGGTACGGTTTGGCGATGATGGCGATCCTTTCTGTTGTCCACTGGTTTGTCTCAAACGACACGTCCGTCGACAAGACGCATGGCATCTTTGCGATGAAACGCAGCGCCGGAGCTACCCGCAAGATCCGCAAGAAATTTTCCCTGAGGCCGGAGCCGTGAACGGAAAATCTTCGGCGCGCTTCGTCTTGTTCCGATCCTTAAAAGTGACGTGAAATGCGCGACATTGCCCTCGTTATTGTCATCTTCGGTTGCGTTCCCGTCATCCTGCGCTATCCGTTCGCAGGCGTGCTTGTCTGGACATGGATTTCGATCGGTGTGCCGCATCAGGAAGCGTGGGGATTTTCTCGTTCCATACCGCTCAATTTGATTGTCGCCGCGGCAACGATCGGAGGCTGGTACTTTTCGAAAGACCGGCGGCTTCCGCCGATGCATTTCATCTACTGGACGTTCCTCCTTTTCCTTGTCTGGGTGACGTTCGATTCCTTTTTCGCGCCGGACCCGGCCTGGTCGTGGCAATATTGGGATCGCTGCTGGAAAACGATTTTCCTCGGCTTCTTTGCAGCCGCCATGGCGACGAACAAGGTACGCGTGCACGCGCTCGTTTGGGTGATGGTGATTTCACTCTTCTATTACAGTGTGAAGGGTGGTGTGTTCACGTTGCAAAGCGGCGGCCAGTTCCATGTGTTGGGGCCGCCAAACTCGTATATCGGCGACAACAATTGCCTCGCGTTGGCGATTTTGATGATGCTGCCGTTCGCCAACTATCTTCGCTTGCAGAGCCGGCAGAGATGGCTTGCGATAGGAACGCTGGCCGCCATGATTTTGAGCGTCGTCTCCATTGTGGGCAGCTATTCGCGCGGCGCGTATCTGGGGCTTGCGGCCGTCGTTCTGGTCGGGCTGTTCCGAACCAAACGCTGGTTTCTTTATATCGCGCTGGTCGTCGCGTTGGCTGTTCCGGTCTATAATTTCATGCCGGAAAGCTTTCACGAACGCGTCAATTCGATCTCGGATGCCAAGAACGATGCTTCGTTTCAGGGGCGGCTGGATGCATGGGAAGTCGCGTATAAGGTCGCGATCGATCGTTTTCCGATGGGCGCCGGATTCTACGGGCCGCAACGGCACGCGATTTTCCACCATTATCTTCCGGGTGTCGACGCCCATGCCGCGCACAGCATCTATTTCCAGGTATTGGGCGAACACGGTTTCGTGGGACTTGCTATCTATCTTGCGCTGATAGCCGCCGCATTTCTCACCGCCGCGCGATTGCGAAAGCTCACTAGGGGCGTTCCGGAGCTTGAATGGAATTACCAGCTCGCATCAATGATACAGGTCAGCCTTGTCGCCTTCTGCGTCGGCGGGGCAGCGTTGAGTCTGGCTTACTACGACGTTTTCATCATGGAGGTGACGCTGCTGCTTCCGCTGATGAAGATCGCGCGGGATACCGTCGCGGTTAATGAAAAGGCGAAAGAGGCACGGCATGTTGCAACTGCCGCGCCCGTTCCAGCCTGAAGCGATAGGGAAGACCCATGTCACCCGAACCGGACGACGATAACAATTCCGACTTTCCCTTCGAACGGGATTTCGCAAGGCGCGATCCGGACCTGGAACAGGGCGGGCTGGGGGCGGGAGCTTTTCATGGAACTCTTTTGATCTGTGCGCTTGTGTCTCTCTACCTACGAATTATCGGGATAGGCGGCGGTTAATTCGAGATTTGATCGACCGAACCACGAGTGCCTTCACTCTATGGTGCCGTCGGACCGGGCCTCTGGCGCGTTACGCTGAATATCGCGATGGCGCCGCTCAGCATGGCTGAGAGCATTGTGAGGTAGGAGTAGCGAACGTCGCATGCCTGAGGAAGAACAAAAAAACTGAGTTCATATAAAACACCAACCGCACCCAGGGCTGCGGCCTCTGGCGGAGCTTCCTTCCAGAACAGCGGCAAGGTCAACAACACTAGGCAGACAAGCGAATACGTCCACGCCCGGAAGAGAAATGTGCCGGCCGGGAAGTAACGTGCCTTCACGATATCTGCGGAAATCGCTCTTCCATATGACTGCGCATTTAGGTCTTTCACGCGATCTGTGGGGATTTTGGAAATTCCGGCATAAACGGGCCAGCAGGTATAAATGTCGCCAAAGCCGAGGACCTTGCGAAATGCGGCCATACGGTGGAAAAAAAACGCTTTCGGCTCGTGAAGCAATGTGTAACGCCACTGCCGGAAAATTGCGGCATCCGAAAGGTTTTGCAACTTGTCGAACACCCCGCCACTGACCCAGAGAGTGTCGACCCGCGCAGGATCGTAGAGTTTGATCATCGCGGCTTTGATATCCGCTTGATCTACGCCTGCCTGCGAAAAAACTGGCAATCGAGCTTCGTGGTCGTATGCCTGGGCGCCGGCTATGTCGAAGAGAAATATCTTCCGGAACGATTGGTCGACATCGTTCGGCCCGCGGCTGATGAAGATGGCGGCGATACCAACGGTGACCACGGCAAAGGTAAGGACAACGCTGCCGAAGCTCGCCCACACCCGGTTGCGCAGCAACCCTGGGAACTGTCGGCGTTCAAGTAACAAAAGTACTCCGAGCGCCAGAAAAATGACGCCGAGCTGATAACGGATCATCGCAGCCAACGTGGCGCAGGCCCATGCTATGGCCCATTCCCAGTTGCTGCGTGGAGGCCCGTCGGCCCGGGCAGCAACAACGAATGCCAGAATGGCCAAATGCCCGCCAATGATGTCCTTCCCGATCTTGCCGGACATCGCAAAGACCAGCGGCGAAGCGAGCATCGCCAGATAGAACGCAGCAGCCAACCATAGAGGCGGGCGCCATCGTTCGACCGCCACGGCGCAGAAAAGCCAAAGGGTCAGGAGCTGAAGACCGGTGAATGGAGCAGGTCCCGGCGCAGCCAGGTTGGATATTCGCCACAACAGAACCATGGCGGGCGGGTGCTGCTTGAAGAGGATGCCATGCACGGCTTCGTACCAGACGGTGATGCCGTCAAACGGAACATTTCCCGGAAGTTGCAGAACCAGCGACACCAGCACGCAAACGATGAAGAGGATTGCGTTGCTGCTCGTCGAAATAGGTAGGGAAAGAAGAATGCGTGTCTTCGGCCGCACCTCGACGTGCCCCGGCACTGTCGATCCGTCCGCCATGAATCTAGCCGGAAGCGGATTCGTTTGCCCGGCGCGCAACCGAAAGATCTCGAAGCTTTCCGCAGTAGATGTTGAACGGGTCGGTCGTATCGTTACGTCCGAAGCCTTCAAGGAAGGAATATTTGTCCAAACACGAACACACGGTGTAGGGGCACGTGGCGGAGCGGTTGCCGAAGAATGGCAGGGCTGGATCGAAGAATGATCCGCTCATTGACGGCATGCAGCCGACGCGAAGATATCCCGATTGACGCATTTCGTAAGACAACGTTGGATAAAGGCAAGTTCTTCCTTTGGGGGACACAATCGAAAGACGATGCAGGTAGTCGCTTTCGATAATATCCCCTTTAATTTCGTCGACTTCTTCTTCCGTGAAAGTTTTCCGCTCGTCGAACTCAGGGCTCGCGTTGACCAAAAGGCCGAGGCTTTCCACCCGATCCCTGATGCGATGAAATTCCGCCTTCTGGTCGCGGCTATAAACGTAGTTCACAAAGCCGATCGCGAACCCCGCATCTTTGATGGCCGCAAGGTTCCGGAAATAGATTTCTTCCTTGATTTGTGTCGGATGAAACGAGCAATTCAGCGTTATCTTCCGGCGGTCTACGTCTTTGAATTTACTCGGAACCCAACTTGCATTCGTGTCGATTCGGATGGACGTGCACCAGGGCGCAGCCCCCAGGAAGTTCAAAAATACATTCATGTTTTTTGAATCGAGCATCGGCTCCCCGCCTGTCAGAATGAGGGCGAGCTTCTTCTTCGAAAAATGGTGTTCGAACTGGTGCATCCATTTTTCAACGGGAAAGTTGTCGAAGCAATGATTGGTAAGGCCGCCTCCAACCGCCGCGCGTCGATCATGCACTTGGTAGCAATACGGGCAGTTGAAATTGCACCATTCTGTCATCGTCCACCGCATGAGGGTGGTCACAGGTCCGTTCTTGGGCCTCCAGACAGGTAATTCGACAGGAAATCTTTTTGTGTCCTCGTCGGAAAAATTTCCTCCGTGCGCCAGGCGGGTAGCTGCGTTTCTGGCAATAGTTCGCGACGCCCGGGCAGCGCCTCTGACTGACCGCTTGATGTTCATGGCGCTTCCTCTGGAATCGTTAAAGAAACTCTAGTTTAGAATTCTACAACTTTCGATTGACTTATGCACTGGGAAATAATGATAGGATTAATATAGGAATTTCCAGCGAACGACATGCCGCGTATAATAATATTGTCCAAACTGCTTTTAATTTTTATTCGGATCGAGATGATGGGGGTGCGGCGACACCCCGGATCCAACAAGTATCCGCGAAGTTCGCGAAGGTTTGGGCCGATGATGGCCTTTGCCAACAGCCCTTTGTTACCATGGAAATGTAACCTTTATGAGGACGGTGGCCGATGAAACAAAAGGAAATCGAGCCTTCCTCATTTTATCGCGCAGGGCAGGGAAATTGGCGCCGGTTCAAAGAAGTTGGTTTTTCCATGGACGTCGTACGAGCCCGCGCCGCGATCTGGAAGGATCGGCTTTCCGGAATTGAGAAGCCGTGGCTTTGCTGGAACGTCGATTCAGATTGGTGTCTCGTTCAACAAAAGCTTGTTCGGCACGTAGGGTGGACTCCCGTTATTGGCTTTGATCCTCGCGTTGGTCCGCCACGGGATCTACTGCCGGAGGCGGTTGTCGTCGACTTCAACGAGGGGCTCGGGCTGCCGGTTCTCTATCCGCACTTTGTCATGGAGTTTGCGTTTCTCTGGGCGCCCCGGCTTGCTTTCTGGCATTCCGATTTGCTCGTCAGGCTGCCGCTGCTCGAAAGCATTGCGTCAGAGTTCAATGCGCTCAAGCCTGGCGAGATATTCGTTACGAAATCTGACCAGGGTTGGCGGCACGCCTTTAGCAAGCGCTACCGGCGGCATTGGGAATTGATTGGGTGCACTACGATGGAAGCGAGCAAGGACCAATTCGATAAGGGGTGCGGATGGTGGATGGGATTTGCCGACCATATAAACTGCCCCAGCGACGAAGAGCGCAAACGGCGAGCTGGTTACTACTGGGATCATGGAACCGGAATTTATTATTGGCACCGTCGCTACCATGGGCCAACCAAGGTTCTTTCCGGCCGCGCGATCCACGAGGGACATTGTACGAAAATAGGCAATTCCAAATACCGCAGGTCCGTACCCAAGGACACCGACGATTCCCAAAGAAGTATGGCGTCGGATCTTGCCCGCAATTATGACCTACGCGAGATATGTAAGCGTATGGGGCTCGATATATTGCAATAAAATTCGATCTTTTCTCCGATCAAATATCTTCGGCGATCAATTTTTTGTCCATGGTACGATCGTCCATTGCGGAAAATACTTGTTTGATTTGGTCACCGTTTTGAATTTTTCCCAGGCCTCTTCCGCGCCGGGCACGCCGAGGTTTACAGCTGCGGCCAATGCGGGTTGCAGATTTGCCTGATAACCGCCGGCTGCACCGCTCAACATCTCCCCCGGCTTCAGACCCAAAGCAAACGCCATCTGATCGGAGCCACACATGACGTCGGAGACATCCACTTTCTGCTTGCTTCTCTGGGCGGATTCGAATGTGGCGCGATAGATCGCCGCCCAGCTCGGACGGCTGTACGGATTGACTCCCGATATGTGGTACGGCGTTGCCAGCATCCAGCAATAGTCTTTGTTGATCATACGTTGAACGGGGAAATACGCCTTCCAGGCGGCGAACGGGCGGGCATTCTCGAAGCCGAGATCCACGATGTAACCCAATACGGATGTCAAATAATCGTCCATCCACGGCGGATAATCTGTGGGTGCCGGTTTTACTCCCGGGTGAGCGACCGAGATCGTGTGTTGCAAATCGGCCTGCGGATTGTTGACGAATGTCTTGTCGTAATAGTCGATATTCGCTTTCAGTTCGCGAAGCAGGGTGGCTTTTAGCGGATCCGAATCCGGTGCGATGTAAGCAGCCTGTGCAAGTGTACGCAGGGACCATGCCTGACCGCGCAATTCGTCCCAGCTGACGAGGGCCTGCTGGAAACCGTGATACCCCGGCGCCGTGCCCCAGGCGTTCCATTGCGACCAGAATTCGAGCTCTTCGAGATAATAGCGGTCTCCTGTGATCACATAGGGGATAAACGCAAGGGATGGCTCGTGGGCGCTCTGACCCACAAGGGTCGGCTTGACCCCGCCGGTATCCGAAATCTCGAGATTTCCTGGCCTTCCGACAAAATTGGAGTGCGTGCTGAGATTCGGAAATTCTTCCGCGGTTGCCGGACGGTTCGTTTTGGTATTGCGCAAGTGAGACCAGAAGCCGCCTGCAAGATCGCCGCTTTTCAGCGTCATTTCGTAACCGCGCTGGTCCATAGTCAGGAGGTAATCCACGGTCCACGATGGCAGCATGCCGATGTCTCCGCGGCCACCGGTTGTCGGCATGTACGCGGTGATGATTCCGGCCTGAAGCGGGCGGCGGTCCGATGATTGGAAGTGGGGATAAGTCCTATCCAGTTCTGCCTTGGCATCAGTTCTGTCCGCCACATAGTTGGCGACGATGCGTGTTTTCTTCAGATAGGCGAGATTTTGTTCGACATAAGCGGAAACTGGCTTGTCCCACCAGAACACTTCGCGCCAGCGTGTATATGTGGCATGTGCCATGCCGGCCTGCTCGAACACAGTGTTGCCATGGGCAGTGATTTTGGCGTCGTAAAATTCCGTGCGAGGGCCGGGCACCCACACCCATGTGTTTTCGACGTCGACCTCGACGCGCAGGGGGCGGCCCGCGCCATAGCTGCGAATGCCGAAGCGAACCGAGAGATGGGGATCGGCCTTTCCCTGCGCGTCTCTCAACGGTCCCGTCATCCACCATTCGGTGACTTGCGAGCCGGAAAGCCAGAGATCGGGCTTGGCTGTTTTCAGAAGATCGCGCGCCGAAGCATGCAGCATCCGCCCGTCCTTCATCTTCAGCGTCAGGACCGTGTCGAAATCGCGGGGCAATGCAGTCGATGGCAGCGGGGCCGTCGCCTCTTTCGGACCGCGCGAGAGCGACACGCTGACGTCGTTGCCGTCCGACAGATGGGGGATTGTGACGGTCAGCACTGCGTGGCGTAGCGAGCCATCGGGATGTTTTGCTTTGACGTCGACCTGCAGGGGGAGTGGATTCCCCTTGCCATCTCTGGCGGCGACGGATGAGCCGGGTGGCACGTCTCCCTTTGCGAAGATGGCGCCGAACGTCACGGGCACATTCTCGGTGATCCCGCCGCTTTCGCCGTGAACGACATACGTAATGAAAGCATCGCTGGCCGCGTAACCGTTTGTTGCGGACACCAAGACCGAAAGTGCCAAGACGATCATCGCCAGCACGATCCGACACCGAAGTGGCATCTGAATCGGGCTGTTGAGGAGGGCGGGGGCCAGATTGTTCATGGCGCTGTCCCTTTGCGTGTGGCAGGGCTGAAACCCCAACTTATGCGAGCTTGGGCCGCAAACCAAGCAGTGAGACCCGCCAAGCCGGCCGGCTTTTGCGGATAGATAATTCTGTGCGGGCAATCTATAGAGGCCGCTGCCGAACCGGCCGGTTTTCTCCCATGGGCCGTTTCCCGAATCTCAACGAAATCGACCGCATCATGAACCCCCGGACCTTCCCAAGCCCCGATGACCGGCGCCCATTGAAAGGCGTCAGGACGATGCGAACACGACAATGAATGGCACACCGCCGGACAGTTCCGGGCAAATGAATTGGGGCGCGCATCTGCGCAGCGGCGCTTTCTGGATGATTTCGCTGCGCTGGGCGTTGCGCCTCACGGGCCTCGTCAGCACCGTCATACTCGCACGCCTCTTGACGCCGCGCGATTTCGGCATCGTGGCAATGGCGATGATTGTGGTCGGCACGCTGGAGATGTTCAATCAGACCGGTCAGAAACTCGTTCTCATCCGACTCGAGGAACCCACAGACGAGCATTTCAATACGGCATGGACCATATCGTTTTTGCTGGGACTGGTCATCGCCGTTGCGATCCTTGCGGTTTCGCCGTTCACGGAATTCTATTTTCATGAGCCGCGCGTGGTGCCGGTGATGCAATGTCTTGCCCTGCGCGCAATCCTCGGCGGACTGGAAAACATCGGCACGGTCAATTTCCGGCGCGATCTCAGATTCGGCAGGTTCTTCGCTTACAACGTCTATCCGAAGGTAATCTCCTTCGTTATCACCATCGTGCTCGCCTTTGTTTTAAGGAATTATTGGGCGCTTGTGGCCGGTATGCTGAGCGGACAGGTGACGCTGATCGTCCTGAGCTACATTATGGACAGTCACCGTCCGCGGTTCACGCTTTCCAAGGTTCGTGAGATCTGGTCCTTTTCGATTTGGACATTCCTGCGTTCCATTGGCGCTTACCTTCACGGCCAGATCGATCAGGTCGTGGTCGGCGGCTTCGGTGGATCGTCGCTGATGGGCCGCTATTCGGTCGCCTCCGACATCGCCGCTAGCCCCTCACGGGAGATCAACGAGCCGATGGTGGCGGTGCTTTATCCGGTCATGTCTCGTTTGCAGCAGGATGGGGCGGCACTCGCGCAGGTTTTTCTGCGCACGTTGAGTTGGTCGGCCGTGATCTGCATATCGGCAAGCGTTGGTGTAGCTCTGGTCGCCGACGATATGGCCAATCTCGTCCTCGGTCCGAAATGGGCTGGCATCGGTCCATTGGTGGCGTGGCTGTCCATTGGGGCAGGTATTATCGGGTTGAGCAGCGGCTCTTATGCTTTGTTCGATGCGTTTGGGCTTCCTCATGTCGGTGCGCGAATGATCTGGCTTCGAACAATTATTCTCGTGGCAGCCGTGGTACCGGTCGCCTTCCTCACCCATTCGGTAATTGATATCGCGATTGTCCGGGCGCTTGCAGCGGTGCTTTTCCTGCCCGGACTGTATCTCGTTGCGGGCAGGCTTCTAGGGCTTTCACTCGCCGACTATGTGGGATGCTTGTGGCGTCCCGTTGTTGCGGCACTGTGCATGGCGGCCGCAGTCCTGATTTTCAATGCTCTGATTGCCGTCGAGGGCAATGTGCGATTGATCTCGGACGTTGTGATCGGAACTGTGGTGTTCCTTGCGTCGTTACTCGGGGCTTGGGTGCTCGCCGGTCGCCCGCCGGGGCCGGAAATGGATTTTCTCGCAAACGTCCGGCGCTATCTTCCAGTATAAAAATGAAATGCCGGGCGCGAACCGCCCCGCATTCATGGTGCACATGCGAATTATTTCGTCCGGCGGCGACGAAGCGCGATAAGCCCGCCCGCCAGGAGTGCGATCGAGGATGGTTCTGGCGTTTTCACCGGGCGATTGTATTCGCCGAAGATCGTGTCGTTGCCGCAATCGCCCGTGCCCCACAGCAGATCGAGATTGGTGCCGTCCAGCAGCGAAAACACCGTCGAGTTGGCCGCCGTCAGCGTGATCGAGAGTTCATAAGGATAGGCACCGCCGACATTTGTCTGGGTGACCGCCACCGTCCAGTCGCTTTGGAGGATGCCGCCGGTCACGCGCGTTGGTATCAGTTCCTTTGCATCGAGCGGCGTCACGTATTTGCCGCCATAGATATACTGGGTCTTGCCCATCCAGATGTCTTTCGACGTCTTGTAGTCGGCGGCGCTAGCGAGGTCGTAGAGGCCGGCTGCCTTGCCGCCATAAGGCTGCTGGAAACCGAGCGCGACGCCGAAGCCCCAGGAGGAGGGCGCGCCATCGGCGTTGTTCGGCATGAGGAACAGGTCTGCGTAATGGGCCGTCAGATCGTCGCCGTCGAACTGCGTGTAGAGCTTGAACGTGATGGAATTTCCGGATTCCGAGATCGCGACATGGTCTGTGTTGAAGCCGGTGCCGATCACATCGCCCGTGCTCTGGTTGCCTGGAAAATAATTCGTGGACGAGCTGCCGCGGTAGGAGACCACCTTCGTCATATCGTTGATGATGGTATCGGCGCTTGCCGCCGAAACCATCGCGAGCAGGCAAGCCGACGCCATCGCGCCGAGTAAGAACTTCATTTTTTACCCCATACCCAATGATTGGGTCCTGTCATCGCTGAATGCAGAACCACAGGTTTTGAGGGGTAAAAAGCAATCGCCGTGCCACGCGCAAAAGCCGCGGACAGGCTGGCTTTTCCCTTATCTGTCAGGACATTGGTGTAGTAGTTTGTTTACAATCAGGCGTAGGCGCTTGTCAGGCCAGCCGGCGGGCAGAACGCCTGGCGGTTTCCAGAATACCCGCCTTGCGTACTTCGAGGACTCTTCCCCCCGCCAGCGCGCTACCGATCACCGGCGAGGCGACCAGAGACAACAGCGTCCAAACGACAATCGCGAATGCCCACCACATCGGTTTTGGGCCTCCGGAGCCCTGTTATCGATGACACGCGCAAGGGTCGGCGATTGAGAATTAAGGCGGGGTAAAGAACGCAACATTCCCGCGTCTGCCTTCGAATCCGTAATTTGGTGCGAATTTGTGCGATTATTGTGGTTAACAGGGGGGAAACAAAGAAAGCCTGCGGTGATTTGTTGTGCAAAACTCTGATGAGTTCCAGAAAGGGCGATTCGTTTTCGCATCGCCGGCGATCATGCGGCACTGCAGCGGACAAGATTGTCGTTGGCGATATGGCGTGCGATTTTGCGCCCGTTTACCGTGACTGCCAGAGGCTAGGACGTGCAAGATTGGATGAGCACATTGGCTTCGTGGAGTGGGTTCATCCTTCTCCATGTACTGCCGATCGCCATTTCCCAGATCGTCGATTGGGTGCGGGAATGGCAGATTCTCATTGCCGCTCTCATCCTGCTAATTTTCTTTCACTTTTGGACCCGCGGCATCCTGCGTGCCGCTCGGGAAGCCGCCAAAGAGACGGTGCTGACGGAAACACGCGGCTTCGACGCCGGTTTGAAACTCTTGCGGCGGCAGATCGAGGCAAGCACAGATGCGCAGAAGGTATCTGCTGTCGTGCCGAAGATAGCCGAACCGGCGCGGGGCGGGGCAGTCGCATCCGCCGAGACGGCACGGCCTGAGCCGGTGGCCGATGGCAACGCGGCCGTCGAACGTCTGCGCCAGGCCATACGGCTGGCATTGAGCACCCTGCCGACATCTGACGAACCGCTTCCGCAGGTAAGCCTGCGCCTCTACCGGGCCGCAATTGATGGCCTCGACGACGCCGGACCGGATTTGGACGGGAGGGGCCGTCAGGAGGTGCTGGAGCAGATCCGGGCCGAACTCGCCGCGCTCAAGCAGGCCTTCCCGCCACAATCTTGCCGGTTGGCGTGGCAGTCTCTGGTCAAGGTGAACACTCTTGCGCGGGAATTCGCCGACCCGGCCCCTTTGACACGCGCCGAGATGCTGGTCGCCGGCAAGCGGGCTACGCCTTGAGGGCGTCCCATTGCGACACGCAATATCCGGTCTGCTTATGCGTCCGTTAAGGATAGCTAATGCAAGCGGTGTCGGTGCGTTAACCAAATCGATCGAGACATATAGCGAAAATTTGCGCGCATAAACCCGCAGCAGCTAACGCAGGCGGCATCGGATTCGATCCATACCGACTTCGAAAATTCACTTTAATTCCGTTGTCCTATTGCGGAAAACATAGCCTCTGGGTAGTGCAATGCACACATCGTTTCGATAAAGTTATCAAGTTCCCGTCAGCGTAACCTTGATTAGGGGTAGTTCGTGGCGCACGAGGAATCTGTGTCTCGCTTTGTGTCGCCGGAGACGCACGAAAGTGCGGTAGCCGACGTCGCTCGAATTCCGCGTCGCGGCTCTCGTGAAGATCGGCCGTCGCCTCTCATTGTCGGCGCGCCCCGCACGTCGGCGCACGAGGGATACGAATTGACTGCCAAGCCTTCCCATCGATACGTCCCCAATTCTGCGCTTGTCCTCTTCCTCCTCGATTTCGTCTTTCTCGGAATCGCGCAGGCCGGATTGTTCGGCGGCATCGGCGGGCGGTTGGACATCCGCAGCCCGGTTCAACTTTGGCTGCTGGTCTTCGTTTCATTGGGCGTGCACCTGTCGTTCCTCTATGCAGCAGGATGTTTCCGCCGCGACACGCTGATCAACTTCGCGACCGCGACGTCCCGGTTGGCCGTGGCGCTGGGGTTCAGCGCGGTTGTTCTCCTGGTACTCATGCATTTCGTGATGGGACAGATATTTCCCGACGCGATCATCTTCCGAAGCGTCAGCCGTTCGGCGACCGTTGCGTTCCTCGGCATGGGCGTTTCGTTGTGCGCGGGCCTTTACAGCCGCGTGCTTTTTTTCGCCATGGCGCGCCGCCATTGGTTCCGCCGCCGCGTGCTGATCGTCGGCACGGGCTCGCGGGCGCTCTATCTCTACAATCTCCTCAACAACGATTCGCATCGCGAACTCACCGAGCTTGCGTTCCTGCCTGAAACGGTGATCGGCGGCGAACCGACCCAGGTTCCGGCCGCACTGCGCGATTCTATTCTGCCGGTCTCCGGAACGAACGTGGAAAGGCTGGCCAGCGAACTCCTGGTCGACGAGCTTGTCGTCGCTGTCGACGAGCAGCGCGGGCTTGCGCTCGAAACGCTGTTGCCATGGAAGACCAACGGCATTCCGGTATTCGAATTCAACGCCTTTATCGAGCGCGAGACGGGCAGGGTGGATTTGCGCTGGCTCGAACTGTCCTACCTGCTGTTCTCGAACGGTTTCCAGATCCGTTTGATGGATGCGGGCCTGAAGCGGATGATGGACATTCTGGTGAGTTTGGTCGCGCTTCTTGTGTCGCTGCCGGTGTTGGTGATTTCGGCAGCCGCCATCGTTCTGGAAGATTTCGGCCCGGTGTTCTATCGCCAGACGCGCGTGACGCAGGGTGGCCGCACCTTCTGGATTTACAAATTGCGCACGATGCGCACCGACGCGGAGAAATTCGGCGCGCAATGGGCGGAAGAAGACGATCCGCGCATCACGCGCGTGGGCCGCATCCTGCGCCGCACTCGAGTCGACGAGATTCCGCAGCTCTTCAATGTTCTCATCGGTCAGATGTCTCTGGTCGGCCCGCGCCCCGAACGTCCGCTGTTCGTCGACGATCTGTCGAAGAAGATCCGGCTCTATAGCCTGCGCCACAACGTAAAATCCGGCCTGACCGGCTGGGCGCAAATCAACTATCCCTATGGTGCATCGGAAGAAGATGCCCGCCGCAAGCTGGAATACGATCTTTACTACATGAAGAATTACAGCCTGTTGCGCGACCTCTCCATCATGTTACAGACCTTCCGGGTACTGATTTGGCCGCAAGGCGTGCGCTGACATCGTGGATACCTCGGACGGGAAGGGCCAACCCGCGCCCAGCGGGTTGAAAATCCTCTATAACCATCGCACGCGCTCCCGCGACGGCCAGTCGATCCATATCGACGAGCTGATCCATGCACTGCGCGAGGAAGGCCACACGGTCATCGTCGTGGAGCCGCAGCGTGTAGACGCAATGGCCAGCACCGTCGAGCGCAGGATGCTGCCCCAATTCGCCTATGAGCTAGCGGAGCTGGGCTACAGCATCGTCGAATTCATCCAGCTTGCCCGCGCCGCGATCCGGCACAAGCCGCATGCCTTCTATCAGCGCGCCAATCTCTACATGCTGTCCGGCGTTTGGTTGGCGGGGTTTTTCAGGATTCCCTATCTGCTCGAAGTGAACGCGCCGCTGGCGCAGGAGCGGGGCAAGTTCGGCGGATTGTCGTGGCCGCGTCTTGCCGCCTGGAGCGAGCGCACCATGTGGCGCCACGCGACCGCTGTGTTGCCCGTGACCAAGGTGCTGGGCCGCTATGTCACCGACGCCGGCGTCCCCGAGGCGCGCATCGTCGTCACGCCGAACGGCGTCGACACAAAACGCTTTGCGCCCGCGGATTGCGAAGCCGCCAAACGCGCGCTTGGCCTGTCGTCGCCACTGGTTTTGGGTTTTGTCGGCTATGTGCGCGAGTGGCATGGGCTGGAGCATGTTGTCGATCTGGTGGCGAAAGATCCCGCGATGTCCGATGCGCATCTGCTGATTGTCGGCGACGGGCCTGCGCGACAGGCGTTGGAGGAGCGCGCGAAAGCGGCAGGCGTCGAGAGCCGTGTCACGATCACGGGCGTCATGCCCCACGAGAAATTACCCGGCTATGTTTCGGCGTTCGACATCGCCTTGCAGCCGGAGGTGACGTCCTACGCCTCGCCGCTCAAGCTGTTCGAATATATGGCGATGGGGCGAGCGATCGTGGCGCCCGCGAGCGAGAATATTCTCGAAGTGCTGGAAGACGGCGCGGACTCCATACTGTTCCCGAAGGGCGATATGAATGCGTTCGCCGCCGCCGTCGCGCGCCTTGCCGCCGACGCGCCGCTGCGTGCGAAACTCGGAGCGGGCGCGGTGGCAAAAATCGCCCGGCGCGATCTCACCTGGCGGGGCAATGCGATCCGCGTGGCGGCGCTCGCCTGGAACCTGTCGCGACCGGTGCATCCCGCTTCACAGGCCGCTTAAATGGCTGACAAGCTTTCGATCCTGACCGCCACGACGCTTTTTCCAAATCCCGTGCAACGGGCTCATGGGGTGTTCGTCGAAACGCGGCTGCGCCATCTGCTGGCGAGTGGCGAAGTTACCGCGCATGTGCTGGCGCCCATCCCGTGGCTGCCGCCGATGGTGCGCTATTCGTCTTATGGCCCGCTTCAGACTGTGCCCTCAAGGGAACAACGTAATGGGCTGATCGTCGAACACCCACGTTATCTCGTGGTGCCGAAATTCGGCATGACGCTGACGCCGCTTACGCTCTATCGCGCCATGCGCAAACGCTTTGTTGCCCTTCTGAAGGAGGGCCATCGTTTCGATCTGATCGACGCGCATTATTTCTATCCCGATGGCGTCGCCGCGGTGCGCCTGGCGCGCGAGTTCAATCTGCCGGTGACCGTCACGGCGCGCGGGACCGATCTCAACCTGATCCCGGAATTTCCGGCGCCGCGCAAAATGATCCTGGATGCCGCTTCCAAGGCCGATGGCATGATTACCGTATGCCAGGCGTTGAAGGACACGCTGATCGAAATGGGTGTTGCGGACGAGCGCGTGACGGTCTTGCGCAACGGTGTCGACCTCGATCTCTTCCGTCCCATCGACCGCGCGGCCGCGCGCAGCGCATTGGGCCTATCGCGGCGCACGCTGGCGTCGGTGGGGCTTTTGATCGACCGGAAGGGGCATCATCATATCATCCGTGCACTGAAGGATTTGCCCGGTAACGATCTCCTGATTGCGGGCGACGGTCCGGACCGGCGCGCGCTCGAGCGGCTGGCGGTGGAAGAGGGCGTCGCCGATCGCGTGCGCTTCCTGGGTTCGGTCGATCAGAACCGTCTGCGCGAGATCTACAATGCGGTGGATGCGCTGGTTCTGGCATCCAGCCGGGAGGGCTGGGCCAATGTGCTTCTGGAATCGATGGCGTGCGGCACGCCGGTCGTGGCCTCCGCGGTGTGGGGCACGCCGGAAGTCGTGGCGCGGCCCGAAGCCGGCGTCCTCATGCCGTCGCTCGATCCGCAGGGCGTGGCCGAGGGCGTGCGCCGGTTGTTTGCTGCCTATCCCGACCGGGAGGCCACGCGCCGGTATGCCGAAGGGTTCAACTGGAACGCGACCACGGAAGGCCAATTGAAACTTTTTCGCGGCATCCTCGCGCGGCGGTAGCTTATGATATTCGAATGGCAATGCCGGAATTGAAATCCTGCGTGATCCGGCCGAGTTCGCTGGGTGAAGGCGACGTCGCGCTGTGGCGGTCCTTCCTGCAATCGTCGCCTGCGTTCGCGGCACCGTTCCTTTCCCATGCTTATGCCGTGACGGCGGAGCGTTGTTTCGGCGGCGTGCATGTTGCGAAGTTCGAGCAGAGGGGACTGACAGCCGGATTTTTTCCGTTTCAATATCGCTCGCCCTTTCATCGTCTCGCGGGCATCGGCGAGGCGGTGAGCGGATACCTCGCCGATTATTTCGGCTTGATCGCGGCCCCAGACTTCAGGATTTCCGATGGGGAGCTTTTGCGCGCCGCCGGATTGAACGCGATTTATTTCACCCATCTCGAAGAAACGCAGGCGGCGTTCGGGCTAAGCGGCACGCAGCCGGAGTTGGGCGTGCGCATCGATTTTCCCGATGGCGGCAAGGCCTTCTGGGACGAGCGGCGCAAGTTAGACAAGAAATTCACCGGCGACACCGAACGCCGCGAACGCCGTCTTATCGAGACGCATGGGCCGCTTCGTTTCGTGTTCCGCCATGCCGATTGTCGCGGGGAATTGCAAAAACTGATCGAGGCCAAGCGCGCGCAATACGCCAGAACTGGCGTGAAGGACTCCATGGGCGAGGCGTCGACACGCAGATTCCTCGAAATGTTATCCGAGGTGAGCGACCCGGATTGCCGCGCGACGCTTTCCACGCTGCACGCCGGCGATCAGTGGATCGGTTCGCATTTCGGCTTGATGCATGGCAGCACGCTGCATTACTGGTTTCCCGTTTATAATCCGCAGATGCGCAATTTCGGGCCAGGCCGGCTGCTGATTAAGGCGATCATCGACGCTTCAATCGAGAACGGCGTCACACGCATCGACCGCGGAGCAGGGGACTCGCAGGCCAAGCTCGATTTCGAAACCTCGCGCCACCAGTTCCTTCGGGGAATATGGTCCAGACCCGGCTTCGCGTCGCTGGGCTATCGCGCTGCCCTCTCCATGCAATGGCGCCTGCAGACTCTCCGAAAAAAGGCCGCAGCGGAATCGCCCGCATGAGCCAGCAAAGCGCGAACTCCAGACACCTGTTACATGCCTTCTCGACATTTGCGGTCGGAGGGCAGCAGACGCGGTTTGTCAGTCTGGCCAATGCACTCGGCGGAAAATACCGTCACACCATCCTGGCAATGGACGGAAATCACGAAGCCGCTGCGGGCCTTGCCGCAGGCGTGGACTTCACGATCGAAACCATGCCCGTCGTGAAATCGGGCGGGGTCAGCCTCGCGAATTTGCGCGCGATGCGGGGCTTGTTGAAGCGGCTCCGGCCCGATCTCCTTTGCACCTACAATTGGGGCACCATCGAATGGGCGCTGGCCAATCGGCTGTCGGCGATTTGTCCGCAAATTCATATCGAAGACGGATTTGGCCCTGATGAGGCGCCCGACCGCCAGCATTTCCGCCGCAGGGTGATGCGCCGGTTCAGTCTTTCGCGGTGCGTGCGCGTCGTCGTTCCTTCGCGCGTACTTCAGGATGTCGCGATCGGAAAATGGCGTCTCGCCGTGGAGCAGGTGCTCTACCTTCCGAACGGCATCGACTGCGAACGGTTCGCGCGCACGCCTGATGGCGAGCTTCTGAAATCGTTCGGAATCGCCGGCGACCACGTCGTTGTCGGCACCGTCGCCGCGCTGCGTGCGGAGAAGAATTTGGAACGCCTGTTGAATGTGTTTGCGGCCTCGCGTCTGCCACCGTCTGCGCGATTGGTGATCGTGGGCGATGGGCCGCAACGGGACATGCTCGCGCAAACGGCGTCGCGGCTGGGTATTTTCGGTCAAACGATCATGACTGGCGCGATGAACGCCCCGGAACGCATTCTCGGTCGCTTCGACGTGTTTGCGCTTACTTCAGACACCGAACAGATGCCCAATTCCGTACTGGAAGCGATGGCGGCCGGACTTCCCGTGCTCGCGACCGATGTGGGGGACGTCAAGCAGATGCTGGCGGCTGAGAACGCGACTTATGTCCTGCCGCGCGAAGACGCAGACGGTCTCGCACGGGCGCTCCTCGCGCTTGTCGAAGATGGGGCTGCCCGGCAGGGCATCGGCAGCAAGAACCAAGCAAAGGTCCGTTCCGAATATGCACTGGAGACCATGGTCAGGCGCTATGACACGCTTTTCGATGGGGCCATAAGGGGCAAAGTTTCCTAAGAGCGCGGCACTTTCTGCGAAATCGGTCTGCTCGGTCATAGTCGCCGCAAGCTTTATTGGCGCATAAATTAACTTCCCATGGTTTTATGATGGGCGCGGGCAGGCCGTCGGTCCGGAACAAGCAGCGGCCGCCCCAAGGTGGGATCGAAGGGGCCGGATGGCTGACCGAAAATCACATGCAATGCTGCCCGCGAGCAGCGCAGACGTCGTCGCGTTCCCCGCGGCCGCACGTCCGCGGCTTGTGGTGATTGTCGATGCCGAAGAAGAGTTCGACTGGAGTGCGCCGTTCTCCCGCGCCAACCGCAGTGTTACGACCATCGCCGCTCAATTCCACGCTCAGCGTATTTTCGAGAAGTTCGGCGTCGAACCGGCCTATGCGGTCGACTATCCGGTTGCCTCGCAGGAAGACGGTTACAAACCCCTGCGCGAATTGATGCAGTCCGGCGCATGCTCCATCGGCGCGCAGCTTCATCCGTGGGTGACGCCGCCGCACGAAGAAGCCGTCTGCGAACACAATTCCTTTGCGGGAAATCTCCCCGCGGATCTCGAACGCCGCAAGCTTGAGCAACTCACCGAAATGATCGAGCAGAGTTTCGGTGTGCGGCCTAGGCTCTATCGCGCCGGGCGTTACGGTGCCGGAAGCGCCACGACCAAAATCATCGAGGATCTGGGATATCAGATCGATTGCAGCGTGCTGCCCGGACAGCCTGCTGCCCGGTTGGGGCCGGATTACAGCGGCGGCACCGCGCGTCCCTACTGGATCGGTTCCAAACGGCAGATACTGGAATTGCCGGTCACCATCGCGACGTTGGGGGCCAGCGACGATGTGTATGGAAAACTCGCCTCACCCCTGGGCCGCAGATTGAAAATCCCCGCCGTCTTGGCGCGGCTCGGAGTCATGGAGCGTATCCGGCTGACGCCGGAAGGCACCACTCTGGAAGAGGCCAAACATCTCACGCGCCGCATGTATCGCGGGGGACAGAAAATCTTTGCGGTGAGCTATCACACGCCGTCACTGGTTCCCGGCAACACGCAATATGTGCGCGACGAAAAGGAGCTCCAGAAGTTCCTCGGCTGGCTGGAAGGCTACCTTGAATTCTTCATGGATGAGATGCGTGGCGAAGTTTCAACGCCTCTTGCAATTCGTGACTGGGCACGCTCATTGAGAAGCTTGGGCTCTCTTGGCCAAAGCGACAGGATGATGCGTTTGGAATCCGGACAACGAGTGAGTGTTGTCATACCCGCCCACAACTCGGCCGCGACCCTGGCGCGGGCGCTGGATTCCGTCGTGGCGCAAACCGTTCCGCCCTATGAAACGATCGTTGTCGACGATTGCAGCATCGACGAAACCCCGGCGGTGGCAGCCCGCTATACCGACCGCGGCGTACGGGTTGTCTCGCTTAAGCGGCGCGGGGGTGCCGCGGGCGCGCGCAACGAAGGGGTCAAATCCGCGCGCGGCGAGATCATTGCATTCCTTGATTCCGACGATGAATGGCTGCCGGCCAAGCTCGAAAAACAGCTTGCCATTTTGGATTCAGATGATCGCCTGTCTCTGGTGTTTTGTTCCTCCACGCTCTTTGGACCCGACGGCCGCAACCTTGGCGACATTTACGGCGGCCACGCCCCCACGGTGGGACCGGATGCGTGGAAGGCCTTGCTGGTTACCAATTTCATTGCGACGCCTTCCGTCATGGCGAGGCGCGCGCAGCTTCTGGCCCTGGGCGGCTTCGATTGCAGTCTGAAGATCGGCGAGGATCAGGATATGTGGATTCGCCTCGCCCTGGTCGGGGATGTCGGATTCGAGCCGGAGAGCCTCGTGAAGGTCCATGAGCGGGAAAACAGTCTCTCGAACTGGAATCTGGACGAGCAGCTACGCTACACCCTGCCCATGATCGAAAAGCACGTCGCGGTGCTGTCCCGTCGGCTGACCAGGGCGGAAGTCCGCAATATCCGGGGCGAGCGGCTGGGCCGCCTGGGCCGGGTCGCCTATACTAGGGGCCAGCGGCTAAAGGGTGCCCGCATGATGCTGGAGGCCACCCTTCTGGGCCACCGCCCGTTCGAGAATCTTTACTATCTGATGACGGCCTCTCCCCCCGCCAACGGTCTCAAGACATTGATCCGCCGCAGCCTGACGCGGTGATGGCGCGCCATCGGGCGCCGATCGTCGGATCATATTGACATGCCTTCCAAATTTGCTTCGACCCCGGTCCGAAACTTAACCCTCATCCAATATTTGAGGGCTATAGCAATTACTTTCGAGGGACGGGCGTGGTATCAAATCTCGCCATACAAATATTGGGCCAAATATCGTAAATGTCGCTCTCGGCAGCGTTCTATACCCATGTAGCGGCAGCCCTCGGTTACGCGGTTTTCGTAGCGCTCTTGGCCGTGAGGGGGGCTCGCACGCGCCCGACGGCGCTCATGGCGCTTGCCGCCGCCGCAACGGCAGGCTGGGGCCTGTGCTGGGCTCTCTACGACCTCGACATGGTTTCTATATGGGCCCCCCTGTTGGCGGCCACGATCCGCGACGCAAGCTGGATCGCCGTTGTGCTGGTGACCCTGGCGGCGTGCCGCGGGCAAAACGCCTTGTGGCTGAAACTCGTGATGCTTTCGGCCGCTGTTCTCGCCATCGATGCCGTCTTCTCCGGCCTGCAACTCAATTTGGGAAGCGTTGCGGGCATCACTCTCGATTACCAGGTGACGCGCATTGTCACCGCGATCCTGGGGCTGATCCTCGTCGAGAACCTGTTGCGCAACGTGTCGTCGGACGAATTCTGGGCGGTCAAATCGCTGGGCATCGGACTGACGGCGATTTTCGTATTCAATCTTGTCTTGCGGATTCCGCAATTCCTGACCCATGCAACCGATGACGGGCTGATCGCGGCTCAGCCGGTGGTTTTGCTGATCTCGTTGCCGTTGTTCGTGATGGCAGCCGTGCGCAGCCCTACGCTCAAACTCAACATCCACTCTTCGCGTCGGGTCGTCTTCCACACGGCAACGCTGGTAGCGGCCGGCGTATTGCTGCAGGGCACCGCGCTCGCGGCATACTATGTGCGCACCTATGGTGGGGCCACGGCCACCATTCTTTCCGTGCTCGTGATTTTCAGTGTGCTGGTGGCATTCGCCGTGGCGGTGACCTCCGGCACGATTCGTTCGGCACTGCGTACCTTCATCAACGAAAACTTCTTCACCTACAAATACGACTACCGCGTCGAATGGCAGAAGTTCATCCAGTCGCTTTCGGCATGGGACGACGGCGGTATCGCGATGCGCGTCTTGCGGACCCTTTCGGAATTGATGGGTACGCCGGGAGGCGCGTTGTGGTCTTATCGCGATCGGTGGGGCCAGTTCATGCCGGTGGCCCAATGGTCGTTCCCTATAGAGCTCGCGCCTCTCGGAATGGACGACGGCGCGGTCAAAGTGTTCGAAGACGAAAGCGTCGCCTATGTTGACCTGACAGCTGCGGAAGAAGGCCATGCAGCCGCACTCTGGCGCGACCGCTTTCCCGCGGCGTGGCTGGTGGTGCCGCTGCGCTATCGCTCGACCTTGGCCGGTATCGCCGTCCTCAATCCGCCACGCGTAGCCAAATCGCTCAACTGGGAAGATAAGAACCTCATTGCGCTGGTCGCGATGCAGCTTGCAGCCTATCTCGTGCAGGAAGAAACGGCGCAGGCGCTGGCGGATGCGCGACAGCTCGAGGAATTCAACAAGCGCATCGCCTTTATCCTGCACGACATCAAGAACACGATCGGCCAGTTGAGCCTGATCGCCCGCAACGCCGAACAATTCGGCGACAACGCCGAATTCCGCAAGGACATGGTGCTCACGATCGAGCATTCGGTCGAGAAGCTTCACGAATTGCTGGCGCGGCTGCGCGGCGAGGCGGGCGCCCTGCCGGTGGCGGCTGCAGAAGGCACCAACCTCACCGCGCTTATCGCTGATTTCGTTGCCCGCAAACGCGGCATCGGCGTCGATATCGTGATGGCCGATATGGAGGCGCCTGCGTTTGTTTCTCTGTCCGATCAGAAAGCGTTTCTCAACGTGCTGGAGCATGTTGTGACGAACGCCGTAGAGGCGACGCCTGCAGGCGCCCAGGTCCGCATCCGCATCGAAACCGGCGGCGGCAGAGTGCGCGTCAGCGTGGACGATCAGGGGGCGGGCATGACGCCTCAATTCATCGCGAAAGAGCTCTTCCGTCCCTTGCGGACCACGAAGGGGGCCGGCATGGGTATCGGGGCCTACCAGGCGAAAGAAACGATGCGAGATCTGGGCGGCGACATCGAGGTGGCGAGCAGGGTAGGCAAGGGCACGACGATAACGCTGCTGCTTCCCAGTGCAGCACAGCAGCAGCGGCGGATTTCGGCATGAGTGAAGCGGCGATCAGCGAAGCGCCTGAGCAAGGCGAACCTATCCTGCTGGTAGAGGACGATCCCGGCCTCCAGCGCCAGATGAAATGGGCGCTGGCGCCGCACGTCGCCACCGTCGCGGGAACGCGCGCCGAGGCGATGCGCCAGTTCAAGTCAAACGGCGGCTTCCGCATCATCCTGCTCGATCTCGGCCTGCCGCCGGATCAGGATGGCGCCAGTGAAGGATTGAAGACACTCGAGGAAATCCTTGTCGCCAGCCCGCGCACCAAGGTGATCGTGGTCAGCGGCAATGCCGACCGCGCCAATGCGGTGAAGGCGGTAGGCAAGGGCGCTTTCGATTTCATCCAGAAGCCGATCGACATCGACGTGCTGAAACTCGTTGTCGACCGTGCCGTGCGCATGCACATGCTGGAAGAGGAAAACCGCAGCCTTCGCGAAACCGCCAATCTGAGCCTGCCGGGACTTGTCTACGGGTCACCCCAGATGGGCAAGGTCAAGCGCATGATCGAGCGGCTCGGTCCCGCCGAAGTCAGCGTGCTTATCACCGGCGAAAGCGGAACCGGCAAGGAAGTCGTCGCGCGCGGGCTGCACGACGTTTCCCACCGCCGCACCGGAAAATTCATCGCCATCAACTGCGCCTCGATCCCGGAAAACCTGTTGGAAAGCGAGCTGTTCGGTCACGAGCGGGGCGCGTTTACCGGCGCGGTGAAGCAGACGCCTGGCAAATTCGAACTGGCCGACAATGGCACGCTGTTCCTCGATGAAATCGGCGACATGCCGATGCCGTTGCAGGCGAAGCTCCTGCGCTTTTTGCAAGAGCGCCAGTTCGAGCGTGTCGGCGGCCGCGCCACGATTTCAGTGAATGTGCGGGTGATCTCCGCCACCAACAAAAACCTCGAAGCCTACGTTGCGGAAAACAAGTTTCGCGAAGACCTCTACTATCGCCTTAACGAAGTGCGGATCGAACTGCCGCCGTTGCGCGAACGCGAAAGCGACGCGGTGGTGCTCGCTCATCACTTTTTCAACATCTACAACCGGACCAATCACCGCAATCTGCGCGGCTTGTCAGACGATGCGGTGGCGGCCATCAGCGCCTACGGTTGGCCCGGCAACGTGCGCGAACTGGAAAATCGGTTGAAGCGTGCGGTGGTGATGTCGGAGGGGCCGGTGGTAACTGCTGCGGACCTGGATTTGGCGGTGCAGGACGACGCCGAACCCCGCAGCCTCAACCTCAAGATCGAAACGGAAAAGCTGGAACGCGCTTTGTTGAACGAAGCGTTGGCCGTCTCGCAGGGGAATATTTCGAAAGCGGCGAAGCTTCTGGGGATCAGCCGCCCCCATCTCTACAATCTCAAACGGCTTCGCGAAGTCTGACGCCGGTGTTCATAGGAGGATTTGCCGTGAGCAATTTCAAACCGAATTTCGCACTTGCTGCCCGCCTGCTGCTCGGAGCGGCCGTTATGGGTAGCCTCAGTTTCGTGGCGCCGTCCTATGCAGCTGTGGACACCACACCAAACGTGCCAGGCAAACCCGATCTCAAGGTGACGGGGGCCGATGCTCCTGGCTTGCGCAATATGGTGGAACAGGCGCAAGGCGCGCTTCGCAAGGGTGACGTCAAGACGGCGATCATCTATCTCAAGAACGCCGTCAGCATGGCACCGAAGAACGGGCAGGTGCGAGCCGAACTCGGCTACCTCCTGCTGCGCACGGGAGATGCGATTTCCGCCGAGCGCGAACTGCGCCAGGCGCGTGCCGATGGTGCGTCCGACCAGGTCGTGCTGCCCAGCCTGTTCCAGGCGATGCTCACCCGCGGCAAGGAGCGTGACCTGCTCGAGCAGTTTCCGGAACCTGACGCGAACGACAAATCGGTGCGGGCCGCCGATGTGTTGCGCGCGCGTGCGATCGCGCTGCAGAAGATTGGTCAGCCCGACAAGGCCGATACGGCGATGGACCGTTCGTTATCCATCCGTCGCGACGCGCCAAGCCTTCTGACGCGGGCCTCGCTCGCCCAGCAGCAGGGAGACCTTCCAACCGCCAACAAGGTCACGGACGACGCGCTCAAGCTCGCGCTCACCGATGCCGGTGCGCTGATGATGAAGATCTCTCTTCTGCAAGCGCAGGGTCAGGATCAGCAGGCCCTCGGCTACGCAAACCAGCTCGTCAAATATTATCCCGACACCGCCGCTCCCAAGGTGGCGCGCATCGGCGTGTATCTGAAGCTGAAGCAGGACGCGCAAGCCCAGGCCGACGTCAAAGCCATTCTTGCCAAGCAGCCCGGCCTTCCGATCGGCGTGTATTATCAGGCCATCATCAAGGCGCGCGCCAAGGACATCAAGGGCGCATGGAAGCTGGTGCAAAGCCTGCCGCCGGAATTCGTCCGTTCCCAGCCTGCCATCGGAATCGCCGTGGCACAGATCGCACTCGATTCCGGCAACAAGGAAGTCGCTCTGTCGACCCTGTCGTCGGTGGTCGCGCAATTTCCGCAGGATGCCGAAGCACGTTTGAGGCTTGGTGCGCTAAAACTCCAGACGAAATCGCCGCAACAGGCGCTCGACGTGCTGGACCCTTTGAAGAATTCCAAGGATCCTCGTGCCGCCGGCCTGATCGGCCAGGCCTATGCGCGTTTGCGCCAGTACGGGCAGGCCACGGAATATTTCGAGAAGGCGGCACAAGGAGGGCTGTCGAGCGACATCCTGAAGACGCAGCTTGCGCTGACCGAGCTCAAATCTGGCCAATCCGACAAGGCCATCAGCCAGCTCAACGAACTCTCCGAACAGCATCCCGAGAGTGCCGAAACGGCCGGGCCGCTGATCGCGGCGTTGCTGCAGCAGGGGCGCTACGATGACGCGACCAAGGTAGCAGATCGTCTGGCGAAAGCTTCGCCCAAAAGTCCGCTGCCCGTTCTTTATCGTGGGCAGGTCGCGATGTACCGCGGCGATTATGCCAAGGCCGTGCCGATCTTCGACGATGCGCTGAAACTCGATCCCAAATTCATTCCCGCGCGCTATTACAAAGCGCAGACGCTGGCCGCGCAGGGCAATCTGGGCGCCGCCAAAGCCGAGTTGAACGGCATCATCAAGCAGGATCCGAAGAATTCGCTCGCCTACGTCAAGCTGGCGCAACTCGCCATTCAGGAAGGAAACGAAGGCGAAGTCGTCAATCTTCTGAACAAGGCAAGTGCCGCCGCGCCCAAGGACGTAACGCCCAAACTTGTGCTGGCGGCCTATTACCTGTCGCGTCAAAAGCTGAAAGAAGCAGACGCTGTTGCAACTGCGGCGATAAAGATTGCACCCGATAACGATGAAGCCACAGCGTTGCAGGGTCAGATACAATTTGCCCGCGGTGCGAAGGATCAGGCTTCGACGACGTTCCGCCGTTTGGTGACGCGCCTGCCGCAATCTTCCGGCGCGCAGCTCCTGCTCGGCAACACGCTGGCCGCCAACAAGGACGAGGACGGCGCGGTAAGCGCCTTTTCGCGCGCCATCGAACTCGATCCCACTTCGATGCAGGCCCGCAACACCTTGATCGACTACGCGGTCAGGACCGGCGACAAGGACCGTGCGCTTTCCACGGCCCAGGACTACGCCAAGAACTATCCCGGTCCGACGGCGGATATCCTGGTGGCGAACACCATGATGAAACTCAAGCGCGCGGAGGATGCCAAGGCTCTGCTCGCCAAATCCTACGCCTCCAAGCCGAATACGGCGATCACACTCGCTTATGAGCGTGTGCTGCTCGCCACCGGCGACAAGGACAAGGCGCGCTCGGTGCTGACCGACTGGTTGCGCAAGAATCCGAGCGATATCGAAGCAATGAAGGAATATGGCAGCATGCTGCTTGCATCCGGCGACAACGCGGGAGCGCGCAAGCAGTTCGAAGCCGTCTTGAAGCAGCGTCCCTACGACGTCATTGCGCTCAACAATGTGGGCTGGCTGATACAGAAGAGCGATCCCAAGCGCGCCCTGGCGCTGGTGAGCCAGGCCGCGAAGATCCAGCCGCAGTCCGCAGCGATCCTCGACACGCTGGGCTGGCTCAAATGGCAGACCAACGCCAAGCAGGATGCGCTGGCCCTGCTGCAGCGCGCCCATGGCCTGGCCGGAAGCGATCCGGACATCACCTATCATCTGGTGGTGGCGCTCGACGGCAATGGCAAGCGCGACCAGGCCAAGGCGTTGCTCAAACAACTCCTGTCGTCCGGCGCGAAGTTCGAGGATATGGCGGACGCCAAGCAACTCGCGTTGAAGTGGAAGTAAGCACCTTCCACTTCGCTTCGCTCGCTAGCCCAGTCCGCGCACGAGGAACGGGCCGATGAAATTCGCGATCGGAAGCGGCAACCGCTTCCAGATCTCGATCAGCGGCGCGAATTTGGGGTTGTTCGGATTCTTTTCCGGCATCGCCGTGCCGGGCTTGAGGTAGAATTCGTATTCCAGCCACTCCGGCTCGAAGCCCCAATTCTTCTTGAACGCGAAAGCGCCCGTGCCCGCCTTGCTTCGTCCGAAATCGAACCGGCGGTAGCCCCGCGCCGCCGCCAGGCGCATCGTCTCCCAATAGAGGAAATCGTTGCCGCCGTTCTTTCGCGCGCCATGCGTGCCGCCGCCGTAATAGGGCAACACCGTGTCGCGGAAATAGAAATTCATTACCGCGCTTACCGGCTCGCCCGCGTCGAGGATGGTGACGATGTCGCAATCTTCGCCGAATACCTTGAGCAGCGCCTCGAAATAGCGCCGCGGGAAGACCGGCGTGCCGAGATTGCGCACACTCTCCGAATAAACGCGGAAGAGGCGGGCGGCGTCCCGGTCGATCTCGCTGGTCAGGGGGCCTTGCAGCGTCTTGCGCACCACGGCGCGCTGCTTGCGCGGGATGGCCTTCAGATTCTCGTCGTCGCTTTCCGACAGAGGGCGGCTGAAGGTGGCGTACAGATCCTTGCGCACCGCCCATCCGGGTCGTGTCGCCTTGCGGCTGCGGAATTCGAGCGAGGCCGCGCCCGTTTTCTGCATCAGCGCGACGGCTGCATTGTCGAGCGCGGTGCGCGCCTCCTCGTCGGCGGCAAGCGTGCCGCCTTCGACGCAGAACGGTGCTGCGATCAGCGCGTTGCCGAATAGCAGGCTCTTCTGATGCACCAGCGGCAAGATGCCGGCGATCCGGCCATCGCGTTCGGCGAACAGGAAGTGCGGATCGAGGCGGAAAACATCGCGAAAGATCGTGCGCCATCCCGCGCGATGAAAAAACGTACCCGCTTCAGACGTCTGTACGAATGCGTCCCATTCGGGGGCACGATCGTCCGTGAGGGGCAGGATGCGCAGACCGTCCGCCGGGCCGGCGCTGGATGTGGCAGGCATGATGTTCAGAACGATTTGGTGACGCCGACGGTGACGCGAACGTCGGTCCGGTCGCCATTGGAAAACCCTACAAGATTGTCCGACCGGCTCTGGAGGACGGAGGCCAGCGCATTGAACGACAATGTCTCGCTGGCGAGATAGTTCAGGCGTACGTCGCCTTCCAGAATGCGGTCGTTGCCGTTGAATTCATCAGCCCTCGAAGCCGTGAACGTCAGCCCGCCGACCAGATCGCGGCGCAGGTGGCGTTGCACGATCGCACTGATGCCATAGGTTTTTTCGTGCGTATTGAGGAAATTGAACGGCAGATCGTTGAGCCGGTCGCGAAGGGTCGCATAGACCGCAATCCCGTAGTTCGTCCGTTCGGTGGAACGCTGGACATCGAAGTTGAACCGCCGGTAGCGGTAAACCGAGTTGTCGATCGACAGGCCGTCGCCGAGGAAACCGCTGGGCGTGTTGATGCCTGGGGAGGGGGGCGGGTTGCCGGGAAGCCCGCCTCCAGGTGACGGCAGCCCCGTCGGATTTTGCAGGTTTCCGAGAAGCTGTTGCTGAGGCGTCTGCACCTGATCGTTGGCGCTCGCGGTGATGGTGGTCAGCGGCGATACGCTCCACTGCAAGCTGCCGATATAGGTCGGGAAATTGTTCTGCGTGCCGGCCTGGACATAGAAAGAGAAATCCGGGCTCGGTATGAATTGCAGTCCGCCCAATAAGGTCGGTCCGTCGAGATCCTTGTTCAGCAGATAGGAAGAGTGAAAGACCTGATAACCGCCGGTCGCGATCAGTGCGACGCTGTTTGTCACGGCGTAGGAAACATTGGCAGTGGCGGAGCGGACTTTCTGCGAAATGTGGGACGGCTGGTATGTGTCGGACGCCGATCCGTTGATCGACCATCTGAAGCGGACGAAATCGTCCAGGCTCGAAATGCGCGCCCCGACCGAGCTGGTGTTGGAATTGGAGGGCTCCCGGAAGAAGCCGGGCAGGGCAACGGTGTTCGCGCTGTTGGGTGTCACGAAATAGATACCGCTCTGGCTGAACCAGAGGTCGGTCTCAACCGCGTTGCCGAACTGGTGCATCAATGTCGGCCGCACCACGAAACCGTAAGTGTCTCGGTAGTTGTTGTTGGTGGGGGTGCCGTCGGCGGCGGTCAGCGCGCCCGCGCGCGTCAGTGACGCCGGCTGCGCAAAAGCCTGCGCGTCCATGAAAAGCGTCTGCTCGAGCAACTCAGCGTGGGCCATCGCGTTGAGGCGGTGGACGAGTTGATCGAAATCGTGATTGCGCGCGTAGTACTGCCCGGTCAGGGAATAGTCGCCCGATGCCGTGAGGCGTCTCGTCTGCTCGTTGAAACCGAGATGAATGCCGGGCTGGGTGTAGAAATCGTCGTGCGAGTTGCCCACCGAGCCCGACGCATTGGACGTATAGGTCTCGGCAAGGCTGACGGCCGCAAACACCTGCAGTTCCGGAACGGGCCCCAGAGCGGTCGCAGAGGGAATAAGGCCCCGTTGCTGGGCCTGTTGTGTCTGCTCCTGGGATTGATGAGCACGAGCCCCCGGCGTGTCGGCGGACGTATAGCCGCCGGAGTCGAACTGTGCTTGCACTTCGGTAGCGGTGGTGGCGAACAGAACTGCCGCTGCCGCAAGCGCCAGCTTCAAGGTCACGGACCGGGTGGATCGTCCGGCCCTGACGGGATGAAGCATCTCAGGAATCATGTGCAACTCGCTCCGGGGCGGCGACCTTCCGTCGGTCGGTGGCTCGCGCTCAGAAGTAAGACTGCGGGATGATGATCACATCGCCCGGCTGCAGCGGTACGTTGGCCGACATATCGCCATCCTTGAGCAGGTCACCCAAGCGAAGGTTGTAGCTCTGCTGGCGTCCGTTGACCTTGCGCACCAGTGTCGCCCGGTCGCCCGCCGCGTACGGCGTCAGCCCTCCGGTCGCGATCATCGCGTCCAGCGCCGTCATGTTCTGGCGATAGGGTATGGCCTTCGGTTCAGACGCTTCGCCGACCACCCGCACCTGCTGCGAGAACGGCCCCACGAAATTGCTGACGATCACGGTCACCACTGGATCGGTGACGAACTTCTTGAGCTTCGCTTCAATATCGCGCGCGAGCTGGGTCGGCGTCTTGCCGGCGCTATCGATATCCTCGACCAGCGGAATTGAGATGCGGCCATCGGGGCGCACCGGCACGCTGGTAGAAAGGTCGGGATTGCGCCAGACGAAAATCTGAAGCGTGTCGCCCGGTCCGATCAGATAGTTGTTCTCGTCGGCCTGGGCGGATGCCATCGGGGGCGCGTCGCCACGCGGAGCGCAGCTCGCCGCCATCACGGCTGCCGCCGCCAGACCCAAACCGAGAATCGCGAAGCGGCGCACGGCCCGCCCCATCGCTGAAGTGATGCTCGCACGCATAGGAGAAAGCCCCTCTGAATTCCTTGGGAAGCGACCGCTCCCCGAAGCAAATATAGATACACGCCCAGCCATTTAGGGCCAAACGCTTTGTTGACAGAAGATGGTACAGAAGAAATTAACCAAACCCTAAGACCGATGGAACCAGACCGTAGTTACGAAAATATCACAGTCCGGCGGCCGTTCGGCAGGATGCGGTGCTCGGCATGCCATTTGACGGCGCGCGCCAGCACCACGCTTTCGATGTCCCGTCCAACCGCCGCGTAGTCCTCCGCCGAGAGCGCGTGATTCACCCGTTCCACGGCCTGTTCGATGATCGGGCCCTCGTCGAGGTCGGCTGTCACGTAGTGGGCCGTGGCGCCGATCAGCTTCACGCCGCGCGCGTGCGCCTGGCTATAAGGCCGCGCGCCTTGGAAGCTCGGCAGGAAAGAGTGATGGATATTGATGGCGCGGCCCTTGAGACGCTCGCAGAGTTCGGGCGACAGGATCTGCATGTAGCGCGCGAGCACGACAAGATCGATGTTTTCGCCCTCGACGATCTCCATGAGGGCCCTTTCCTGCTGCATTTTGTTGTTCTTCTCGACCGGCAGATAGACGAACGGGATCCCGTGCGCCGCCGCCACGTCTTCGAGGTCGCGGTGGTTGGAGACGACCTTGGCGATCTCGATGGGCAGCGCGCCAATTCGGTGGCGGTAGAGGAGGTCGACCAGGCAATGGCCGAACTTCGACACCATCACCAGCGTCCGCACCTTCCGGTCGACATCGTGGAAGCTCGCCTGCATGTCGAAGGTCTTGACGATCGGCCGGAACGCTTCGCGCAGCCGGGCGACATCGGTAGGCCGCTCGGCATGGAAGACCATTCGCAGGAAGAAGCGGCCATTGTCGGGATCGCCGAACTGGGCGCTATCGAGGATGTTGCAGTCCTGCTCGACCAGGAAGTGCGAGACCGCCGCCACGATGCCTTTGCGGTCGGGGCAGGCGAGCGACAGCACGAACCGGCCGGGATTACCCTCGACGCCCAACATGTTAGTGCCCTTCTTCAACCGGATTTTAGATAGGGCCTGAGCACGGCTTCGGCTAGCCTGATCTTCGGAAACGGTTACGAGGACGGCATGAAGACCAAGGCAGCGGTGGCGTGGAAGGCGGGCGAAAAACTCTCCATCGAGGAGGTCGACCTCGAAGGACCTCGTCCAGGTGAGGTTCTGGTTGAGATACGCGCCACAGGTGTTTGTCATACTGATGCTTTTACGCTTTCTGGCACCGATCCAGAGGGGCTGTTTCCGGCGATTTTGGGCCACGAAGGCGCGGGTGTTGTGTTGGAAATCGGGCCCGGCGTGACCAGCCTGAAGCCAGGCGACCATGTGATACCGCTGTACACACCTGAATGTAGGCAGTGCAAAACCTGTCTCTCGAAGCGCTCTAATCTCTGCACCTCGATCAGGGCCACCCAGGGGCAGGGTCTTATGCCTGATGGGACCAGCCGCTTCCGCATCGGGAAGCAGCCGATCCGCCACTACATGGGCTGCTCGACTTTTTCCAACCACGCGGTCCTGCCGGAGATCGCGCTCGCCAAGGTTCGCGAGGACGCTCCCTTCGACAAGATCTGTTACATCGGCTGTGGCGTGACCACGGGCCTCGGTGCGGTGATCTACACCGCCAAGGTCTGGCCGGGTGCGAATGTCGCCGTGTTCGGGCTGGGCGGGATCGGTCTCAACGTCATCCAGGGCGCCCGCATGGTGGGCGCGGACAAGATCATCGGCATCGACACCAACCCGGCCAAGCGGGCCATGGCCGAGAAGTTCGGCATGACCCATTTCATCAACCCTGACGAGGTGGGCCGCGACAAGGTCGTGCAGGCCATTGTGGACGTGACAGGCGGCGGCGCCGACTTCTCCTTCGAGTGCATCGGCAACGTGAACACCATGCGTCAGGCGCTGGAGTGCTGCCATCGCGGCTGGGGCGAAAGCATCATCATCGGCGTGGCCGGCGCCGGGCAGGAGATCGCTACCCGCCCGTTCCAGCTGGTCACCGGCCGAGTCTGGAGGGGAACGGCCTTCGGCGGCGCGAGAGGCCGCACCGACGTACCGAAGATCGTCGACTGGTACATGGATAAGAAGATCAACATCGACGACCTGATCACCCACCAGATGCCGCTCGAGAAGATCAATGATGCCTTCGACCTGATGCACGAGGGCAAGTCGATCCGCTCGGTGGTGGTCTACTGAGCGCTGCCCTGCGCGGGCACCAGGCCCGCGACTTCCGAGACGAAGGTTTTGGTGAGCGAGGCAAGCGGCGCCCGGGCCTGGGCTATCGTCTCGCGGATGGCGACGCGCTCCTCGATCATGCGCGCGACCACCGCTTGAACGGATGTGGCCTGCCAACCCTGGATCGGCACGCAATAAGGCGAAAGGCCGAGCAGGTCGAAAAGGCCGGCGGTCTTCATGTCGTAGGCAAAGGCGGTCACCGGCAGGTTCACGCTCAGCGCGACGATCGCCGAATGCATCATCTGGCAAAGGTGGACATCCATCGACTTGTAGAAAGCCGGAAGCGCGGTGGGCAGGGGATCATGCCATTGCAGGGCGATGCCGCGCGCCCGCAACAGCCAGAACACCAGCCGCTCCGACGGGGCATGCGCGACATAGTGCAGTTCGACCGGATGCGAAGACGAGATGCGTTTCAGCAGGTCTGCCAGTTTGTCGATCTCTGCTTCGACGCGCTTTGCCGATACCGGGCCGTGCATCGCGATATTGACGCCCAGTCGCAGGCGCGGCGATGCCGGCGGAGCGGCTTCCGGCGGAGCCGGATCTTCATAGAACAACACCGGATCGCCGGTCAGAGCCGGCGTGACGTCGCAATGCGCGCGAACGAGTTCGACGGTCCTGCGATCCCGCACCGATATGCGATCGAGGGCACCGAGGAGTGCCTTCAGCGCGGCCGAACTTTCGCCGGTGAGCGGGCGTTCTTGATCGGCAAGTGCATTGTAGCCGATGCCGACGGCCGCCTTCGGGCAGCGGATCAGCGGAAAGAGTTCGCTGTCGCCGAAAAGGCGCCGCGGCAGCTTGCCGTCGTTGGGAAACAGATAGCCGCTGCCGGCAATGACGAACAGATCGCTGTCCCGGTTGATCCGCTCCACCCGTTGCGCGTCCAGTTCGCCCCAGCCGATTTCGTCGAACACCACTTCACGGGGCGAAAACGCCTGCGCGATCTGTTGTTTGACCGCTTCGCGGATGAGGATATCGCCCTTGTTGGACTGATCGACATTCCAGGAATGGAAGTGAAAGCGCGGCCGTTTCGAGACGAATGCGTGAGCGACGTCGGCCATTTGCACCGCGCGGGCTTTCCACGAATAGCCAGCCGTTGCGGTGTGCCGCTCCAGATGGGAAGGAATGGCCGCATAGAGCGCTACGTGAACGCGATTGTCCGGCGATGAGCGCACTGGTCCGTTCCGTCAGCGAGGAAAGCGCTGAGGGTTTAGCTTCCGGCCTGTGTCCGCGCAATATCGGTTCAGGCGGCCGCTTTGGATCTTCGTTCCCCGAAGACGAAATCGTTAGGGTTCGGTTGCAGCGTCGCCTTCCAGTAGTCGACCAGCGGGAAGGGCCAGTTCTGGCTGACGCGCCCGGTCGCGTTCTTATACCAGCTCGAAACCTGTGGCGCCCCCCAGGCCATCATCTTGTTGGCGGCATCGACCTTTTCGTTATAGGCGTCGTGTACACCGGGCTTCACCTCCATCGTGGCGTGGCCGGTTTCAGCGAGCATCTTCAGGCTTCCGATGATGTAGCGCACGCTGCACTCGCTGAAGAAGATGATGCTGCCGTTGACCACGATATTGGTGTTCGGCCCATAGATGATGAAGAAGTTCGGGAAGCCTGGAACGGTCATGCCGAGATAGGCGCGCGCATCGCCGTGCCAGCGGTCGTGCAGTTCCACGTCGTCGCGGCCATAAACCTTGAATGTGCGCAGGAAGTTGCTCGCATGGAATCCTGTGCCGTAGATCAGCACATCGGCATCGTATTGCGTGCCGCTTTTGGTCTTCACGCCGCTTTCGTTGATCTCTTCGATCGGATCGGTGACGAGTTCGACGTTGGGCCGCTTGAGCGCTTCCACCCACACGCCATTGTCGCGCAGCGAGCGTTTTCCGCCGAACGGGTAGTCGGGAATGATCTTGTCCAGCAGTTCGGGCCTGGAGTCCGTCTGCGGCTTGATCGCGGCGATCAACATCTCGCGCAAGAGGGCATTGTTCGGACTCACGGCGTTCGGCGGCCCGTTATAGGTGGGATCGGTCTTCACGAAGTCATAGAGGCCGTCCGTCAGCATCCAGAACAACCAGAAGCGATACCATTTGCCGTAGAACGGCACATGCTCGAGCAGCCACTGTTTCCCTTCGCCGACCCGGTCGTGATAGTCGGGCGTTGGCCCCAGCCACGGCGGCGTGCGCTGAAAGACTTTCATGTCTGCCACTTTCGGCGCGATCTCCGGCACGAATTGGAAGGCAGATGCGCCGGTGCCGATCACCAGCACGCGTTTGCCGTTCAGGTCGACATCATGGCGCCATTGCGCGGAGTGGAAGGCCGGCCCCTTGAACGAACCGACACCTTTGATGTCCGGCAGGCGCGGCTGGTTCAACTGGCCCACCGCGCTGATGATCGCATCCGCCACGCGTGTCTCTTCGCGGCCGCTCTTGTCCTTCACGCGTGGCGGA